>Ga0209941_1001514_pt1 | contig 15792 bp, 14 predicted proteins | sample ThiBiot_300_plan_FD_183945 | JGI IMG/M metagenome (GOLD analysis project Ga0209941, IMG submission 183945) | Wastewater bioreactor microbial communities from Cape Town, South Africa - Thiocy_solids_1 (SPAdes) | ecosystem: Engineered > Bioremediation > Thiocyanate > Unclassified | place: South... | reverse complement strand
CCGCCCGACCGCAGCGGTCTAGTTGCGAGGGCGGTTTCAAGCGAGTTCGTGGGGCCGTGGCGCAGTTGGGAGCGCGTCTGAATGGCATTCAGAAGGTCAGGGGTTCGAATCCCCTCGGCTCCACCACAGTAAAGCGCGTCCCAGACGCAAACAGGAACCCCGGCCAAGAGCCGGGGTTCTGTCGTTATGGACCTCGTACAGCTTATGTACAGCTTATGAGCCGACTTTGGTATGGCCCGAATCGAGGCCAGCCCCCGGTGTCTTAGCGGACCATCTGACGAAATCTTGAGATGACCTTATAGAGGCCTGAGGCTTGGATCAAGTACTCGGCCGCCGAGTGAGTACTGATGCTGTGATTTCCAAAAGGCAGCCAACCAGCTTCTCCATAGTGTGGATACAGACTGTCGTCATATTTGCTGACGCAATAATGGGCGTGCCGTGCAATTAGGTCTCGGATATCTTCTGGATCAAAGTCTCTGTCATTCGCGGCTAGAAGGTTGACTACTCTGGCGAGCACAATGCGCGCCATGACAACGAAACATGTGATCTCAAAGCTATTCCCTCTAGACGTATAGACGCGATATCCAAGCGGACCTAATTCGATGTTTCGCGCATCCCCAGGGCTTTCTAGAGGCCCGTTGTTCGTAAACCACCATGCAGATGCTTCGACCACTCCTTCGATAAGTTCATATGGGATGTCGCCATCCTCCTGTAACCAGTCATGCTGACTCTTGAAGTATGTGGTCGCTCGCGCAGCTACATCTTCTGAAGGTGCCACGTATCTCCTTTAGACCCTCCGTAGTGGGCCGAGATCATCTTCCCTGTCGTGATTTGGGTTTCTGTGCTGTTTGTCCACGATTCTAAGGTATCTGGAAGTATAACAAGGCGATACAGTTGGTGGCGGGCGGTAAAGGAACAACGTCCACTGACGCCTGCCCCTTCTAGCCTAAGAAGTAGAGGCGGGTTGTAGGCGCTCTAAGATGCTTGTGCCGTGCCGCGGGCCTGTCTCACATAATTGGTTTGGACCTATCGGCACGGCCGGGCAGTCGGTGGGGGATCCCGGAGGCTAGGTCTGGTTCACCGGGGCGAGTAGTTTATCGAGTGGCACCGCGGCCGCTAGGCGTTGCTCCTCGAAGAGATGCGTGTACTGGCGCAGCGTGAAGGCGGGGTTGGTGTGGCCAACGCGGTCGGCGATGGTGCTGGCGTCGAGGCCGTGCCGAACCAGGAGCGATACGTGGAGGTGCCGGGCGTCGTGGAGGCGAGCGCGTGGGACGCCGGCCTGGTCCTGTAGGCGGTGCCAGACCCGCAGAACGTTGCGCTGGTCGAGGAAGGTGCCGATCTCGGTGGTGAACATGTGGCCTGGGTTCGCCCAGCCTTCGCCTGCCAGTTCTAACTCGGCGTCCTGGCGCTGCCGGTGCTCCGCGAGGACCTCCAGCGTGTCGGCTGCGAGCGCCACCAGGCGCTGGCCCTTGGTGGTCTTGGTGCTGGCGAGGGTGAGGCGGCCATCCTGCTTGGTGAGGTTGCGCCGGACGTGGAGGGTGCTGCCTTTCAGGTCGCTCCAGGTGAGGGCCAGTAGCTCGCCGATGCGCAGGCCGGAGGTGATAGCCAGGTAGAAGAGGGCGTGGAGGCGGTGCCGTTCGGCCTGCGCTAGGAAGCGGCCGATCTGCTCGGTGGTCCATAGCGTCATCTCGCGCTTCTCGGCGCGGACGGTGTCGACCGCCGCGGCTGGGTTGCGCGGCAGGAGCTGCCACTTGACGGCCTGGTCGAGCGCTGTGCGCAGGGTGCTACGGCAGTAGTTGCTCGTGTGGGGGCTTACCTCGTCTGCGATCTCGCCGAGCGCTGCCTGGACGCGTAGTGGCGTGAGCTTGCCGAGCCTCACGCGGCCGAGATTGGGGGTGATGTACTTCTCGACCGTGTAGCGGTACGACTCAATGGTGCGCGGCTTCACCTGGCGCGCCTTCTCGGTCAGCCAGCGCTCCAGGTATGCGCTTAGCGTAGGGTCCTCGATGGGGATACCGGTGCTGCTGGCCTGTTGGCGCAGCTCTTCGAGTTTCTTGCGCACCTCCTCCTTGGTCTTGCCGTAGACGGTCTTTCGTTGCTGTTTGCCGTTTTCGTCGTAGCCGATGGTGGTGGCGGCCTGCCAGAGGCCGTTCTTGCGGCGGGTGATGCTGCCATCGCCCTTCGCGCGGCGTCGTGCCATGCGGGCGCTCCTTAGAAAGTGGGGAATGAGAAGAGCCCAGCCGGGGGGCTGCGCTCGGTGAAGACGAAGATCGGGTTGTAGGGTCTACTAGCTGACGGGCACGTGCTTCACTGCTTCCGCCAGAATCTCTAGCGCCTCGTCTCGACGTCCGTCCTGAAGAAGACCTAGACCAAGGGCCACGAGGATCTTGATGTTGAGAATGCTTGGGGTCATAAGGGGGTTATCCGGTCGTTGGCCGGGCAGCAGGGTGGTCAGCGCGTAGAACGCTATGAGCCGTATGGCGTCATCTGGCACGCCGGTCAGGTCTACGCCGAAGGTCTCCTCGACTAGCGGACTACACGTGAGAGCATCCAGGTCCTGCCAGAACGTCGTGAGGAGGTCGGTTAGACCTGGGGTCGTGGGCGGGACGCGTAGCTCCTCCTGAATTTGGAAGGCGGCACGGGGGAGGCGGCTCTTCCAGTTGGCGATCCGGACATTGGCGTCGGTGAGGTGCTTGAAGACGCTGCCGCTGTAGTCGATGAACTCGCGCGAGCGGTCGATCGAGAGGCGGGTGGCGTGGGTCATGCTGTCTGTCTCCTTAGAGGTGAACGGCCACTGACAGAGCTGACAAAACCCCCCGTAGCCTCCGGAGGGTTTCGTCGGTTCTGTCAGTGGCTGCTGGGGTGTGTGGCTAGAGGTCGAGGTCGGCTGCGAAGTCGAGCAGCGGGTTGGTGCGGATGATTTCGGTGGGGCGTCCGGTACCGGAGGGGCTGCCTTCGAGGCGCAGCCAGCCGCGCGCAGCCAAGTGCTCGACGGCCTGTTGGACGCTGGCCTTAGTCTTGAGGCCGCGCCAGCCGCGCCGGTAGATGTCCCGCACGGAGCAGCCGTCCTCCAGGTCACCGGCGATGAGGCGGTGAGCGAGTTGGCGCACGTTCTCCGTCTTGCGCGTCAACTCGGGGGCATAGAGCTTGCGCGCGTGCGCCTCCAGGTACTTGGTCCAGCGGATCGCCAAGCGTAGTGCTGCGGCGCTCACCGGCCGCAGCTCGGCGTCGTCGACGCTGTCGATCAGGTGGAACAGCAGCGCGAGCTTGGCGACGAGCGCTTGGTACTTGCCTAGGTGAGCCAGGTAGGCGGGCGTGTCGCTCAGCTCGCGTGAGCGGAGGCGTCGCATGTGCGCCGTGAACCAGGCGTCGAACTCCTCCTGCGCCTCGGGGGTGAAGCGCAGGCCGGGCAACCGGCCCGGTTGACGTTCGAGCTCGGGATGGGCGGCCGGGTCGAGGTCGGCGAGCGCCTGGTAGAGGCGTTGCGCGCCCTCCCTTACGGTGGGGTCGATGGGGCGGTCGACGTGCACGTAGTCGGTCAGCGGTTCCGGGTAGACGGCGAGCTGGAAGCGCTGCAGCAGACCGTCGGACTGCCTGCCGCCGGAGACGGCGCCCAGCACATAGGCCTCCATCTTCCCGGGCTGCACGCCGCCGACGATGCTTAGCGTGAGTGCGGGCACGTGGATGGTGCCGCGGCCGATGCGGTCGACGGTGTAGTTCGCCTTGGAGTTGAATGCCTCAAGGAAGAACTCGCGGTCGCCTTCACGGCCAGGCTTGTCGCACGAGACGAGCAAGCCCACCAGCTCGTCGCGGATGACCAGCAGGCCCCGCTCGTTGGTGCGAAGCAGCTCGGTGGCCATCTCCACGGTGGGGTCGTTAGTGGTGTAGCGCTTCACCGGGCGCTGCAGCGCCTCGATCTCCCGGTTGGCGGCGGCGATCTGCTCTGTAAGGGTGATCCCGGGCGTTGCGCCTGCCGCCTCCTTGTAGAGCTTCGACAGCTTGGCCTCTTGGATGGCGACCTTGGCGTCGCGCACGTGACGGTCGGCTTCGTAGGCGGCTATGGCGTCTGCGGCGAGCCGTTCGATGTGGCGCGTGCCCTCTTGCAGGGCGGGGGACTTCATAGAGCTAGGCGGCGCGATGACGGCGCCCCAGAGGTTGGGGACGACCTGCCAGGTGTCGTAGCGCTTGGGGTATAGGCCGATGTTGCGCCCGGCGACGGCTCCGAGCGACACGACGGCTGGGATGGCGATCATCTCGACGGGCACGCTCATGCGCTCGGCCTCGTCGACCAACCAAGCGCGTAGCGGCTCTGGCAGGAGGTCAGGCGGCATGCCGGGCGCGACCTCAGCCTCGGTCAGGGGCAGCGGCTGCGGCCAAGTAACCTCGGGCTCCTCGGCGTCGTCAGGACAGCAGGCTCCATCTAGGGGCTGGTCGGCGTCTGCGGTCAGGGCGGCGTCAAGCTCAGCTTCGAGGCTGGCGAGGCGCTGTTCGCCGTCCGCAGGCCAGTCGAAGAGGCTGAGGTGGCGGTACTCGGCGGTGAGCTGATCGACGCGTCCGGGGGCGGCGGCCGTGAGCTGCGCGAGGGCGGTCAGCTTGCCGTCGATGCGCCGGAGGGTGGCGGCTGGGGCTGTCATGCGCTCGTGGCGGCTTCGCGTTCGATGAACGCCTTGACCTCGCTGTACGGGATGAGGATCTTGCGGCCCAGCTTGATGTGCCGGATGCGTCCCGCTCGGAGAAGTTCGTAGACGTTGCCGCGGCCGATGGCGCCGCCAAGCGCGTAGCGGAACTCGTCGGGGCTAAGAAGGGGCTTCGTGTTGCGGTCTTGCACAAGAACTCCTAGCACCTTCTCGTGGGCGGAGGTCGCGGTTGATGTAGGGGTGGCTTCTGGCCCACGCCCCTTCGGCTTCAAGTGGTTCCGGGATCGTGGCGTGACGCTTGGTCCCGCACACGTCCAACTTACTTGGGGGTTCTGCTAGCTGCGAGCGCGTTTCTGGGCTCTTAGCGCCCGAGCACTTGGCGCGGTGGTACGTTCCGTGTTGGAATGCCGATGTGGCCGAGCCGAAGTGGCCACCGACGGAGTGGAACGCTGTGCTGTCCGATGACCTGGGTGGGTATTCGTGCCCTAACGCCAGTTGCTCGCAGTGTGGGGTGAAGGGGGCTGGCAACTTGTACCGCCAAGGCACGACTGCGCGTGGTGTACCGCGCTTCAGATGCGTGACGTGCGGGAAGACGTTCTCTTCGACGACGGGCACGGCTCTGCACCGGCTAAGGCATGCCAAGGAGCGGATCGTCGAAGCTGCTGGCCAAGTGCTTTACGGAGGGGCTTCATACAGAGAGGCCGCCCGCGACAACCAGGTTTCACACCCGAGCGTGCGGCGGTGGGTCCAGGCGTTCCGGTCTCACCCGGACCTACTCGCAGCCATGGAGCAGGAACGGCGTGACGCCCTACCAGTAGAGGTGAAGGCGCTGCTAGCGCACGGAGTTGAAGTGGGCTTGATCAGCGCTAGCAAGGCTGCAGCGACGGAACTTGAGATCTTGCGGGGAGACCGTAGCACCTACCGGGTACTCGTAGCGCAGTTGATGGAGAGACACGGAACCTTCCGGAACCTATTGAGGGCGATCCTCCCTGACCAGGCGTAACGTCGTCTCTTAGCGGCGCCGAGCGAGGATGGCGTTAGTTGGCCAGGACGCTTGCGGGCTCGCCGCGCGCTCGGCTCCACACGATCCGGGCTTCCGTTTCCGATAGCTCTCCTAGCGCGCGCACCGTGTGGCCCACAACCTCACTGGCGTAGCCAGCTTGCTGACGCGGCTCGATGCCGAGGTCGGCCAGCACCTTGCGGAGTTTGACGGCGCGTTTCGGGCCGATGGCGTCGCTCACCTGCTCTTGGCTCTCGGGCGCGCGCTTCGGCGCTGCGGGCCTGGGTGATCCCTTGAGCTGTTTGGCGTTAGCGTCGTAGTCGACCCACTGGGTGGGTAGTGAGTAGAGGTAGCGGCCGAGTCCGAACTTGGTGCAGGCTCGCTTGAAGGCTTGGGCTTCGGCGCTGGTGCCGGCGATGTCGGGGTTGCTGTCGCCGCTTTCGCCGGTGCTGCTTCTGGTGACGCCGAGGATGGTGAGGTGGCAGATGAGGCGGTGTTCGCCCCAGGGGGTGAACTGGACGTGCCACTCTCCGGGCACGAGGGCGTTGAGGCGATCTTCGTAGGCGCGGGGGTCGGCGTAGGCGAGGGCGATGGCCTTGGTCTTGTCGCGGTTGGTGGCTTCGGCACGGTACTTGATCTCGCTGACGTCGAACGGTTCGGCGAGGCGTTGGAGTAGGTCGTGCCAGTCGATGTTGTCGTTCATGGCGCTCCTTTCTGAGGCGGCTAGTAGATGCGCGGTCCGGGGGAGACCATGAGCGGCGTGGTGGGTTCGAGCAGCTGGGCGTTGTTTAGCGCCGCCTCGAGTTCGACGGTGATGGGGTGCTTGCTGCCGAGTTCGTTCTCGGTCTCGCTGAGCAGGTCTTCGAGCGCTTGGTGGTTGGCGGGGGTGATGGCGAGCTGGTGGCCTTGGGTTAGGCGCTGCAGGTGGAGGCGTTGGCTGGTAGTGAGGGTTCGTAATTGTTGCCTGACGGCGTTGGTGGGGCTGTTGCCGTCGTCGTTGCGGCCGCTGCCGCGGCAGTCGTCGCACGGCTCCATGGATTCGCTGGGGAGGTAGTTGCCGTAGCTGAGGCTGTAGTAGCCGGGGCCGCCGACGTAGACGAGGTAGCCGTCGCCTTGGCAGGTGTAGCCCCAGGGGATCTTGGGGTCTTCGCTGAGCAGGGTGGTGAGGTTGATGGTCATGCGGCTTTCGCTCCTTTAGTGCTGGTGGCGCGTACGCGGCCTTCGAGGTCGGTGTTGGGGGCTTGGAACCGCTTGATGCTGATGAGGTGTGCGGCGTCTTGGTGGCGCGTAGCCGTGAGGGTGAAGCCGTAGTGGCGCAGGAGGCGGTCGGCGGCGATGTAGGGCTCGGGGTTGGTGATGGTGAGGCAGGCGAGCTTGAGGCTGTCGCCCTCGGTCCCGTGGAGGGTCAATGCGGCGCTGGCGGCGAGGTCGGCTAGTAGCACGTCGACCTGGTGGCCTTCTGGACTGGTGGTGAGGGCGTGGATGAGGGCGCGGAAGAGTTGCGGAAGGGTCATGTCTGGCTCCTAAAGCAAAAGAGCGCCAGGACCTATGTGGGTCGCTGGCGCTAGCAGGAGTTCGGGTTGTGGGCGGATCCATTAGGTGAGTTAGTCAGGCTGGTGCTCCTTCCTGGTTAGCTGCTGACGAAGGTGAGCGGCGGGCGCTTCGGCGCTGGGCCGGAGGACGTGGACGGGTTGGTGGTGGGCTCCGCTTCCGGCTCGGTGCTTATGGCGTCAGGGTCGGCGGTGAGTTGTTCGAGGATCTGGTCGGCGGCTTTGCTGGCTCTGTCTCCGGCCTGGATGAGGTCTTCGAGGCTGTCGGTCCAACTCGCGAGGTAGGCGAAGGAGTAGGTGCTGGTGTCGATGCCGAGGGCATTGGCTACGAGGAAGGCGGTGGTTTCGGCTTCCAGCTCGGCGCTGGGCCGGTCCTCGCTACCGGTGTGCAGCAGCATGTGCGCCGCCTCGTGGCAGAGAGTCTTGAAGGCTTGGGTGTGGCTGAGGCCTGGCCGGATGGCGATGTGCTTGGTGGCTGGCCGGTAGACGCCGAGGGCGTGTTCGTGCTGGAAGTCCCAGCTGACGCGGACGCCTTGGCTGGCGCAGAACATGGCGAGGCGGAAGTGGAGCCCAGCGAGCTTGGCCTGGACGTCCGGCGTGTCCATGAGTAGGCGTGGGCCGTCGCGTTGTGGGATGGGTTCGCCGTCGGTCTGGGCGAGGTCGAAGACGTAGACGGTCTTGAAGCCGACGAGGTTGAGCTGGTCGGCGTCGTCGGGGTCGCGGACGAGTAGTGGCGCGAGGATGGCGATGCCCTTCTCGCCCTTGCGGACGAAGCGGTTGCTGGCCTGCCAGGTGCGGTAGCCGGCGACGAGAGTGGCGTCGGGGCGCTGGGCGAGGATCAGTAGGGTGTTCATGTAGCTGTAGTTGTGGAAGCGCTGGCGGAACTTGAGGGCTCGCTTCCAGCCGTCGCTGGTCATGAGGTCGGTGACTCCTTTATGGAGGATGTCGAGGGCTGCCTGCTTGCTGTCCTGCTTGGCGGTGGTGGTCATGGCGTGCTCCTAAACGAGAAAAGCCCCGACCTTCGTTAGAAGATCGGGGCGGTCTTGCGGTTGTTGGTTGGCGGTTGGCGAGTGGCGACGGTCTACATGGCTGCTGCTCCTTTCGGTCTGTGGTGGGCGTTGGGGTTTATGCCTGTGGCATGAGAAAGCCCGCCGTTAGGCGGGTTCTCTGGTGGGATGCAACGGAGTGATGGAGGCGCTAGGGACGGCGCTGTTAGGTTTCGGGTTTCCTATTTCGATCGCGACACGAAGGTAATGAGGGGAGGGGGGGTCTAACAACCCCGCGGATATCTAAGTGTTGGGGGGCTACCCAAAACAGGAGGAGGGGATATTTCTCAGCCTAGCTGTACAGCCAAGCGGCATTTGGGCACATCAGAAGTTGGGTTCGCATACTCGGGCCATATCTGGTTGTACGGCGTGCCTCAAGAGCCGTTCCAGACACGGAAGCTTTGGGCCTCGGGAGTGGGTACTATAGTCCTATGCCACCCAAGGCCTTTATCTCATATGCTTGGGAGTCCGACGAGGTGCGGTCGTGGGTTCGTGACCTGGCAACCCGATTCAGAGGTGATGGGGTTGACGTCACTCTGGATCAGTGGCACCTTGCGCCGGGGGACCAGCTGCCTCAGTTCATGGAAGATGCGGTCAGAACCAACGACTTTGTCCTCATCGTGTGCACCCCTACCTATAGAGCTAAGTCCGACTCTCGCCAAGGCGGTGTCGGGTACGAGGGCGACATCATGACGTCTGAGGTCATGGCCGAAAGGCGGCATAGGAAGTTCATTCCTGTACTGCGACTTGGCGAGTGGGCTGAAAGCGCACCGTCGTGGCTCCGAGGGAAAGTCTTTGTTGATGTTCGAGACGGCGCCTACGAGAGGGGCTATGCGGACTTGCTGGCAACGATCCTCGGTAAGCGCCAACAAGCTCCTCCGGTGGTCGCTCGAAGGCCGTCCGGTGGAAGTCAGCGGACGGACGCGCAGGCACGAGTTGAAGCAGATGAGCCCATACGCATCGTCGGTGTGATAGTAGACGAAGTGACACAACCGACACTAGATGGAAGTCCTGGAAGTGGGCTCTACAGAGTGCCCTTCCGCCTCTCACGAACGCCCTCAGTCGAGTGGTCGAGGCTCTTCGTAGAGGCTTGGAACTATCCCCCGCGCTTCACCTCCATGCATCGTCCTGGGATCGCGCGAGTGGTCGGCGACAAGGTGCTGCTCGATGGAACCACAATGGATGAAGTAAGGAACTACCATCGGGATACTCTCGTCCTTGCCGTGGAGCAAGCGAATGCCAACTTACTGCGTCTTGAGGAGCGCCGGAGACTAGAGGAAGAGCAGGCTCAAAGGAAGCGGGAGGAACACGAAGCGCAGGTCCAAAAGATGGCGAGTGAGATCAACTTCGAATAGGGAGTGTCCCGGGCTCCAGAGCTGAGTGCCTATAGGTAGAGGCGAGCGGTGACTAACGCAGCTAGAGCCCGCCCCGGTGGGCACGTCAGTTGCACGTACAGAGTAGGTCCCCAGTATCTTGGAGAAGCCTGTTCTCGCAGGGCGACTCCCGGGAGCCTGGCAACGCAACTCTCTGGCGGACGCTAGGGAAGTTGCAGCCACTCTTCGTTCGCACTCATTACGCAGGTCGGTCAACGGTGCGGGCGCGGGCGCCTACCTTCCCGCGGTTCACCAGCAACTCAGGTGCACATGAGGGTCAGGACAGAGGCGCTGAACCAGGCTCATCAACCTACAAAAGTGCAGGCAATCTTGTTCGCCAAGCATCCATGAGTACCAGTTCGCACTGGACGGTGGTTCCGTCTTCGGTGAGTAGTTCCATCTGTCCGGCCGGGACGGTCTTGTCCCACTGGAAAGCGCCGGTGAGTAGGTCGAGCACGGCCGCCTTGTATGTGGTGTCCTCGTTGCCGCCGAGGTGGTCGCCTTTGGTTTCTAGGACGGTGATGCGGTTCGCGGTGCCGTCGGGTCGTGCGGCGAAGATGAAGTCGGGGTAGATCTTGCCGCGTCGCCAGCCCTGCACGTAGTACTGGTTGCGGGCGACGTTGCGGTGCCACCAGCGGAGTGTTTCTTCGGCATCAAGGTAGACGGCTACGTCGCGTTCGTCGTGGTTGAAGTCAGCGGCGTACTGAGGTGCGAAGAGGCTTCTTTTCAGGGGGCCGCCGTCGAGGCCGATGACCTGCGGGGCGTTCTCAGGCTCGGTGGTGACGGACGCCTGGGGCATGCGCCAGTTGGCGCCGTCGGCGCGGAGGCGGAACTGCACGTTGCCGCAGGAGACCTCGTGGCGGAATAGTTGTTCGGCTTTCTCGTCGCGTTTCTCGGCGAGGTACTTACGGAGTTCGCTCAGGATCAGGCTGGAGAGTTGACCCAGGCGTTCGTCGGTAAAGCCGCACTGCCTGAGACCGTCTAGGAGCTTGCCGACGATGTCGCGGGCTATCCAGGCGTTCTGCACGATGTCGGAGGTAAGCCTGACCAGGTAGGCGGGGTCGAGGGCGTGAACGGTCTTCTTAGCTTCGACTCTTTCGGCGACGATCCGTTCTTGCCCCTCGGTGAGGGTGATGCGTTGCAGTTGGCTCTCGGCCGCCTGGAAGTTCGTTGGTATGCGAGCCACGAGAGGTCTAATGTCGAGGTCCGTCCAGTCGAGCTGGTAGAGGATGTCCGTGTCGTAGTCGAGCAGCCGGGCTTGGCCGCGCTCGATCTTGAGGACTTGCGGTAGGTAGATCTCGGTGGTTCGGAACTCGTTGCGGCGGGCGATGTTGCGGGGCCCTTTTGTCGTGCCGCCGGTTTCGTCTTCCTGGCGGACTTCTCTTACCAGGTCGCCGAGGCCGCCTTCTTCCAGGCCGGTCTTGACAGCTTGCACGACGTCAGCGGTGGAGGCGTGGTGGGCGTAGACGTAGCACTCGTCTAACGCTTCTACGCCGGTTTTCTCGGCGTGGGGCTGCCTCAAGATGCGGCCGACGAGCTGGGTCATGCTGTTGAGGCTGGAGCTGGCCGCTAGGGAGCAGAGGACGTAGGCGAAGGGGTTGTCCCAGCCTTCTTGCAGCGCTTGCTTAGTGATGATGACGCGCACGCGGTTGGTGGGCGCTAGCAGGTCTTGGTTCTCGGGGTTGTTGAGGTCGTTGACGTCGGCGGTCTTGATGGCGATTTCGGCGTCGGGGTCGAGCCCGGCTTGCGCTAGCCACTCTTTGACGTCAAGGGCATGGATGTGGTTGCCGTCGCGCTGGTCTTCGCCGGTGCGTTCGACCTGGACGAGCATGATGGGGCGAATGTAGTTCCCGCCGTTGGCGCGGTGCTCGCTGGCGGCTACCTGTAGTTCATCGAGCTTGTCGAGGGCGGCGTTTAGGGTGTTGCGCCAGTCTTCGTCTTGGAGGGTGGCGAGGTTGAGGGGCATCTTGATCATGCCCTCGCGTAGCAGCTCGACTCCTAGGACGTCCACGAGGACGTTGGCGTAGCGCGCCTCGCGCGGGTTTCTCCCGCCTCGGGCTGCGACGTCCACGGGGGTTGCGGTCAGTTCGAGGACGAAGGCAGGGTTGAAGCCGTAGAGCGTCCTGAACGCTAGATCGCTGATGGCCCTATGCCCTTCGTCCATGACGACGACCGGCCGGATTAGCCGCAGCGCGTTGCCGAGGGAGTCCTTGACCATCGGCCACATGCTCCCGGAGCCTGCGGCGGCGCTGTAGGCGTCTAGGTTCGGGGTGGCGTCAAGCGCAGCTTGGTGCGCGGCCTGGTCGCCTTCGGGTGGGAAGAAGCCGTGGACGTCGCCGCGGTCCTGGAACATCTTGAGGGAGTCCTTGGTCTCGCGGTTGGCGGCTTGCAGCATGAGGACCATGACACAGAGGTGCGTCTCGACGTCCCGGGCGTTGAGGGGATCGTTCTTCTCCATGATCTTCACGCGGCCCGCTGCCGAGCGGTCCAGCATCTGCCGGTACGGGTGCTCCCGGTCCTTGAGCTGCTTGAGGGTCTGCGTGTAGATGGCTTCGTTCGGAACGATCCAGAGCACGAAGCCAGAGTTCTGCCCGAGGTACCGGCCCATGATCCGAGACAGCGAGGCGGTAGCGAGGTAGGTCTTGCCGCCGCCGGTAGGCACCTTGAGCACCACGTTAGGCACGCTACGGCCGATGCCGTCCTTACGGGGCGAGAAGGGGATGTTGGCGCGTGTGGCGGGGAGCTTACCCGCCTGCTTCAAGGCTTCCCAAGCCTTCTCGGCGTGGTCTGGTACTTCCAGGCCCAGGTCAGGGTCTTGCTTGGCCAGATCGTGGACGCGGTCGGCACGCTTCTTCTCGTCGATGAGGTGCGTCAGGTAGTCATCAACGACGGTTAGGACTCGCGCTTGATAGTCCAGGTCGCGCAGCACTGCTATTCCCTTTCGACGCGGTAGAGCGCGAACGGGAGCGGTGCGAACTCGACGGGGAGATCCGAGTCGTTGAGCATCTTCTGGGATACGAAGCGCGCGGGTGCGAACACCACATGGCGACCCTCGCGTGTCTCGGCGATGCTCCTAGCCTTCGTGAGGGTGAGGGCGGCGTCGCTCGACTTCAGGTACTCTAGGTCCGGCTGATAGATGAGCCATACGTGGACCCCTGCGGCTTCGCCTAGGTAGCCGTGACCCGGCTGACCCAGCGCATCCGTCTCCATCGTCTCTGTGGGCAGTGGTGTGTTCGTGGCGGTGTGGAAGAGGACGCTTGCGAGCGCCTCGAAGGATGGCAAGTTCTCGCCGGTCAGTAGGCTGTCCATGTCGATAGGATCACCAAGCGTGCAGTAGGTAAACGTACCGCCAAGACCTTCTGCTCTCTCCTCGACCTTCTTTTCCCCGGTAACAACCAACTCTCCGTTAGTCACCGACTTCCGGATCGTGTCATAGCTGGGGCCATAGGCGTTCTCAAGCCCTTCTACCTGCTCTAAGAGCCTGTTAGCTTGCTGGAGTTTCGTCCAGGTGATCCTCTCCCTCAGCAGTTCGTCACGCTGTGTCCCCGCAAAGGAGTAACCGTTGATGACGCGGCGAACTCGCTCAGCAGTTAGATCATCGGCGTAGTCCTCCATCTCGACCAGGATGAACTTCCGATCTCCACCATCCTTGGCATTAGCAGCTAGGACTGCATGGGCCGTAGTTCCTGATCCGGCAAATGAGTCAAGAACTAGCGCTTCTGGGTTCGGAAGTAGCTGCAGAAGCTTCTCCACCAAGGCAACAGGTTTTGGGAAGTCAAAGACGTTCCCGCCCATGATTTCTGTAACAGTTTTTCGGGCCAAGTCCATGTTGAGGTCAGCGTCCAACCAAATGGTCTTGGGTTTCGTCCTTGCTTCCTTGCCTTCTTCGTCTGCAAGATAGTCCTTGCGAAAGACCCGCCATCCACCTTGTGATGACTGACGTCCGACAACTAAGTGGTTCTCGCTTCGTATTTTTGGAATACTCCACGTCCAGCAGGTCGGATTTCCAGCTGAGTCGAGCGGCAAGGCTTCCTCGCTGTGCTCTTCGTCGCGGTTTGGAGACACCTCGCCGGTGTGCGGATTTATGTACAGAGGGAAGTAGAGGTTTGGTCGTGTCTTTGGGTTGAAGGCGGAGTTGCGGTTTCGCAGCTCTAGTAGACGGAAACGACCCTTGTCGTCCTCTTCGTTGTATTCAGCGAGCATTTTCTCGGTCTTGGGAACGCCAGTTAGCTCGGTTGCGCTCACGTCCTTGGCGAATATGAGTACGTACTCGTGGGTCTTGGCGAAGAACTGATCTAAGTGTCGACCCTTCGGGTTTAGGCGAGCAATGATGCGCCCGAGATTGTTCTCAGAACCGAAGATATCGTCGAGGATAAGTTCGAGTCGATGCCCCTCGTGCTCATCGATCGTGACGAACAGGATGCCGGTATCGGCGATGAGTTCGTGAAGGAGTTTCAAGCGCGGATACATCATTGCTGCCCACTTGTCGTGGCGCAGTCCGTCCTCGATCGTGATGGGGTTGCTGTTTAGCCACTCGCGGAGCATGGGGCTGTTGACGTTGTCGTTGTAGCTCCAGCCCTCTTTACCTGTGTTGTATGGCGGGTCGATGAACACGCAGTCCACCTTTCCGGCATACATGGGAAGGAGTGCTTTTAGAGCGTGCAAGTTGTCGCCGTTGATGATGAGGTTGTCATCGAGGTTGGCGTCGCCTATGCCCTTATCGGCGTGCACCACGAGCGGCCGGAACGGCACGCTTAGGTGATGGTTGTAGACGAACTCTTTACCTTTGAAGACTAGCTCCGGCACAAACGCACCCCTTCTGCCCGCCGGGCCATGACACTGCTTTGCGCGTCATGTAGGGTAACCCGCCTCGCCCCCCTGCCACGATGGGCGCGATCGGCTGGATGTACTCCTGGCTAGTTGACGCTGGCGTCGCGCGTAGAAAACCACTACTTAGCGTCACAGCTATCCGTGTCCCACGTGGGCTCGTTGTCTCAAACCCCATGCTGCCCGCCTAGGGCGTGTACTACTCGCGTTAGGCGCCCTAGATCTCTGGGGTCATTGCACGGCGGAGCGGGAGGATAGCGGAAGCATTTTTCTTTACGGACCAGCCTACTTTCGTCAGTTTTGTCAGCAGCAAGAGACCTTACAGAGGCCGGCGCTTGCCGGACCGCCTTCGACAGAAGCACTGGGGCCTAAGCCTGTACTACGGCCCAAGGACTTCCCAGGCTACGCCCCGGAAGGGCATCCGATATGATGGCAGTGCCTGCTTACAACCTAGTTTGGCGGACCATAGGAAAGCCGACACAGTCGAGCACGTAGAGTTCCAAAGGTGGGGTCACATAGATGTCGTCAATGAAGCAGTATCACAAGGCGCTCCTACTTGGCGGTGTCCTGGCGCTTGCAGTTGTAGTAACTGGCTGCTCCGCCGCCTTGCCTCCCGATGCTCAAGGACCCCTTTGGGAAGACGTGGTCAAGGGTGAGCGGGCGAACGCGGCGCGTGGAGGATGGACCGGGATAGGGCTGATCATTGTCGGTGTGTTGATGATGGTGGGGTCTATGTTCCCGGATCTGGACCTCATGGCGAGAGTCGGCATCCCCTTCATAAGCTTCCTTGGCATCACCGTGAGAACATCGGTACCAGTTGGTCTTGCTCTCGTCGCCCTTGGGGTGTGGCTCATCAACAAGACGCAGTACACGGTCAAGGTCTCTACGGGGGAGCCAGAAAAAGCCGACAGTAGGGGCCGAAGGAAGAAGAGGTAGGTGGGGTCCTCCGAAGTCGACCGTACAGCTTATATACAGCTTATCGGCCGATATCGGATGCGCCGCGGCGGTTCATAGCAACATGACATGGCGCCGAAACCGCGTCCAGGAGCACGTTCTGGCCCCCGGCGGTTTCGGCCGTCACGTGTTGCTTGCAGATGGCATTCAGAAGGTCAGGGGTTCGAATCCCCTCGGCTCCACCACCTTAAGCGGCGTCCTAAACGCCAACCTGAAGCCCCGGCGCTAAGTCGGGGCTCTTTCGTTCCGCAGCGGCTGGCCGTGGGTTCACGTCAGCAATCACCGTGAGTAGCGCAGTGGCGTCCATGTTCGCGCCGAACGCGGGTTTACCGGGTTGGAGCTGCGCCCCGGCGGCCAGCGGGCCGATCAGGAGCGGGTCGAAGCCGAGTTCGTTGATGAGCGCGG
>Ga0209941_1001508_pt1 | contig 15856 bp, 16 predicted proteins | sample ThiBiot_300_plan_FD_183945 | JGI IMG/M metagenome (GOLD analysis project Ga0209941, IMG submission 183945) | Wastewater bioreactor microbial communities from Cape Town, South Africa - Thiocy_solids_1 (SPAdes) | ecosystem: Engineered > Bioremediation > Thiocyanate > Unclassified | place: South... | reverse complement strand
CACGAAAAATAGCTGCCCTTGGCGTGAAAGGCCCGGGGCACGAACGCCGCCGACAAGCCCTCGATGCGCCGCGCCAGATCAACCGCATGCAGGCCGGCCGCATTCACGAGCAGGCGCGTATCGAGCACCGTGCCGTCGTGGGTGCGCACCCGCAGCGCTCCCGCAACGCGGTCGACGGCCTGAACCCGCGTCCTGAGCACCACCGCGCCCCCCGCATGCTCCAGATCGGCCTGCAGCGCGAGCATCAGCGCATGGCTGTCGATGATGCCGGTGTCGGGCGAAAGCAGCGCCGCATGACAGGCCAGCGCGGGTTCCAGCCGCCGGGCAGCCGCGCCGCCCTGCCACTGCAGCCCGCGCACACCGTTGGCCCGAGCGCGCTCGGCCACGGCCTGCAGCGCATCCGTTTGGCGCTCCGAGGTGGCCACGACAAGCTTGCCGCAGCGCCGGTGCGGCACGCTCCGCTGTGCGCAGTAGTCGTAGAGCATGGCGCGACCCTGCACGCACAGACGCGCCTTGAGCGAGCCCGCCGGGTAATAGAGGCCCGCATGGATGACCTCGCTGCTGCGCGCGCTGGTCTGCGTGCCGATCGCGTCCTCGGCTTCGAGCACCAGCACCTCGCGCCCCTGCAAGGCCAGCGCGCGTGCAACCGCCAGGCCCACGACGCCCGCACCGATCACCACGCATTGCACGCACTCCGCCATCGCTGTCAGCCTCACTCGATGATCATCAATGGATCACGCCAGCCCGCGTGATCGGCATCCAAACTCTCTCGTTTCCGCTGCAGCACAGACAAGCTTGAGGGTCAACCGTGATGTTGCGCTCCAGATTTGAAACCGCTCCGTCAGGTGCCTGGCTGTGCCAGACACGGGATCACTCCCACTCAATTGTGGTTTGCCAAAAAAAAATGTTTATTTTCAATTGGTTATCAGGTTGCATGAGCAGGATGCCATGGAAAATACCATGATTATTTACTAGCACCAACTGTTGCTACCAAGTCAGCATCCATGTCAGATGGCCACTCTTCTTTTTCCGCACGCTGCGTGGCGGACTCCTGATCGCTCCAGCGTAGTCGGATAGATTGCAGTCTGCTTAGTGCGACAAAGTTCTATCTGCCTAACCGGATAGATTGGCAGCCGTCTAGGCGGATACCGACTTATCCTGCGATCGGATAATCCCGCATCTGGCTAATGTGGCGATGTTCCTCCTCAAGGTAACGTTAGATTTGAACAAAGGTGCCCAAGTGCATGTTTCCTTCCATCAAGACCCGGTAAACATTGGGCTGCTGTGCGCAGATTTGAACCAACACGGCGCTGTTTACTGGCACACCACTCGCCCTAATTTCAAGCAAGTACAAGACCTTGTGAAGGCACAGGGGCTAACGGTCTTGCCATTGTGTGCCAGGCCTGGAGGCGACTTCCTTAATTTCATGATCCTGGCTGATCTTGCTGACGACGAATTAGCAGCCATAGAGGAGCGCGTCGCGCAAGCTATTGAACGATGGCAATACGCAGGGGAACCCGTGCCGCACCATGAACCAATTTGAAGAGCACGCTATGGCCGACACCATCACTCATCTAAGACATCAGCAAATTCCAAGAATGCGTGGTGTAGGTCAACCGGGCTTGAAGGCTCAGCACGCGTATGTCTACTGTGCCATGTCGGAAAATCGATAATGGCGATTGGCACGAGGTGATCTGCATTGCGTGAGACTCGTGACAGATAGGCATTGACGCCACTAGCGGCTGCCACAGAAGTGTCGGAGAGCACATAGCCGACCATGAACCCGACAGCGTGGTTCTCACCATACTTGCCACTGGCGAATCTATCGACCCCTTCGACGATGTACTCACGACACAGGTGCGTATCTGATCCGGCAATCCGCTTACATTCGATGATTGCGTGAGGGTCGTGCTCCTGCGTGCGCAAAAAGACTTCGATCATCATCAACGGAATGTCGGTGCGACCATCCGGTATTATCATGCCACTCTTCGAGCGCGACTCGGTACCGGGCAGCACAATCAGCTTCCACGGAGAATTCTTCAGCGCACTGCGCATCCCATCGCGCAAGCGCTCAGTCATGAGTACCTCACCTGCATCGGCATTAACGTCAGCAGCCATACATGCCTGCTTCCAGCCTACTGCCAGAGTCAGCAGAATGGCAGCAACGACCTCAGGTGCTAGTTCGATGAACTCCCTACCGAGTGTTGAAGATGTCTCATAAGGAATCCTCAAGCGCCGCCCCCTGAAAAGCTCTCCGCAACTACAGCATCAGCATCTTCCAGTGCAGCGATACCCATCCAGTGGCGTCGAGCTGCGGGCTTGATGATGACCACTTCGTTGCGCCCATGAACACGTAACTCTCTCTCGGCACTGAGGGCAGTCGCAATTTTGACTTTTAAGCGCTTCCCGATGCGAGCGAGCACATCGCTCAACTCACCGTTCGGTGCTATGACGCTTACGCTGGCTTGCCCAGGCCCGTCCTCTACGACAAAGCGCACGACGCGAAGGGCTGCCCCCCGCGGTAGATCGACAATCTCCGCTCGCATGTGCCGCTTCTTGCGCGCAGAGAACCAGCCATCCATCACCGACAGAAATGTTTTGGCATACGACGCTATTTCCACGTTGCTATCCGATGGAACTATCGAAGCTTCGCGACCTTCTTCCCATTGCCACCCAGCGCGCAAAAGTCCGTCTCGGATTACCACGCGGTCGGGCTCACCAAGCCCATACAAATCGAAGACCGCTTCATCCAAGGTATTCCAGTCTTCAGCTTCGATCTCACGTTCGCGCAGCGCCTTCTCCAACGCCAGCAAATGCCGTCCCGCCTGCGACTCCATGGCAGATGCAAACTCGGGCACAGGCAGAAAACCTACATCGCGCATCAGCAACTTTCGTTTGTAGATGCCGAACTCCGACGCTGTCAGGACAAAGAACCATGATGCCAGCGCGGAACTCAAAATCGCTGCAAGCAGATGCGCCGTTTCCTTATGGCTAGAAGGAAGTGCCGCAGCGAAGTACGAGTCGGTAAAAACAAGGTCGCGATCAGCCACCGCGGCAAGAGTCCGCGGCTGCCCCACTACCATCTCTTTGACGATTAACAGTGGGGCTCGAAACGTGTCACGTGAGCGCGGCCACTGCGCTTCCGAGTAGTTATACGTCGGCAAACCACGAGGAATTCGGAAGTGCTGCATATCATTGGCCTGCAACAGTTCTAACCCCATCATTTCACGGGCATTGCGTGTTTGGTTCGCCGGACTGCCTTGGGTCAGCCCATCGCGGAACTTCGTATCGAGTGACGCGAGTCTGTCACCCAGGCCTTGATACGTCGCAGTCAGTTCCTCCAACAGCACTAGATCACGGCGGCGTCCAACCGCAGCGGCCTTTAACTTCAAAGGCTGCTTCTCGATCTCACCGAGGCTCAACTTGATAATGTCGCTTGGCGCCACTTCGAACGAATGGGTTTTGGCACCACTGGGGGTCCATGGAATCTGAACAACCGTGACCTGATCCGTTCGCTGCTTTGGTCGATGACGCGCAAAGAGGACTACCGCCGGCATCGTTGCGGTTGCAAAGAGCCAACTGCACAAATTGGACAGGTTGACCAGCGTCACCGGAGCCAACTCGCGCATGACGTGCTGAGCCGCCCTCATGCCCGTGCCACTGCGACTGAAGAACGGCGTTGCGCTGAGAATGACGCCAAACCGCGTCTTGTCGTGCGAAAACTCCGCCGCCCGCAGAACGAAGTCGAGACCTTCCCCACGGGGCTGGGCCGGGATGCCTGCCGCCATCGTTTTGCGCCGTGCCTCGGTTCCTGACTGCCCCTTGAAGCTCCAGGGCGGGTTACCGACGATCAGGTCGAACTGCTTAGGCCCTGTCGTCGTCGTAAGCACTGCCTTGCCATCACCTTGCTGCTCAACGGTTCGAGCATCGCCGACAAGCAAAGTCTTACCAATTAGCGGCTGAAACTTCAGGGATTGCGGCGGCTGCGGATCGGGGTCCAGTTCAAGCGCCGCCAAGTACAAGCTGAATGCGGCCACACGAATAGCGGCTTCGCTGATATCCACGCCATACACTTGCTCATAAAGCGTTGAGCGGATCACATCCCGCGTGGGGGGCTCACCCTGCGTACGCAGATATACCAAGCGCCGCAATGCCTCGACCAGGAAAACACCGGAGCCGCAGGTCAAATCCAGCACCGATTCCTGCCCCGACAGGCCGCCCATCACCTCATCAAGGACCAAAGACACGACAGACAAGCGCGTGTAGTGCACGCCGTTTCGCAATGCCTCTGTTCTCTGCCCGCTTGCACGCGGCTCGGCGTGTGCGAACTGCTCGTAAATCGAGCTGATCAGTTCAACCGGAATCACGTCGAACTGATACGGAAAGAAGCTGAGCTGACCACTTTGCGGATCTACCGCTTCCAGAAACTCGGCAACACGCTTCAGATGAAGGTCTGCTGGCGTCGTCTTTACCGACGATGGCGGGAACATATCACCGTTGAAGGTCTGAGCCAGCCACTCAAATAGCTTCGCGGTCGCTGACCGATCTCGCAGAATCGCCGGCAAAGCCGTGTGGCCGCACACCTTTCGCAATCGAGTTGCACTGACGATTTCTCGATCGATTAGGTACTGGGTAAAGATCACCCGGCCAATCAAAGCCTGGGTCGCGCTACGAGCCAGATTGCCCGCAACGAGATCGCGTTCGAGAAACGCCAAGTCTGACAGGAGCTTTTGATCGACACTTGTCTTGCGATCGACGGTCGGCGCGTTGGCCCAAAACTGACCGGTCTCGATCGCCAGTCGGCCAGCGAGTTCGTCCAGTTGATGAAGAGACGCTTCAATAGTCTCGAAGCGTCCGATTAGGTGCTTCTGTGCATCACCGTCTTTGACGGGCGTGCCGAAGCCGTTGTACAGATCAATACGCTGCGGAGAGATGACCCATAGCAGCGGCGCGAACCCTTCATTCCAAACTTCACGTCGCCACTGGCTGACTACATCCTCGGCTGGAGGGGTTTGCTCGAACTTAAAGTAGACGGTTAGAGACGAGGCGCTTCGCCACAAAGCATCTGGCGTGAAGACGCGACCACGGCGGGAGGCCTGCGCATCGCTTCCGAGTTGAAGACCGGCTGCAGGTTGACCGTCCGGCAAGTAGCCGGTTGCAGCAAGAACGTGCTCTAGTGTCGCAGCGCTCACGCCCTACTCCGAACGGCTTCAGGCGGAAAAGGAAGTGCAGCCTGGGTGGGCGCCGGCATCACAGGCAACATGTGCTGCTGTAGCCGTGCGACCAGCGGATCAAGTGGGATAGCAAGCGTCGGCTGCATTGGCGCACTTGATCCGAGCCAAGAACCCGACTCGTGAAGGCTCGCCGTAGTAGACGTAACGCACACGATTGCACCATCCAATGTTAGTGCGTTTGCCTCGGTGAGCAGCTTGAACAGCCGATCAACGCCAGCACTCACCGAACCAATGTGAACTCCCAACGAGCTGACCAACTCGTTCGTAATAGCCAACCCCAGTAAGTCAGCAAAGCTGAAGCGCGCCGCCTTGCCCTGTTTGGAAGCCAAGTAAGGGACGGTCTTGCGCCAGTGCCGAACCGTCTCCGCAGACACGCCAGTAAGTGTGCGCATCTGATCCTGTGTGAACTGAATGGCAGTGATAATGGGCATTCTCGTTGCTTGCAACAGGAAAACCAGGGGATTTTCCCATGTATTGCCGTTCAATGCAACAGAAATCAAGCACTCCAGCGAGGCCCATCCACGCTATCGGCAAGCCAGCCGACCTCTTGTCGGCATCCTCCACCTACTCAGAAATTTCCGCGCGCGGAAATTTTCGCTACCCCTTCATGAAGCCGGCCGCCTTCGCATCAGAGACCCCGCTAGCCAACTTCTCCCAACGCTCCAGCGCCCGAGCCTTCGCCTCCGGCTTCACATCCTCCGGGATAGGTGGGGTGTGCACGTAGTAGGACTTGATGAACAGCTCATGCATCGTCATCAACTCCCGCATTTCGCTGCGCATCCGCCGCACCTCATTGTGCAGAGCCTTGAAGCTACCGGCCTGGCGCTTCTCCAAGTCCACCATCGCCCTGTGAAGCTCATCCCCCTGGATGTACTGTCGCGCAGCCTCACGGAACAGCCCCGGCACCGACCAGCCACGCGCCTTCGCAACATCTTCGAGGGCTTGCTGAAAGTCATCGTCACAGCGAACAGCGTTGAGTTTGCCCATAAATTAATCACTTATCCGGTATCGCCTGATACCAAAACGCACACCTCTGATATCAGGTAAATTCGTTGTCAATCGAAGAGATAGTACACCATCGAAAGCAAATCTGATATCATTCTTTATGTTCCACTACTGATGGTTGGCGAGTGTGGTTTGGTCTTTGCCGAACAAGCCGCCAACCGTGGTGGTTGTGGGACTGAAGCGGGAGCGGAAGCCCTCCCGTGACCTCAAAAATTTCCGCGCGCGGAAATTTTGGGGTGGTGCCGGGCAACCGGCATCACGTTCCTTGCATGGCCTTTTGGATGATTTGGCGGATGTTCCCTTGTTGGAACTAGGCCCAGGGGCAGGAGCGAGCCTTAGCCAGTCTTGTGCTGGCGTATGGGGCTTGCTCGCACCTGCGCTGTAGTTGCGGCAAGCCGTGTGTCAACGCACGGAAAGGAATGGAGCCATGCCACAGCTTCAAGACCGGCACCAGCCGGACATCATTGACGCGGACTTTCGGGAAGTCCGCACAACGGGCTATCAGCCCTCGCCCATTCAACGCATCGCAGGCGGCACAGTGGCCGCGTCGTGCTGCATGCTCATGCTCGCAGCAGGATTCGAGCTGATCGACGGCCGCATTGCGATGCTGCTCCTGCTCGCGGTCGGGGCGGGTGGATATCTTGCCTACATCCATCTGCACGCAAACCGGCCTGGTTTCGTGTTCTTCGCAGCCGTTGCCTTGCTGGCCATTGGGACTTCCATCGCGCTCGCGGGGTTCTATCCCCTCGCCTCTCTGGTTGCGCTCGCCGTCGGTGGCATCTGCGGTGCTCTCGCTCGCGCCGCGAGGGTTGGCGGTGCGCCCCATCAAGGGAGCACTTTCAAATGACATCGTTCAGCGCCCATCGACGCGCGACGCTCTGGCTGCTCGTCATCGCATTTGCCCTCTTTGCTGCGGATGCGGCGTTTGCCGATGTCCTGAACGACATCGGCAATGGCTACAAGACCGAATCGGCCAAGTGGTTCCCGAAGCTCCTGGTCATAGCCAAATCTCTGTTCTGGAAGCTCGCGGCGATTGAATTCGCTTGGGCCTCAATCCTGTGGGTGCTGAAAAGCCAGGAAATGCAGTCGTTCACGGCTGCGGTCGTGCAAAAGCTCATCGGCATCGGGTTCTTCTACTTCCTGCTGCAAAACGCCGACTATTGGATTCCTGCCATCGTGAACAGCCTGGTGAAGGCTGGCAATGAAGCGACCGGCCTGCCGGCGCTCACGCCGTCCGAAGTGTTCGACCTGGGCATTGATACGGCAGTGGCGATGTTGAAGGGCATCCAGGCGTTGAGCTTGTGGGAAGATTTCGCCACGGTCGTAGTTGGCGGCCTCGCCGCGCTCGCCATCGTGATTTCGTTCCTGGTCATCGCCGGGCAAATGCTGATCGCGCTGATCGAGAGCTACATTGCCATCAGCGGCGGCGTGCTGTTCCTGGGCTTCGGCGGCTCGCGCTGGACAGTCGAGTTCACGCAGAAGTACATCAGCTACGCCTTCGCCACGGGCATCAAGCTGTTCATGCTCTACCTCATCATCGGCGTGGGCACAGCCCAGGCCAAGACCTGGGCGGCACTGCTGGCGACAACGGACTGGAACAGCATTTTCGCCGTGATGGGTGGCTCGATGCTCCTGGCCTTCCTGGGCTTCCAGATTCCGAACATGGCGGCGGCCATGCTGTCCGGTGCGCCGTCGCTGACAGCAGGCGCAGCGGCGGCCACGTCGGGCGCGCTTGCTGCCGGAACGGTCGCGGCAGGCGCCACCGCCATTTCCCCAGCACTACAGTCCGCCAGGGGTGGGATGCAGGCGCTAAAAGCAGGATATGACCACCACCGCGCTGGTGGCAGTAGCGCACTGTCGAGCGCCCTCAAGGCGGTCGGCACGTCCACCGTGGATATGGGCCGCGAAGCCGGCCGCAGTGCCGGCGAGGCCGTGGGCCTTGCCAAGCCTACGGCGTCCGAGCGGTCTACCGTGGGCGGCCGCGCGGCCGAGCGCCGCGATGGCATGACCGCCCAGCTCCGCGAAGAGCGCGCGGCGATGGCCGACGCGGGCGGCATGAGCAAGGGCGGCGAAAACAACGCGGGCGGTGCTGGCACGTCGGCCGAAGGCGACAGCGCCAAGAACGACAGCGCGGGCAACCAGAGCACGTCGGCCGCGCCAGTGGTTCCCCCTCCCTCCACGCCCTCCGGCGCTCTTGGTAGTTCATCCGCACCCCTGGGTGGCAGCTCGCAGGTCGTCGATGACCATGGCAACGTGGTCGCCGCGCCTGCGGCCAAGATGGCCGAGAGCAACGCGGGCGGGGCCGGCACGTCGGCGACGAACGCGGCCGCTGCGAACACCAGCACGGGCAACACCTCGGCCACCGGCTCGGGCGCTGCACCTGCCGGCAGCTCGGGCAGCGCTCCAGCGCAGACGCTGGCCGCCGCCACGCCGGAAGCCCAGCGCCAGGTCGTCGATGACTACGGTAACGTGGTGTCACCGCCCTCGGCCAAGATCGCCGAGAGCAATGCGGGCGGCGTCGGCACGTCGGCCGCGAACACGTCGGCGATGAATACCAGCGCGGGCAACACGTCGGCCACGAACACGTCAACATCGTCTAGAGGGGCATCCGCGCCCGCCCCAGGGGCGGGACAAAGCGGCCCGGCCTCGGGCCGCGACAAGACGCCATTCCAGGATTTGCAGCACGTCAGGCCGCCGCAGATTCCGAGTGACGCCGCGCCGCAGGCCGGCGTGAATATCCGCCTCTCGCATTCCGAGGATTAACCGTCTCGAAAGGAAACGACGATGGGTGTCCTGGTGGATTTTCTTCAATACCAACATGCGCGGCTGGCGCTCGAACTGGAGCGTCTTGCGCGTCAGGACGCACCGCTGGCTCTCACGATGATTGAAGTAACGCGCGATGCAGACGGGCGGCTGGGAGAGCCATTGGCGCAGCTTGAGCGTCAATTGCGCGCTGCTGGCTTCGATCTACAACCTTGAACACGGCTTTGGAGGTAGAACATGGCAAAGAAGCGTCCCCTTCTCGATGGGATTTTCCGACCTCAGACAATGGCGCTGTTGCGTACGTACGCACAGTACACGAAGGAAATCGACGGCCTCGACATGAGCCTGGTTGAATTGGCCGAAACCTTGGTACTGGCGCATCTCGAAGAACACGAGCGATTTCAAGACTGGACTGAACGCACTACTGTTATTGAAGGTTTTCTAGAACGTCTTGGGGAGAGCTTGATATGAAATCGCTGCTGGATCAAATCGGCCTCGAACGGGCGCATGCGCTCATGGCCGAAGCCACACACAAGGCCATTGCCGAAGCCCATGCACATGGGCTTGCAGTGACTGTCAGCATCGACGGCGAACTGCGCCAAATTCAGCCAGGCGACCACGCAGCTCCAATGGCCGCCCAGGACGGCAGGCAGGCGGCCGCCAATGAACATGGTGACAGCAGTAACTGACCAGGTGCACGCTCCTGTCACCAACGCCCCTCACGCTAGTCAGATAAATTTTCATCCAACCAACTGAAAGAGAAAACCTATGCGCTTGCTGATTGCTTTGATCCTGCCGTGGCTGACGTTCTTCACCATCGGCCGCCCCTTCGCCGGCATCATCTGCCTGATCCTCCAAATCACGCTGATCGGCTGGCTACCGGCGACGATCTGGGCCGTATACGCCTTGAGCCAGTACAAGACCGACAAGAAGATCGAGAAGGCGCTTGCTCAACGAGGGTAAGTTGCTGATCGGCGAGAACGCGCCACAAGGCGTTCAGATGCACAAGGGCATGCTCGGGCATGCCCTTTGTCTTTTGCGGCCCGTGTAGCCCCGTTATAGCGGCCGCAAAAGGGGCTGTCTTTCTTTCTCCCGCCCAAGGGGCGGCGGCGGGCCATCGGGGGATCATTCGGCCCCCTCTGGGGGCCTCGATAACAGGGAGGGGGAGCCGGCTTGTCCGGGGGAACCCCGCAGGGGTGCCCCGGCCGTAGGCCGCTCTGCACCGCGTCGTTTCGCGCTGTCGGCCGGGTTTTCCACCGCGTGACCGCCCCTACTACCGGCTAAAAATTTATAGGAAATTCTTTAAAGGCAGAACCGTACCGGTTTAGGGGGGGGGCCGATTTCACGAACAAGGGGGGCCGGATTTCACGTGGATAACCGCCATCGGGGGGGTCTGATTTCACACTGTAGGGGGGGCCGATTTCACGTGGATAAGTGCCACCATCCACAGGGTTCTGCGCGGTTTTCGATGGCGACACCTCGCGCACCTGGTCGCGTTGATCTGTCGCCAATGCCGGCTGGCTCCGGGCGAAATCGTGCGGGGGCCGATTTCACGAACGATGGTGACGCGGCCGAGCTGGCCAGCTCGATGCGGTGTCACCACGGCCACCGGAGCGGCGGAACGAAAGGTATTGACGCTCGAAGGGGGCGAGACTGCCGGCGGCGCCGGCTGGCTCGATGCACAGCACGAAAGCCCGACCCTGACATCGCCAGGGTGCGCCTACTTCGTGAGCTTCTTCGGGATGGGGGGCGGCGAGCCGAGCAACAGCAGCCCGCCCGTCACCTGCTTGACGTTGGCGGCCGGATAGACGGCCTGCACCTTGCGCAAGGCGGGAACAAACTTCTTCTTGAAGTCCTTATCCGCATCCTTCCCCGTGTATTCCTGGGCGAACTGCTCGCGCAGGGGTTTCCAGTGCAGCGTAACGCCTTTACCCTCGATGCGGTGCAGTCGATGGGCCAGCCAGCAGTACACGTCCAGGGCCAGCGCGGAGCCTTTCAGCGCGTGCAGAGCACGATTGTCCAGCGGCACGGCACTATCGCGCAGCTCGTTGAAGTAGTGCTCTGAGAGCGTCAGGACGCCCGGCCATAGCGGCCTCTGCTGGCTGTCGCGGTTGGACACCCAGGCGTCGAACTGCTCGACGGGCTGGCCGTTGAACGTGTGGCCCTTGAACCCGAGCTGCAAGCGGCACGCAGCCAAAGCGTGCATCTGCTTGCGCAAGGTCAGATAGCGGCGACCGTCCTTGTCCATGTCCATCAGGCGCAGGAACTCGGCCGCACTATCTCCGATGGGGATTTCCCGCGAGCCGTGGCGCACTGCGTAGGTCGAAACCCAGGCCAGGGCAAGGCGCGGCATCACACCGTAGGGGATGGACTGCTGCACTGGCCCCTTCCCCTCATCCAGCCAGCCGGCTTGCACATTCACCCAGGCTGCGCCGGACTGGCGCATGAACTCGCGGCCCTCGACCTTCGCGCGGGGCAAACCGACCTGGCACAGCACGGAGTGGGTGAAAGCCATGTCCTCACCGGATGGCGGCTTGTCTGCAATCTCAAAGGCTCGCAAAAGGAGCTTCTCATTTTGAGAAAGGCAGCTCCTGAGGCGAAGCGAGGTCAGCATCAGCCTCTTACTCGCCACCCAAGAACTTTGCAATCTCTGCCGTGCGAAAGTACACCCGCCGCCCGAGCTTCATCTTGGCTGCGTTGAGCTGCCTCGCCCATTCAGTGTCATTTCGCAGGCTGACCCGCAGCCCTTCGGCCGAGCGATCCAGCACTTTTGCAAGCTGGGCCATGCTGAGTAGCGGCCCGTACTGGCCTGTCAGTGCCTCTTCTATGTGCATACGGTGGCTTTCTTTCGATTACGCATTGGGTGATCGAAGAATGCCCACTGGCACCGAAAATAGGCTGTACGAAAGTTAGAATTTAGTTGTCGTCACCTGCTATCATTGCGTGCATCACGTACAGGCGCTTTGAAATGGCAAAACCCGGAACAGCACGGCGAGTATTCGACCCCCTGCTTAACGAGCTGGTGGCCGAGCGCGATACCTCGTCCGATCGCATCCGCGCCAAGCTGACCGACGCCTACGACTGGTGTCTCTGTGAGCTGTGCTGGCGCTCCACCGAATACGCGACAGCCGTTGGAGCGCGAAAGTTCTTCAAACGCCCGCGCCGGGAGAACGCCCATGCGGTGCCCTTGACGGACGCCATACGCGTTGAGGCGCAGAAGGAAGCCGATGCCTTGGTGGCACGCTATGAGCGGGCCTGGAAAGGCGAATTTGGCCCCTATGAGCCTGGTCGAATGGTGGCGACTTACTGTGACATCGTGGAAATGCGCGGTGATTGTTCAGTGGAAGCATTTCGGGAGCACGTTGAGCAGCGAGCACTCATTGCCGCTTGGGCACGCCACAGCAATCTACTTGCAGTCACGAGGCTACCCGGCCAGCCCAAAGGGGCAGCGAAGCCCAGCAAGCTCTACTGCGAAGCGCACAACCCCAGGCGAAGCGATGAAGCCCGCCGCGCCTACCAACGCGACAAACGATTCGCTCCGCAGTACAACGAGCTGATCGAAAAAATCTGGACGGCGCAAGCCGGCAACTTGCTGGCGTGGGACATCGAAGCCCATGTACACGTCAAAAGGGAAGCCTATCGCCAGCTCCAAGCACACAAGTCTCCCACGCGCTTGATTGATGACCTGCTGGCCCAGGGCACCATGAGCCAGGCTGAAATCGCGCGCCGGCTCGGCGTATCGCGCCAGGCTGTCTCTGCTGCCATTAAGCGGCGATCACAGAAGCCTATGGCGGTTAATTGACAACCAAAATCTAACTTTTGTACGCCCTATTTTTTGTGCTTCGGGGCATTCTTCGATCATCGAACGTAATCGAATGAAAGCTACCGTATGCAGATCGAGGCGAAGAGCAAGACCCTCATCAATCGCAAGAAGCTGCTGGCGATGATCCCGCTGTCTGAGCGGACAATTTTCAACATGGAGCAGCGCGGGGAGTTCCCGCGCCGCATCACACTCACCAGCCGAAACGTCGCCTGGGACTTGGCCGAGGTCGAGGAATGGATTGAGGCACGCAGGTCGTCGGGTATCCAGGCTACGCGCCCCGGATTCACTCCGCTGGCCGCGGCCGTTTAAGTGTCCATTCGTCGATCATGTCCGCCCAGTCTTGCAGCATCGCCGTGCGTTGCTCGCGGTACTCGGCCTTGTTGTAGACGGCCCTGACGCCCTTCTGTTCGTGCGCCAGACATTTCTCAATCCAATCGGTGTTGTAGCCGGCCTCGTGCAGCAACGTGCTGGCCGTGCGCCGCAAGTCATGCGGCCCGAATTTGGCAAGCGGCTTCCCTTCCTTCTGTGCCAGCCGGTATGTCAGCGTCAGCACCTGGTTGAGCGTGGCACTGCTCATCGGCGTGTCTGAGTCATACCGCGACGGCAGCACATAGTCCGATCCACCCGCAAAGGTTTTCAGGGCAATGAAGATGTCCAGTGCCTGGCGGGACAGAAACACCAGGTGCGGATTGCGCCGCTTCATCCGCTCCTTCGGAATCGTCCAAAGCGCGTCGCTGAAACTGATTTCGCTCCACGTCGCCTTTGTCAGCTCGCTCTTGCGAACCATCGTGAGCAGCAGCAGCTTGGCCGCCGCCCGGATGGATGGTGTTGTGCCGATGCGCTCCATGTACTGGTACATCAGGCCGATCTCGTCGGGCGTCAGCGCACGGTCGCGCGGCTCGAACTTGGCGATGGTCGTCGGCCGCACCAGCTCTGCCGGGTTCTCGACCTTCTGGCCGCGCTCGATGGCCCAACGAAAGACCTGCAACACCACCTCGCGGGCATGCACTGCGGTTGCCGGTGCGCCGCGCTCCACGATGGCGTCGGTCAGCGCGCGCAGATCTTCGTGGGTGATTTCCAGCAGCTTCTGATTGCCAAATTTTGGCTTCAGCTCGCGCTCATAGACTGAGCGACGCATGTCACGGGTGGAATCGGCCATCTGGTAGCCGCGCAACCACTTTTCCGCCCAGGCCCCGAACGTCTCGGCATCTTTGACGCGGGCCTTGTCCCGCGCCTTTTCCTTGGCCGGTGACTTCCCGGCCGCGATCATCTTTTTGGCCTCGCCCAACCGTTCGCGAGCTTCCGAAAGGGTGATGCCGCCGACACCATAGCGGCCGAAGGTGATGGTCTCCTGCCGACCGTGGATGGCGTAGTTGTAGCGGAACGAAATCGCCCCGGCCGGTGTGACGGCTACATAGAGGCCGTCACGGTCGTTCACCTTGTAGAGCTTGTCCTTCGGCTTGAGGTTGCGCAGCTTGGTATCGGTCAGCATGGCGTTCGTCCTGAGTCAGTTCAAATACCATGACCCGCACGTCAACCCTTAAAGCAGAAAAAATCAATACAAATCAAAGGTTTACGCACTTTCAATACCATGAACAGCCGCAAAGCGGATTCATGGTATCGAAAGCATCTCATGGCATCAGAGAGGGATAGTACCACTCACCATGCCATGAAAAAACAGTGCTTGACGATGCCAGAAGTTGCCAGCCCATTCTGAACATCTCGAAAGAAAATTAAATGTTAACAACAAGTTATGAATGATTTGGTGCCAACCAGTACCAGCCAGTGCCAGACGCCGAATCACTCCCACTCGATCGTCGCAGGCGGCTTGGAGCTGACGTCGTAGGTCACGCGGTTGATGCCGCGCACCTCGTTGATGATGCGGCTGCTCACCTTCTTGAGCAGGCTGTAGGGCAGTTCGGCCCAGTCGGCCGTCATGAAGTCGCTGGTCTGCACGGCGCGCAGCGCCACCACGTAGTCGTAGGTGCGGCCATCGCCCATCACACCCACGCTTTTCACGGGCAGGAAGACGGTGAAGGCCTGGCTCGTGAGCTCGTACCAGCTCTTGCCGGTCTTCTCGTCGATGCAGGCGCGCAGCTCCTCGATGAAGATGGCGTCGGCGCGGCGCAGCAGGTCGGCGTATTCCGGCTTGACCTCGCCCAGGATACGTACGCCCAGGCCCGGGCCGGGGAAGGGGTGGCGATACACCATCTCGGGCGGCAGGCCGAGGGCGATGCCCAGCTCGCGCACCTCGTCCTTGAACAGGTCGCGCAGGGGTTCCAGCAGCTCCAGGCCGAGCTGCTCGGGCAGACCGCCGACATTGTGGTGGCTCTTGATCGTGACGGCCTTCTTGGCGTTCTTGCTCGCGCCCGACTCGATCACGTCGGGGTAGATCGTGCCCTGGGCCAGGAATGCGATGTCCGCGCCGCCGCTCGCCTTCAGTTTTTGCGCCTCGGCCTTGAACACGTCGACGAACAGGCGCCCTATGGTCTTGCGTTTCTGCTCGGGATCACGGATGCCGGCGAGTTCACGCATGAAAAGCGGCCCCGCATCGACCCGCACCACCTTCGCATGCAGCTTGTCCGCGAACATGGCCATCACCATGTCGCCCTCGTGCAGACGCAGCAGGCCATGATCAACGAACACGCAGGTGAGCTGATCACCGATGGCGCGGTGGATCAGCGCCGCGGCCACGCTGGAATCAACGCCGCCCGAAAGGCCCAGCAGCACATGCCGGTTTCTGACCTGCGCGCGGATGCGGGCAACGGCTTCGGCCACGTGGTCGTGCATCACCCAGTCGGCGTGCGCGCCGCAGATGCCAAGAACGAAGCGTTCGAGCATCGCCCTGCCCTGCGCGGTGTGCGTGACCTCGGGGTGAAACTGCACGCCGTAGAAGTGGCGCGCTTCGTCGGCCATGCCCGCGATCGGGCAGGACTCGGTGCTGGCCATGAGCTTGAAGCCTGGCGGCAAAGCCGAGACCTTGTCGCCGTGGCTCATCCACACCTTGAGCATGCCGTGGCCTTCGGCCGTG
>Ga0209941_1001501_pt1 | contig 15963 bp, 10 predicted proteins | sample ThiBiot_300_plan_FD_183945 | JGI IMG/M metagenome (GOLD analysis project Ga0209941, IMG submission 183945) | Wastewater bioreactor microbial communities from Cape Town, South Africa - Thiocy_solids_1 (SPAdes) | ecosystem: Engineered > Bioremediation > Thiocyanate > Unclassified | place: South... | reverse complement strand
TCCTGATGGTGATCAGCGACGGCGCGCCGGTCGACGACAGCACGCTGTCGGTCAATCATGGCGCCTATCTCGACCAGCATCTGCGCCAGGTGATCGATTGGATCGAAAAGAAATCGCCGGTCGAGCTTTGCGCGATCGGCATTGGCCACGACGTAACCCGTTATTACAGCCGCGCCGTGACCATCATGGATGCCGAGCAATTGGGCGGCACGATGGTCGAACAATTGGCGGGATTGTTCGACATAGAATAGGCGCTTCGGAGCGATTCCAGGCATCCTCCGGTCCGGCGCAAATTCCCGCTTGCCAAGCAAAATTCCGGCGATAACTCTCGCGCTTGGGGGGAGGGTCGCAATCAATGTCGATATTGCAATTTGCGCGCCGTGCAGCGAGCGCGGGGGCCATGGCGCTTGCCCTGAGTGCAGGCATAGCGCCAGCGCAGGAGGTCGAGCCGGCATTGCCTGCTCCCGACGCCCTCGCGACCGATGACAGGGCGCCAGATGTGCCGACAGCGACGCCGGACGAAGTGCCGGCCGGGACGCTCGTGCATCTGCGCATCGACGAGGACGTCAACAGCAAGACGCACAAGACCGGCGACTGGTATGCCATCACCCTGCTGGAGCCGATCATGCTGGGCGAGCGGACAATCGTTCCCGCAGGGACGCCGGGACGCGGCCAGGTGGTTCATGCCGCGAAGTCCGGCTGGGGCGGCAAGGCCGGCGAGTTGATCCTCGGCGCGCGGTACCTCGAATATCAGGGACAGCAGATTCCCTTGCGCGGCATGAAGTTGGGCGGCGTCGGCGGCAATAATGAAGGTCTCGCCTTTGGCGCCACCATTGCCGGAGGACTGGTAGCAATGCCGCTGGTTTTCGCCCTGAACGGCAAAAATGCCAATATTCCGGCCGGCATGTATGCAACCGCCAAGCTAGCGGTTGCCCTGCCCGGCGAGCCATCTACCGCCGCGCAAGCGACGGTCGATCCGGCGGCGGCGGTGTCGGTCGCCCCCGGAGACGCAATCGACACGAACCCGACAGGGGAAATGGGGGAACCGAAACAATGAAAAAGCTGATCGGAGCCGCGCTGCTTGCGGCAACCGGAATAGCCTGCACCGCAATGATGGGACCCGCGGTGGCCAAGGAAGCGAAGAGCGCGGCCGACGAGGGCGCTAAGAAGGTCATCCCCGCTCCGGCCGAGGGCAAGGGACAGATCGTCTTCTTCCGGCCCGGAGGCATGGGCTTTGCGCTTGGGTGCGGAGTAAATGAAAATGGCGTGCGGTTGAGCGCATTGGGCGCAGGAAAATATTTCATCCTGCCAGTCGATCCCGGATCGCACAGCTATACGGTCAAGAGCGAGGCCACTGACCTCCTGACGCTGGAAGTCGAACCCGGCGAAACCTATTATGTGAAGTGCAAGATCAAAATGGGGATCATGGTCGGCCGACCCAATATCGCGCCGGCGACGCAGGACGAATTCGACAAGGACAGCCATAAGCTGAAATATGTCGATGCCGACGATGCAGGGTCGACGGTCCTGCCGAATCCTGAAGGTGAAGCGGCGAAAGCCGAATAGCCCCATCCCTATCCGATATCGCGGCCCCGCATATGTTGCGGGGCCGTTTTTCGTGGAGGTGACAACCCCTTCGCCGCCGGTTACACATTGCCGCCGGCGCCGCAGGGACTCGCAGCCCCACGACGGGACTCGCTGCGCCGATTGACGGGCCGATGGTCGCCGGCACGGGCTTGGGCCGCACCGATTTGGGGTGCGCTGCTGAAGGGGGCGAGTGACCGTGAAAAAAGCATCTGACCTGTTCATCGAATGCCTGGAAGAAGAAGGCGTCGAATATATCTTCGGCGTTCCGGGCGAGGAAAATCTCGACTTTCTCGACAGCCTGTCGCGTTCGCAAAAAATCAAGCTGATCCTGACCCGCCATGAGCAGGGGGCGGGCTTCATGGCCGCGACCTATGGCCGTCACACCGGCAAGACCGGGGTGTGCCTTGCGACGCTGGGCCCCGGCGCGACCAATTTCGTGACCGCCGCGGCCTATGCCCAGCTTGGCGGCATGCCGATGATGATGATCACCGGGCAGAAGCCGATCAAGAAATCGAAACAGGGCCGGTTCCAGATCCTCGACGTCGTCGCGATGATGGGGCCGATCACCAAATATACGCACCAGATGGCCTCGTCGGACAATATCCCGAGCCGCGTGCGCGAGGCCTTTCGCCTGGCCGAGGAAGAAAAGCCCGGCGCGGTGCATATCGAACTGCCCGAGGATATCGCCGACGAACATACCGAAAGCCTGCCGCTGAAGCGCAGCCATTCGCGCCGCCCGACCGCCGACGTCAAATCGATCCGCGAGGCGGTGAAGGCGCTCGAAAATGCGAAGGCGCCGGTACTGGTAATCGGCGCGGGCGCGAACCGCACGATGACCAGCCGGATGCTGCTGCAGTTCATCGAAAAGACCGGCATCCCCTTTCTGACCACCCAGCTCGGCAAGGGCGTGATCGACGAGCGGCATCCGAAATTCCTCGGGTGCGCGGCGCTGTCATCCGGAGATTTCGTGCACCGCGCGGTCGAGGCGTCGGACTGCATCGTCAACATCGGTCACGATGTGATTGAAAAGCCGCCCTTCTTCATGCAGCGCGGCGGGCCCACCGTTATCCATGTGTCGACCAAGACCGCCGAGGTCGATCCGGTCTATTTCCCCGGCATCGAGGTCATCGGCGATATCGCCAATGCGATCTGGCAGATGAAGGAGGATATCGTGCCGAACGGCGGCTGGTCGTTCGACCATATGCTCGCCTATCGCAAGGCCGAGGTCGAGCATACCGCCCCGCTCGCCGCCGACACGCGCTTCCCGATCTTTCCGCCGCATCTGGTGCAGCAGGTGCGCGACGCGATGCCCGACGACGGCATCATCTGCCTCGACAATGGCGTCTACAAGATCTGGTTCGCGCGCGGCTACACCGCCTACCGCCCGAACACCGTGCTGCTCGACAATGCGCTCGCGACGATGGGGGCGGGCCTGCCCAGCGCGATGATGTCGGCGATGGTCTACCCCGACCGCAAGGTGATGGCGATCTGCGGCGACGGCGGCTTCATGATGAACAGTCAGGAAATGGAGACCGCGGTTCGCCTGGGGCTCAACCTGACCGTGCTGATCCTCAACGATTCAAGCTATGGCATGATCCGCTGGAAACAGGCGAATATGGGGTTCAAGGATTGGGGACTGACCTATGGCAACCCCGATTTCGTCAAATATGCCGAAAGCTATGGCGCGCACGGCCACCGCGTGACAAGCGCCGCGCACCTCAAGGAACTTCTTGCCCACACGCGCGATACTCCCGGTGTGCACCTGATCGATTGCCCAGTGGATTATTCGGAGAATGACCAGATTTTGAACATCGACATCAAGAAGCTGTCGAAGGAACTCTGACGGTCGCGAACACTCGCTTTTCTTGTCATCCCCGCGAAAGCGGGGACCCAGGAGTTGGATGAGCCGAACCTATCATGTTTATATCCTCGCCAGCGGGCGCAACGGCACGCTCTATACTGGTGTGACGGGCGATCTGGCGCAGCGGATGGAACAGCATCGCGACGGCAAAGGTTCAAATTTTACAACGAAATACGGCGTTACTCGTCTGGTGCACGTCGAAGCATTTGCTGATGTGGACACGGCGATCGCCCGCGAAAAAGCGGTAAAGAAATGGCGCCGGGCATGGAAGCTGGAACTCATCGAACGCGGCAATCCGCAATGGCTCGACCTATATGATCGGATTAACGGCGGAGCATACTGCCCCTGGGTCCCCGCTTTCGCGGGGATGACAATGGTGGGTGGCGGAGCGCGCGCCAGCATGGTGGAGAATGATTGTGAAACTCAAGGACATCTACCCGCTCTATCTCAACAACAAGGCGGTGCAGCCGAACACCGACCTCAAGGTGATCGACAAATTCACCGGCGAAATCGCTTTCCGTACCGCGCTGGCGACCCCCGACGTCATCGATGAAGCCATCGCCGGCGCGGTGCGCGCCGCCGAGCCGATGGCGCGGCTCGCGAGTTACGAGAAGCAGGATGTCCTCAATCATTGCGTCGCGCGCTTCAAGGAACGCTTCGACGAGCTTGCCTATGCGCTGTGCGTGGAAGCGGGAAAGCCGATCGCCGACAGCGAGGGCGAGGTCGGGCGCCTGATCGACACCTTCCGCATCGCCGCCGAAGAGGCGACGCGCAACTATGGCGAGATCCAGCCGCTCGACATATCGGCGCGCGCCAAGGGCTATATGGGGATGTGGAAGCGGGTGCCGATCGGCCCGTGCAGCTTTATCTCGCCGTTCAATTTTCCGCTCAACCTTGCGGCGCACAAGATCGCGCCGGCGATCGCGATGGGCTGCCCCTTCGTGATGAAGCCCGCCTCGATGACGCCGCTGGGCGCGATTATCATGGGCGAGGTCCTCGCCGAGTGCGACATATTGCCCGAAGGCGCGTTCAGCATCCTGCCCGCGAGCCGCGACGGCGCCGATCTGTTCACCACCGACGAACGGCTGAAATTGCTGAGCTTCACCGGCTCGCCCGGCGTCGGTTGGGACCTCAAGGCAAAGGCCGGCAAGAAGAAGGTCGTGCTCGAACTCGGCGGCAATGCCGCCGTGATCGTCGACAAGGACGCCGACCTCGATCATGCGCTCGCGCGGATCATCTTCGGTGGCTATTACCAGTCGGGGCAAAGCTGCATCCATGTGCAGCGCGTCATCATCCACGCCGACATCTACGACCGTTTCCGCGACATGCTTGCCGCCAAGGTGAAGACGCTCAAATCGGGCGATCCCAAAAACCGCGACACCTTCATCGGCCCGATGATTTCGGCAAAGGAAGCAGAGCGGCTCAAGGGCTGGATCGACGACGCGGTCGCGGCCGGGGCGACGTTGCTCGCCGGTGGCGGCTGCGAGGGCAATATGCTCGAGGCGACGCTGCTCGAAAATGTACCCGAGGGGACGGACGTGGTGCGCGAGGAAGCCTTCGGCCCGGTGGTCGTCCTGTCGCGCTTCACCGACTGGAACGCGGCGCTGGTCGAGGTCAACGACAGCAAATTCGGCTTGCAGGCCGGGATCTTCACCCGCGACATTCACAAGATATTGGAAGCATGGGACGACCTCGACGTCGGCGGCATCGTCGTCAATGACGTCTCCTCCTTTCGCGTCGACAATATGCCCTATGGCGGGGTCAAGGATTCGGGCCTCGGGCGCGAGGGCATCCGTTTCGCGATGGAAGATATGAGCGAAATCCGCAACCTGGTGATTCGGCGCGTCTGATCCTCGATAAACTGCGTCCGGAAACGGCCAATAGTCACCGAACCGCCGCAAAACATTCTTCAAACTGTCGCGGCTTTGATTCGCCGCATGTAACAAAACTCGTGTCTAGGCCGTGGGCAGCCAAGGCTGCCTACGGAGTGAGACATGGCCTCGATCTCGACCCTGCCGATCCCGAACCGCTTTCCCGATCCCTTCACCACCGAACCGCATGTGCCCGAGCGGGTGATCGGCGAGCGGCGCAATTACCGCACCGTGTGGGTCAGCGACATCCACCTCGGCACGCGCGGCTGCAACGCCGGGCTGCTGATCGACTTTTTCGACCATGTCGATTGCGAGACGCTCTATCTCGTCGGCGACATCATCGACGGCTGGCGGCTGAAGAAGCGGCATTTCTGGCCGCCCGAGCATAATGACGTCGTCTGGCGCGTGCTGAAGCGCGCGAAGCGCGGCACGCGCGTCGTCTATGTCCCCGGCAATCACGACGAGATGGTCAAGCCGTTCGACGGCTTCGATTTCGGCGGGGTCGAAATCCGGCGCGAGGCGGTTCATCAGACCGCCGATGGCCGCAAGCTGCTGATCGTCCATGGCGACGAGTTCGACGCGGTAATGCTCGCGCACCGCTGGCTCGCCTTTGTCGGCGACGCAGCCTACACCGCGCTGATGAAGTGCAATGTGGTCGTCAACGCGATCCGCAGCCGCCTCGGCCTCCCCTATTGGTCGCTGTCGATGGTCGCCAAGCACAAGGTCAAGAACGCCGTCCAGTTCATCGGCCACTATGAAGAGGTGGTCGCCCATGCGGCGCGCTCACGCGGGGTCGACGGGGTGGTGTGCGGGCATATCCACAGCGCAGAGATGCGCGCGATCGACGGCGTCGATTATTACAACGACGGCGACTGGGTCGAGGGTTGCACCGCGCTGGTCGAACATCATGACGGCCGCATGGAAATCCTGCACTGGGCCGAAGAGGTCGCCGCACGCGACGCGCCGGCCCCGCTCGGCCTTCCTGCTGCCGCCAAGGCCGCGTGAGCGCAGCATGCGGATATTGATCGTTACCGACGCCTGGGAGCCACAGGTCAACGGCGTCGTGCGCACGCTGCAGGCGACCATTGCCGAGTTGCGCGCACAGGGGCATGTCGTCGGGGTAATCTCGCCCGATCTGTTCCGGTCGATCCCCTGCCCGACCTATGGTGAAATCCGCCTGGCCTTCGCGAGCAAGCGCGCCGTCTCACGGCGCATACGCGCCTTCGCACCCGAGGCGATTCATATCTCGACCGAGGGACCGCTCGGCCTTGCGGCGCGGCGCTGGTGCATCGATACCGGCTTTCCCTTCACCACCGCCTATCACACGCGCTTTCCCGAATATGTCGCGGCGCGCATCCCGGTATCGCCGCAGTTCGTGTGGCGCTTTATCCGCTGGTTCCATCGCCCCGCGCAGCACATCATGGTCGCAACGCGCTCGCTGAAACGCGAGCTTGCGGAGCAGGGCCTTGGGCAGACGATGATGTGGGAACGCGGCGTCGATCACGCGCTATTTCATCCCGGTTGCCCCCCGCATCCGGACTTTGCCGGCCTCGCCCGCCCGATCCAGCTCTATGTCGGTCGCGTCGCGGTCGAAAAGAATATCGAGGCCTTCCTCGAAACCCGCCATCCGGGAACGAAGGTGATCGTGGGCGACGGTCCGGCGCTCGATGAGTTGCGCGCCCGCTTTCCCGATGCCTGCTTCCTCGGCAAGCTCGGCGGCGAACGTCTTGCCGGCGCCTATGCCGGCGCTGACGTCTTCGTCTTCCCCAGCCGTACCGACACCTTCGGCCTTGTCGTCATCGAAGCGCTGTCGTGCGGGACGCCAGTCGCGGCCTATCCCGTGGCCGGCCCGGCCGACATCGTCACCGACGACGCTGGCGCCCTCGACACCGATCTCGATCGTGCGATCGCGCTGGCACTGACGCGCGATCCGGGCCGCGCCGCGGCCTTGGGCCGACGCTACAGCTGGCCGAACTGCACGCGGCAATTTCTGCGCGCTCTGACCTTCGTACCCGCCGAATCCGCGCCGTCGCCGGCCACGGTTTCGGCCCGCCTGGTTTAGAGTCAGCCAGGACTCTAGAAGGCCTTGCGCCACTCCAGCTCGAAATAGCGGCCGAGCGGGTCGATATAGCCCGGCGCATAGGTGAGCGGCACGACGCCGCTGGCGTCGGTGACCTTGCGCTGCGCATCGAACAGATTGTCGATCGACAGGCGCAGGCGCGACCCCTTCAGGATCGGCAGCGCCTTGGTCAGTTCGGGCTTCTGGTTGAAATCGACGAAAAAGCGCAGATTGAAAGTTGCAAGATCGTGGAAGGTCAGATCGCCGTTGGCGCCGCCGACGACGCGGCTGCCGCTGTCATATTTGGCGCTGACCCGTGCGCCGATGCCCTTGTAAAAGACGCCGCCGTCGAGTTCGACCAGATTGCGGTTGCTGCCGCCGCCATTGCCAGTCGCCGATCCGTTCAGCAGATCGAGTTCGGGGACGCCGGGCCGGATCAGCACGCGGTCAGTCAGCTTGATCGTGTGATAGAGCGACAATTGCCAGCGGCCGCCCTGCGGTCCGCCGAACATGCCGCCCGGACCACCGCGCCCGCCGCGAAAGCCGCCGCCGGGGCCACGCGGGCGTGCAGGCGCTGCGGCGGGCGCATCGCCCGATCCGGCGGGTTTAGCGGCCTGCCCGTCGGGCGGCGGCGGGGCGTCGCCCTGCGCCGGCTGCGGACGTCGCTCGGCGCCGCCAGCCGGACGACCGCCACCGAAGCGGCCCGCACCCGGACCCGCTTGCGACTGGCCGAAACTGCGGCCGAAATTGATCCCCCAGCGAATTTGTGAATTGGTTGCGCGGTCGAAATTCACCGGGCGCTGGTCGAGCGCGACAAGCACGCCGCCGACGCGCGTCGCGCGATCCGGGAAAGCGGCCTCGATCTCGGGCGTCAACAGCGGGAAGCTGTTGCTGGTGTCGTCGCTGCGGTTGCTGTTGTAATTTATCGAAAGGTTCAACCCCTCGACCATTGGCGGCGACCAGTTGAGCCCGAGCTTCACATCGCGGCGCTGTTCGGCGAGGAGGAAAGGATTGCCGCCGGTCGTCGTCTGGATCTGCACCGTCTGGCCGGTGCGGAAGTCGTAGTAGGTGACATTGTCGGTAACCAGCGGCGCCGCGCCAAGCTGCGTCACCGAAGGCGCCGCCTCGTCGCGATTGAAGCTTGCGAGCAACGACAGATTGTCGGTCAGCCCCCAATTGAGCGTCGCGCCCCAGCTTTTGAGCGCGGCGAAATCGCTGGGGTTTTCGACCTGGCCGTTCAGCGTCAGCGAAATGCGGCCGATCTTGCCGACATCATAGTCGGGATCGAGGATCGGCACCGTCAGCGATCCGAAAACGCTCGGCGTGTCGCGCGCGAGGTCGCTCGTCGTGATGACGCCGCTGCGGTCGGCGCGGCTATCATAACGCAGGCCGGTATAAGCGCCGGTGATCGATGCGCGGATCGGGCCGGCCCAGCCCTCGATCACGCTGCCCGAGATATTGGCATTGCCGCCGAAGCTCTGCTGGCTGCTGTCGAAACGGTCGCGCCCGCCACTCAGACGTTCGGTAAAGATCCGCTGATCGCTGTCGGCATAATTGCCCGTAACCGACCAGCGCCACGCGCCGAGCATGCCGTTGGCGCTTGCCGAACCCGTCCAGTTCTGCGTCCGGCTGTCGCGGCGCAGCGGATCGCTGACACCGCCCGCGCCGGGGCCGAGAAGGCTGAGGCTGTCGGTCTGGTCGAACCGCAGGCTTGCCGACAGGTCGGTGACCTTGTCGAGATTGCGGACGATCGTGCCGTCGATGATATAGGTGTCGCTGGCGGGCAACAGGCTGCGCCCCGTGTCGCCGAGGTCGCGCTCGCGCTCGAGCAGCATCGTCTGATGCTCCCACCCCCCGTTGAGGTTGAAGCGGCCATTCTGTCCGATCGCGACGACCGCGGGTTCCAGCTCGCTCTTGAACTGCCCGCCCTGCGTCGGCAGGCCTGCCTCGCCCTCCACCGACACCTGTTTGAAATCGGGCTTGAGCACGAAATTCACCACGCGGTCGGTTGCGGCATAGCCATATTGCAGCGCGACTTCCTCGGGGAAAATCTCGACCTTGGCGATCGCTTCGGGCGGAAGGTTGCGCACCGCGCCGAAGCCGCCGATCCGGCGCCCGTTGACCAGGATCACCGGCCGCCCGCCACCGCGCCCGCGTCCCGACCGCGTGATCGGTTCGAGCGCCGTCAGCAATTCCTCGATCGACGAGGCGCCATAGCTGGCGATCGCGGCTTCATCGAGTTCGGCCTCGGCCGCGATATCGGTGTCGATCTGCCCCGCGATCCGCGGCGCGGTCACGACGATGTCATCGGCATAGTCGATATCGTCGTCGGTCGCGGTACCCGAGCTCGAAGCGACGGGGACCGCCGCCTGATCCTGCGCCATCGCGGCCGGAACAGCCGCAATCGCGGCGCCGGTCAGCAACAGGGCGCGCATGGAAAGGAGCGGTCGAACATACATGGTGGGGGAGAGCCTTTATCTTGTCTTTTGATTATCATGCCGCCGCCGATTGAACCGGCGATGAAGCGAATTACCGCCTTGCCGGGCAGCTATTCGCCATTTGTCGCAACACTATGGCATCGCGAGGGCGCATCCACCAACGCCCCCTCCAGACCGACGAAGCGCTGGGCCGCCCGGCTTGACCCTAGACAGTCGGCCCCGGCATCCGTATCGGCCAGCCATGCCGACTCCAGCCTCTTCCGCCGCCCCCGAATCGATCCTGATCGTCGATTTCGGCAGCCAGGTCACCCAGCTCATCGCCCGCCGCGTCCGCGAGGCTGGCGTCTATAGCGAGATCGTCCCGTTCAGCGCCGCCGACGCTGCGCTCGAACGGATGAAGCCCAAGGGCGTGATCCTTTCAGGCTCGCCCGCGTCGGTTCCCGCCACCGGCAGCCCGCGCGCGCCGCAGTCGATCTTCGACAGCGGCCTCCCCATCCTCGGCATCTGTTACGGCCAGCAGGTGATGAGCCAGCAGCTCGGCGGACAGGTCGAGCCCGGCGGCGCCGACGGCGAGCGCGACGGCGAATTCGGCCGCGCCTTCCTGACCGTCACCGAACCCTGCGTGCTCTTCGACGGATTGTGGGAGGTCGGCGAGCGGCATCAGGTGTGGATGAGCCACGGCGACCGCGTCACGCGCTTCGCCCCCGGCTTTCGCATCGTCGCGGTCAGCGACGGCGCCCCCTTCGCGCTGATCGCCGACGACGAACGCCGCTATTATGGCACCCAATTCCACCCCGAAGTCGTCCACACGCCCGACGGCGCCAAGCTGATCGCCAATTTCGTGCGCCATGTCTGCGGTTGCAGCGGCGACTGGACGATGGCCGAGTTCCGCGCCACGAAGATCGCCGAAATCCGCGCGCAGGTCGGTGACCAGCGCGTCCTCTGCGGCCTGTCGGGCGGCGTCGACAGCGCGGTCGCCGCGGTGCTGATCCACGAAGCGATCGGCGAGCAACTCACCTGTGTCTTCGTCGACCATGGCCTGCTGCGCATGAACGAGCGCGAGCAGGTCGAACGCCTGTTCCGCGACCATTACAACATCCCGCTTGTCGTCGTCGATGCGGAGCAACGCTTCATGGCCGGCCTCGCAGGGGTCACCGACCCCGAAAAGAAGCGCAAATTCATCGGCGCCGAATTCATCAACGTCTTCGAGGAGGAAGCGAAGAAGATCGGCGGCGCCGATTTCCTCGCGCAAGGCACGCTCTATCCGGACGTCATCGAGAGCGTCAGCTTCACCGGCGGGCCGAGCGTCACGATCAAGAGCCACCACAATGTCGGCGGCCTTCCCGAGCGGATGAACATGAAGCTCGTCGAACCGCTGCGTGAACTGTTCAAGGACGAGGTCCGCCTGCTCGGCAAGGAACTCGGTCTCCCCGACATCTTCGTCGGCCGCCACCCCTTCCCCGGCCCCGGGCTCGCAATCCGCATCCCCGGTGAGGTGTCGAAGGAGCGCTGTGACATCCTCCGCAAGGCCGATGCCGTCTATCTGGAAGAGATCCGCAATGCCGGGCTTTACGATGCGATCTGGCAGGCGTTCGCGGTGCTGCTGCCCGTCAAGACCGTCGGCGTGATGGGCGACGGGCGCACCTACGACCATGTCTGCGCGCTGCGCGCCGTGACCTCGACCGACGGCATGACCGCCGACATCTACCCCTTCGACGCGAGCTTTCTCAGCCGCTGCGCGACGCGCATCATCAACGAGGTGCAGGGCATCAACCGCGTGGTGTACGATTATACCTCGAAGCCGCCGGGCACGATCGAGTGGGAGTGACGCATCATGGGCAGCCACGAACGACTTGAGGTCGATGCGTCCGGCGGCTGCCAGTGCGGTGCGGTGCGCTATCGCATCAGCGCGGTGCTCGACACGTCGCATATCTGCCATTGCCGCATGTGCCAGAAGGCCGCTGGCAACTTCTTCATCGCGCTGATCGGCGTTCCGCGCGATGCCATCGCTTGGACGCGCGGGACACCCGCAACCTTCAACAGTTCGGACAAGGCGGCGCGCGGCTTCTGCGCCCGTTGCGGCACGCCGCTGCTCTATGATTATTTCGAGAGCAAGCATATCAATCTGACGACGGGATCGTTCGACGATCCCAGCCGATTCGCGCCGCGTTTCCAGTTCGGGCTGGAGGCCCGCCTGCCCGTCTTTGCCGATCTGCCGATCCAGGCCGAAGGCACGACCGAGGAAACCATGGCCGATCTTGTCGCGGCGATCGCGGCGACCAATCATCAACATCCCGACCACGATACCGAAAGCTGGCCCGAATGACCCCTACCGCAAAGATTCTCCTGCTCGGTTCCGGCGAGCTTGGCCGCGAGTTCGTCATTTCGGCAAAACGGCTCGGCTGCCATGTGATCGCCTGCGACAGTTACGCCGGCGCGCCCGCGATGCAGGTCGCGGACGAGGCCGAGGTTTTCTCGATGCTCGATGGCGACGCGCTGCGTGCCGCGATCGAAAAGCACCGCCCCGACCATGTCGTGCCCGAGATCGAAGCGATCCGGACCGAAGTGCTGGCCGAACTCGAGGCCGAAGGGTTTCACATCGTCCCCTCGGCACGCGCGGCCCAGCTCACGATGAACCGCGATGCAATCCGCGACCTTGCCGCAAGCGAGCTGGGCCTGACCACTTCGACCTTCGAATATGCCACCAGCCGCGAAGAACTCGCCGCCGCCGCGGCGCGGATCGGTTTTCCGCTCGTCGTGAAGCCCGTGATGTCCTCTTCGGGCAAGGGGCAGAGCACGGTGAAGGACGCCGCCGGAATCGACGCCGCATGGGATTATGCGGCCGCCGGGATGCGCGGCGACCGGCTGCGCGTGATCGCAGAGGCCTTCATCGATTTCGATTATGAGATCACGCTGCTGACGGTGCGCCACAAGGACGGCGTCGCCTTCTGCCCGCCGATCGGACATCGGCAGGAACGCGGCGACTATCGCGAAAGCTGGCAGCCCGCGGCCATGTCCGCGGCGGCGCTGCAAGCCGCGCAGGCGATGGCGACGAAGGTCGTCGATGCGCTCGGCGGCCATGGCATTTTCGGCGTCGAATTTTTCGTGAAGGGCGACGAGGTCATCTTCTCCGAACTCTCCCCGCGCCCGCACGACACCGGCATGGTGACGCTGATTTCGCAGCAATATTCGGAATTCGACCTTCACGCGCGCGCGATATTGGGGTTGCCTATTCCGCCGGTCGACGTGCCGCAAGCCAGCGCCAGCGCCGTGCTGCTCGCCGATCGCGACGCAAGTGATTTCGCGATCACCGGCCTCGCCGAAGGCCTGACGCCGCCGAACGCCGAAACCTCGGTCGACGCGCGCCTCTTCGGCAAACCCGTCACGCGGCCCTATCGCCGCATGGGGGTGGCACTGGCAAAGGTGGCGGGCGGCACCACCGACGACGCGCGGGCGGCCGCCGTCGCGGCGGCGGGAAAACTGGCGATCCGATATCCGGAGTGAGCGATGTCTGGGAGCGACCGCTAGCGGTCGTCGGCCGACTTTTCTTCCATCGTCATCCCGGCGAAGGCCGGGATCTCGCCGGTGCGTTACCACGATAGGATGAGATCCCGGCCTTCGCCGGGATGACGAGACTGATTAGAGAATGTCCGCTTCCCACCCCAAAGCAGACCCTCCGCAACACAGCACGCCGACATAGCTAGGCCGCCTTCCTTCCCCCTGCTACACCCCGCGCCATGTCACAGAAGAATCATCTCTATCTGGTCGATGGCTCCAGCTACATCTTCCGCGCCTATCATCGCCTGCCGCCGCTGACGAACCCGAACGGGGTGCCGGTCGGTGCGGTCTATGGCTACACCACGATGCTCTGGAAGCTCGCGAAGGATCTGCACGACGCGGACGGGCCGACGCACCTTGCGGTCATCCTCGATCATTCGAGCCAGTCGTTCCGTAACGAGATTTACGATCAGTATAAGGCGAACCGTCCCGAGCCGCCCGAAGATCTGCGCCCGCAATTCCCGCTGATCCGCGACGCGACGCGCGCCTTTTCGTTGCCGTGCATTGAGATGGAGGGATTCGAGGCGGACGATCTGATCGCCTCCTATGCCGAGGCCGCGGTGCGCGAAGGGTGGGACGTGACCATCGTCAGCAGCGACAAGGATCTGATGCAGCTGATCCGCGAACCCGCCGACGGACCGCATGTCGACATGCTCGACACGATGAAGAATGTCCGGCTGGGGATCGACGCGGTGCACGAGAAGTTCGGCGTCTCCCCCGACCTCGTCGGCGACGTGCTCGCGCTGATGGGCGACAGCGTCGACAATGTGCCCGGCGTGCGCGGGGTCGGACCCAAGACCGCGACCAAGCTGATCCAGGAATATGGCAATCTGACCGCGGCGCTCGACGGGGCGGAGACGATGAAAGCGTCGAAGCTGCGCGAAAATCTGATCGAGCATCGGGCGATGGCCGAACTGTCGCGCGTGCTGGTCGATCTGAAACGCGATTGCCCGCTGCCCGACACGCTCGACAGTCTGAAGCTCGACGCGATCCCGCCGGCGCCGCTCAAACTGTTTCTCGACGAACATGGTTTTCGCTCGCTCTCCGCCAAGCTCGACAATGGCGTTGCCCCCGGTGGGCCGCCCACGCTGCCGCGCGCCGGCGCTGCGCCCGCCGCGGCGGCGCCCTCCGGCCCGACGACGCCGGTGCTGCCCGCCATGCCGGCGATCGACCGGGCAGCCTATGAATGCGTGACCGACCTCGACGCGCTCGACCGCTGGATCGCGGCGGCAAAGGCGGCGCATGTCGTTGCGATCGATACCGAAACGGCGAGTCTCGACAGCGTCACCGGCGAGCTGGTCGGCGTCAGCATGGCGATCGCGCCGGGGCAGGCCTGCTACATCCCGCTCGGCCATGGCGGCACCGACATGTTCGCCGAAAAGCCCGACCAGATTGCGATGGCCGACGCCGTCGCGCGGATCGGCGCGCTGTTCGCCGACGATGCGGTGCTGAAGGTCGGCCACAATCTGAAATATGATATCGGCGTGCTGGCCCAGCATGGCGTGCGCGTCGCGCCCTATGACGACACGCTGCTGATGAGCTTCGCGCTCGATGCGGGCCAACATGGTCACGGCCTCGACGAGCTTGCCAAGCTGCATCTCGACCATGTCTGCCTGTCGTTCAAGGAGGTGTGCGGCACCGGCAAATCGCAGATCAGCTTCGCCGAAGTCCCGCTCGCCCGCGCAACCGAATATGCCGCGGAGGATGCCGACGTCGCGCTGCGACTGTGGCGGCTGCTCAAGCTGCGCCTGCCGCTCGAAGGCGGCACCCGCGTCTACGAGATGGTCGACCGGCCGCTTGCCGGCGTCGTCGAGACGATGGAGCGCGCGGGCATCATGGTCGACCGCGACTATCTGGCGCGCCTGTCGGGCGAATTCGCGCAGGAAATGGCGCGGATGGAAACCGCGATCCATGCCGAGGCAGGACAGCCCTTCACCATCGGCAGCCCCAAGCAGCTCGGCGAGATATTGTTCGACAAGCTCGGCCTCAAGGGCGGGCGCAAGGGCAAGTCGGGCGACTGGTCGACCGACCAGAACGAGCTCGAGCGCCTCGAACGCGACGGCGTGCCGATCGCGCGCATGATCCTCGAATGGCGGCAACTCGCCAAACTCAAGTCGACCTATACCGACGCGCTGCAGCAACAGATCAATGCGAAGACCGGGCGCGTCCACACCAGCTACAGCCTTGTCGGCGCGCAGACCGGGCGGCTGTCGTCGACCGATCCCAATTTGCAGAATATCCCGATCCGCAGCGAAGTCGGCCGCCAGATCCGCGATGCCTTCATCGCCGCGCCGGGCCATATGCTGATCGCCGCCGACTATAGCCAGATCGAACTGCGCCTCGCTGCGCATATGGCCGATGTCCCCGAACTCAAGGAGGCGTTCGCGCAGGGGCAGGACATTCACGCCGCGACCGCGATCGAATTGTTCGGCGAGGTCAATCGCGACACCCGCGCCAAGGCTAAGACGGTCAACTTCTCGATCCTCTACGGCATTTCGCGCTGGGGGCTTGCGGGCCGGCTCGAAATCACGCCCGACGAGGCGCAAGCGCTGATCAGCCGCTATTTCGAGCGCTTCCCCGGCATCTCCG
>Ga0209941_1001498_pt1 | contig 15983 bp, 16 predicted proteins | sample ThiBiot_300_plan_FD_183945 | JGI IMG/M metagenome (GOLD analysis project Ga0209941, IMG submission 183945) | Wastewater bioreactor microbial communities from Cape Town, South Africa - Thiocy_solids_1 (SPAdes) | ecosystem: Engineered > Bioremediation > Thiocyanate > Unclassified | place: South... | reverse complement strand
GGCGGTACCGCTACAACCACCATCGACCCCATCGCGCGCTCGGCGGACTTCCGCCCGTTCCATTCGCGATGGCACAATCACCCCAAACCTCTACTTCTGAGTGACTCGGAAAAACGAGGACGCTTCAGATCTTCCCCATCAACGCCACCGAGCATGTTGGCAAGGCTTGCTGCAACAAGGGTCAACCGGTCGATTTCTTCTTGTGAAAGCGCACCAATGATCGCGCACATTTCTTCAGGCGAATGGACCGGCTTTGCCGAGTTCCCGTCAGTCACTTGACATCCTCCTTTCCTAAAAGGCTCACGAAAGGACGCCAATCGGACACCCCCACGGCCACGATACCTCCGGTCGTTCAGAAATGCGACACAGGTCACATCGGCATCGCCGTCCGAAGTTGCGCTCGTGGCGGGCCATAGACGGCACGGGACCAAAACTCCCGCCCTGTCCGAAGTTCCTGAGGTGATGAGCCTAAGGAGGTAGGGGAGAACTTTTTGAAGAGGTATCCGCGATGAGTCAGCAGTACAAGCCGGGCGACAAGGTGCCGAAATCCGGCATCTACAGGGTCACACACGATAGCCAGCATGTGCAGGAGCACGAGGTCACCTGTGTATGCAACGAAACATTCCCTCCTCGTAACGGATGTGGGCGACATCCCCGATTCACCTCGGTGCGTCAAGCCAAGCACATCCGAAACCACGAGAACTTTAAATAACCTGAACCAGGAGAAATTTCATGGGTTCCAAGCATTTCCCCACTGGCCTTGATGGCCGCCAACGCGACCAGGATGGCCAAATTCACCAGAAGCGCAGCGACACCAAGGTCGAGACCCTGCGCAAGGAATATGGTCCTGATTTTGCAAAAGGATTTCGCTCCGATGCCCATCTCGGAACGGTCAGGGGCGCCACCAGCAAGACCCTGCATGAGCTTGTGAAGGATACGAAGAGCAAATAGTCAGGAGCTCGCTGACGAAAATGTTTTATGACGGCATGAGGGTCTCAAAGGAAGAGACCCACACGCTGCAAAATTAAGGTCAAGGGGATGGCCTCGAAAACACTTTGTTTGGATGCGTACCATCTACTGTGAGGTCACGATCATGAGCTTTACGCACTACGACTTGGGACAACTGTCCCGAGGCGACGTTGTTGAAGTCCTGCTGGCAGACAGCGCGGCAAACGTCCGACTGATGGATAGCTCGAATTTTTCGGACTATAAAAATGGTCGCCAGCATCGATACATCGGTGGTCTCCTCAAGAGATCGCCCGCAAAGCTTCAAGTCGACAATTCCGGGCATTGGCATGTGACCGTTGACATGGTCGGTCTCCGAGGTGCTGCAAGGTCCTCCGTTCGTGTCATCCATGGTTCGTAATCGAGGAGAAGGTCATGCAAGAGTATGAAGTCACCTGCATCAACAAGCCGAATCGTTCTAGTTCGCACGAGCACATCACGCACATTGGAAACATTGCTGGAAATTGGCGGCTGACCCGTGAGGACGCCATCAGACGCATTGATTCCAAGGAAAGTGCCTTTTACACCATCGACCGTTCAACTGGGACGAGAGTCTATATCGGCGTTGTTCGTGAAGCCGGGCGCTCCCCATACCTGCGCACCTACGCAGATGGCAAATGGAACGACAATCTTCTCGCTTTGGCCGAGTGTGGGTCAAATTGCAAGATCATCGCTTGACCTACTTTTTTTGACGAGCGACTACCGTAAGAACGCCGGTCTGTAGACCACTGGGATGGAGGGTTGTGTTTTGTCTTACATCAACAAGATGTGTCTGCGCATGATGGGCTGGTGCCTGTTGCCGATCCTTTTTGCGGTGCTGCTGGCTTGGCCGGTGTCCGCAGTGCTTGCCTTTTCAGCCACAGCGGGTGGACAGCCAGTTCTTCTAGATTTGCCTTGGCAGCTTGTCTCAACCGGAGCCGCAATCACGCTTGTGCTTTGGGCCTATCAGATGATTCGGCTCTGGCGCTGGGAACATGGCAAGGGCGATGGGTGTTTTGTATGTGGGTGCCTGTTAGGCCGTGAACGCTCAGGACGATGGGGGCCATATCGCAAGTGTCTTGGATGCGGAAAGAATCATTCACTGCAGAACGCGATTAGCTGAGTCCAGGCGGAGGAGGCGATGATTGCTTGGCCTGCCACCGCACGAGAAGTACGCCACGACGACCGAAAAGGTGCTCAATGCGCCCCGGGCCTATCTGCCCGCTGGTACAACACGGGCGCAACTGCTGCAGCTGGGGTGGCATCTGCTGACCAACTATGTCGTGCGCGATGCCGACTGCCATGCCAAGAACGTTGCCCTGTACTACACCGCCTTGGCCGATGTGGCCTATACACCGGTTTATGACGTGGTGACCACGCAAGCCTATCCGTGCTATGTCACCAATCCTCCGGGCCTGTCCATTGGGTGGCGTCAGACCTGGGCGCCGGGCAAGCCGCTGGCGCGTTTCTTCAACACGCGCCTGGGCATCGCGCCGCGTGATTACGCACAGATGGCGGAACGGCTGTGCGAGTCGGCGGTGGAGGTGGGCCACGAGGTCATCGAGGCCGCGAAAAACGAGCCGCAATGGCGAAGCGTCGCCAAGCAGATGGTGCATACCTGGAACGAAGGAACAAACACATTGCGCAGCCCGAAGCGTGATGCCGGGCACCGCGGGCTGGACGCGGCGATCAAGGCCGCGGGGTTCTTGGATCCGGAACCGCCGGAACCTTCCCGTACGTCCGTCGGGCGGTCGGAGCTGCTCGCGCAGCGACGCAAGCGTTGACTCCACAGGAATGGAAATTGCGGATCATCTCTCAGCTACTGCTCCATCACCTTGGATACCCCGATGAATTCCTCTTGGAATGCTCGAGATTGGTTGGGAGCGCGTAAACCGCTTCGAGCTGGGGGCACTTATGGGGGCATATTTTTTTGAATGGCTTGCGCGACACTGATCCTATGCGAAATTCGGTGCCCCTCTTGGCACCAACGCATCGTTTGAGGACGTACAGAACGTCCAGAAAACACAACGAAACCCGCAACGTTGCGGGTTTTTTTGTGTCGGATCGTCTGCTTCGGTGCAATGCCGTCCGATTGAATCCAGCAGACTCCGAAGAAATATCTGGGGATATCGCCGGAAAGTACGCCACGACCCGTAGCGAGATGCCCACAAAATGCCCATGTCGGACGTCGCGATCCGCAGGCTAGACCAGCCGGAGCCGTACAAGCTGGCAGGCGGCGCCGGCCTGCAATGCTGCTGAGCCCGACCGGCTCCAAACTGAGGTGCTGAAAGTGCCTGTAGCTGGCAAAGAGGAATTGCTGGTGCTAGGTGCGTATCCTCTTGCACCATTTGGACGTCATGCGACGTCACGCATTCTCGCCTAACGTTTTGTTTGTTCAGACGTCCTCTTTATCTAGCGGGTCAGAGGTTCACCGGGCCGCGGATATCACACCCGACAGTGCGGAGCGGGATGATCACGACACCACTCCGTAGTGCACCATAAGCGCGCCGGCGATCGCGGCGATGACGACACAGATCAGCAACCACGCGCCGCGGTTGTTCTTGTCGGGAAGGAGGTTCATGCCGCCGTCCTCATGCCGCATTCCCCGCCAGTGAGAGTTGCTGTGTCGCATCCGGGCCAATTGCGCCGCAGGCCGACACCACGCGAAGACTTGCCGTGAGAGTCGCGGTATACCGCATGCCGTCTCCTACCCTCGACCGTAAGGGGTGCGCGGCCGGCTCCCTGCTTCGCTGGCTCTCCAGGCCATCGAGAATGGCCTCCCATGCACCCATCCTAAGCCACGCCGGTCCCGGACTTGCCAACACGTTCACGTTGTCGTGGTTGTCGTGACACCCCAGACGACCCAAATGGCCCAGCGTGCGTCCAATTTGCCCACTATCGATATTTACGCCCATCGCAAGTTCCACTCTGTTGCCTGTGACACGCATACAGAGTTGACTAGCAATAATCGCGCCATATTCGATGCGCTTCAGCCTTCCATGGGGAATGGGTTGGTTCCTCTTTAGCGCTGATCGTCAGTTGCACCGGCTACGGCTATGCCTTGCGGCCCGTGAAGGATCTTGGATACCCGGCAATGACGAATCACCCGCTCATCAACCCAGCCGTTCGATCGATGCTGCAGCGACCAGGACGTTTGCCAACGTACCGCGACACGTCCGGGACGCGCTTGGAAAACATCGATCGATCTTGACGCGGCAATAAAAAGGCAACCCCTACCGCTAGAGGTTGCCTTTCCAGGAGCTCGCTGGCCTCAGGGTGACCCCAAAACCGCGCTTCCGTTGCGGCGCTGGCGCAGGCCCGCGAACAAGCCGATGAGGAGGGCGCCGAGTCCAAACATGCCTAGCGCCGACGGTTCCGGCACGTTGGTGATGAGCTGGCCGTTTCCGACGATCCAGCCGCTGTTGCTGGACCTGCCGATATTCTGAACATGTGCAACTGATGCCCAACCCTTGGCCCTGGGGTCTGGATTGACAACGAACGGGGAATCCGTCAGGACGCTGCTGAAGGTTATGTCGTAGACCGTGGTGTCACCGCTTACGAGCCGGTCGCCAGCCAGCCATTCGAAAGACAGATTCCAGTTTTTTCCGAGTTGGCCACTGTTGTAGCTCCCGCCCGAAAGGGCGTTGTCGGCGCAGTTTCCGCTGCTGCAATTGATGCTCGAAATTCCGGCATTCAGGAAAAATCCCCAGCCGAGATTGGGGCCGCCGACAAAATCGGCACCGTTCAGGTGAGAGGTCAACACCAGCGTGCCGATGTTGGTGCCGGTGTTCGAGGTGAAGGTGGCGCTCAACCACGGTGCGCTCCCAGTCGGCGCAGTGCCGCCGGAGAGGACCGTACCCAGATCTATAGTCGCCGAGATGGGCGTGGCGTAAGTCGGCAGGCTTGCGGCTGCTACCAGACCGAGCAATAGGGTGGGGATGATCTTCTTCAAGTGGCTACTCCATGCATGAGTTGGGACGTCGGCAGGATGGCGGCAAGCCTGGGATCCTGACAGGACGTCCTCTCTGCAACCCGGTAAGCACTATTGATGCCATGTTCTATATGATTGATTTCGCATAGCTATGTGTTTCGATATTTGGGAAAAGAGCTTGGAAATGTAAGATTTTTCGACACTGCTGGGTCGTGGGGAAGCTGACGGTTGGAGCCATCGCTTGGGGACAACTGCTGGGTCCAGGTTCAGCTCCGAGACCGGCCTGCCTTGAAGCGGTGAACCTCCATGCAGTACGGGAGTGTCGGCCTCGGACATCCACTTCCGACCCATGTATTTCGGCATCATTCCGACGACCACTCCAAGCGGTCGAGAGCCATATGTCCATCCTCTGTTTGGTGCTCTGGGAGTGTGGTTGCGGGCTTCCATTGGAGCCGGCTCCCAGACAACGGGGTCCAGTCGAAGCAGAGAAGCCCGCTGTCGATCCTCGGCGTCGAGTTGCTGCTACCACCCAGGCATGGGGTTCAGTCCTTCGGTGGGTTCCAGCAAGCATTCCCCGACACGCCAGGGAGAACTTTCGCGTCAACGTGTCGGCGGTCACCCACGCTGCGAACCACCGGGACAGGTGGTTGGGTGGCCAGTGAGCTTGTGCAAGCGTCCCTTGGTGAGTATGTATGGCTCATCGCTTGGGCGTATCGCCCCCGTCTTGGCCTACACGGATGTCCGTTTCAACCTACAGACGGTCTGGACATGGAATAGGCATGCTTGGCGTGCATTTCCCATCCCGGAAGAGCAATGGTGAGAGGTGGGGATCGACTCACGCAGTTCGTGTGCAACGGTGCGGGGGCGGTCTCGGGGCTACGTGGCGGGGCGGCCAAGCACGTGAGGGACTGGCAGGCCACCGGGAATTTGATGGTGCGGCCGAAGTTGCGTGTCGGTCGAGGACGGGATGCCGGTGGCGGCGGTGTGGGCGTCGTGCCAGCCTGCCTGGCGTTGGCAAAAATGCCCGGTATCCGCTTCAGTCAAATCGCAAGGAGGGTTTGGGATGATCAGTGTCATTCTGGTGGACGATCATCAATTGGTGCGCGCAGGCTTTCGCCTGATCCTGGCGCAGTGTCCCGACATCGAGGTGGTTGGCGAGGCGGCCAGCGCGGAGGAGGGCATGCGCCTGATCCGCAGCGTGAAGCCCGATATTGCCGTGGTGGACGTGCATATGCCGGGGATGAGCGGCATCGAGCTGACCGAACGCGTGTGCCGGGTGAAGAGTTCCACCCGGGTGGTGATTGCGACGGTGATGACCGACGCGCGCTTTCCCAAGCGGCTGCTCGACGCCGGCGCGCTCGGTTATCTCACCAAGGGTTGCAGTGCCGACGAGTTGATCACTGCCATCCGCCAGGTTGCCGGTGGGCGGCGCTACCTGGCGCCAGGCGTGGCCCAGCAGTTGGCCCTGGCTACCCTGGACGGGCGGGTCTCGCCGTTCGATACGCTTTCCAGCCGGGAACTTGAGGTGGCGATGATGCTGGTACGCGGCAAGGCGCTGACGGTGATTGGCGAGCAACTGAACTTGAGCCCGAAAACCGTATCGACCTACAAGCAGCGCCTGATGGACAAACTGCGTGTCGACCATGTGCTGGGTCTTTCCCGGCTGATGACCGCACACGGCTTGCTGGATGCGTCCGAATACCAGCTGCTTTCCTGAAGCTGGTGGGAGTGTAGTGTAGCCTGGCGCGGCGGGACAGCAGGCAACAACAAAACGGCCACGCACTCTCATGCGTGGCCGTTTTGTTTTGACGGATCGGAGCTCAGCTTGCGCGCTCGTCCTTGGCTACCTTGGCAATTGAGTCTTCGGTCTGGGCCGGGACTGATGCGGCCCCGCTGTGGCCGGCGGTGGGGGTGGGCGCAGCGACCCCGAGCAGGTCACCTTGTTGGGCGAATTCGCGGACAGCCGCTTCCGATGTTGCCGGCACTGGCGCGTTGACCACGGTCGGCACGTCGTGGGCGGCGGGTGGAATGTCCTCGTCCTGTGGCAGGGTTACGTTGATGGGCGTGGCGACTGCGGTGTCAAGCCGGGTGGTTGCCGTACCGTTGGTGGGCTTGGCGGTGTCGCGACCCGGTGCTGCTGCAAAGGCGACTGGGGCCGGCGACGTCGGCTCACGGGGTGCGGCTGTCTCGGCCGCGGCTGCCCCATCGCTCAGCGGGGCGGAGTCTGCGTGGACAGGCGAGTTGCTGTTCGACGCCGCCGTGGGGGTCGCCGATTGATCGTGGGTCGGCGGCATGTGCGTATCCGGTCCGCCGTGCGGCAACTCGACCGTCCCGGGGATGGGAGGCAGCACCGGGAGCTGAAAGCCGGAGGTGGTCAATGTGGCTGCCGGGCTTGCCGAGTTGGCTCGCTGATGCGCGACCGGTACCTCGGACACGGTCGACACGGTCGGTTTCACCGCTGATTCCGCAGCGCTGGCTTGGCCGGCTGGCGCGCCCGTCGCTGGCGTGGTGGCCGTGTCGGCATGAACGACTGAAGCTGCCGTCCCGTTGGGCGACGCATACTCATCCAGACCTTGTTCGCCGGATGCCTGCAACGTTCCGCCAGTACCGGTCTCTTCGTGGCGCCGCCGCCGCCGCCCACCGCGCCGCCCGCGCCGCCGCCGCGAGCTTGCGCCGTCTGCATCGGTTGCTGCGTCGTGCACACGCTCGGTTTCGACTGCGGATGCTGTGGCGTCGGATTCCGGGGATGCCTGGGCTCCTGATCGCAGCACCACTTGGTCATTGCTGGCCTCGGGCGCAATTTGGTGCTCCAGGTTGGCCGCCACCACGGACGTTGCCACCGCGGTGGCAGCAAGTGCGTGATTCTCGGCTACGGGCTCCTTCGCCCCACGCATGGCGTTGGCCGTCGCCGCCGCTGCGTCCCTTGGCGCACCCTCGACCTGCTGTGGGCGCTGGCGGGTGGGCTTGGCGTTTGGTTGCTCGCCGGACCTTGCCGGAACCTGGCCGCGCGGGGTGGGGTTGCGTCGGGGCGCGCGGGCCCGCGTGCCGGAGCGTGCCGCAGTGGCGGCGGTGTTGCTTGCGGTTCCGCGTGGGTTGCGCCCGTCACGTGGCCGGTTGCCGCTGCTTTCGGTGCCGCGGCGGTTGTTGCTGCGTACCGGGCTGGGGGCGGCATCATTGGCGGCTTCCGTCGGGCCGGCGAACCAGCTGCGGATACGCGCCAGCAGCCCGGCCTTGGCGCTGGCCTGGGTCGGCGCGGGTGTTGCGGCGCGTGGCCGTGGCGGCCTGGGATCCGCTGCATCCTCCGTGTCGAGGGCGGATGGTTCGCGGAACGGGGCGGGGCTGGCCGGCACGATGCCACTCACCGCGGGGTGCTCGCCGCTGCCAGGTATCTGGCCGAGCTTGCGTACCGGATCCGGCTCGACCGCAGTCAACTGCTCATAGCTGGGCTTGCTGTACTCGCCCATGTCCGCTTCGCGGATGCGCTGAATCTGGATGTGCGGTGTCTGCAGGTGCTCGTCGGCGACGATCATGACGTGCACCTTGTGGCGCAGCTCGATCTCGACCACGCTGGCGCGCTTCTCGTTCAGCAGGAAATTGGCCACTGGCGGCGGCGCTTGCACCAGGACCTGCCCGGTGTTGTCCTTCATCGCGTGTTCTTCGATCAGGCGCAGGGTCGACAGCGACAGCGACTCGACACCGCGGATCACGCCATGGCCGTCACAGCGCGGGCACACGACCTGGCTGGCCTCGCCCAGGCTGGGGCGCAGGCGCTGGCGCGATAGTTCGAGCAGGCCGAAGCGGGAAATGCGCCCTACCTGCACGCGCGCACGGTCGAGCTTGAGGGCTTCTTTCATCCGCTCCTCGATCTCGCGCTGGTGCTTGGGGCTGTCCATGTCGATGAAGTCGATGACCAGCAGGCCACCGGCATCGCGGATGCGCGCCTGGCGGGCTATCTCCACCGCTGCCTCGCAATTGGTGTTGAACGCGGTTTCCTCGATGTCGCTGCCCTTGGTGGCCTTGGACGAGTTGACGTCGATCGCGGTCAGTGCCTCGGTCTGGTCGATGACGATGGAGCCACCGGAAGGCAGCCGCACCTGGCGGTCGAACGCGCTGTCGATCTGGGTCTCGATCTGGTAGCGGGTGAACAGCGGGGTGTCATCCGAATACAGCTTGAGCTTGCGCAGGGCGCTGGGCATGGCCTGCTGCATGAAGTCGCGCGCATCGTTGTACAGCAGCTCGTCGTCGATCAGGATCTCACCGATGTCGCTGCGCAGGTAGTCGCGCAGGGCGCGGATGAACAGCTTGGATTCCTGGTAGATCAGGAACGGCGCCTTTTGCTTGTCGGCGGCCTCGGCAATCGACTTCCACAGTTGCAGCAGGTAGTCCAGATCCCACTGCAGCTCTTCGGCGTCACGGCCGAGCCCGGCGGTGCGCACGATCAGCCCCACATCGTCGGGGACGGTGACGTGGCCCAGCGCTTCCTTCAGCGCCTGGCGGTCCTCGCCCTCGATGCGCCGGGAGACCCCGCCTGCCTTCGGGTTCTTCGGCATCAGCACCATGTAGCGGCCGGCGAGGCTGATGAAGGTGGTGAGGGCCGCACCCTTGTTGCCGCGCTCCTCCTTTTCCACCTGCACAACCACTTCCTGGCCTTCCTTGACCAGCTCGCGGATGTTTGCCTTGTGCGGGTCCAGGCCCGGGGTGAAGTAGTCGCGGGTGATTTCCTTCAATGGCAGGAAACCGTGACGTTCGGCGCCGTACTCGACGAAGCAGGCTTCGAGTGACGCTTCGACGCGGGTGATGCGGCCTTTGTAGATATTGGACTTTTTTTGTTCCCGCGAAGGGATTTCGATGTCCAGGTCGTACAGGGTCTGGCCATCGACAATGGCCACTCGCAACTCTTCGCGCTGAGTCGCGTTGATCAACATACGCTTCATGGTGGTATTCCTCGGCTTGCCCCGCGTCGCGTGCCGCGGTGGCGCCACCTTTGGGTGGCGGCCTGCCGTGGATCGCGCCGCAGTGGGCAGCGGTAAAAAGACGACACCGTTGCCGGTGTCGGGACGATTCGGTCAGCTCACGTGGGCCACCCGCGCCCCTTGAGGCAACGGACAACGCCCGCCACAACCGTTACGATGAAGGGAGCTCGCAACCAGATCCTCTAGGGTGCCGGCACGATCCTCGCCGCAGTAACGGAGGACTCTCGGCCCGGTTCAGCGATGACACGGGCGCAAGTCACGCCCGCCCAGTATCCTATTTCATTGGCTTTTTTTCAATGCAAACCGCAGCTTCCCTCCATCCTGCTCAAGGTGTGCGTCAAGTTCAGGTCGGCCCGGAGCGCGATGGTCAGCGCATCGACAATGCGCTGCTGACCCTGCTCAAGGGCGTTCCCAAGAGCATGATCTACCGCCTGCTGCGCACTGGCCAGGTACGTGTGAACGGTAGGCGGGCCAAGCCCGACACTCGTCTCACTGACGGAGATACGCTACGCATCCCGCCCGTCCGTTCAGCCGGGAAGGCTGATACCGTGGCACCGTCCTCCGCGCAGCTGGCCGAGCTCGAACACAGCATCATTTTCCAGGACCGGCACTTCCTGGTGATCGACAAGCCTGCCGGCATCGCCAGCCACGGCGGTAGCGGGGTGAGCCACGGCGCCATCGAACTACTGCGTGCGGCACGGCCGCAGGAGCATCTCGAACTGGTGCATCGGCTCGATCGGGATACCAGCGGCGTGCTGGTTCTGGCCCGCACGCGCGCTGGACTGCTTGGCCTGCAGGCGGCAATTCGCGATGGGGCAGTGACCAAGCAATACCTGTGTCTGATGCTGGGACAGCCAGCCAAAGGCAAGTTCGATGTGAACGTGCCCTTGCGCAAATCGGTATTGCAGGGCGGCGAGCGCATGGTTCGAGTAACCGACGACGGCAAGCCCGCACTGACGTTCTTTCGCGACGTCGAGTCCTATCCGGGGGCGCGGCTGATGCAGGCCACGCTGGCCACGGGCCGGACCCACCAGATCCGTGTGCATGCCGCGCACATCGGCCATCCCCTGGCTGGGGACCCGAAATACGGCGATCGCGAGGCGAACAAGCGGTTCCGCGAACTGGGTCTGCACCGCATGTTCCTGCACGCGGCCCATGTTGGTTTCGACCTCGACGGGCGTGCCTACAGCTTTTCGGCACCGTTGCCGGAGGAGCTGAAAGCGTTTCTGGATACCTTGGCGGTCCAGACGCCGGCAGCGCGCCCCCGGCGGTCCCGTGCGGCGCCTACGCCGTTGCCAGCAGTGCGTCGACCCGCGCGGCGCAAATGAAGTCGTTGCGGGACAAGCCACCCACGTCGTGGGTCGACCAGTGCAGGGTGCAGTGCCCGTAGCCGGCTTCGAGATCGGGATGATGGTCCTGCTGATTGGCGATGAAGCCCACCGCATTGATGAAGCCCAGCGTGTGGTGGAAGTCCTGGAAACGGAAATCCTTGCTCAGGGTGTGTGCGTCGTCGTCGCAGCGCCATCCGGCCACCTGCTCCAGCAGCTTGCCGATCTGCGTGGCATCCAGCGGTGCCCGGCCCTTCTGGGAGACGCAATGTTCATGCGCGAGATCCTGGTGGTTCATGCTTTGGTCCTCCGTTGCCGGAAGCGTCGTGCCCACGAGGTGAAAAGTCAAAACACATGCATTGGCCTAAACTGGACTAAAATGGTGCTGATTAAGGACCGGATATCTGGTTTGTGGGACCGAAGATGATCGACATTTCCGAACGTGCACAGAGTCACTTTGCCCGCCTGCTCGCCCAACAAGATATCGAGGACCTGGGCATCCTGGTGCGGGTGACGGCCCCGGGTACGCCCGCCGCCGCGTGCGAGCTCGAGTTTTGCGAGCCGGTCGACCTTGCCGGCGACGAGCAGGTCATCCATTGCACGGGTTTCGACTTGCATGTCCAGCGCGACAGCGTGCCCTGGATGCAGGGCGCGACGATGGATTTCGAGCCGACCAATACCGGCGGCTTGCTCAACATCCGCGCACCGAGAATCAAGGGCGACATTCCTGGCCCGGATGCCGGTCTGGTGGCCCGGGTGCGCTACGTCCTGGACTCCGAGGTCAATCCGAAACTGGCTGCGCACAGCGGTGAAGTCAAGCTGGTATCGGTCGAGGCCGACGCCACCGTCGTGTTGCAGTTTGGCGGCGGCTGCCACGGTTGCGGCATGGTGGACGTCACGCTCAAGCAGGGTGTGGAAAAAACCCTGCGCGAGCACATCCCGGAAATTTCCGCGGTGCGTGACGTCACCGACCACTCATCTGGCAAGAAGCCCTACTACAAGAAGCACGAGGGCAGGTCGGCGATGGCTTGAGCCCGTTCGTCACGGCCACCACGCGCATGCAAACAGGCCCGCGCGAGCGGGCCTGCGGGTCAACGGGATGTGGGTGCCGGCTTTACGGCTCGCCGCCGACGTGTCCCTTCAAGGTGCCGAGCTTCGTCGGCAGCTTGGAGAAGTAGGTCGAGATGTCTTCGATGTCCTGGTCGGACAGGGTGGCGACCATGCCCTTCATGATCGGGTTGTCGCGCTTGCCATCCTTGTATTCATGCAGGGCGAACTGCATGTAGACGTTGTATTGCCCGGCCAGGCGCGGGTATTGCGGGTCGATCGCGTTGCCGTCGACGCCATGGCAGGCGAAGCAGGTGGCGGCCTTTTGCTTGCCGTGCTCTGCGTTGCCCTGGGCGGCAAGCAGCGTGGAGGAGAGCATCGCCAGCGCAGCGCCGAGCGAGAGCAGAGTTGCGGCACGTTTCATGTGCGGAATCCTTGTTGACTACTTGGCGAGGCTGGAAAGATAGGCGGCGATATCCTGGATGTCCGTATCGGACAAGCTGCCAGCCTGCGCGTCCATGGTCGGGTGCTTGCGGTCACCGCTCCTGTAGCCCTGCAACGCGCTGATGATGTACTGCTCGTTCTGCCCGGCAATCTTGGGCACCGGATACTGCGGGTAGGCGTTGGTATAGCCGGGTACACCGTGGCAACCGGAACAGGTATAGACCAGCTTCTCACCTGCCGCCTTGTTGCCTGCGGCCTGCGCACTCACACTGGCCAAACAGGCTGCCGCGACAGCGACGCCGAGCAGTTGCAGTCGAGTCATTGCATCACTCTCGTTGGTGCGACGATCCGTCGCGAGGAATCGCCCCAGTATAGTCGCTGCGTTTGAGCGCGGACAACACTTGCGGTCGGCGATATGCCATGCAGCCGCCTTGTGGCAGCTCGCGGGTCGTTGCCCCGCACTTTCCGCACCGCACCGTATGGCCGCCAAGCCGGCCATGGTCAAGTTTCGTCAGGTTGCGTTCGGCCGGGTCTTTCGGTCCTCGATGGGCTCGCCGCGCGAGGCGTTGTAAGTGCTTGGCGCGACCCCATATACTGGAATGGTATCAGGTCGTTCTTCCGCGGGGGTGTTCTGGCTTCGACGGGGGTAGTGAGATGACTTGGTGCATGCCGAGGGGGCAGCTTTCCTCGTAAATCCAGCGGCAAACATATAGTTGCCAACGACGACAACTACGCTCTCGCCGCTTAAGGCGTAAGCCCCGAACCCACTTGTGCTCATGCTCGTCGGTGTAGGGTCATTATCATGAGATCGCCGAACGCTGCCGCCTGGCGGTTCTAGGCTAAATCAATCAGGCTGGTTCCGCGGTGCGTTTTGCCCACCGTACTTGCCGCGGAACGAGATTGAACGGCGGGCTAAGCATGTAGATCCGGGCATTGAACATCTTCGGACGCGGGTTCGACTCCCGCCACCTCCACCATTACAAGCTCCAACGCAGTCCAACGAAGGCCGGAAACCCTAGCGATAGCAACGGTTCCGGCCTTTTTTGTGTCCAAAGTCGTCCGGGAGCATCCGTTGCAATCTGCCCCCAGTTGGGGGCATTCTTGGGGGCATGGGGCATTCTCTGAGGCGCGATGCCCCCAGCGAGGATGCCCCCATGCTCACCGATACCGCGATTCGCAAGGCCAAGCCCACCGACAAGCCGCTGCGGCTGTTCGACGGCAGCGGCCTGTATCTGGAAGTCTCCCCGGCAGGCGGCAAGCTCTGGCGGCTCAAGTACCGAATCGGCGGCAAGGAAAAGCGTCTGGCGCTGGGCGCGTACCCGGATACTGGCCTGGCCGATGCCCGCGACAAGCGCGACGCAGCGCGCAAGCTGCTGGCGGCAGGTGTTGATCCTGGTGAGCAGCGCAAGGCTGAAAAGGCGGCAGGTGAGGAACGCGCGGCCAATAGCTTCGAGGTCATCGCCCGCGAATGGCTGGCAAAGCAGACATGGGTGGAGCACTACCGCGTGAAGGTCGAGGCGTGGATGGGCAACGACGTCTATCCCTACATCGGCGCGCGTCCCGTGGCCGAACTGAGCGCGCCCGAGTTCCTGCGCGTGGGGCGACGCATGGAAGAACGCGGCGCCATCGAATCCGCGCACCGCATATTGCAGACGTGCGGGCAGGTCATGCGTTACGCCATTGCGACCGGGCGAGCCGAGCGCAATCCCGTGGCCGACTTGAAAGGCGCGATTGCCGCGCCGCCTGAGCGCCACCATGCGGCCATCACCGACCCCGCCGAACTGGGCGGCCTGCTGCGTGCCATCGAAGGCTATGCGGGCGACCCGACCACGCGCGCGGCATTGAAACTGTCCGCGCTATTGTTTGTGCGCCCCGGCGAACTGCGTCATGCCGAGTGGTCAGAGATCGACCTGGACGCTGGCGAGTGGAACATCCCAGCCGGCAAGATGAAGATGCGCCAGCCGCATCTGGTGCCGTTGTGCGGGCAAACTGTGGCGATCCTGCGCGAACTGCAACCGCTCACCGGACGCGGGCAGTACGTGTTCCCCGGCGGCCGCTCACCGCGTCGCCCCATGAGCAACAACGCGATCAACGCCGCACTGCGCCGCATGGGCTACGGCACCGATACCATGACCGCCCACGGCTTCCGTGCCACCGCGCGCACGATCCTGGATGAAGTGCTGGGCTACCGCGTCGACTACATCGAGCACCAGCTTGCCCATGCCGTGAAAGACCCGAACGGACGCGCGTACAACCGCACAGCGCACCTGCCGGAGCGGCGGAAGATGATGCAGGGCTGGGCTGACTATCTGGACGGGCTGCGCGCTGGTGGCGACGTGGTGCCGTTCAAGCGCAAGGCAAGCTGACAACGGTTCAAAGGCCGCGCCTAGGCTGATCCCCGAACACCGGGCACCTTCCCCGGCTGGCGCGGCACCTATTGAAGGGCGCAGGGGTGTGCGTGATGGAGGGTGACGTAGAAGAGGATGGCTATATCGATATGGACAGTCGGAAGATTACACTTCCAAGGAAAGCGTACCGGTACCGAAATCGGTATCGAGCTATGACCGTCCTTCCTGTCCTGCCCTGGGTGTGGATAAGTGCTTCTGAGTTCAGTTCTGGGCACCGCTTTAGCGGAGTCGTGGCGTTGTTTGTGATGACCCTCTGTGCGTGCGTCGGCTGGATTTTTTATAGCGGCATCGTCAGAAGAATGGAGTTTGAATTTCTGTCCCACGCTTACATATCCAAACTACTAGTGGATGACGCTTTCCGCGAAAGTCAAAGCGCGAGGGCAAGGGCGGCCGCCGATGTTACTCATGTAGCAAATCGCAAGCGCAATGCCGAGGCTCGCGAGATGTATAAGAGCCGAGATTGGCCAACAAAGGCTGCTGCCGCACGGGCATTGGCTGCAGAATTTAAGGTTGTTCCAAAGACCGCTGAACGGTGGATTTTGAGCTGGGATAAGGAGTGATGGCATCCTCCCTGCTATGCAGTGTCCCTGCGCATTCGCTGCAAAGGCTCCATCATGCATTGCATGAGCCGTATTTTTCTGATGACGCCTGCCTAATTATTCGTGTCGCCTTATCCAGGGCCGTCTGCCGCAATCCAGCGGCGGCGAGCAAGAGGCGACGCAATGCACTCCATCCCCGAAAGGGTTCTACCCCGATTCTGCGGACACTTTCACTAAGCCCCATACTGGGCCAAAGGAGTGTCCATGTCGAAGCGCAAGCGTTACAGCCCTGAGTACAAGCGGGAGATCGTCGAGCTGGTTGGGCGGTC
>Ga0209941_1001492_pt1 | contig 16006 bp, 20 predicted proteins | sample ThiBiot_300_plan_FD_183945 | JGI IMG/M metagenome (GOLD analysis project Ga0209941, IMG submission 183945) | Wastewater bioreactor microbial communities from Cape Town, South Africa - Thiocy_solids_1 (SPAdes) | ecosystem: Engineered > Bioremediation > Thiocyanate > Unclassified | place: South... | reverse complement strand
CAGCAGACTACGGATGGACGACACGACAAAAGCCTACGTCGCCAAACGAACCGCCGAAGGACTATCGAAACTGGAGATCATTCGATGCCTCAAGCGCTACGTCGCCAGAGAGGCCTACTACCTCATATAGCAACGCAACACCCAGGTCAACCAACTCCAGGTCGCCGCTTGACAAACATAAGGGCGTCAGTAACTACATCGCGGCTACTACAACGGCGAGCGATCGCACTCCAGCCTGCAGGACCGGACTCCGGTCGAGGCTTACAGTCAGTCATCACCGCCGGCAACACCGCTGCCGGCTCAACCCCAGGAGCAGGTCATGAACCTGTGCTAGAACCTAAGAACCAAAAGGAACTGCCTAACAGGCGGGGTCCACCGCTCTAGAATGCAAGTGGATACCCTACACGAGATCTCGCTGCTGGGCCGCCCCCGCTACCAGTTCACGGCGGTGGACCCTACCGAACGCCACTACTACGCGCAACTCTACAGCTGCCCCACCAGCCGCAACGCCGCCCGATTCCTGCAAGAACTCATCACCGCCTTCCCCGGACCCATCAAGAGGATCCAAGTGGACAACGGCAGCGAGTACAAAGGCGAGTTCGAACAAGCCTGCCAACAACTCAACATCCAGCTGTCCACCATCCCACCAGCCACCCCCAAAGCCAACGGCTTGGTCGAACGCGCGCAAAGCAGCAGCCGCGAAGAACACTACGCCTACGAACTGAAGTAACTCCGGTCCCGTGGACCAGTTTCGGCGGCCGTTCTCACGCGGCTGCCGTCCGTTGAACATACCGGGTTTCGAACTCCGCGGGACTCAAGTACCCGAGGCTCGAGTGCCGGCGCTTGCGGTTGTAGAACACCTCGATGAAGTGGAAGATGGCGGCCTTGAGCTCGGCCTGCGTCTCCCACTCCCGGCGGCCGAGAAGCTCCGTCTGCAGCGTCGCGAAGAAGCTCTCCATGGCCGCGTTGTCGTAGGCGTCACCCTTGCTGCCCATGCTGCCAACGATGCCCGACTCCTTCAGGCGACGCCCGAAGCTCAAGCTGCCAAATTGACTGCCCCTATCGGAGTGATGAATCAAACCCGGCGCCGGGCGGCGGTTCGCTACCGCCATCTCCACGGCGTCAACCACCAGCTCGGTTTGCATGCGCTCGCCCATCGACCAGCCCACGATGCGCTTACCGAACACGTCCATCACCGCCGCTAAGTAGAGCCAGCCCTCACCCGTCTTATGCTGCGTCAGGTCCGCCACCCACAACCGGTTCGGAGCGTCAGCCGTGAAGTCGCGCTGCACCAGGTCCTCGAACACCGGCTCTCGCGCGCCACGATCAGCCGGGCGCCCTTCGCGGCGCCGGTGCACGCCCTGGAGGCCAGCCTGGCGCATGAGGCGCGCCACGCGCTTCCTAGCGACCCTGACGCCGTGCGCCTCGCGCAGCTCCACGTGAACGCGCGGCGCGCCGTAAGTGCCGAGGCTCTCCTCGTGAATGCGCTTGATGAGCTCGATCAGCTCGGCGTCCCGCAGCGCGCGCCGCGACGGCTGGCGCTTGCGCCACGCCAGGAAGCCGCTCTTCGACACGCGCATGACTCGGCACAGGGTCCTGATACTGTGATTCGCCTTCTCCGCCTGGATGAACTCGAAGACCGCTACTTTGTCTTCAGCTCGTCCCGCGCGAAGAAGGCTGCCGCCTTTCGTAAGATCTCCCGCTCTTCTCGCAGGATCCGAACCTCACGCCTGAGGCGCCTCAGCTCCTCGCTCTCCGAGCTCGGCGCTGAACCGTTACCCACGCCCTCCTGCTGCACCCACTGCCTTAGCGCGTAGGCGCTGATCCCCAGATCCTCAGCGATCTTGCGGTAACCCAACCCCGACTCCCTATAGAGCCTGACCGCCCCCTGCTTGAACTCCTCTGAATACCTGCGAGCCATGAACCCATCCTCCCCTCCCGCCAAGAGCGGGAGCAAGCGAATGGTCCACAGGAACGGGGCAAGGCCAAACCCCCAGCCTCACCCTGACAGAAGACCGCGCCACCCTAGCCGCCTACGTGCACCACTACAACCACACCCGCCCCCACCAAGCCCCCAACTACCTCACCCCCATGCAGTACCATCACGCCAGGAACCTCAGAACGTCCCAACTAGGCTGAACCCATTCACTCCCTAGCACGATAGATGTAAGATGCTGGAGTCTCTGTTCCTGAGGCGGAATACAACATCCAGCGGCGCCACGACCCTCATGCACTACACGTAGTCGTTACGCCCAGCGGGGGGAGCTAGTGCAATCAGATCTTCGTGAGTCCGATGAGGCATAAGCCTGTACGCATGATCGGGCCGGTCGTACTGCTGCTATTGGTGGCCTGCTCCACGCCTGCCACGCAGGTAGTTACGATGTCGGACATGCTCAGCCTGAGCGGTCGGCAGGTGGTGCTTCGGTCCGGGGTCATCTCAAGGAGCGAGGTCGCCTGGCAGGTCAGCCACCAAGCTCCTTGGTTCATGCCCTCGCTGTCTCGGGTAAAGGCCATGACCGTTCCGGTAGGCACGACGCCCGCGTGGAAGTTGGCGCTTGTCCGCGAGGGCGCGGATCCGATAACCTCGGCCCTGCCCGATGAGCTCTCGGTTCTTGCCGCCAAGTGGTCGGTGAACATCCATAACGACGAGGGCTCCTTGGCGTTCGCCCGGGAGATAGCCGTTAACGCCACGCTGCAGCGCGGCGCCTGCTTCGAATCCTACTGTGAGTACAGCGTAGGTGCGCCCGACAACCTGCTGAGTTTCGCCCTCGGCCCGCAGCAGATACCGGCCGCACCGCCGGGTTGGCCGCGTCCCAGATCGACGTTCTTCGTCGACGTCGTGCTGGAACTGACCATCGAACCCGTCTACCTGCACTCCGACGAGCCCGATCCGGCTCTGGAGTTGGAGCTCCGCTTTGGCCTGGCGCCGGGCGAGGCCACCGTTCACCTCTCGCCGTCAAGTACTGCTACCCATTAGGAGGCGTCATGTTCAGACGTCCACTCGGCATCCTCGTAACCCTCGCTCTAACTCTGCTGCTCGTCAGCTGCGATAATTCCGACGGCCCTGGCGGCGGCACGCCCCCGCCGGAGCGCGCCACCTTCGAGGAGGCGGTGGGCGGGCTGAACGCCCTGATGGCCGACTTCGTGTCGGTAGCCAGCGGCATCGCCAGCAACTCTACCTTCACCGACGCCGGCGGCTTCCCCGACTGCGGGTACTGTGGGCTCGACTCCGAGGCGCACGTCAGCTTCTTCCCCGGCATCTTCCTGATGGTCTACGAGTACGCGGAGGAGTGGGAGCCCACGAACATGCGGCTGGCTTCAGGGACCTACACTTACGACGAGGCAAGCAACGCTTTCACCTACGACGCCCAGCCCGCCGAATCCCTCATCGTCAGCTGGTCGCACGCGGAAAGCGGCGACCCGGTGGAGGTGCGCCTCGACTGGCACGGCATCGTGAGGGCCAAGACCTACGACCACCAGGTCAATTTCCCGTACGTGCCCTACGTGCCCACGCAAGGCCTCTACCTGCCCTACTTCCTGGTGGACCAGGAGCTGGACGTTCCCAGCCGCATCACCCTGAACGCCAAGCAGAGTGGCAACGAGATAATCCACCTCGACGTCGAGCAGACGTGGGCCGAGACTTCCTGCGGACGACTGCTCGAGTACCGGACCGTGACCGCCTCAGGATCATTCCGCAGCGGCTCGCAGGTCATCGAGCTCGAGAGCTTCGCGTTCGACCACTCTGCGGACGAGACCATCGCCATCAGCCTCAAGGGGAGCGTCGCGAGCGGATCGCTGCGCGTTCCCTTCTCCGCCGCCGCCGACTTCACCGCCGGCGCCGTGACCCGCAGCGCCGAGAGCTGCCAGCTGAACGGCATCGAGGGCCCCTTCAACGGCTCGTTCGACCTGCACGCCGGCCAGGCCGATAGCGGGATCGGGCTCTCGTTCGAATGGGGCGTAACGGGCGAAGACGGCGAGCTCGCGCGGCCGTCCGCCATCGAGTTCGACTCGGCGAAGCTGACCGTGGGCCGCAAGTACGTCGACATCACCGGCAGCCTCGACATGGACGTCCTCTACGGCTACGCGAACACCGTGCCGCTACTGCTGACGTTCGCGGACCGCCCAGACTTCCCGATCGCCGACTTCTTCCTGGAGTTGACGATTCCGGGCCTACCGTAGGGGCCAAGCTGCATCCTTGAGCAAACGCAAGCCACTCGCCTCCCGCCCGGGTTCTCCCGGGCGGGAGGCGAGCCTTTCGTTAGCGAGCGCCGTTCTGTAGTGGATGTGCGTCAACGTAACTGAACGATGGGTGGCCGCGTTACGGTCCAGTGTTGGCGAGCAGTTGCCACAAGATCGCTCCCGCCAGGAGCAGTGGAAGAGCCCACCTGAGCCACACCAATAGGTCATGCCTCGTGGCCATGGGCGGCGTGACCTTCGCCCTTGAGCGCTCCAACCTTGGCACCGACCCGTCTGCAATGAGCGCATCCGACCGGCCCCGGCTCCTTCGACACGTGGAGCTTGCCCCTCCAGAACCAAAGACCGAGATTGTCAACTTTTCAGTCGGCCCCAATAGCGGTGACACCCACCTACGTCCAGCGGCATTCGAGGGCTTCGGCTCTTCCGCCTACCGGACGATCTACTGCCGCAGCGCTGACCTGGTGGAAGTGAAGTGCTTCCGGTACGGCTATCACGCCTGGTCCATCTCCATGCAGTGCACCATCCAGGGACGCACCTGGTCAGGTAGCTTCGTCTTCTCTGACCCCCTCTGCGAACCGGACAACGGCACCCCCAGGTTCACCAAGCGGGAAACGCGCATGATGCAGGGTCATGTGCCCGCATCCGGGCGTTCCCGCACAGCGCGGTGAACGGAACTCAGCTCGGCCGCTACTCGCCTCGCGTCCTGCGCCATGCCTTATAGGGCCTGGAAGTCATCCTCGCTCAGAAGCCGGAAAGCGTCCAACGGGAGAGTCAAGGGTCGCGACCGCGCCGCTACCTACGTTTCTTGATGACTCCTCTCCACTTTGGCGCAGGACCTCCACCGAATCCCGGGCGGGACCGGGACGAAGGGCAAACCGCTCGCCTTTGGTAGAGGCACGGATTTACCTCCAATCGCAGTATGCCGCGTATGACATGCTCACTACGGAAGGTCTTCCCCGGAGGCGTTCTCGTCCATGTTCACTACTGTGCGGTCTCGTAGCCGCCGCTGGCCAATCTCGAAAGCCAGCACGCTGAGCCGCTCAAGCGATAGATGGCAAACCCGCCCTTGGGAGATTGTCAACCTCGGTCAGAGCATGGGCATTTCCATAGCGCCCGTTAGGGGACCGCTCAACGGACGCTCCGCCAACAAGGGCCCAAACACGAGTTTGGCGAGGCGCAGTGCGTCTCACATAGGTGGTCCGATAACATTCTCAGTGAAGGGGCGTCATGCGATACACTCACGCATGGCGCCCACCCTCATCGGCTACGCCCGCTGCTCCACCGACAAGCAGGACCTCGCCGCCCAGAAGCATGCGCTATTAAATCTTGGCGTGGCGGCCGAGCGCATCTACACCGACCACGGCTTCACCGGCACCAACCGCGCCCGCCCCGGCCTCGACCAGGCACTCGCCGCCACTCGCAAGGGCGACACGCTGGTGGTGCCTAAGCTCGACCGCCTGGCGAGATCCGTGCCCGACGCGCGCGCCATCGGCGACAACCTCGCAGCCAACGGAGTGAAGCTCCAGATCGGCGCCAGTGTTCATGACCCCAACGACCCCATGGGCAAGCTCTTCTTCAACATCCTCGCCACCTTCGCCGAGTTCGAAGCCGACCTCATCCGCATGCGCACCCGCGAGGGCATGGCCATCGCACGAGCCAAAGGCAAACTGAAGGGCCGCAGGCCCAAGCTGTCGACGCGGCAGCAGCAGGAGCTCAGGCGCATGTACGACACCGGCTACTACTCGGTCAGCGATCTGGCCGAGCTGTTCTCCATCTCACGGCCCACCGTGTACCGCACGCTCGATCGCCAAACCAGCACGGGCCGTAGCCCAATCGCGGACTCGTAGCAGCTACTGGCGAACAGGGGTGCGGTGGTCCTCGGCTCACGCATCAGCGCCCTTAAGCTGGCGCGGCGCATTAGCCATTGGGGGCCAGTGATGAAGCCGCTTTCCGCACCGTCCTGAAGTGGTGGGCACACTACTGCGTTCTATTCCCATTCTGCCGGGGACAAAAGCCACGCCCAAATGCGGCTGGCAGGCTTCTAGTCACGCCATTCCAGTGCGCCAGGCAAATGCCGGCCTCTTCAAGGCTCAGGCAAATCCCGGGAAGTGCATGCCAGTCATCAATCGAACGGCAATGCGATTCGCGAGCCATGAACCAAGAAGAGCACCGGTACCAGCCTGGCAGCCGGTCCCGGACCAGCTACTCACAGACCTACCAGCCGGCGTGGCTCACGAGGTAGAGGTAATAAGCGCTGTTTGCGGACGCCGCCGCGACGTCCCCCACCGCTTGAACCCGCAAGTAATCCCCGGCTAGAACGTCGAAATGGTCGCCAGGGTAATACGGCCCATGCTCTGTTAAGCCAGATGCGTCTTCAACGAAGACAACCGCCTCAACAAATCCGGAAGTATAGAGGTCCAGAATCCCGGAAGAAGGCCCGTCAAGGCTAACCTGGTAATAGTCCACGTCCCCGATGGTCTCGAGGGCGCCGCTCGCACCCTCGGTCAAGGAGAAGAGCTCGGCGCCCGCGCGAGAGTCGTTCATGGGTTCGCTCAGGTCATTGAAGGCCTCGGTGTAAGCGTAGAGGTCGAAGAAGTAGTCGTACTCGTACGGGTTCGTAACGGTCACCACCGCAGTGGCAGTTGTCGAGTCCACGATCACACAAGAACCGCGGCATGTTATTAACACATCGATAGAACTGGGTTGTAGTTGGCCCTCTGATGCGGGCCCCATAGGAGTTGCGCTGAAGCGCTCTCTGCTTGCGCTGTAATAGGCTGCCCCTCGCCAAACTACTTCCGTTGGGAGGTCCTGACTGAGCTCGAGGTAGAGCGCCGCCCCAGCGTTCGCGACGGTGGCGTCAACCTCAACCTCGAAGCGAGCGCTCCAGCCAGGCTGAAGGTGTGCACTGGCAACGGGCGAATAAGCACTCGTGGTGGCCGCCACGTACTGCGTCTCAGGCTCGGAAATCACGGAAAGAGATGCACCCGAAACTTCCACACCTCGGTACTTGATGACCAGATGATCGCACCACGGCTCATCGGAGACTTCTAGCGGCACCGAGAACCGGCCCTCGTTATCGAGGCTTATCGGAACCTCGACTTTCACACCGCGGTACATGCAGCTCATGCCCGCCGTGTAGTTGCCATCGTCATCCATCGGCTCGCCGGTCTCCCACAGCAGGAGTTGACCCTGAACCACGTTCGGGCCCGGCTCCACGTAGTAGCTGTCAAGCTCTAAGTACGCGCCATTGCCGACTACCAGCGGCTCCAGCGTTGCGCCGTGGAAGCTGACCTCGGCGACGACCGGGAGGCGCGCGTTGGCGTCAGCCTCTATGTACGCCGCCGCACAACCATCGTCGTCCGTCGTGATGACGCTGACCATCGCGCCACCAGGCCCGCTACGCGCGCTGCCGTTGAAGACCGTGAAGGCAACCTCGGCGCCCCTAACCCGGGTATCCCAGAAGACCCGTGGAGCGATCCCCACCCAACCCTCGTTATGAACAGCAGGGAGACATTCAAATGTACTCCCGTACCCGCTCACGATGCCCCCGACATTGGAGAGCGCAGATCCGGTCACTGACGCGAACGAGAAGCGCAACTCTTCAAAGTCAACCGTGCGGTTGCGTCCCCAGTCGTGGCGCGTACTCAAGACGATCTCATCGTCGGACCAGGAAAGCACGGCGTTCGAGAGCTCCCAACCGGCGTAACGTAGCTGCGACAACCCCACCTCATCACCGAAGCCGCTCCCCCGGATAACCACCTCACTCGGTGTATCAGAGCCCGTGTCCCAGGCGCGCCCCCAGGTCGAGAAGCCGCTAGGCTCGACGCCGGTGATGACCGGACCTAACACCAGCGGAGCAGCGACGGTCGTGAGCTTGCCCGCCTCAACCGTCACGGACACCGGCGCACCTGTCGCACCCAGAAGGCCAGGCGCCAGTTGATACGTGCCCGCAGGCACGCGCGAGATCACGAACGCGCCATCGGCATCAGTGCTGGCCAGGAAACTCGTGCCCAACAAATACGCCCACGCACCCGCCCCCTTACCGGCAATACGGCCCGCCACCGCCCCTAACTCAACCGCCTGCAAACTCACGGCGCCCGAGACGAGCTTGCCATCCGCACCCCGCGTAACCAAGACGCGCGCGAACGCTCCCTGATCATCAAGAAGACTCGTAAGGGTGTACTCCCCCTCCTCGCCCACGTTGAAAGCGAACTCGCCCCGAACGTTAGTGAAAACCAAATCCACGGCGACAGTCGTCAACCCGGCCGCGCTGACACTCCCGCCCCCCAACGTGACCTGCGCACCCACCAAGGGCACGCCCGCACGGTCCGTAAGCGTGCCAACAATCACGCCCTCAGGCGCTCCGGGATCATCCACACCCGGACCCACCACACCAGGACCCTGACAGGCCACCAGCACGAGAGAGAGAACGACCAAAAGAGAACGAGTCAAGTGCTTCATTGGAACCCCCGAAGAAAGTCGCGTCGCCCACAAAGCATAACTATCGCGCCTGACAGCAATCGTACACCGCCACCAGGAGTCCGTACACCCATGGACGCGCCAAGCCATTCCGGAAGTTGAATCAGGCAACCGCCTACGCGAAGCGCCCAACCACACCGCCCGGGGCTGGACGGTAAGACCCACCTCCTTGACGAGAACCGCATCGAACCTACTCGCGTCAAGTTCGGCACCCCCGCCGGCAAGTGGACCCTCACCCTCCGCAATCACCCCGGAACCAGCCACGAAACCGACAGCGACGCCCCCCCTTCTGGGCCACCCAATGACCCCTAGAAACCCTCACGAACCCATTGCTATCCTCACCACGTAGCCCCGAGCGCCCCCTCCCGCACCAGCGCCGGTGCATGAGCCTCGGGTAAGCCAAAGGCCTGACCCCCACACCGCGGGCCACGTTCCAATCAAGACCCAGGAGAGGAGCCGCCATGAGCGAACCGAAAACCGCGCGCCTCACCCTGCGCCTCACACCCACCCAGAGAGACCTCATCACGCAAGCAGCTGCCCACGCGGACGTCTTCCTCGCCGACTTCGTAACGGCGGCCGCCGAAGCGCAAGCGCGCCGCGTGATCAACGGCGAAGTCATGTACCTGAACGCCGAGCAAAGCCGGCGCGTCGCCGAGTCGCTCCGGAACCCCGGCGAACCCAACCCCGCCCTCCGCGACCTGCTCGCCCGCCCCCGCCCACAGGACGCCGCCACGCTGCCCGCGGAACTCACCCTCCACCAGGCCGCCGAGCTGCTCAACGCCTCCCGGTCCTACGTGAAAGGCCTCCTCGCTCAAGGCCAGATTGACCACCATGGCGAGGGCGCCCGCCTGCGCATCGACCGCGGCTCCCTACTCGCCTACAAGGCGCGCGACGACCAGGAACGCCAACGGGTCCTCGACGAGCTCACCCGCGACGCTCAGGAACAAGGACACGGCTACTGACCCCGGCCGCGCGGCCCCTCGCGTGCCGGCCGAGCCCGCCTGCTATCATCCCCTCGAGTCCCGAGGCTACTCCCCTCCCGGCAAAGACCGGTGATGAACCCCGGGTAAGAGCTCCACCTGCGGAACGCCCGGGCGTTCCGCAGTTCTCTCTCCCACCACCGCGCCGATAGACCGACGAGCACCCCGGGAGGAACCCATGAACGACATTCCCGACCCCAACCCGCAGGACGAAACCGAAAAGCCCGGCCAACAGCCCGCCGGCACACCCGAGCCCGAGATATACACCGAAGAACGCATCCAAGAGTTCCTGAGCGAAGACGCCCTGCCGCCCGTGCATCCCGGCGAAACACTCCAGGAGGAGTTCCTGGACCCACTCGAGCTCACCGCCGCGGACCTGGCCGAACGCCTACGCCTGCCAGTCGAGAGCGCCGCATCACTGGCGCGCAGCCAGCGGCCCATCACCGCCGACGACGCCCTGCGCCTGGCGCGCTACTTCGACACCACCCCCGAGTTCTGGCTCAACCTGCAAGCGCAACACGACCTTGAGGTCACGCGCGAACGAATCAGCCACGAGCTGGCAGCCATCACGCCCCACGCGGGCAACAGCGACACCTAAGCCCTCACCAGCGCTAGCTGCTATTCCCCTCCCGGAGTCCCGGGGCATATCCGCTCCGGGGCAAGGGCCGATGATGACCCCCGGATACGAACCCCGCAAGAGAAGCGGCCCGCCATGACCTCGGTCCGCGGGCCACGACCATTCCGCGCGGACCCGAACCAGATCCCCCGATAGCGCCACTACCCCCATAACCGCATAGAGTTATGAGCATGCCGCACCAGAAGCAACGCGCACCCAAGGCCGCTCGCTGGCGCGACGTGCGCGCCAAGGCCGTCAAGGAAGGCCACCTGGACGAGCAGGCCGTGGCAGCACACAAGCGCCGTCTCATAGCCGCCACCACCGGCAACGCCCTCGCCGAACGCCGGCAGGCGGCCAGCCTCACCCGCGCCGAGCTGGCGGCGCGCCTACGCGTGCCAGAGAGCTACCTCGCCCGCCTCGAGCAAGGCCACCCGGACGCGCTGCAGCTGGCGACGCTGCGCGCCTACCTGCGCGCGCTGCACGACGCACGCGACCCCCATCGTCCGATACGCGAATGAACGACCCACGACCTGACAGCCCGCACGGGGACGACAACACACCGGGCGATCACTTCTACCGCGTCGTCCGCTGCGGCCCAGGCGCCCAGCGGATCATGCGTGAGCCCTCAGGCCTCGACGAACTGCGTCACGCGCTGCGCTTCTCCTGACAGGCCTCAAGGCCGGCGCGCTCCCCCGGGCACCCCAACGCAATCACCATCACCGGCCGCACGACGCTGCCGAAGTGACGCTCACCGTCCGGTACTTCGTCGCGCAACCCACCAACGCCTGGGCGCCCACCACCAGCAGACCCGCCACCGACTGGAGCGCCTGGCACGACACCACAGCCCGGGAAGCCCACCGGCTCGGCTGGCACGTACGCGGCCTCCACCAAGAGACCGACGACAACTAGCCGCCGCCCTCCACAACCGCCAGGAGCCGCGTCAACCGCTCGATGCTGAAACCCTTGAGCCTGCCGGCCAGAAGCAGGGAAGTCTCCGCCTCGCTCAAGGCGAGCACCTCAGCAACATGCCCGGGAGTCCAGCCGCGCGCCTCGATTGCGTCCAGAATCCGGCTCGCCAGGCGCGCCTTCGCGAGGCGCTCCTCGGGATTAGGCAGGCCCAGGTCAGCGAAGACGTTGCCGGTACCCGCCGTGATGTCCCGCTGACCCTCCGCGCTCATGCGTTGCCTCCCGGGCTCACTGTTAAATCGCTGCCTCCTTGGCCTCCACAAACTGAGAAAGCGCGCCGCCACCCCCACCAACCCGGGAACTCCTCACTCCTGTTCGCGGCCCCAGCCGTCCCACACATCCGACTCAATGAGGTCGATCTCCTCTTGCGTATACGCCATTCCCCTTCCACAGCTCCCGGCGGCGCGCGTCACGCCTCTCCTTGAACGCCACCACCTCCGCCGACCGCAAACGCACGCCAGCACCCGTGACCAACGCCTCAAGCTCACCACGCGCCAGCAGCCCCTCCAACCACGCGCGCGACACGTTCAAGAGTCGCGCGGCCGCCTCCACGCTCATCACCTCCCCCGGCCCGGAATCGCTCGCGGACACCCCCACGACAGCCGCCGGCTCCAAGCGCGCCACCGGCTTCCCGTAGCGCGTGATCATGACCACTTCGCCGGCCTCGACCGCCGCCAGCAGCTTCGACCAGTTCCTGCGCGCCACCGTCACGCTCACACTACGCACCAGCCACCACCTCCCAAATCAGGCTACCGCCACCCTGCACCTGGACCGAGCGCGCCAACCCGATACGGCGATCGCAGCCAGAACGGAGAACGGCCCGCCGTGGGGGAACGACGGGCCGCACGCCGTTGTTGGTGTTCGTCGACTCTGGAAATGGTTCGTTGCTGGCTCGTCAATGTAGTTGCCCGTAGCGGCTGAGCCCTACGTCCTCTCCCCCTACTTCGCTTCAAGGTTCCGCCGCGGGCGCCGGTTAGTTCGGCGCCCGAACCAATCAAGCCAGCGACTCGACCTGGAGCCGAGAGTATGGACGATGACCAGAGAAGCATGTTCTTGACCAAGAGCGAAGCCGCGGAAGCGCTAGGAGTTTCGTTGCCATGGCTGGAAAGGCTACTGAGGACTGGGCTGATCAAGACGGTAGAGGAGGGTGGAGCGACGTGCGTGCGAGCGACCGACGTGCGCGCTTACGCGGAGGCACGCGGCGTGGTCTTTGTGCCGCCAGGGAAGGAACGGGACCACGCGCTGGTTGGGGAGGACCGCCGGGGTAAGTGCCCATTGGCGGAAGAAGATGAGTGAGTACTGCCGCTAGTCGCTTGGTGACTCAGCTCACCGAGCGAGTTCCCGCCCTGCGGCACTGAGCGTCTCGCGCAGAATCTTCATAGCGCGCGGCCCCACGCCGTGCAGTGCGAGCAACTGGGACTCCGTGTGGGCGGCGACCTGCTCAAGGTTGGTGATCCCGGCTAGGAGAAGCGCTCTGGTGGCAGGCTTGCCGATGGCTTTCGGTAGCGCGTCTGGTCCGGCTGGCGCTTCGCTCTTCATGGCTGCCCGCGCAGCGGACGCAAGGTCCTGTGGAGCCTGATTGAGCCAGGACTTGAACACCAGGTTGTTGAGCTCCATGCCGTTCACGTCCGTAAGTGGGACCGAGACCAAGAGTCGCTCGCCGTTCGGTGCGGGCATCCGTGTGATGGAGCAATGACCCAAGGAGTCTCGAACGGTGGCCTCATCCAGCGCGAGGGATACCTGCTTCGTTGCGGAGAGGGAGGCGAACACCTTGCCATGCACGGTGTAAACGGGCAACCCGTCCCGCTGATCCTCGACCGCGTCGGGGAGACTGAGTGCCGTCTTGCGTAGTTGAGCCTTAGTGGTCATAGGGGAACCTCGGTCGCGGGCGCCTTTGGCGGGGCATTAGGTACTGACGTCTCTATATAGTAGCCCATCCCTTGCGCTTCGCGCGTGAGCCGCGCAAGCAGTTCCTTCTTGCCGGCCTGAAGGATGTGGTCTGCCCCGTCCGATAGGAAGTAGTCCGGCTCCACATCTACCCGCAAGTCGGGCTGCACGCCGGTTCCGTCGAACAGTTCGCCTGAAGCCTGGAACGACGCCATGGAAGCGAAGCGCGCCTTCACGCCGGAGTTCGGTAACTCCACCACCTGAGCGCGGGCACTGCCGCCACCGCTGGCTTCGCCCACGAGCAGTACGTTGGGCAGCACGCCTAGGGCGGAAAGGAACACGTCTGTTGCGCTGAAGCACGCTGCGTCCATTAGGACGACAACCGGTCGACCCAGGTAGGACGGTTCGCCTGCATTCGCTGGCGAGACGACCATGGCGTGCCAATCACTGAACTCGTCTTCCGGGGGTCGCCAAGCTGGCGTGAAGTCCGCCATGAGCGACTCGACCGCCGTACGCTCCTCGGGAGACCAACGCTCGGAGGCGAGTGGATAAAGGTGGCGGTTCGCTAGGTGGTCCTGCGGGAAGCCGTGCCATCCACGGTAGGCGGCCACATTCACTACACGGGGCGGTTCGTCGAGCGCCATGAGAGCAGGCATTAGTGCCAGGAGCGCGTCCCTGCTGCCGCCGCCCTGCTCCCGCTAGAGCGCCGTTGACGACGCACGACCCCGAGGGATGCTAACACCGCAATGGATTATAACAGGGCGTATGTTATAATCCGACGCGATGTTAACACCGGCTCCGAACACCACCGACACCCTCCCCACCTACCTTAAGGAGGTGACGGGCGTAGCGGTGCGCCTCGAGCCCTGCCCAGACACCCCGCTGCCCGCCTACTTAGCGCACACCTTCGAACTCGCTTGCGGCGACATCCTGAACGTGCCGTGCGTGTTCGCCACCCTGAAGCCCGCTGCCCCACGCACGCCGGCGGCGCTCGAGAAGCGCCTGTCGCGCCTGACCGAAGCGCTCGGCCGCCCCGCCGTGCTGGTCCTCGACGCCCTGCCCGCCCGCGACCGGCAGCGCCTGGTGGAGCGGCGCGCGCCGTTCGTCGTGCCCTTCGTCCACGCCTACCTACCACCCGCCCTCATCGACTCGCGCGCGGCGGCCCGCCCCCGTGGCGTCACCCAGAGCGCCGCCCCTGAGGCGCTCGCCCCCACCACCCAGCTCCTCCTGCTCCGCGCCCTACTCGCCGAGGACGCGGGCGACCTGTACGCCCAGGACCTGGTGCGCGCCCTGGGCGTCTCGGCCATGACGGTGAGCCGCGCCTTCAAGGAGCTCGAATCGGCGGATCTCATCACCCGCCCGCGCGCGGGCCGCCCGCGCCCCGCGCGCCTGGCGCGCCCCAAACGCGAGACCTGGCAGCGGGCGCAGCCACTGCTGCGCTCGCCGGTGCGCGCGCGCTACCTCACGGCCGCACACCAGATCCCCGGCGCCGTAGTGGCTGGCCTAAGCGCGCTCGGGCGCCTCAGCGACCTAGCGCCGCCACGCGAGCCCACCGTCGCGCTCGCCCAAGACGCCTGGCGCGAACTTGAGGCCGAACTGGAGCCGGAAGCTTTCCGCGACGGCGCCCTCGAGCCGCACCACACGCTGGTGGAGGTGTGGGCCTACGACCCGCGCGTCCTCACGCAAGGCCCTCACGTTGACGTGCTGTCGCTCTACCTCTCCTTGCGCGACACGCACGACGAACGCATCGAGCTCGCACTCGAGCAAGCCCTGGAGGCCCTACCGTGGTGAGAGGCCTGGAGCTCTTCCGCGACCACTTCCGGGAGCACACCGACTGCTACCTGCTCATCGGCGGCGCCGCCAGCCAGCTCGCCATGGAGGAAGAAGGCCTCGACTTCCGCGCCACCAAAGACCTCGACATCATCCTCTGCATCGAGGTTCTCGACGAGCGCTTCCTGGCCGCCTTCTGGGCGTTCGTGAAGGCCGGCCGGCTACGCGCGCCAGGAGCAAGCCACCGGCGCGCGCACCTACTACCGCTTCCAAAAACCGAGCGATGCCGCCTACCCCCACATGCTCGAGCTGTTCTCCCGCAGGCCCGACGGGATCAGCGTGCCGGCCGACGTGAACCTGACGCCTGTCCCCACCGACTCGGATCTCTCCAGTCTCTCCGCCATCCTGCTGGACGACACCTACTACCGTTGGGTAATGGCGGGACGGCGCCACACCAGTGGCGTGCCGACCGTCGGCGCGCAGCACCTCATCCCGCTCAAGGCGCGCGCCTACCTCGACCTGCGCGCCAGGCGTGACCGCGCCGAACATGTCGACTCGCGCGACATCAAGAAGCACCGCAACGACATCGTGCGCCTAGCGCAGCTCCTCATACCAACGCCCATCGACGACGTCCCAGCAGCCGTCCGCGCTGACGTGCGCGAATTCCTGGACGCCTTCGACCTGAGCGCAGGCGACCTGAAAAACCTCAAGGTCGCGTTCACAGCCCCGGAAGAGGTCACCCGCCTCCTAGAGTCCGCTTACGTGCTCGCCGGCCGACCCCAGGGTTGAGGCCTAGGCGTACCTGATGGGCGCCACCCGGATGCCCGGGAGTAGTGCTCCGCGCTACTCATTAGCTTCCGCCTGTGAGTTTCTCGCTCACGCTCCCCAACGCCCTCGAGAGCGAGGCGGAACTCCACGAGCAGCTGCATCTTGCGGCCGCCTCACCCGGTTACGGCCAGCGTTCGCTGGGGCTTGGCAGCGTTTAGGCTGAGTTCGCAGACCTCAACGTCGGTCTCGGTTGCGACTTCCTGGCCACAATGCGAGGCGCTTTCCACTTTCCGGAAAGTGGAAAGCGGTATGATGGCAGTCGCCATGCTTCAACCTCTAGACA
>Ga0209941_1001488_pt1 | contig 16059 bp, 8 predicted proteins | sample ThiBiot_300_plan_FD_183945 | JGI IMG/M metagenome (GOLD analysis project Ga0209941, IMG submission 183945) | Wastewater bioreactor microbial communities from Cape Town, South Africa - Thiocy_solids_1 (SPAdes) | ecosystem: Engineered > Bioremediation > Thiocyanate > Unclassified | place: South... | reverse complement strand
GGCATCAAACCAGCCATAGGTGGTAGTTGGTGGTTGAACTTTGGCCAACTAAAATGGTAGCGCCCATTATTCAGATTTCCAGAAGCCTCGTGGTTCTTACTGCGGGATGACGGTAACGAACAGGAGCACACAAAACAGGCTGGCGAACCTCAAGGCTACAACGAATCTCAAATGACAATAATAAGGTCGCACAGTCCTGGATTTTGGTGCAAATCTAACACTTTCTAACTACAATTGAGAAAAACCTTGTTTATATTCTCCCTAAAAATGGTAATCGCACCATCCTTTCGTATGTTCTCGGAAACAAATTATTGTGGGACAGGAACTTTTTAGCTAGTTCAGATTTATCGAGTGCACTGACGCAAGCAAGATAATATGACAAGACCCTCGACCCCATTATCTTCCAATGCAGCTGCCAAAGTCCCATCATATGAGCGTTCTGTCTACGAGACGTTTTCTCAAATCTACTCAACGCTTTTGAACTTAAAGAACAACCGTAGTAAATACATCAATTCCAAGCAGATATATGAAATCTACGACCGGTTCTTGGACACATTGCTTGAATTGAAATTGACTAGAAAAGATGAGGAATTAAAAGGAATTACGGTATCAGAATCCATGACCGATTCTCTTATTGATGATGTATGGCAATTATTGTCATTATGCTTTGTTACTTGCGGGTTAACGAAATTTGCTCCTGCTACTTATGCGTCACTTTCGGCTGTTCACAAGCTTTTGGACCATTTGAAAGAGTGTCAGGTGTACACTCAGGGTGATTTAGCACCAATTAGTTCAAGATTAGCTGAAATTAAGCAGATTATCGATAACAATGAGTTGGAAGATGAGGAGTCAGTTGAATTTGATGACGAAATTATTGCAAAAGAATACTCGGAGTTCAGTTCCCAGCTCAAATCCCATAAACAAGAGGAAAATTTGTTGTTGAGAAACAAGTTGTCCAAGTGTGAAAAGTTATACAATCAACTACAGAAGGATTTTGAGAACATTCCCGAGGACTTGCAAGCCAACTACAATCTTTTGGTAACTATGAGAAAGACCCTTATTAACTACATCACCAACAATGTAACTGTAGAGCCATCAGTGATTGAGCAATTCAAGTCTCAAATAAAGTCAATTACTTCCAATAGAGGACCAGATGGAAAATTCCATTCTACATGCGATGAAACAAATAACTTCAATGCAGTTATGGACGGCTTGGTCGATGATTTAAACAACTTGGTGAGAGACTTGTCGATCCAAGGCAATAATTTATCGGCATTGATGGATTTGAAGTTGTCTGTCACTGATAATGAAGAGAATAAAAAGATATCAATATTCATAAAACAATTGGATGGCTTATACCACCAATTGATTGAATTGAGATCCACTTTGGAAAACTTATTGGTTACGAGAAGATGGACAATGAGAGAAACCGATTTATACAACTATCAAAAGTTATTGAAAAGTATTGATGAACAACGGTTGAAAATCAACAAGGATATCACAACGGCAGGTATTGGTAAATCATCAAGCTTGAGCATTGCTGGTATTGCTCTGAATAACAACTCATCCTCATCGCTTGCAACTGCCTCCGGTGCCACTACACCAACACCAGGTCTGAAACCTGCTTCCTCCTCAACTGCATCGCTGTATTTAAAAAAGCAACAGATTTTAATTCTATATCTTTTAAGAAGGTGCTACTCATTAATTTATAAATTATTGGAGTCGTCTGAACCAGTTTCTGAATCGTTAGCTCCTATTCATAATCAATTGTCAACAGTACGGAGATGCCTATTGGAGTTGAAAAGAGTAGATGGAGTTAGTAACTTGAGAGAGTTGTTCCCTTTTCAATTCAAATTGGGATCGCTTGATAACTTAAGAGTCGATGGGAAATTCATAATAAATGGACACATACCAGAGGGACAAGGTACCTTAAACGCATTACTTGCTGAATGCTTTGATATAATCCAAGAGTTGAAGATTGAACTTGAGGAAAGAGAAGAAGCTGATGATAACGATGATGAAGACGAAAACGGTGGCCAACAGACAATTACACAAACCAATGATGATACCGAAGTTGACGTGAAACGGTCAAGATTCCATGAGTTTAACGCTGCCGATTACGACCAGGACTCCGAGTCTGCCTTTGATGATGATGATTATGAATTGAGTGAGGAGGAGGAGTTCGAAGGAAATGATTACTACTAGATTACGAAAGGTGGTCAATTTTCTACAACAACTCTTATTTATGAATAGACACTTGCAACGCAAACTTAACGTAGGTACAATCAGAATTGTAATTTACCATAAGTTTGTACGCATCTATATATGACTGGTTTATTGAATAAACCCTAGATGGATTTAGTATAAAAGCCCTACGAAATCGTAGTAAGTATCTGTAATGAATTGATGCTTTGTATCTAAAATAACTACTGTATAGTTTAAATTTGAAAATGTAACCTATCCGACAATTTTATCGGCTTAGGAAAATTCATATCCTCTACTTTTTGGTCGAATTTTTCTTTAGGGCCACTCTTTGTATAAGTGATTGTAACCCCGGTTGGACCGAGTGTAAAATAAATCACGATTGGACTAGTTAACTTCTTACCGTCGGCCAAATCTTGAACTAAATCAGGGTCTGAAGTGAAGTAAATCCAATCAATATTCTAATACCAGCAATATCTTGTTGGATGGCTTTGAATTCTGGAGCATCATGGGTATGGTTATCTGCTTGAACGAAGACATCTTTCCAGAGTGACCCAAGATAAGCATTACAAGAATTTCCTTTGTCAACACTTTCTGTACCATTAGCTCTTGTTCGACAACGGAAATATGGCTATTTTTGTTTACATTGCTTTTATTTGCAATCTGTATCATAAATGTGGTAATTGGGTGAAATTCGTCAGGATCATCCCATCACAATGTAACTGCCAAGCTATCGGCACCAACAACCTCTGAAACTGTAAGCCAATTCTAGAACAAGTCCGGTTTTTTTCCCGTATTTGTCAGTTCTTATCAGAAACTGGTTGCAAAAATTGATACTAGTCTCACAACCATGTGCACTGCGGATTTCAAAATAATCGAACCAACTTGCAATTGCGTTTTCGGCAGCTGTGGCATATTGATTGTAGGTTATATCGCAGGTCATTTCTTTGGTGAGAGGTCTGAGAGGTACTTCAGCGTTTCCAGCAAGTTACTTTTGTTCCTTATTGGGATGAATAGCAGATGTAGTAATTAATGGCAACCCTTGTTTTTTGACGACTTCAGGATTAGCAATTCTTTCCAAAGAACTACAATTGAAGATTAGCAAAAGTTATGTTTTCATGGGTTTTCGTGGTTACAGTTTTCCAACTTTGGACATGATATTCCTTCCAGATATCAGAGACGTTGTCAAGTAACTCAGATTGAGAAGCAATAAAGGCTGCTTCAGTTTGAACCAAAGTGTCAGAGTACTTCGATCTGACATCGTAATACTTCAACATAAAATCAGAAGGAATATGATCTTCAAAGGCTCAAATCCACAAGCAGGAACAAAGACAATTTTGTCGTTCTAACCAACTTTAATTGGTTTGAAGAGAAGAGGACTCTTCAATGGAGTTTGGGCAATGGCGGTCATAGCAAAATAAAATATGTGTTAAATCGAGACAACGCAATAAAACCAACAAATGGTTCAAGTGACGATTGAAGTTGAATTACATCTTCTTATGTACTTTTCGAGTTGATGAGGTAACAAAGCATAAGTTGGTAGGTTACAAAGTATACACATGCTTACGTTCATTTCGTGTATGCTTAATGTACCTTACGCATTTCTTCTGCAGGGGAACAAAGAAGCTTCGAACCATGAACTTTCGATTACAAATTTTGGCCTTAATATATCGGTCAACAAAAATACAGTTGATAAGTGTATATACCTTAGCATTCCAAAGTCTTGGCAAACAAATGTAATCAAAGTTGGTGGGTGAAGTGTTTCAAACTTTCCAAAAATTGACTAGTCCTAAAATCACGCCTTTTGAATAATTAATATGTTTAGCTTGAATAATGCAATTTAGTCAGGAGTCTGAATCTCGTCATTTGAAATCCTGTTCTACACCTACACTAACAACCAGCGATAGCATACAAAATGTTTCGAAATCTCTCATTACAAGAATTGGTATCGCATATACACGTTTTCTAATCCCGCTTAATAATAAATTCGAATACCAAGTCGTATGACTCTCATTTGATTACATACCTTTATACAGAGATAATACGTGGTTTAGGCTCCAGGATTCGACAACCGTCATTTCACAGAGAGTTTATTTGCTTTTTAGATCATACGTTTCATCGCCAGACATTGCTTTATGGAGACTAAAATTCCTAGTATAAATGACTTATAAATGGGGTATATCATATTCTCACACAATTTTTCAAGTTAGGTACTTAAAGTCTCTTGAAAATGATCCAAAGCAAGGAACTTTAGTCTGATAGGTGGACATTAAACAATACTTTATTAATACGAATGTAAATTGATATGTTTTTTTGAATGAACATCTAGATGGGAAATTAAAGTACACGCTTGAAAGTGCCAAGTTTATGTAAATCTCTTCTAAGATACACTTCCCAAAATTAGAAATAACTTGTTGGTATAAGGTATATTTTAACAATTATTGCAACCAGCGAGGGATATGTAAAATCTAATTTCTAGAAAATTATACTTGTAGCACGAAACGTTTCATTCCACTAAGATTATAATTATCTCATTATCACTAATACGTCAAAGTGCACGATTTCAGGTGATACGATTCTAATCTACTAAACTATCAGTATAAAATCCAATTAATAACCTTTTATATTGTGCACACCGAATGTACTGCCCTGACAAAACAAACATCGTCGTAAGCTAGGGTTTCAACTGAAGTTTACTACAAAGAGTGCAATTGTGGTATCGATACCTACAACGGTGACGTTTCAACAAGACAGCAAACAACTAAATTTAAGTTTACCTTAAAAAGTCTTAAACAGATATTCTGGATAGGGGGAACGCTAATAGACTACTGTTTGCAATGCTTTTACGAACAAGATAATGTCGTTAAAAACCGGACTTACTTAAAGCCGCAAGGTAATTTGATATCTTTGTCCAGCTGCCTCTTATAATTCAGGACAAAATTATAATGGAGAAGAGCACTATAAATTGCATTCCATAACAAATTATCATGCATTACTTGAATCAGTTTTATATTTAGATCCTCATGCTCGATACATTTATTATTGTTTAACTCAATCAACTGGTTAAAAGATAAATTCGAAGCAGAACAATGTGGCTCTTTACAAATTGATAACCTTATTTCCAAATGAAGATAATATACGGCTTACTTAAAGCGTGCTGGCTCAAACTGCCCACCTGGCGCCGACTGACAGAAAAGATATCGTTTCTTCGTAGTTTTTACCCTTCAAGACGCAACACCACGTCTCACAAACGAAAATGGAAGAATCGAATTCACTTAACTAATGCCTGGTAATCTTTAAAGGTCACATGTGACTCAAAGTACGATGGTGGGCCTCCTACAACCTAAATGTAGGACCCAATTCACGATGTGCCTCCGAGGATAGCATTGATACACAGCCACAATGAAAATGAAACTTACTCTTTGGCACAGGCTAAATTGGTAAGTCACTAGGTTACGAGGTGTGTAAATACGACACTTGACATGACAAGCCATGAGTCTTATTGCATTGTTCCATTTTCGTGTGCCATTTTCCTTTTACACAGACTCACCAACCCAGAACTGTTGTTTCGAATTTCTTTTCAAATCTCAGCTAATCGTTCATCTAACAAGTAGTTACTTAATAGTTGTAACGAACTGTTCACAAACTTGTGTCAATGGATTCGACTGTCGGTACTGCATCGTTGCCATTTCAGGGATTTGCCTTACATTATTATGGAGTTAATTGCACCCCTCGAATTTAGGTGCATGAAACGTCTTCATGCATGTTTGAAGGTGATTTCTCCATAGAGTATAAAAATGCACCTTCGTGAATTTCCTCATTTGTTTTAATTTCCTTATATATAGAAGGGATTTTGTCTTTTTGACAATAGCATAGCCCTACATAGAATGTCGTTCACAGAAGAAAAGACATCCTTTCAATCCAAGGGGGTCAAATGTGCTGCAAATCTCTACAAACCTTCCAACATCACAACCCCTGTGCCCATAATAATTCTGGCACATGGGCTAGGATGCGTGAAGGAGATGAGGTTAGATGCATTTGCTAAGAGATATGCGCAGGCCAACTATGCAGTGTTCCTCTTTGATTACCGTTATTTCGGCGAAAGTGAAGGGGCTCCTCGACAAGTTGTTAATATCCCAAGTCAGCTTGACGACTGGAAAAACGCAATTGAGCATGTGAAGAAGCTGGACGACAAAGATATCGATAAAACAAAAATTATTCTTTTTGGTTCGTCTTTAAGTGGGGGCCATGTAATTAGATTGTGCTCTGAATGTGACGTTTATGCTGGAGTTGCACAATGCCCATTCACTAGTGGGTTTGCATCCAGTTTAGCTCTAGGAGTTGTTAGTACTGTTAAACTTTCCCCATTTGTGGTTTTGGACACATTAAAGCTGGTGGTAGCACCTCGTAGCAATCCCACTCTTGTGAAATTGGCGGGCAAACCAGGATCCGCTGCTCTCATGCCTGTTCCTGACTACCAGGTATTCCTTGATCTCATACCGGAAAATTCAACATGGAGAGATAGTGTTGGTGCAAGAATTGGATCTTCTCTTCCGTTTCAGAACCCCGGTTCGTACGCCAAATCCAGCCGGTGTCCATTGTATATCTCAATTTGTACCAAAGATACTATTGCTCCAGCTAAGCAAACGTTAAACTACGCCAAAGAAAGTCCTCAGGTTGAATATAAAGAGTACAATTGCGGTCATTTCGACATATATTTGGGACGAGACTTTGACGAGGCAGTGGATGACTACATTCGGTTTTTGAACAAAGTCACTCTGACTCCACGACACTATTAGGGTAGAGCTTAGTAAGAACCGTCTACTTGTGTACGGATATTAATAAGAAATATACGTTATAGAATGCCCAAAGAACTACAATGCAGCTGCATTACGCACCAAATAGGTACCACACCCACTTTCACTAGCAAGAACTCCCAATTTTACACTACTGTTTAGGTTAACAATTCACATCTCTAAAAAATACGCACCCTGAAAAATAAAGTTGCAAACAAACAATGTCATTATCAGACAACACCAGACACTCCGGTACATACACATTCTATAGTAAGTCTGTTGCATTCCTTATTTCAAATTAGAGTTACCAAACCTAGCACTCTTTAGCCCGTCGTGATATGTAGCACCGTAGGCATTTGTGCTTACCAGCCAACGGCCACTACGACAACAGTGGTGCGTCTGGCGACGCATCGTATGACGCACTCGCACAATGCGTTGTATGCAAAGTTCAAACATTACCCGGACACACACTTTACAAAAAAGAAACTCTCGGCATAAAATTGAAATTAACAACGAAGAGCAGTAGTGGCGAAACTCACAAATAGCGTTCATCTCCATCCTAAGTTGTGACGAAATGATGTCAGCAGGATTTCAATGGGGACAAGAGGCCCCCAAAGCTCCCAATTTCTCCGGAGGGTTCCAACCTCAGCACACTTTTGCAAAATCTAACAAGAGAAGATTAGATGATGATGATGATGAAATTAATGAAATAAGACAATTTGGCGGGAAATATAGAGCTTTATATAATGATAGAAGCGGAGCAAGACGGATGGCACCTAACAAAAGATCAAGAACCCCAAAAATAATCGGCCAGACCCTACCAGTACACAGACTAGTAGAAGTGCTAGACCACAAGAATTTGCAAAATCTAGTCAATCAGTTGCTTATAGTGCATCCAGAAATCACTTCCACCATCAACAAGTTTTCCGCAAAGCCAACGTTACAAGATTCGATCAATTTATTACAACAGAAGTTTGACAGCATCACCTCGTACTTGCCATACAAATGTGATATTGAGTCTGATTATTCATATCTCCGTGTAAAACCATATATCAATGAGTTTTTGAATTGTGTTTCCGACTTTATTTTGAACTTTTTACCACCAATCGAGTCAAACAGCATCAATTCATTAACCTTTTTAAATTTCATCACCGAGCTTATTCACAACTTACCAAAATTCTCATCAAGCGAGTTTCAGTATATCAAAAACATGGCATATGAACAAATAGCGAATACCTGGATGATTGTGCTAACTATTGACGACGAAAATGACGAAAACGAGTTGGAATCGATCTCGAAATTGATTAAAATTATCAAACAACTAGACTTGGAGTCCAAGTTGGAAATCCATAACGAAAACTCTCTTGGTAAATTTACTCATGTTTTGGAATATATCAAGTCACAAATTGACCAATATGATCAAGTCAATGCGATTGGTAATACTTCTGGAGGTGCTCTTGGTGATTTAATAACTGTGGACTATTCCAACTATTCGCTTACGGCAAGAACAAGCAACTAATACGATCAACCATACGGTATTAAACAATGGCAACTGGACTGCAAAAGTTGTTCTGTCACTAGGTGCATTTGCAAGTCCAGTACCATTAAAACAACAAGAAATGATAATGAGAAATGACGAAACGAGTCACAAAGAAAAAGTTCTGAAATCCGTTTTTTTGTCACGCGGAGGATCGTCTGCTCTTGGACCAATCTGACGTTTCGGTTTCTCACTACTTTCATCTTGTACATTGCATTTATGGGTGTTTAAGCACCTTCTATTTTTGAGCTGAGTATATTTTGCTAAGGAGAAAGCTCCACATTGGGAATCAAAGGAAGAATAACTACGCCAATCTGGCTTTTTGGGGAATTTAACATATACATAGTGTATATCGAAATCTGATTATGTTAACAAGTGAGTTTGTAGGGAAAGTGAGAAGAGAATTTTACAATTTCCAGAAATACCCGCCGTGCTAATTTGCAATGAGTTTAACTCTGGCCGTTCTCAATTGGTTAGCAGAGGTGCCTGGATCACCATTTTCGACTAGTGCAAGTGTTGAACAATTGAAATGTCCATCAAACCTTGTGACGTTTCTCAAGTTGTTTGTGAACAAAGAAGACTTGAACACACAAAAAGATCGTGAAGAAGGTCACAATGCCAAATTGGTGCCTCAAGAGTTCAGATGTGTTGATTCCATAATCACAAGTTTCTGGGAACGGTTTCGGGACAAGGACGTTTATATGTTACAGACACCAATTAACTGGAACTTGGTGGTAGAAGGAGATGAGAACGAATTGGATTTTTTGTGTGGAACCATGCTTAAAGTGGCCACAAATTCATTGACAATTTCATCATTAGCGTATGCTACAATTGAGTTCTTGGACGAGAAGGATAAAATGGTAATTCGAAACTACTTGAACTTGCCATACCATGATTCATTATCTCGTGGAGAACACGAAAATAAAGTCAAGTCAATGATTGAACAGATAGAGAATAACGTAAGCAATATGGTCATTGGCAATTCGAGACTGGTTTCGAGGTCTGGAACCAGTATTGTGAACGAATCCAACGGTGAAAATAGGTCGAATATTGAAACTAAAAGTCCAAGTAAAAACCCACCCAGTTTCCATAATGAACAAGATTATGTGAACGACGACTTTATACGAGCGCTAATCTTTGAAAACATGTTGCTAGAGAAGATCTTATATCGAGTTACAAGATGAATCATCGTTATATATGTATTAAATTCTATGCTACTAGTGTACAGATTGTATATGCTCTTCATTTAAACCTTGCCAATGCTGGTCCCAACAAGTCCTTCTCCTCAGGAATACCACGAGCTTCATTATATCTTCTCTTTCTGGCCTCTTTTTCCATCTTCAAGTTCTTTTCGATTCTCAACTTTCTTTGATCAATGACATTTTCTCTCTTCTTTCTTAAATGCTTTCTCAATGCCGAGTTCTTGCCTTTGACGTCTGGTTTAATTGCCATCTTTGCATCACCAGAGTCTTCTACTTCAGAAATTTGGCCCGGTTTCAATCTTATGGTGTTGGCTCGTTTGTCTACGGTACCAATAATAGATGGGTCAAGAGAAATGGTGTCAGGAGCCAATTTGTTGATCAACAGTCTGACTTCTTGTTCTTGTCTTTGTTTAGCTGTTTCGTATGGATTCAATTCCAAGGCATCGTAATTGGCTTCACCAGAACCAGGGACAATAATCGACGAAAACCCTTGCTGGTGTCCTACGCCTAGTATATCTTCAAACGGCACAAACTTCTGCTTTTCAACCTTGCTACCAGGTAACAAATGGTTCATATATGGATCTGATTGCTTGGACTTAAATACGTCCTTCCACACAGTTACATGGGTGTTCCACCCTACTGATAACAACCCAGTATCAGAAATGTCAAGAGAGGATGCTGGAGTTGGAGTGTAATATTGGTCAATTTCCTTGAACTTTCTCAAGTCCCAGATCTTGAGTGACTTATCAGCACCAGCCACAGCCATATATTTACCTTCACGGTCAATAGCCAAGTCTCTAATTGGACCTCTAGCTGATTGAATCTTAGCCAATGGAGTAGACATTGATGGGGACCATAACGACACAGTACCATTACCGTGACCAAGATGCATCACCGCATTCCATGGGTTCTGCTTCATAGCTTGTGTTGGACCCAACTTGGTTCGGAACTCACTTACCAAGTCCCCTTTTGAAGTATCATGGTACTTCAAGTACCCAGTATTACCTGCTGTAACAAGCAAGAAATGGTAGGGCAAAAAGTCCAAAAGAGTGGCCTCAATGTGCTGTTTCAATCTGTGCAACTCCGTACCGGTTTTATCATAAATAAAAGTGTATTTCTTTTGCGCTACTGCAAAGTATTGATCGTTGTGTAATGACTTGATCGCACGAAGAGTCTCGTTCAAATGCAACTCACACGCAATATCACCTTTTCTCCAGTCAATGGACGCAACGTGACCCTTTCTTCCTGCGAGAAGCAAATTTCTCCCGTTTCTACTGTAATCTATGGTATATGGACCAAACTCTGGTAACGACAATTCAAACTTCTTGTTGGCAGTGGAAACGTCAACTACTTGTTCAATTTCTTGTTGCTTGAACTTGAAAGTCTTTTCCATCGGACCATCAGCTTCAAGAAACCCTTGCTCTTCTTGTAATAACAAATCAGTCCCGGCAGCTGACCGTAATGCTTCCTTGTACTGACGATCTACTTTCTTTAACCCAGCATTGAGCTTTTTATCTTTGGTCCATTTTGCTTTTTTCTGTGCTTTGGCTCCACCACGTTCATACTTGCTCATTCCTGGTCTGTCGTGAGACCCCATCTGACCAGTAAGTGCCATGTTTCACGGTGTCTGAATGTATTGCAATCTTTATCGATTGTAAGCTCATCGCACAAGTACTAAATTTGTCTCCTACATACAGACTATAATGCTCAGGTAATACGTTACATAATCAATACCCAAACTGATTATATAATCAGACGGCCCTGCATGGCTTCTACGAATAGTATTGGAATTTTTCAGGCTTCACTATCAGCTCAGACTCTATCCAGTGTACAACGGCTAGGTATATCAGTGGTCTACATTTGGTGGTTGGTACTTGTAGAGAATAATTGAGTACACGACGCCATGGTGTTTTTTTCACGGTTTTTCAAGCCGGTTCAGACAGGAGTTCCAATATTGAAAAGTAGCATTGCTCCAAGATTGTACTTGGTAGGTGGGTTGATTGGTGGTAGCATTGGAGCATACTACATGTTAGATGCCAGATCTGCTGTTCACGAGTATGTATTTTGTCCATTGATCAGAACTTTTACCGATGCCGAAGAGGGCCATCGGTTAGGTGTCAACCTCTTAAAGTATGGATTGACTCCAAAATTGTTAGATGAAGACTTACATCCAGACTACGATCAAATTTTGGGTGTGAATGTCTTTGGAACAAAGTTGAGATCGCCAGTTGGGTTAGCTGCAGGTTTGGACAAAGATGGAGAGGGTATAGATTCATTGTTTGACTGTGGGTTTTCTTATGTAGAAATTGGTTCTATTACTCCAGAACCTCAGCCTGGTAACGAGAAACCTCGGTTTTTTAGATTGCCTAAAGATGATGCTGTTATTAATAGATACGGATTTAACTCGACGGGACATTTTAATGTTATTTCTACGTTAAGATTGAGATTCAACAAGTTCTTCCAGAGGTTCCAATCGCACGATGAAACTCCGTGCTCCATGGCATTTAGACCAGGAAAATTGTTAGGTATCAATCTAGGCAAAAATAAGACCGGTGATGAAATCACCGATTATGTAAAAGGGGTACAAAGATTGGGACCATATGCCGACGTATTGATTATCAATGTGTCGTCACCAAATACCCCAGGGTTACGTGATTTGCAGAACGAAGAGAAATTGACCAAGTTGTTGACTACTGTAGTTCAAGAAAGAGATACTTTGAAGACCAACATGATTGGAAAAAAGCCTCCTGTATTAGTGAAAGTTGCTCCTGATTTGACTGAACCAGAAATTGAATCCATTGCAAGTTCAGCTAAACAGGCTCAAATCGACGGGATTATCATTTCTAACACTACCATCCAAAGACCCACTGATAAACTCATTACTACCGATCAACAATTGATCCAACAAACCGGTGGTTTATCGGGAAAACCATTGAAACCAATCTCTTTGCAAGCATTAAGAACATTGAGAAAATACACTAAAGACTCCAATCTTGTGTTGATTGGATGTGGTGGGATTTCGTCTGGTAAGGACGCATTAGAGTTTGGTAAGGCCGGTGCAACCTTTGTTGAATTATACACTGCTTTTGCTTACCGTGGTCCTGGGTTACCAGGTAAAATCAGAGACGAATTAGTAGCAGAGTTGAAGAAAGAAGGTAAAACTTGGTCCGAAATCATTGGCCAAGACGACCCATAAATGTTCATATTCTAGAAAAACAATAGACAAAAAATGTTTGTACTGCAATTGTAGCCAGTAATGTGAAGTAGATTGGTGAATTGTCCGGGCGAAACAGACTAATGTGACTACGATGGTGAATTAGACCAGAGCAATGAAATTGTTTCTTTCGTTCTTGTATGGTGGTGGATCCACATGGTAGCGCCATAAACATCGCGATTCTTCATATAGCGATCACCGAGCAAACAACAACAAACCCTCCACACAATGGTATCACGTCCAACAACACCAGGGTCGCAACCGCGAAGCTCACGGCGCCACTCGCGTAGATCATCAGGAATCCCACTATTGAGCCAGTCCCCCAAAGTTCATTATCCGCTAGATGGAGACGTACTCCCACTAGAGACCAGTGCCAACACCGAGAAGTTTGAACGGCTAAGCGATTGTTTGGAAGAATTAGAGGGCTACATGACAAAATTACAACAAATGCACCAATCGATGAGTGGAGGGTTCAACGAGGCATTTTCCAGTTTTCTCTATGGATTGTCGATGACGATGTGGTGTGTTGATTTTCCTAGCTGTCCATCGCGAAAGGTGTGGCAGGAGCTACATGCGAAAAAGCAAGCCGATGAGCGATTGGCCGAGCTAAAACGGAAAATTGATGAAGCTAGGGCGGTAAATCACGAGCTCAAGACAAAAATATCCCACGGGAAGACATCGAATGTCGCGGCAGGACCAGTGGGGGAATCAGAGAACGACTCTTTCGTTTCGAACCCGCACCCCGGAATTCGAGCATCACGGATTCCCCAGTTAAAGTCGATCAACCGACAGGAACCATCGTCCAAGCGTGGACCAAACCTCAACCAGCCCCCACGGTACATGCGAGGACTATTTGATGCCAGTAGTGCCAGGTCTCGGGATGAGCATCGTGTATCTAAGACGAGGCCACGATTTCGGTAGTTGTTGTGTAAAGTAGTGTGTTTATGTATATTAGAGGTGTAGAGAGACAAGAAGGAAAGAGGTGTAGGTTCGAGATTTACAGAAGTGAACCAAGCTGAGTGGATAACAGGATCGAGTCAGAGTATCACATAGAAAATGTTTCAAATGGACGAGTTTGAGAGGAAACTCTGAGGATATGATTGAACGGTTGGTTGAGGAAGATAGCTTATTGATTAGTTTGTTCCACATGGAGTTAGTAGTAAGTATTATGCCTGTTGAAAACTATATAATTGATGATAGTAAGTAATAGTACAAACGGGATTTACCGTGAGTAGACTGATATGTAATTCAATATGTAATTCGATATGTAATTTATCGTTACGTGAATTGATCGGTATGTAATTGATCGATATGTAATTGGTCGATATGTAACTGATCGGTACATAAATGATCGATATGTAATTTATAGATATGTAATTAATCGATATGTAACTGATCCATACGTGAAATGGTCATGAGTAAATGACCAACATGTAATTCGATATATAATTAATCGTTACGTAAACTGATCGATATGAAATTTATCGATATGAAATTTATCAATATGTAATTGATCTTTATAAAATTTATCGTTACGTAACTGATCCACATGCAATTGATCGATACCGATTGTCACCAAATTAGCCTGGCCGATCCTATACCTTGTGAAACGACTTACAACAGAAAAATATGGCGCAAACCGAGCAATGCAGCAAACCAAGAAAATGCAATAAAGCGTATTTCCAAAGCCCAATTGTTTTCTACAGCAGCTCAGCTCTGGGTCAATTTCAACATTAATTCATACTTTACTTGGGCCACAGATTTCTGCTGCTGGCTGGCAATAACAAGCAAATAGTCACGGTTCTCCAACGAGTTCAATATGATCTGCCGTCTGGATTCTTCCTGGTAGTTCAAGCTGACATTGTCGTCCATTTTGAGATGAGGCTAGATAAAATAGATAATTTTTAATTTACGTCAAGTGCGATAATATGCAGCGGCGCTACCATAAACCAATATGCCACGAACCTGGCCATTAGAGGACCAAAAGGGATCAACCCAGGAGACAGTGATTCTCATAGGAGTAAGCTGTATCGCATTTCAGAACGCTGGAACTGTGTCAATACTGGCACTTCCAACGATTGGACTTTGAACAGGGTCCGATCAATATTTCGCAGCCATCAATGCAATATATGCATTGTTCCAAATGAAACTTTCCAATGGAAAGAATTTCCACGCACTTGCAACTGCTTTCGTGCTGTAGCACCAACAGCTGGCAGCTCAACATTCACCTCTGGTACTACGTCAGTTTCATGTTTATGGTAGCGCCGTTTTTTTATGATCCATTAGCACTCTAGCTATTGTGTCATTTGTATCAGAAACGACGTGGGTCTACTCCCTACTTTACGATTGGTCTCAAGCTTCTGACAGGAACGCCTGTTTGTCCAACTGCGATTTGTGTTACTTTCTGTGTAGTGATTTTCTGTGCTGCCGGTTATCCGCCGTCTGACCTGGCCCGCCGCGACCTCTGCACGGACATCGACCTAAAAATTACACGGACGTCGACCTGGCCACCCCAAAAACTGCACCCACGTCTACCACCATCCATCATTTCATCTACATCACCTCAACTTCTTCCATCCCAAAGACTTTTCACAGCACCACAATGTCACAAGAACTCACCGCTGAAGAGAAAAAGAGGATCCTCAGAGAAAGAAGACAGGCCAAAATGGCCAAGGGCCGTGCCGGTGACCGATTGAACGAAATTTTGTCCCAGGGTTCATCAGTTAAAACCGATTCCGTTAAATCGGTGTTGGAAGAACCTACAAAAACTACAGCAGTTTCCAGTGGTTCGTCACCAGGAATTGAACAACACACCACTACTAGCAGTGGTGTCACCGAAACTTCGTACGACGACGACCCAGCTATCACTGATATCTCCACAGTAGAGACCCCAGTAATCTCAACCCCAGCCATTGATACTCCTCCAATAGATGCCACCCAGGACATTGACGAAATTTTCAATAAAGTGTTTGGTGGTGCCAATGGTGGTGCAGCACCAAGTTTCCCTGGTTTTGGCGGTGCTGGTGGTCAACCTGGTGCTGGTGACGACCAATTTTCAAAAATGATGATGAACATGCTTAAAGCAGAAGGAAATGGCACCCAAACCTT
>Ga0209941_1001486_pt1 | contig 16061 bp, 10 predicted proteins | sample ThiBiot_300_plan_FD_183945 | JGI IMG/M metagenome (GOLD analysis project Ga0209941, IMG submission 183945) | Wastewater bioreactor microbial communities from Cape Town, South Africa - Thiocy_solids_1 (SPAdes) | ecosystem: Engineered > Bioremediation > Thiocyanate > Unclassified | place: South... | reverse complement strand
CGGGCTATGCGTCCTTCGACGTCGACGCCTATCGGAACGGCGACCTCACCCCCGTCTATTTCGGCTCCGCGCTCAAGGAATTCGGCGTCGTCGATCTGCTCGCCGGGCTCGCGGCGCATGCGCCGGGACCGCAGCCGCAGCCTGCCGAACCCGCGCCGGTACGCCCCGACGACGATGCCGTCACCGGCTTCGTCTTCAAGGTACAGGCGAATATGAACCCCGCGCACCGCGACCGCATCGCCTTCATGCGCCTGTGTTCGGGCAAGTTCGAACGCGGGATGCGACTGACGCAGGGCGGCACCGGCAAGGCGATCGCGATCAGCCGCCCGATGCTTTTCCTCGCGCAGGACCGCGAAATGGCCGAAGAGGCCTGGCCCGGCGACATCATCGGCATCCCCAACCACGGGACGCTGCGGGTCGGCGACACCCTCTCCGAACGCAGCGACGTGATGATCACCGGCCTGCCGAACTTCGCGCCCGAAATCCTGCGCCGCGTCGCGCTCGTCGATCCGACCAAGACCAAACAGCTCCGCAAGGCGCTCGACGACATGGCCGAAGAAGGGATCATCCAGGTCTTCTATCCGGAGATCGGGGCCAACATGATTGTCGGCGTCGTCGGCCAGCTCCAGCTCGACGTGCTGATCAGTCGGCTCGAGGCCGAATATAAGGTCGAGGCAAAGCTCGAGGCCAGCCCGTGGGATACCGCGCGCTGGATCGCCAGCGATGACGCCGCCGCGCTCAAGCAGTTCCAGGCCGATAATCGCGGCGCCGCCGCCACCGACCGTGACGGCGCGCCGGTCTTCATGGCCAAGGATGCGTGGGAAGTCGGCTATGTGACGCAGCGCAACCCGTCAATCCGCTTCACCGCGACCAAGGAACGGGTGTTCGCACCGGCCCAATAATCTCGCCGCCCCCGCGAAGGCTGGGGCGACCTACATCAGAGCAGGCTCAGCAAATCTGCGGGCGCAGCGGCCGTGTCGCTCTCCTCTTCCTCGCCCTCGAACTTGCTCAGCGTCACGCCGAGCAGCCGGATCCCCTGCTCGACCGGCAGCAAGGGGGCAAGGATCGCCTCCCCCGCCGCGAGCAACGCCGCCCCGTCGGCGATCGGCGCCGCCACCGACTTCGCGCGCGTGATCGTGCGGAAGTCTGCATAGCGCAGCTTCAGCGTCACCGTCCGCCCGCGCGCGCCCTTCTTCGCCGCCCGGTCCCATACCACGGTGCAAACATGGGCGAGCGCCTCGCGAATTTCGGTGTCGCTGACCAGATCGTTGAAGAAGGTCCGCTCGCCGCCGAGGGACTTGAGCGGCCGGTTCGATCGCACACGGCGATGGTCCACCCCGCGCGCCAGATTATAGAGCCATTCGGCGCTGTTACCGAAATGCGCCGCCAGCCACGCGCGGTCCTGCGCCGCCAGATCGGCGCCCGAAAAGATGCCGAGCCCCTCCATCTTCGCGGCGGTCACGGGGCCGATGCCATGAAACCGCCGGATCGACAGCGTCTGGACAAACGCCGCACCTTTACCCGGCGGAATCACCGTCATCCCGTCGGGCTTGTTCTGGTCAGACGCCAGCTTGGCGATGAACTTGTTGTACGACACGCCGGCCGACGCGGTCAGGCCGGTTTCGGCGCGGATGCGTTCCCGGATCAGCCGCGCGGTCGCCGTCGCGCTGCCCAGTTCCGCCTTGTCGCGCGTCACGTCGAGATAGGCTTCGTCGAGCGACAACGGTTCGACATCGTCGGCGTAGTCGTGAAAGATTGCGCGGATCTGATGCGATATCGCGCGATAGGCGTCGAACCGCGGCGGCACGAAAATCAGCTCGGGACACTGGCGCTTCGCGGTGATGCTCGGCATCGCCGACCGGACGCCGAATTTGCGCGCTTCATAGGATGCGGCGGCGACCACCCCGCGCCGCGAAGATCCGCCGACCGCGACGGGCTTGCCGCGCAGCGCCGGATCGTCGCGCTGCTCGACCGAGGCGTAAAAGGCGTCCATGTCGACATGGATGATTTTGCGAACCGGCGCCTCGCCGCCGTCCGCTTCACTGTCGCCGGTCTCGCTCACACGCCGATTCCTAGCATGTTGCCACGATGTTCTCAATCACCGCTGCGCGTTCCGCTTGACGACCCCGCCCCAAACTGGCAATCGCGCGCACCTTGGCGAAGCGGGTATAGCATAGTGGTAATGCTCTAGCCTTCCAAGCTAGCTAGGCGGGTTCGATTCCCGCTACCCGCTCCATCACTCCCGCCCGATGCTGTTCGGATCAGCCTTTACAAGCTCCCGGAAGTCCACCTAACCGTTGCGCAGCGGATTGTTGCGGACCCGCTGCTTCAACGGAGCGGTTTTCGCAGGGCTGACTGCCTTTCTCTGGGGGATCGTGAATGCGCGTCATGCTTTTGGGAGCGGGCGGTTTTATCGGTCGGCATATACTGGTCGCGCTATTGGCGGCCGGACATGACGTCACGGCTGTCGTGCGCAAGCCGGGGTACTTCGCCGCCGCTTTTCCGAAGGTCCGTTTTCTCGCGCTCGATCTTGCCGGAGCAACCGACATCGACGGCTGGCGTTCGCGCCTTGCGGGCATCGATTATATCGTCAATGCGGCCGGGAATTTACGCGGCGCCGAAATGAATGACGTGCATGTGCGGATGCCGGCTGCCTTATATGCTGCGGCAAAACAGACAGAGGTGAAGCACGTCGTGCTGATCTCGGCGATCAGCGCGAGCCCGCATGCGGGCACCGACTATGCCGATACCAAACTTGCCGGCGAAGACATGCTGCGCTCGTCCGGTGTCGCATGGACGATTTTGCGCCCTTCGCTGGTCTATAGCGACGGCAGCTATGGCGGCACGTCGCTTTTGCGCGGTCTGGCCAGTCTGCCGTGGCTCGTACCCTTGCCGGGCAAGGGGGATTCCGTTTTCACCCCGATCCATGCCGAAGATCTGGCACGCAGCGTCACCTTGATTTGCGGCAATACCGGCTTCTTCGGACGGACGCTCGAACCGGTGGGGCCGGACACGCTGGATCTGCGGAGCCTTCTCGCGCGATATCGTGCATGGTTGCGATTCGGACCCGCGCGCTTCCTGCCCCTCCCGATGCCGGTCATGCATCTTCTTGGCCGGCTCGGCGACATCGCCGGCGACGGACCCATATCGAGCAACAGCCTCAAGCAGATGATCGCAGGCAATGCGGGCAACAGCCAAGACTATGCCGATGCGATCGGCTTTGCCCCTCGCAGTCTGGACGACGCATTGGGCGCCCGGCCCGCCGAAGTGCAGGATCGCTGGCACGCACGGCTATTTTTCCTCGCACCGGCGATCCGGGCCGTACTCATTCTCCTCTGGCTCGTATCCGCGTGGGTCGGCTTCTTTCATGGCGCCGCCGCAACCCACGCCCTGACCCACGCACTCGGCATGCCACCAAGCTGGGACGATCCGTTGCGGCTGAGCGGAAGCGTCATCGACATCGGGGTCGCCCTGCTGGTTTTCCTCGATCGCGATGCGCGCTGGAGCATGGCGGTCCAGACGGCCGTCGTCGCGGGCTATACACTCGTCATCGGTATCGCGCTGCCGCAACTGTGGCTCGATCCGCTTGGCCCGCTGATCAAGAATATCCCGATCCTGCTGCTGATCGCGGTTCACGGCGTGATCGGAAACAGCCGCTGATGGACAGCTATCTGATCGCCAAGACGCTGCACATCATCAGCAGCACGGTGCTGTTCGGATTCGGCGCCGGCACCGCATGGTATTTCTGGAACGCGCATCTTACCCGCGATCCGGCGACGATCGCTAGCGTCGGTGCCATGGTCGTGCGCGCCGACTGGATCTTCACAGGCTCGAGCGGAATCGTCCAGCCTGCCAGCGGGTTGTGGCTGGTCCATCTGGCCGGATATCCACTGGACAGTTCGTGGTTAGTCGTAACCCTTCTTCTCTACGGCATCGCCTTCGCCTGCTGGGTACCGGTCGTCTGGTTACAGATCAAAGCGCAAAGGCTCGCCGCCACCGCGCTGGCGGAAGGGCGAGCGCTCGGGGCCGATTATGAACAGGCGATGCGGCTGTGGTTCGCGCTCGGGTGGCCCGCCTTCCTGGGCCTGATCGCTATATTCTGGCTGATGGTCGCCAAACCCGATTTGTGGTGATGGGCACACGGAGCGCGATGGCGCGGACAATCGACAAGGGCGGGGCAATATGCCACGCGCCTATCCCCACTCACCGCCCGATCTGATCGGCCTTGTCGCGCAAGTCGGCTGCCGCCTGATCCCTGCCGCGCCGTTCCAGAAGATCGGCATAGAGCCGCATGATGTCGGCGTTCAGCGGCTGCAGGCGATAGGCGAGCGCGATCATCGGCAGCGCGCGGGCGTCGTCGCCCTTTGCGGCCCAGGCGCGCGCCAGTTCGCGCAGGATGACCACGTCGCGGTTGCCGATCCGTTGCCGCACCCGTTCGAAATGGGCGATCGCCTGATCCCAATGCCGCAAGTCCATCGCCAGATGCCCCGCCAGCCGTTCGGCGGCGAGGCTCGATGGCTGGCGATTGCGCAGCGCGAGGATCGCCGCGCCCGATCCCGCCGGATCGCCCGAGCGATACAGCGCGTTGGCGAGCCGCAGCGTCGTGCGCTCGCCCGCGTCGAGGTCGCGCGCGGCACGATAGGCGGCGATGGCAAGATCATAACGCTCGCCCGCCAGCGCCGCGTCGCCGAGCAGGATATGCGCGTCGGCGACGCCGCGATTGGCGTCGCGCAGCCGCGTCGCGCGCGCGATCGCCCGGGCATATTGGCCGCTTGCCATGTCAGCCGCGATCGCCGGGATCGCCTTTGCCGGATCAAGCGGAGCCGCATCGGCCGCCATCGCGACCAGGCCATAGTCGTTATCGACCGCAAAGGGCCCCGCCTCGCCGCGCGCCAGGCTGGCGGCGCGCGCCTGATAATCCGCCGATACGCCGCCTCGGCCTTCCTCGGCAGCGACGCGTGCAGCAAGCAGCAGCGACCAGCTGTCGGCGTCGCCGCGATCGACGATCGGTTGCAGCGCCGCCATCGCGCCGTCGTCGTCGCCATCGGCCCAGTTCGCCGCGGCCAGCACGCGCCGCGCGGTGAAATTGTCGGGCTGTTCGGCAAGCAGCCGCTCGGCCCAGCTCGCGCCGACTGCCTCGCCGCCCAGTTGCAGCTCGACGATGGCGCTCAGCAGCATGAAGCCCGGTTCGTCGTCCATCTGCCCGCGCGTGCGCTGGAGCAGGCTGCGCGCGAGCTGATAATTGTCGGCGCGCGCCGCGAGCACCGCCTGCAGATAATAGATCCGCGGATCGCCGGGGACCAGCGTCGCGGCGTGGCGCAACGCGACCAGCATGTCGCGATAGCGGCCGATATCGCCGAACGTCGCGGCCTGATCGATCAGCGCCCCGGCATTGTCGGGATCGGCGGCGAGCGCCGCGTCGTACCAGCGCAGCGATGCGCGCAGCCCCTCCTCGGTGCGGACGAGATTGGCCTTGAGTGCGAGCGCGGCGCTGTTCGTTCCATCGAGTTCGATCGCATAGTCGGCCGCATCGCGGGCACCCTTGATATCGGCATTGGCATTGCGGAAGCGCGCGACATCGACCCACAGCGTCGAATCGCGGGGCAGTTCGCGCACCGCGCGGTCATAGGCGTCGCGCGCCGACGCAAGGTCGCCATTGTCCAGATGGACGTTGCCCGCGACCCACGCCGCCTCGCCCATCATTTCGGGCGCGATGGGACCGCCGTCGAGTTCTTCGAAGGCGCGGCGGCCGTCGCCCTGCATCGCATAGGCGCGCGCGAGCAGCGGGCGCAGCACGGCGCGATTGCCACCCGCATCGATCGTCGCCTTGACCGCGGCCTCGGCTGCCACTCCGTCGCCGAGCCGGAACAATATGCGGATCAGCCGGATGCGCGGTTCGAACGATTGCGGATCGTCGGCGACCGCCCGTTGCAGTTCGGCGCGGCGCTCCTGAAGGTCGGCGCGCGAACCCGGCGGCTGCGGCGCGGCGCAGCCGGCGAGCGCCGACGCCGCGACCAGCACGGCCAGCCAAGGCCGGCGCCATGCCATTCAGGCCTGAATCCGATATTGCTTGAGCAGGTCGTAAAGCGTCGGGCGACTGATCCCGAGCAATTTGGAGGCAAGCGAGATATTCCCCTCGCTTTGCGTCATCGCGCGGCGGATCGCCACGCGGTCGGCGGCTTCGCGCGCGCTGCGCAGATTGAGGTGGCTTTCCCCGGGCTCGTCGCCGCGCCCCGCCATGTCGAGATCGTCCTTCGTCACCAGCTTGCCGTCGGCCATGATGACCGCGCGCTTGATCCGGTTTTCCAGCTCGCGCACATTGCCCGGCCAGCGCGCCGCATCGATCGCCTGCAACGCATCGGGCGCAAAGCCGCGCACCGCCGGGTTCATTTCGGGCGCATATTTATGCAGGAAATGCCGCGCGAGCAGCACCGCGTCGGCCGGCCGTTCGGCGAGCGCGGGGATCTTCACCACCATTTCGGCGAGCCGGTAATAAAGGTCATCGCGGAAGGCCCCTTGGGCGATCATCGCGTCGAGGTCGCGGTGCGTTGCACAGACGATCCGCGTGTCGACTGCAATCGGCTTGCGGCCGCCGATCCGCTCGATCGTGCGTTCCTGCAGGAAGCGCAGCAGCTTCACCTGCAGCGGGAGCGGGATGTCGCCGACTTCGTCGAGGAACAGCGTGCCGCCGTGCGCCAGCTCGATCTTGCCCTCGGTGGTTTTGACCGCGCCGGTGAACGCGCCTTTTTCATGCCCGAACAATTCGCTTTCGAGCAGATTTTCGGGGATGGCGGCGCAGTTGATCGCGACGAAAGCGCCGTCGCGCCGCCCGCTCGCCTCGTGCAGCCCGCGCGCGAGCAATTCCTTGCCCGTGCCGCTGGCGCCGAGTAGCATCACCGACACGTCGAGGTTGGCGACGCGCTCGATCGTGCGCGCAACCTTCTGCATTTCGGGGGCGCCGGTAATCATGCCGCCGAGGACGCGGTTGTCGCCCGTCCCTGCCTCGGCAAGCCGCGCATTTTCGACCTCGAGCGCGCGGACGTGAAAGGCGCGGCGGACGATCAGCCCCAGTTCGTCGATGTCGATCGGCTTCTGATAAAAATCCCAAGCCCCGCTTGCGATCGCGGCAAGGGCGCTGGCGCGCTCGCCATGCCCCGACACGACGATCACCTTGGTATCGGGCTTCAGCTCGAGGATCGCCTGAAGGATGCGGAAGCCCTCGCGCGTTCCGTCGGGATCGGGCGGCAGGCCGAGGTCGAGCGTGACCACCGAAGGTTCTTCCGCGCGCAGCAGGTCGATCGCGCTGTCGTGGTCGCCCGCGACCAGCACCTCATAATCTTCATAGGCCCATTTGAGCTGCGTCTGCAGCCCCGGATCGTCCTCGACGACCAGCAGTTTCGGGCGAGGCGCGCCGGTGTCGCTCATTGATTTACTGCTTTCCTGTCGTCCTGATCGTCATTGACCGCGTCGCGCCCGTCGGCGAGCGGCAGCCACAGCGAGAAATCGCTGCCCTTGCCCGGCTCGCTCGTCACCTCGATCCGCCCGCCCATCGCTTGCGCCAATCCCATCGCCTCGAACGCCCCCAGCCCGAAGCCGCCATCTTTGGTCGACACAAAGGGTTTGAACAGTTCGTCGCGGATGAAGGCGCGCGTCATGCCGCTGCCCTGGTCGATGACATCGATCCGCACCCGGCCCTGTTCGGCGACCGCGATCAGTTGCACCGGCGTATCGCACGGCGAGGCGTCGATGGCATTGGTGACGAGATGCTGGACGATCTGGCGGATCGACGCCGCATCGCCCCACGCCGTCAGCCCCGCCTGACACCCGACGAATAGCGCGCGGCGCGCGCGCACTTCGGCTGCGACGTCGTTGAGCACCGGCTCGATCAGGACGCGTCCGCGCTCGCCCGCGGGCCCGCGCCCGCGCGGCGACAGCCGTTCGAGCAGGTCGGACAGGCGCCCCGCCGAAATGCGCAGCGTCTCGATCATGTCGGCACGAAACTCCGGCTTGTCGGCATGGCGCTCGGCATTGCGAGCGAGCAGCGACAATTGGCTCGCCAGATTCTTGATGTCGTGCATGATGAAGGCGAAGCGGCGGTTGAATTCGTCGAAGCGCTTGGCTTCCGACAGCGCCTGCTGCCCCTGCGCTTCGGCCAGATAGCTCGCCGCCTGCTGGCCGGCGATGCGCAGCACGTCGAGATCCTCCCAGTCGAGCGCGCGCGACACCGGCGGGCGGTGGAGCACCACGACCGCAATCATCCGCTGGAAATGCAGCACGGGCACCACCACCCACGCCCGCGGATCGGAGAGCAGCCAGTCGGGAATCGCCAGATCCTCCGCCCCCTGCCGCTTGCCCGCGCGTTCGGCGTCGAGATCGACGATGTGCCGCGTTTCCTGAAGCATATAGGCCGAACGCGGCGACAGCGACGCATCGCCCTGCCCCTCACCTTCGCCCGCGTCGGTCCAGCGCCACCGGTCAGCAGCCCGAAAGCCGCCCTGCCCGTCGGGTACCAGCAGCAGCGCGCCGGGACTGCCGGTCAGCTCGGCGAGCGCCTTGGCGACACGGCGGTGGAGATCGCCCCCATCCTCGCCCCCCTCCGCGCCATCGCCCGCGCGTTCACCGAACTGGCCCAGCGTCGCGGTGAAGCGCAGCCATTCGGCGCGGTAATCATAGCGGTGCTCGAAGAAATGCTTGGAGATCATGACCGACAGCCAGGCGCGCGTCGGCGCCGAGAGCAGCAGCAGCCCGCCGATACCCAGCGCCGCGATCAGGAATATCCCCTGCGCCGCCTCGCCATAATCGCCGCCGATCAGCCGCGTGACCGCCCCGACGACGCCGATCAGCACCAGATAGGCGGCCGCCGCAAGCAGCAGCATCCCCCGTGCCGCGACGCTGCGCGACAGGCGGATGCGCTCGCGCCCGACGTCCATCGCGGCGAGCACGAACAGCGGCAGGATCAACAGCGCGACCGCGGGAAGCAGCGCGATCAGCGTCGTCGCGCGGGTGCCGGTCAGCGCCCCGATGAACTGGATGTTGAGCTCATAGGTCCACAGCATCGCGAAGCCGCCGGCGATTGCCAGCACCGGGGTGCGGATCGCGGCGCTCGCGCGGCGCACGCCGCCATCGACGACGATCAACCCGCCCGTCGCGACGATCATCGCCGAAATCGCAAGCGTCGGCGCCGCCCAGGATTCGGCCGCATCGCCGCCCTGCCAGATCGACAGCGCGCCGATACCGAACATCAGGAAACAGATGGTCAGCAGCAGTCGCTGAACCAGCCGCAGCGGCCGCCCCATCGGCGCCGCCGCACGCCAGAAACTGGCGCCGAGCCATAGCAGGATCGCCGCATCGCGCAGCGGTTGCACGACGAGCGCGGCCGCACTGTCCGGCCCCGCGAGCCACAAGGCGCCGCACCACACGGCCATCGCCGCCGCCGCCGCAATCGTGGCACGCGGTGCGGTGAGCAAGGCCGCCATGCGCGCGCGCGGCCGCACGAGCAGCCAGATCGCGGCACCCGAAAAGCCCAAGGTTCCAATCCCGGCGAGCAAATGCGTAAGGCCGGTGAGCAGCGTCATCGTCAGCGCGCGCCCTCCGGCCACAGCACGACGCGCACCGTCTGGAGCAGGATCAGAAGATCGAGAAAGGGCGAATAATTTTTCGCATAATAAAGATCATATTCCAGCTTCACCCGCGCATCCTCGACCGAGGCGCCATAGGGATAGTTGATCTGCGCCCAGCCGGTCAGGCCGGGCTTCACCATATGGCGTTCGGCATAATAGGGCAGCTGGCGTTCGAGTTCGTCGACGAAGCTCGGCCGTTCGGGGCGCGGGCCAACGAAGCTCATCTCGCCTTTCAGCACGCACCAGAGCTGCGGCAGTTCGTCGATGCGCAGCTTGCGGATGATGTGGCCGACGCGCGTGATGCGGGGGTCGTTTTCCGCCGCCCACACCGCCTTGCCCGCCGCTTCGGCATCGGTGCGCATCGAACGGATCTTCAAGATATTATAAGGTTCGCCGAACAAACCGACGCGCGGCTGGCGATAGAGGACCGGCCCCTTGCTATCGAGTTTCACGGCAAGCGCCGCGATCAGCGCGAGCGGCAGGCCGATCACCAGCACGATCAGGCTGGCAACGATATCGAACAGCCGTTTGCCGACCTTGGAGATGCGTTGTCCCGCCGAAAAACCGTCGGAAAAGATCAGCACGCTGGGGTTTGTCGTCGCCAGATCGACGCGGCCCGTCTCGCGTTCGATGAAGCTGGCGATGTCGTTGACATGCACGCCGGTGGTCTTGACGCGCAGCAGATCGGCGAGCGGCAGCGCATTGCGCCGCTCCTCCATCGCGAGCACGACCTCGCCCGCGCGCAGCGCGACGACATGGTCGGAGAGGTTCGCGATCGCCTCGCGCGGGACCGCCTCGGCTACGGTGCGCTCGTTTCCGGTCATCGCTACGAAGCCGACGACGTCGATGCCGCTTCCCGGCGCCTCGGCCAGCGCGCGCAGCCGTGCCGCGCGCGCGCCGGCGCCCAGCACGAGGATGCGCCGCTTGAACGCATCGGCGCCCGCACTTTGCGTCAGCGCCAGCCGGATGAGAAACAGTGCCGCGATCGCCAATCCCATCGCGTAAAAGCTGTTGACGCGCCACAGCGTCGCGGTCGGCAAGAGAAAGCCGACCACCGAAAGGAAAATGACGCCCAGCGAGACCGCGGCGAGCAGGCGCGCCGTCGCGAATTTCATCGATCGCAGCGCTTCGGCGCCATACATGCCGGTCGCCATCATCGCGAGCGAATTGGCGACGGCAAAGGTGGTGAGCGGCAACCAGCGATCGCCGAAGTCACCGGCATCGAAGCCGGCGATATGCGCATAAAGCGCCCACGCCGCATTGGCAGACGCAAACAGCGCTGCAAATTCGAGCAATGCGAGCCAGACGACCGCGTGCGGGACATAATGTTTGAACAAACGGAACATGTTGCGCCTGGCCCTTTCGGGCTGACATCCTAAGGTCGAGGCGTGAAGTGTCGGTTAATTTTACACTCGCGCCGGACCCTATTCGGGGATGACCGCGCCGCTGACAGAGGATAGAGCCAAGGTATGAGTACCGAAATTCAACCGATCATCCTGTGCGGCGGCGCGGGTACCCGCCTCTGGCCCGAATCGCGCGGTGATCGCGCCAAGCAGTTCCTGCCGCTGACCGGCTCCGAAAGCCTGTTCCGGCAGACCGTCGCCCGCACCCCAGCCGGGCCGCATTTCACGCCGCCCGTGATCCTGTGCGGGACAGGCCATGTCGCGACGGTGCGCGACCAGATGGGCGATCATGAGGCCGCGCTGCTCGTCGAACCGATGCCGCGCAACACCGCCGCCGCCATCGCGCTTGCGGTGGCGCGCGCCGACGCCGACAGCTTGCTGCTCGTCATGCCCAGCGACCATATCATCGCCGACGTTCCCGCCTTCCACGCCGCCATCGCCAAGGGCGCGCATCTGGCGCAGCAGGACTGGCTCGTCACCTTCGGCATCGCCCCCGACCGCCCCGAAACCGGCTTCGGCTATATCGCCAGCGGCGCCGCGCTCGGCGACGATGGCTTCGCGGTCGCCCGCTTCGTGGAAAAACCGCCGCTGGCCGAGGCCGAACATATGCTGGCGGCAGGCGGCTATAGCTGGAACGCGGGCATTTTCCTGTTTCGCGCTGGCCGCATGCGCGATGCGATGCTCACCCATTGCCGCGCGATCTTCGAAGCCGCCGACCGCGCCGTCGCTGCGGGCCGATATGACGGCGACGCGCTCTATGCCGACGCCGACGCCTTTGCCGCCGCGCCCTCCGATTCGATCGACTATGCGGTGATGGAAAAGGATGACCGCGTCGCCGTCGTTCCCGTGGCGATGGGCTGGTCGGATCTCGGAAGTTGGCAGGCCGTCCACGCCCTCGCTGGCGGCAAGGATGCCGACGGCAATGCGGTCAGCGGCGACGCGTTCCTGCACGACAGCCACGGCAATCTTGTCCGTGCCGGCGGCAAGCGCGTGTCGCTCGTCGGGATGGAGGGCGTCGCGGTCATCGTCGACGGCGACGACATTCTCGTCATGCCGCTCGACCGCTCGCAAGACGTCCGCGCCGCCGCCAAGGCGCGCGGTTAGGGCACGCCGCCCGCGACCTCCTCATCCGCGGGCAGGATATCGACCCGCGCCGCCAATATCCGGTGGCGCATCGCGTCCCAGTCGGCGAAGCGCCAGAAGGTCGGGCTGTCGCGTCCGACGATACGCGGATTATCCGCCGACGGCCCGATAGCGCGGTCGCGAAACGCAATTTCGGTCAGCGTCTCGCAGTCGAAGAAGATGCGCACCATCACATCCTCAGCATAGTCGCCCGCGCTGCCCGTCACGACGCCCAGTTCGCCGCACGACAGCCGCACCAGCGTCCCGACCGGATAAATGCCCAGGCTGTCGGCGAATTGTTCGAGCAGACGGCTATCGAAATGCCCTTGCCATTGCTGCATTTCGGTCAGCGCCTCGCACGGCGTCCACGGATCCTTGTAGGGACGCTCCGACGTCACCGCGTCATAGACGTCGCAGATGGCACCCATCCGCGCGAACAGCGACAATGCCTCGCCCGACAGGCCATCGGGATAGCCGGCGCCATCGACTTTCTCATGGTGCCGCAGGCAGACTTCGAGCGCCGCCTCGGGAACATCCTTCGAATTGGCGAGCAATCGGTGGCCGGCCGCCGGATGCCCGCGCACCGAATCGCGCTCAAGATCCGACAGCGCCCCCGACTTGGTCAAAATGTCGTCCGAAATCGCAATCTTGCCGACATCGTGAAGCAGTCCGGCGACGCCCAGATCCTGCACGACGCGCTCATCGAGTTCCAGATGCCGCGCGAAATTCATCATCAGCGCGCACACCGCCACCGAATGGAGATAGGTATATTGGTCCTTTTCCTTCAGGCGGACGAGATTGATCAACGCCTTGGGATCGCGTTCGATCGAGGCGCCGATCGATTTGGCGAGCGGCACCATCCGCCGGGCCTCGACCGCGCGGCCCAGACGGGCCGTCTCGAACATTTCGCTGACCGCTTCGCGCGACCGTTCGATGGCGCGGCGCGCGCGGCGACATTCGGCGGCATAGCCCTTGCGCTGGCGCGGTTCGTCGCGCGGCGGCGGAGGCGGCGGCACTATGGGTTCGGGCCAGGCGATCGGCCGTGCCGCGGCGCGCGATGGCTGGGGACGCGCAGGAAGTTTCGCCGCGACCGACTCGGGCCACGGCGCGTCCGTCGCTTCATCGATGTCGCTGCGGCTCTTGTCGATGATCAGCGCGTCGATTGCGGAGGCGCGGATACGCAGCAATTGTTCCATCGTTTCGACGCGAAAATGCCGACGCCAAAATGGGTGATCGAACCACGAGCCTTCGAAGCCGTGGACGAACATCCCGATCTGAGCCTCTTCGGGCTTTATCCGAACCAACATAACGCGCGGTCCCAACAGGTCCTTGGCATCCCCCCGATGCCAACCTCCGGCGCTACATAGACTTTCTTAAAAGCGGGTATATGCGCTGCCCCGTTTTGGGACGGAAACTCAATCGCCCGCAAAATCGAAGGCGCTCACGCCGCGTTCACCATCGCGAAAGCGCAGCGGGCGGCCGATCGGCGGCGCCGATCGCTGGACGCAGCCGGTCCGCGTGCAGCGACGACAACCAAGGCCGATCGGCGTCGCGGCGCTGCGCATCAGGTCCAGGCCGCGCGCGGCGATCAGCGGCGCGGCAACCTTGGCATCGACGCCGACGCACACCGCGAACCGCGCCGGCGTCCCGCCCCCCGTCGCGCCGGGCGCCGCCACGTTGCGGCTCTGCGTGAACCAGCGCGATCCGTCCTCCAGTTCGACGAGATCGGCGACCACCTCGCCGGGGCGCGCGAACGCTTCGTGGACGCCCCACAAGGGACAGCGCGCATCGCCGTCGACGAGCGGCGACTGGCTCGCGCCGGCATAGCGCTTGCTCCCCTGCCCCGCGCGGTCGATGCGCAGCATGAAGAAGGGTAGCCCGCGCGCACCCACGCGCTGCAGCGTCGTCAACCGATGCGCCACCTGCTCGAAGCTCGCCCCGAAGCGGCGCTGCAGCAACAGCAGATCGTAACCCGTCGCATCACAGGCGCGCAGGAAGCGGCCATAGGGCATCATCAGCGCGCTCGCGAAATATTGGATCAGGTGCCGCTCGAACAGCCGCGCCGCTGCCGCTTCGGCAAATTCCGCGCCGGCAATCAGCGCATCGATCTCGTCCTTCGCCTCGATCTGCGCCAGCGTCGCCGCCGCCTGAAAGGTCCGGCTTGCCGGACGCAGCAGTTCGTTCAGCATCAATTGCCGCGCATGCCAGTCGAGCCAGCGGAGCCGGTCGGGCATGACATCGGCGGGCAGGATGCGGATGCCGAGCTGGTGGCGCGTGCGCAGCCGCTCCGAAATCGTGCCATAAAGGTCACCGCCCGCAAGGCGCAATTCATCGGCCAGTTCCTCGGCGCGGGCGTCGAGGTCGGGGAAATGGTTGCGCCATTTCTCGATGGCGCGGCGCACCGCGGCCACTTCGGGGGCATCGCCCTCCACGTCCGCGCGCCCCTCTGGCGCCGCGTCGAACAGCCGTGCAAAGGCCGCGGCGGTCGCGGGCGCAGTCTGCAGCCATTCATCGACCTCCTGCGCGCCGATGCCGAGATCGGCGAAACGCGGATCGGCAAGCCGCCGCCGCAGGCCTGCAAGCCCGCCGGGCACGTCCTCGGCGCCCAATTTCGCGGCATCGAAGCCGAAACGCTCGGCCAGGCGCACGATCACCGTCGCCGACAGCGGCCGCTGGCCATGCTCGATCAGGTTGAGATAGCTCGGCGAAATATCGAGCGCCTCGGCCATCGCCGCCTGCGTCATTGCCGCTTCGCGCCGGACCTTGCGCACCGCCGGCCCTGCAAACACCCGCCGCTCCGCCATAATTGTAACTTTCTTTACTGATTTACACGCCAATTTACACCTGATGGCCATATTTCACAAATATTATTGACAAAGCTTTTCACTTTCGGCGGCACTTTCGCCACCATCCACCCATCACCTCTCACAAGGATATGACGATGGGTTATCAGGAAGACATGGCACAGGCTGGCCGCCTCATCCGCGACTATGACGGCACCTGGGACGGCATCAGCGGCGAGAGCGTCGCGCGCATGCGCGCCCAGAACAAGTTCCGCACCGGCCTCGACATCGCCCGCTACACCGCGCGGATCATGCGCGCCGACATGGCCGCCTATGACGCCGATCCCGCCAACTACACCCAGTCGCTCGGCTGCTGGCACGGCTTCATCGCGCAGCAGAAGATGATCTCGGTCAAGAAGCATTTCGGCACCACCAAGGGCCGCTACATCTATCTGTCGGGCTGGATGATTGCCGCGCTACGCAGCGAATTCGGTCCGCTGCCCGATCAGTCGATGCACGAAAAGACCAGCGTCCCGGCGCTGATCGAAGAAATCTACACCTTCCTGCGTCAGGCCGACGCCCGCGAACTCGGCATGCTGTTCCGCGATCTCGACGCCGCGCGCGCCGAGGGCGACGAACTCAAGGCCAAGCAGGTTCAGGCCGCGATCGACAATCATGAAACGCATGTCGTGCCGATCATTGCCGACATCGACGCGGGCTTCGGCAATGCCGAGGCGACCTACCTGCTCGCCAAGAAGATGATCGAAGCCGGCGCCTGCGCGCTGCAGATCGAAAATCAGGTTTCGGACGAAAAGCAGTGCGGTCACCAGGACGGCAAGGTCACCGTGCCGCACGAGGATTTCATCGCGAAGATCCGCGCCTGCCGCTACGCCTTCATGGAACTCGGCGTCGAGGATGGCATCATCGTGACGCGCACGGACAGCCTCGGCGCGGGCCTGACCAAGCAGATCGCCTTCTCGAAGGAACCCGGCGACCTTGGCGACCGGTATAACAGCTTCCTCGACTGCGAAGAGGTCGAAGGCGCGGGCAACCCCGGCGACGTCCTGATCAACCGCGACGGCAAGCTGATGCGCCCGAAGCGCCTGCCCTCGAACCTTTATCAGTTCCGCCCC
>Ga0209941_1001485_pt1 | contig 16065 bp, 8 predicted proteins | sample ThiBiot_300_plan_FD_183945 | JGI IMG/M metagenome (GOLD analysis project Ga0209941, IMG submission 183945) | Wastewater bioreactor microbial communities from Cape Town, South Africa - Thiocy_solids_1 (SPAdes) | ecosystem: Engineered > Bioremediation > Thiocyanate > Unclassified | place: South... | reverse complement strand
CGCCTTGTCACCACACTGCCAGGCGTGGACGATGTCGCCCGCGGTGGCGTGGAAACGGCCGTGGACGTCCAGCAGCCGCTGGTATTCCGGCATGTCCTGCAACTGCCGGCCCTTGCCATGCAGCCATTCGCCGAGCTTGCAGAGGTCGTCGCGGGCCACCGTCTCCGCCTCCAGCTCCTCGCCGGTGCCCTGCAGGTAGGCCTTGAGGCGCAGCTTCCATTTCAGGTGGCGGTCGATCATCTCGTCGAACGAGGTGATCCTGCCGTCGCTGTCCTCCAGTCCGCGGGCCGGCGCGCCTGGCGACGCAGCCGGAGGGGCCATGCCGGCATCGAGCCGGAACACCGCCACCGCGGCGCTGAGCTGGCGCGCTTCGTCTTCCATCGAGCGCGCCGCGGCGGTCGCCTCTTCCACCAGTGCCGCGTTCTGCTGGGTGGTCTCGTCCATCTGGGTCACCGTGCGGTTGACCTGTTCGATGCCCAAGCTCTGCTCCTGCGAGGCGGCGGAGATCTCGGCCATGATGTCGGTGACGCGCTGCACCGAGGTCACGATCTCGTGCATGGTGCTGCCGGCCTGGCGCACCAGCGTCGAGCCGTCGGTCACCTTGCCCACCGATTCCTCGATCAGCTGCTTGATCTCCTTGGCCGCGCCTGCCGAACGCTGCGCCAGCGCGCGCACTTCGCCCGCCACCACCGCGAAGCCCCGGCCCTGTTCGCCGGCGCGCGCCGCCTCCACCGCCGCGTTCAGCGCCAGGATATTGGTCTGGAAGGCGATGCCGTCGATCACGCTGATGATGTCGGCGATCTTCTTCGACGAAGCCTCGATCGCGCCCATGGTGGTCACCACCTGCTCGACCACCTGTCCCCCCTGCGCCGCCACGCCGGCCGCGCCCTGCGCCAGCTGGTTGGCCTGGCGGGCGTTGTCGGCGTTCTGCTTCACCGTGGAGGTGAGTTCCTCCATCGAGGCCGCGGTTTCCTCCAGCGATGCGGCCTGCTGCTCGGTGCGGCGCGAGAGATTGTCGTTGCCGGCGGCGATCTCGCTGGCGGCGGCATTGATGTTGCCGGCGGCCTGCTGGATGCCGGAGACGATCCCGGTGAGCTGGGCGACGGTGGCGTTGGCGTCGTCGCGCATGCGTGCGAACACGCCGCGGAAGTCGCCATCCATGCGTGCGGTGAGGTCGCCGCGGGCGATGGCCTGGAGCAGGCCGGAGATCTGGCCGAGGTTGTCGTCGGTGGTCTGCATCAGCCGGTTGAGGCTCAGCAGGATGTCGCGGAACTCGTACTGGTAGGCGCCAGCGTCGCCGCGCAGGCTGAAGTCGCCCTGTGCAGCCGCATCGCCCAACTGCCGGATGTTCTGGCTAATCGCGCCGAGGTTGCGCTTGATGGTCGCCATCGTCTCGGTGATCTCGGCCTTCTCGCCGGGCAGCGCCGGCATGTCCTGGCTGAAGTCGCCGATGGCGTAGCGCTGCGCCAGCGCGACGACCTGCATCTTCACGCCGATGTGGTTGGCCACCAGCTGGTTGGTGCCGGCCACCATGGCGCCGTACTCGCCCGGGAAGGCGTTCTCGTCCATCCGATAGCTGATGGCGCCGGCCTCGTGCCGGCGCGCCATTTCGCGCTGCGCGCCCAGCACGGCTTGGATGCGCTCCTGCATGCCGCGCATGCTGCCCAGCAGCTGGCCGCACTCGTCGCGCGAGGTCTGCACGATGGCGTTGTCCAGCTTGCCGCGGGCAATCGCCTCGGCCGCCCCGGTTGCCTGCCGCAACGGCCCGACGATGCGGTCGCCGATCAGCCAGCCCAGCCCGAACAGCAGCAGCACTAGGATGCCGCCCGCCAGCGTCATGATCCCCGTGAAGCGCCAGGCCTGCGCCTGCACGTCGTCCATGTACGCGCCGGTGGCCACCACCCAGTTCCATGGCTGGTAGATCCGCGCATAGGCCATCTTCAACACCGGCTCGTCGCCGTGGCCGGGCTTGGCCCAGTGGTAGGTGGTGTATCCATCGCCGCTGCGCACGGATTGCAGCTGGTCGTGGAACAGGCGGTCGCCGTGCTCGGTGCGGTAGTCCTTCAGGTCCTGGCCCACCAGGTCCTGGCGCAGCGGGTGCATCAGCATCCGGTTGCCGGTGTCGAGCACGTAGACATAATTGTCGTTGTCGTCGGTATGCATCGTCGACAACGCGGACAGCGCCTGCCGCTGCGCGTCCTGCAGTGGCATCCGGCCGTCGTCGGCCAGTTGGCGGTAATGGTCCAGCACGCTGGTGGCCAGCTGCACGCGGATATCCAACGCCACCTTGCGGGTGTTGTTGACGTCCAGGTTCTGGAAGCGCGCCGCGGTCACCGCGATCGCAATCACCCCGATCGCGCTGATCAATGTCAGCAGGATCAGCTTGCGCTGTACCGGCAGGTTGGCGAGCTTTTGCGAGAGCGAGGCGAACAGGTGCATGCGTGGTCCGGGGCAGGGGGGGGGCTGTACCGGGCGCGGGCCCGGCGCAGCAGGAAGCCCGGCGCACGTGGCGCCGGTGCGGCGATGGCCGGGTCAGGCCGCCTGGGCGGTGGCGCTGTCGACCACCAGCCCCATCTCGGTGCTGGTCATCAGGCCTTCGATGTCGAGCAGGATCAGCATGCGCTCGTCCAGCGCACCGATGCCGGTCAGGAAGCGGCGGTCGATGCCGGTGCCCACCTCGGGCATCGCGCGGATCTGCTCGGCGGTCAGCTGCACCACGTCGGAGACGCTGTCCACCACCATGCCCACCACGCGGTCGGCGACGTTCAGGACGATCATCACGGTCAGTGCGTCGACCTTGGCTTCCAGGCGGAACTTCACCCGCATGTCGATCACCGGCACGATGGTGCCACGCAGGTTGATGACGCCCTTGATGTACTCCGGCGCGTCCGGCAGGCGGGTCACCGCGTCATAGCCGCGGATCTCCTGCACCTTCAGGATGTCGACCCCGTATTCCTCCTGCCCGAGGGTGAAGGTGAGGAATTCGCCGGCGGTAGCGGCCTTGGCGGAGGCGCTGGTGGCGGAATGCGGCACTGCGGGGCTATTCATGGAATATCCGGGTTCAGGGTTTGGGCAGTCACGTCATCGGCCGGTATCGCGGATTCTTGAGGTGCGACGCGGGGGGAGAATCTTGACCCCGGTCAAGGAACAGGCGTCGATCCGCGCCTACGCTCCGGTTATCCGCCGGGCTGCGTGCCCGTGCGGAAGCCGCAGGGGAGCAGGCATTTGGGCAGTAGCACGGCGTTCACATCCGTTCGCGCGTGCGATCCGGCGCGGGTCACGCCCAAGCCGCCGCGCATGGGCAGCCGGGCGCACCTCGGATGAGCACGGAGTTTGTCCACAGCCGCTGGGCCCTGCGCGGGTACCTGCTGTACTCGCGTCTCGCCAGCCTGTTGATGATCCTGGTGGGGCTGGGCAGCGGCGTGGAATGGGCGACGCATAGCGATCTCGTCCCGGCCTTGGGCGGCCGCGACATGCGCCTGACCGCTGCCGTGTGCATCCTGCTGTCGGGACTTGCGCTGGGCGCGGTCGGCAGCCGCCGCCGTTGGGTCCGCGGCCTGGCCAGCCTGCTGTGCGCGGTGGTGGCCGTGCTGGCGGCGGATTCGCTGCTGGAATACGCCGGCGTCGGCTATCGCGGAATCGCTGCGGGGCTGGATGCCGCGTTTGGCGAAGGCCTGCGACCACCGGCGCGGATGGCGGAACTGGCTGCCTGCGGTTTCCTGCTGCTGGGCGGGCAGGGCCTGCTGATCCTCAATGGGCGCGCGCTGGTCCTGCGTGAGCTGTTCGGACTCGGCGTGCTGGCGATCGCGATGGCGAGCTTGGCCAGTTTCGCGTTCGTGCTGGCCCAGCACGGCGAAAGCCTGTTGGAGCGCCTGCCGATCCTCACCGGGGTGCTGTTGCTGATCGGCACGCTGGGCTGGATGTCGTCGGTGCCGACCACCGGGCTGACCCGCGTCAGTACCGCCGCCACCCTGGGCGGCGTGCTGGCACGCAGCCTGCTGCTGCCGGCGTTGCTGTTGCCGCTGGCCTATACCTTCGCCTTCAAGCTGCTGGAGACGCGCCTCGGCGTGTCGCAGGTTGTTGCTTCCACCCTCGGTGCCGTGTTCACCGGCGGATCACTGGCGTGGATGATCTGGTTGGTGGCGGCGCTGCTGGATCGCAGCGAACGCCTGCGCGAGGCGTCGCTGCAGCTGCGCGATGCCGCTGACACGGATGCGCTGACCGGGCTGGGCAACCGGCGCAAGTTGGACGGGATGCTGCAGGGGCTGCTGCACGCCGACCGCCGGCAGCGGCTGCCGTTCTCGCTGCTGATGCTGGACCTCGACCACTTCAAGGCCTACAACGACGACTTCGGCCACCAGGCCGGCGACGACGCCCTGCGCGAGATCGGCCGGCTGCTGCGCGCCACGCTGCGTCCGGAGGACGCGGCCTTCCGCTATGGCGGCGAGGAATTCGTGCTGGTGATCCACGGCGCCCACCTGCACCAGCTGCCGGCCATCGCCGAGCGCGTGCTGCATGCGGTCCGCACCAACGCATGGCCGCTGCGGCCGCTGACCACCAGCATCGGCGGGGCTGAGGCCTGCGATGCCGACGTGACCGCCGCCTCCCTGCTGCAGCGTGCCGATGCCGCGCTGTACCGGGCCAAGCACAACGGGCGCGACCGCTTCGAGAGCACCGGTTGCGCCGAATGCCTGGCAGGCGGCGGCGGACCGGGGTCGATGCCGGCGCGGAGCTGGAGCCAGCCGCCGCCCGGCTGTCGCGCAGCGGGATCCGCCTGAGCGGCGCCGCCGCGGCAGCCGGCGGCGTCCGTCAGTGGCTGCCGGCGAACAGTTCGCGGCCGATCAGCATGCGGCGGATTCGACTGGCGTGCCGGCATCGCCGGCCATGGCGCGATCAGTGGTTGCCGGCGAACAGCTCGCGGCCGATCAGCATGCGGCGGATTTCATTGGTGCCGGCGCCGATCGCGTACAGCTTGGCATCGCGCAGGATGCGGCCGGTCGCAAATTCGTTGATGTAGCCGTTGCCGCCCAGCGATTGGATGGCTTCCAGCGCCACCTGCACCGCCGCCTCGCTGGAGTGCAGCAGGCACGACGCGGCGTCGATGCGGCTCTTGTGACCGGCGTCGTAGTCGCGCGCCACCTGGTAGGCGAAGGCGCGGCTGGACTGCAGCGCGGTGTACATGTCGGCGATCTTGGCCTGCATCAGCTCGAAGGTGCCGATGGCCTGGCCGAACTGGCGGCGTTCGCGCACGTAGGGCAGGGCGATGTCCAGCGCCGCCTGCATCAACCCGATGGGGCCGCCGGACAGGACGAGGCGCTCGGTGTTCAGGCCGCTCATCAGCACCTTGACGCCGTTGTTGACCTCGCCCAGCACGTTTTCCTGCGGGATCTTGCAGTTCTCGAACACCAGCTCGCAGGTGTTGCTGCCGCGCATGCCCAGCTTGTCCAGCTTCTGCGCGGTGGAGAAACCCTTCATGCCCTTCTCGACGATGAAGGCGGTCATGCATTTGCTGCCCAGCTCGCGGCTGGCGGTGCGCATGTAGACGATCAGCACATCGGCCTCGGGGCCGTTGGTGATCCACATCTTGTTGCCGTTGGCGATCCATACATCGCCCTTGAGCTCTGCGCGGCAGCTCATCGAGCCCACCACGTCGGAACCGGCGCCGGGTTCGCTCATCGCCAGCGCGCCCTTGAACTCGCCGCTGCACAGCTTGGGCAAATACTTCGCCCGCTGCGCTTCGTTGCCGTTCGCGTACAGGTTGTTGACGCAGAGGTTGGAATGCGCGCCGTAGGACAGGCCGATCGCGCCCGAGGCGCGGCTGATTTCTTCCATCGCCACCAGGTGGGCCAGGTAGCCCAGGCCGCTGCCGCCGTATTCGCCCGGGATGGTCATGCCCAGCAGGCCCATCTCGCCCAGCATCGGCCACAGCTCCTGCGGGAACCAGTTGTCCTCGTCCGCCTTGGCCGCGCGCGGCGCGATCTCGGTTTCGGCAAAACGGCGGACCGCCTCACGCAGGGCATCGATGTCTTCGCCAAGGGGGAAGGGACGCATGGGATTCCTCGAAGGTGTCGGAAGGCCCGCTGGCTGCGGGCCGGATAGGTCAATTGTAATTGACCGGCAACAGGGCCCTCGCCGTACAAAAACGCCCGGCAAGCCGGGCGTTTCAGCGAGGCAGCTCCACTTGCCAAGCCCCCTTGAGTCAAGGGGGCGCCACGACAGCGGCGGGGTTGTGGAAGCCCATCAAGAATTGATCGGGCAACGCCCGATCAATTCCCGCGGATGCGGCCCTGGAAGCGGGTGCGGCCGCGGCCCAGCGGCAGCTTCAGCTTGCCGATCTTCTCGATGCGCTCTTCGGCCAGGCGGTCGGCGGCGCGGTAGGTCGGGATGCCGTCGCGGTCGGAGATTTCGTAGATGCGCGAGAGGTTGTGATAGATCGTGCGCATCATGCGCATGGCGCGCTCGCGGTTGTAGCCGTCGAGCTCCAACGCCACGTTCATCACGCCGCCCGCGTTCACCGCGTAGTCCGGCGCGTACAGGATGCCGCGCTTGACCACTTCGTCGCCGATCTCGTTGTTGGCCAGCTGGTTGTTGGCCGAACCGCAGATCACCTTGAACTTGAAGCGAGGCAGGGTCTGCTCGTTGACGGTGCCGCCCAGCGCGCACGGCGAATACACGTCGGCCGGCACGTCGTAGATCTCGTCCAGACCCACGGCCTCGGCGCCGTACTCGGTCACGGCCTTGTCCACCAGCGCCTGGTTGATGTCGGTGACGAAGATCTTGGCGCCGCGTTCCTTCAGCAGCTTCACGTATTCCATGCCCACGTGGCCCAGGCCCTGCACGGCGTAGGAATATTTGCCCACGTCCTCGTCGCCGAACTTGCGGTTCAGCGTGGCCATCAGGCCCTGCAGCGAACCGTAGGCGGTGAACGGCGAGGGGTCGCCCGAACCGCCGTGGACCTGGTGCACGCCGGTCACGTACTCGGTCTCGCGGTACACGTATTCCATGTCGTTGACGTCGATGCCAACGTCCTCGGCAGTGATGTAGCGGCCGCCCAGCGATTCCACGAACTGGCCGAACGCGCGGAACAGCGCCTCGGACTTGTCGGTGGCCGGGTTGCCGATGATCACCGCCTTGCCGCCGCCGATGTTCAGGCCGGCCACGGCGTTCTTGTAGGTCATGCCGCGCGACAGGCGCAGCACGTCGTTCAGCGCCTCGGCCTCGCTCTTGTACGGCCACATGCGGGTGCCGCCCAGCGCGGGGCCCAGCACGGTGTTGTGGATGGCGATGATCGCCTTCAGGCCAGCGTCCTTGTTGTGGCAGAACACGACCTGCTCGTGGCCGTAGATGTCGAGCGTTTCGAAGATCATTGCAAAAACTCCGGCCGGGTCCGCCGCGTGCGGCAGAACCGGTGGCTGTGGGAATGGAAGCGGATATGGTGGCTGTGGCCGGGTGAACCCCCCGTCACAGCCGGGCATTTTAGGCCATTCTCCGGAGCGGGGCCGGCATACGGATGGGTACGGCCCCCGGCGGGGCCATCAAGGCGCGTTGCGCAGTGCGGGTGGCGATGCGTCGCCGCCGCCGCGCGCCGCAATCAGCCAGCGGCTTTCGGGGCCTTGAAGCCGGCGCAGGGATCCGGGCGCTGGGCCGCGGGGATGCGGTGGACTTCATCGAATGCGGCCGGGCTGGAGGCCGGCTCAAGGAAGCCCACCGCGCGCGGCGCCATGCCATCGCGGCGCAGCCAGAACGGCACCGCGATATCGCCGCGCACATGGCCGTTGCCGGCAATCAGCACCACGCCGCTGGCCGCGTGCATGCGCATGGTCTCGGTCATCACCACGTCGCGGGCGATCTGCGCTTTCGCCATCGGCGCCACCAGCGATTCCGGCAGCGCGCCGCAGTGGCTGTCGCGCACTTCGGTTTCCTGCGCTGCCTGCACTTCCGCAGGCAGCGCGTCCAGCCTGTAGCGGGCGATGAGTTCGGCCGGCAGCGCCGCGGCGAAGCCTTCCTTCACCACTTTGGAAGCGTCCGTGCGCGACAGGTTGGCGGCCAGCAGCGGCAGCTTGTATTCCAGCGCCAGCGCGATCACCGGCTGGTAGTACGCCCACGTCCAGCTGGCCTTCGGCGGTGCCACCCGCGCCACCACGCAGGCGGCATCGCCGCATTCGGCCATGGCCGCGTCCAGCGCCGGCTGCTGGCTGGTGTCGAACTGTTCCATCGCGACAGCCGGCCGCCAGCCCGCTTCCAGTTCCCTGCGCAGCAGCGCGGCGCGGGCGGCGTGGCCGTCGGCGTTGTCGTGCACCTCCCCTAGCAGCAGCATCCGCGGCTTGGCCGGCGTGGCCGCGGTTGTCGGCGGCGCGTGCTGGCAGGCAGCCAGGGCAAGGGAGAGGAGGGCGGCGGAACAGGACAGCAGGCGTGGGCGCATGGGCAGGGACACGGTGGCGTTCGGGCCATCCTACCCTGCGCGTTACAATCGCGGATTGCCCAATTTCCATGCGGATGCAGTCATGAGCACCACGGCCGAAACCCTCCCGCAGCAGCCCCCTGCGCTTGACGAAAACCGCACGCCGTTGCGCTTCGTCACCGCCGCCAGCCTGTTCGACGGCCACGACGCCGCCATCAACATCATGCGCCGGCTGATCCAGGCGCAGGGCGCGGAAGTCATCCACCTGGGCCACAACCGCAGCGTGGAAGACGTGGTGCGCGCGGCGCTGCAGGAAGACGCCGACGCCATCGCGCTGTCGTCCTACCAGGGCGGCCACGTGGAATACCTGAAGTACATGGTGGACATGCTGAAGCAGCGCGACGCCGCGCACATCCGCGTGTTCGCCGGCGGCGGCGGCACCATCACCCCGGAGGAAATCCGCGAGCTGGAGGCCTACGGCGTCGAGCGCATCTACCACCCCAACGACGGCATGCACATGGGGCTGGTGGCGATGATCGAAGACGTGGTCAAGCGCGCCGAGGCCGCGCGCCTGCCGGTGGAAACCCCGCACAAGGTGGGCTTCGACAACGAGATCGAGATCGGCCGCATGCTCAGCGCCATCGAGGAGCAGGCGCTGGACGAAGGCACGCTGGCCCACCTGCGCAAGGAATGGCAGCTGGCCGGCGGCAAGACCCCGGTGGTCGGCATCACCGGCACCGGCGGCGCCGGCAAGTCCTCGGTCACCGACGAGCTGCTGAACCGCTTCCTGGCGAACTTCCCGGACATGCACGTGGCCGTGGTCAGCGTGGACCCCACCCGCCGCCGCACCGGCGGCGCGCTGCTGGGCGACCGCATCCGCATGAACAGCCTGCGCAGCCCGCGCGTGTTCATGCGCTCCATGGCCACCCGCCGCCAGCACATGGCCACGAATGTGGTCTTGAAGGACTGCATCGCCTTCCTGAAGTCGCTGGGCTATGACCTGGTGATCGTGGAAACCGCCGGCATTGGCCAGAGCGACTCGGAGATCGTCGACCTTGTCGATTTCCCGATGTACGTGATGACCAGCGACTTCGGCGCGCCCAGCCAGCTCGAGAAGATCGACATGCTGGACTACGCGGAACTCGTCGTCCTCAACAAGTTCGACAAGCGCGGCGCCGAAGACGCCCTGCGCGACGTGCGCAAGCAGTGGAAGCGCAACCGCGTGGCGTTCCAGACCAAGGACGAAGACGTCCCGGTCTATCCCACCATCGCCAGCCAGTTCAACGACCCCGGCCTGAACTGGATGTTCGCCAACCTGTGCCGCCTGCTGCGCGAGAAGCTGGGAGGGAAAGGGGGTCAGGTTCACTTTTCGGGTACTGATGGTGGGAGCGGCGAGGGCAATGGTTCGAAAAGTGAACCTGACCCCCTTTCCCTTCTCGTCCCGACCATCGACACCACCCTCAAGGAACCCCGCGCCACCGTCCTCATCCCCGGCAACCGCGTGCGCTACCTGGCGGAGATCGCCGAGCAGGGCCGCAACATCAACGCCCGCATCGAATCGCAGGCGGAGATCGCTGACCGCGCGCAGTCGCTGTGGGACGCATTGAAGGAACTGGACGACGCCGCGTTGCCCAGGGCGCTGGACCTGTACCCGGCCGAAGCCCTCACCGAAGGCGACGACCGCAGCCTCAAGACCCTGCGCCAGCGCTACAACGACGCCATCCAGTCGCTGGATTCCGAGGCGCTGAAGCTGCTGCGCGACTGGCCGGCCCGCCTGAAATCCATCACCGAGCCAGTGAACGAATACCAGGTGCGCGACAAGACCATCCGCGTCGAGAACTACCGCGAGTCGCTCAGCCACCAGCAGATCCCCAAGATCGCCGCGCCCACCTACAAGGCCTGGGGCGAGCTGCTGGTGTTCCTGCAGAAGGAAAACCTGCCCGGTTACTACCCCTACACCGGCGGCGTATACCCGTACCGCCGCACCGGCGAGGACCCCATCCGCATGTTCGCGGGCGAGGGTACCCCGGAGCGCACCAACCGCCGCTTCCACTACCTCAGCCTGGGCCAGCCGGCCGCGCGCCTGTCCACCGCCTTCGACAGCGTGACCCTGTACGGCGAAGACCCAGCAAAGCGCCCGGACATCTACGGCAAGATCGGCAACTCCGGCGTCAACGTGCCCACGCTGGACGACATGAAGAAGCTGTACTCCGGCTTCGACCTGTGCGCGCCCACCACCAGCGTGTCGATGACCATCAACGGCCCGGCGCCGATCATCCTGGCGATGTTCATGAACACCGCCATCGACCAGCAGGTGGAGCAGTACCTCAAGGCCGACCCGGCGCGCTGGGCGGAGGCGCAACAGAAGATCGACAAGCTATTCGAGGGCAAGCAACGCCCGCGGTACGAAGGCGAGCTGCCGCAGGGCAACAACGGCTTAGGGCTAGCCCTGCTGGGCGTGACCGGCGACCAGCTGGTGGACGCCGAGACCTACGCCCGCATCAAGGCGCAGACGCTGAAGACCGTGCGCGGCACCGTGCAGGCCGACATCCTGAAGGAAGACCAAGCCCAGAACACCTGCATCTTCAGCACCGAGTTCGCCCTGCGCATGATGGGCGACATCCAGCAGTACTTCGTGGACCACGCCGTCCGCAACTTCTACTCGGTATCCATCTCCGGCTACCACATCGCCGAGGCCGGGGCGAACCCGATCAGCCAGCTCGCCTTCACCCTGAGCAACGGCTTCACCATCGTCGAGTACTACCTGGCGCGCGGGATGAAGATCGACGACTTCGCGCCCAACCTGTCGTTCTTCTTCTCAAACGGCATGGACCCGGAATATACCGTCATCGGCCGCGTCGCCCGCCGCATCTGGGCCCGCGCCATGCGCGAGCGCTACGGCGCCAGCCCGCGCAGCCAGATGATGAAGTACCACATCCAGACCAGCGGCCGCTCCCTGCACGCGCAGGAAATCCAGTTCAACGACATCCGCACCACGCTGCAGGCGCTGTACGCGCTGTTCGACAACTGCAACAGCCTGCACACCAACGCCTACGACGAAGCCATCACCACGCCCACGGAAGAGTCCGTGCGCCGCGCCGTGGCCATCCAGATGATCATCAACAAGGAGCTGGGGCTGAACTTCTGCGAGAACCCGTGGCAGGGCAGCTTCATCGTCGACAAGCTCACCGACATCGTGGAGGAGGCCGTCTACAAGGAGTTCGAGGCCATCAGCGAGCGCGGCGGCGTGCTGGGCGCCATGGACACCATGTACCAGCGCGGCAAGATCCAGGAAGAAAGCCTGTACTACGAACACAAGAAGCACGACGGCAGCCTGCCGCTGGTGGGCGTCAATACCTTCCTGCCGAAGGAACACGGCGGCGACATCGTCACCGAGATCGAGCTGATCCGCTCCACGGAAGAGGAGAAGGGGCAGCAGATCGCGAATGTGGCGGGGTATCAGGGCAACCGCAACGGTTTTGCGGGCGATGGGTTGCGTGCGCTACAGGCCACCGCCCGCGAGCGGCGGAATGTGTTTGAATCGCTGATGGAGGCAGTGAAGACGCATTCGCTGGGGCAGATCAGCCATGCGTTGTATGAGGTGGGTGGGGAGTATCGAAGGAATATGTAAAAGCAGAGCACGCAGCAATCGCTACGTACGGGGCTTTCTTTTCTGAGGTCTAGTGCAATGTTCCAGAAAATTACGCTCCGGTTCGGATCATCAGTCGGTGAGAGTCCGCTCGAGCTGAATCTCGGCCACATAGCCATCTTCGTAGGACCGAATAACTCTGGCAAGAGTCTGCTGCTCCGCGAGATCATGCAGGCAGTTCGGCAAGGTAGCCCGCAGCAGTCTGCAAAGATTCTCCAGTCGTTTGTCGTGCCTCAGTTTTCTGAGGATCAGGCGGTACGGCTTGTTGAGGGACGGACGGATGCCGCGCAAACCGCCCAACTGTCGCCAGGCCAGGTCCACCTTTGCAGCTACGACCCGGTCAGTGGAGAGCACAGGGCGCACAATATTCATCGTGAGGAAGCGATGCGCTTCCTCATTAATGAAAACCCGGAATATCGGCAGCACGCACTGACCTACATCCTCTCGCATTACGCGATGGCGCTGGATGGGTCGACACGGCTGAGAATTCTGGACACTAGGTCGGCGGAGGGCGAACTTCAGCGGCCGACTCATGTTTTAGGTCGCCTGTTCACGGACGACGCCTTGCGCGCGCGCGTAAGAAGCATCGGCTTTCGAGCATTCGGCAAATACCTTGTAATCGATCCAACTTCTATGGCGCGTCTGGAGCCGCGGCTGGCAGAGCGGGCGCCCGTGGACGACCTTGAAGAACAGGCACTGGACGCACGGGCGAGGGCCTACCACTCATCGGCCGTGCCTCTGTCGACTGCGAGCGATGGCGTGAAGGCTTACTTGGGAATGATCGCGGCGTCTTACTGCACTGATCACCGGCTCGTTCTAATCGACGAGCCAGAGGCATTTCTACATCCTCCACTTGCACGAGATCTAGGAAGGGAGCTCGCCCAGTCTGGGGCCCGCACGAGCGGATCGACGCTGGTTGCGACGCACAGCGCTCATTTTCTGATGGGCTGCGTCGAGTCAGGCGCGACTGTCGATATTGTGCGTCTTACATATGACGGCTCGGCAGGTACTGCGCGGGTGCTTCGGGCGCCCGATCTCTCGGGTCTCATGCGTGATCCACTCCTGCGGTCAACGGGCATGCTAAGTGCTCTTTTTCATGCATCCGCTGTTGTCTGCGAAGGGAACTTGGATCGAGCCGCGTATGAGGAGGTGAATCGACGTCTTGAGGAGGCGGGAGCTCCAGCTTGTAAGGACGCGGTTTTCCTGAGTGCGCACGGCAAGGATGCGCTCCACAGGATCGTTAACCCGCTTAGAAAGCTGGGCATCCCTGCAGTCGCAGTAGCCGATTTGGATATGGTGCAAGAAGGCGCGCTTGGCGAACTGTTGAAGGCTTGTGGCATGCCGGACGGGGTGTGGCAGTCCAAGCGAGACGTTGCATCCCGGGTGGCCGACATTTGTAGGCGCGAGGGTGTAGCGCTGAAGCGAGTCGGGGTAGAGGGTGCGCCGCTGCAAGTGCGCGATGCCTTGCGCGTTCTCGTTCGTGAATTACAGGAGTGGGGCTTGTTTCTCGTACCGGTAGGTGAGCTTGAGCATTGGCTGCCTGACCTCGAAATTGCGTCCAGGACTAAGCGGGGGTGGCTGTACGGTCTATTCGACAAGCTTGGTGGCGATCCAGCGAGCGACGAATATGTTCGGCCGACGGGTGGCGATGTTTGGGCGTTCCTTGGCGGCATCGCTACGTGGGTGGCAGACCAACGACGATCTGGCATGCCGATATGAACAAGGAAGACAAAACGGGGTCAGGTTGGAATGCCCCGCATTCCACAGACAGGTAGTCAGGATACAGTCCTGACGGTTTGATAATCTCGCTCCGCCTGCATCGGTGTCCGGTAGCCTAGAGCCGAGTGCATGCGGATGCGGTTGTAGAATAATTCGACATATTCGAACACCGCGGTGCGTGCGACGTCGCCAAAAACGGGGTCGCCAAAAACGGGGTCAGGTTCACTTATCCCGTAGCCGATGATCTGGCCGGCCGATGCGCCGGCCTCACGCCGGCGAACCGTCGGGTCTTCGAGAAAACGGGGTCAGGTTCACTTATCCCGTTTCGATGATTGATTTGGCCTTGGCCGGCCGATGCGCCGGCCTGACGCCTGCGAACCGCCGGGTCTTGGCCTCGACCATCGCGCGGAAGTCGTCGCGTCCGTAAGCGCGTTGCTGTTGCAGGTAGAGGCGGATTGCGGCCAGGTCTTCGTCGCTGATGGCCTCGGCCAGCAGGGTGCGGTAGCCCGCGATGCCGAGCGCGCGCTGGATGGGATGCGGGGTAAGCAGGGCGTCGTCGCGCAGGCCACACAGGCTGGCGCAGCTTGACCACCGGAATGCGGTGGGATCGTGGGTCATGCGGGCGCGCACCGGGTTGAGGTCGATGTAGCGGGTGCAACGCAGCAGGGAGTCGTCGCCGGCGACAAGGCAGGCCTTGTAGCGTCCTTCCCAGAGTGTGCCGGTGCGCCGGTGGCGTCCGTTGAACTGGCCGACGTAGTGGCGGCCCAGCAGTTGCATCATCCGGCCGGTCGCGCCTGCTTCGGGTGGCGTGGCAAGCAGGTGGACGTGGTTGTCCATCAGCACGTAGGCGTGCAGCCGGCAGCCGGTGGCGAGCAGGGCCTCGCGTAGAAGCTGGCGATAGCAGGCCCGGTCCGTGTCATCCAGGAAGCAGGGCAGGCGGTTGTTGCCGCGCTGCACGATGTGCTGCGGGATGCCGGGCAGGTCGAGTCGAGGTTGGCGGGCCATGGCGCCAGCATCGACTGGGCGCTGCAGCACCGAAATAAGCGACGCCGGCGCGGGGTGGTCGGACTTCGGCGCGTGCGGGCGTCGGAAGTGAACCCGACCCCGTTTCCTGGACCCCGTTTCCTGCCACCTCAGTCCTCGAACAGCACGCGCGCGGTCTCGGCCTTGCTGCGGACTTTGAACCATGCCTGCACGCGCTCGCGCTCGCTGGGCTCCAGCGTACCGGCGCCGGTCACGGTCAGCTGGCTTACCGGCAGGCGCTCGCCGTCGGCGTCGATGGCGACACCCTGGCTCAGGGTCACCTCGCCCAGCCCGGGATATTGCGCCCGCAATTCATCGGCCATGTCCTTGGCCTGCAGTGCAAAGCGCTGGGAGGCGCGCAGCGAGGCCTGCAGTTCCTCCAGTTGCCGGTCCTTGGCCGCCAGCGTCTCCTGGCTCTGCTTGTAGAGGTCGCTGAGCACCCCGGCGCGCAACTGGGTGACATCCACCTTTTCATACTCGCCGGACTGGTGCAGCTGCAGCCGCGATCCGTCCAGGCCTGCCACCGCCAGTTTGCCCTCGATCATTGCCAGCGTGCCCTTGCTGATCGGGTTGCCGATCAGCGAGACGTCGATCCTGCGCGTGGTGGGATCCACCCGGGTATCGACCACGTAGGCATCCTTGAACACGAACTCGCTGCGCACGAACTGGCTGGCGCGCGACTTGTACAGCTCGTCCTTCACCATCAGCGTCGCCAGGTACAGGCTGGGGATGGTGGTGGCAAGGGCAACGGTCCAGATCGCGCGGCGCATGCGGCGCTCGGTGCGCTCATCGACGAACGCGTGGTAGGGCAGCCGCAGCAGCCGGATGCCGATGAAGGTGGCCAGTGCGATGAACACCGCGTTGATCGAATACAGGTAGAAGGCGCCGCCGAAGTAGTTCCATTGCCCGGTGGCCAGGCCGTAGCCCGCGGTGCACAGCGGCGGCATCAGAGCGGTGGCGATGGCCACGCCCGGGATCACCGCGGACTTCTCTTCGCGGGTGACGCCGATGATCCCGGCCATGCCGCCGAACAGCGCGATGAGCACGTCCCAGATCGTCGGCGATGTGCGCGCCAGCAGCTCGGACTGCGCCTCCGACAACGGGGTCAGCATGAAGTACAGCGCCGACACCAACAGGCCGATCACGGTGGAGACCAGCAGGTTCTTCATCGCACGGCGGGCCAGCGCGAAGTCGTGCACGGCGATGCCGTGGCCAACGCCCATGATCGGGCCCATCAACGGCGAGATCAGCATCGCGCCGATGATCACGGCGG
>Ga0209941_1001484_pt1 | contig 16072 bp, 14 predicted proteins | sample ThiBiot_300_plan_FD_183945 | JGI IMG/M metagenome (GOLD analysis project Ga0209941, IMG submission 183945) | Wastewater bioreactor microbial communities from Cape Town, South Africa - Thiocy_solids_1 (SPAdes) | ecosystem: Engineered > Bioremediation > Thiocyanate > Unclassified | place: South... | reverse complement strand
CCTCTAGCCTTCGGCATTGATGAAGGTTGGGGGCGACCCCGAAGACGGCGCCACACGGCGCCCTGGGGATGATGACGATGTTGGAGCCGATCGCGGGCGCAGACCTGGTTCGTCCGGCTGCGGTTCTGCCGTTGCTGGATTTCGCGGGCGTGGCCGTGTTCGCCGCCACCGGGGCCCTCGCCGCCGCGCGCGAGAAGCATGACGTCCTGACCTTCGCCTTCTTCGCCGCCGTCACAGGCATGGGCGGCGGCACCCTGCGCGACCTGCTGATCGGAGCGCCGGTCTTCTGGGTGCAGGACTGGCGCTATGTCGCCGTCTGCATGGTGGCGGCCGTCGGCTTCTGGATGCTGGGCGCGCGGTCGTGGCGTTTCCGCGCCCTGCTGTGGCTGGATGCGGTCGGGCTGGCGGCCTATGGCGTCATGGGGGCGGCCAAGGCGGCCTCCTATGGCGTGACGCCGCTGATCTGCATCGTCATGGGCGTGCTGACGGCCTGCTTCGGCGGCATCGTGCGCGACGTGCTGGCGCACCAGCCCTCCATCCTGCTGCGGCGCGAACTGAACATCACCGCCGCCCTGGTGTCGGCGGCCCTGTTCGTCGGCCTGAAGGCCGTGAGCCTGCCCACATGGCCCGCCGTGGCAGTGGCCGTCGTGGCCGGGTTCGGCGTGCGCGCCGGCGCCCTGAAGTGGGGCTGGAGCCTGCCCGCCTTCCCGACCGCCGCGTCGCGATATTGAATCCAGCTGACGAGAACGCAGATGAACGATATTCCCCCCGCCTATGCGGCCGCGCCCCGTTGGCCCTTTGGCGACAGCCCCGAACTGGCTGATGAATTGCTGGCCCTGGTGCTGGCCGGCGGCAAGCGCGCGACCTGTTCGTCGCTGGCGTCATGCGAGGCCGACATCATGCCGACCGTGGGAGAGATCAGCGTCAGCCTCGACGGCGCCGGCGCTCCTCGCTGTGCGATCCGCACGACCGAGGTCGAGATCATGCCTTTCGAGCAGGTCAGCGAGGACTTCGCCCGCGCCGAGGGAGAGGGCGACCTGACCTACGAATGGTGGCGCGACGCGCATGAGGCCTATTACCGACGCGAAGGCACCTGGGCGCCGGGCATGAAGGTGGTCTGCGAACGATTCGAGCTGGTCGAGGTCTTCTGACGGCGATTTTCTACTGGCGCTTCGCTTCGACGACCTGGTCAGGGCTGTGTAGCGGAGCGCCGTTGATGTGACCGCCTTCATGAACAAGTTCGCCGCCTGTCCTGGCGCCGCAACCTGCTGTTGAGTTCTCCATGACCGATCTTCCCAACATCTATGCCGCCGCGCCCCGGTGGGCGTTTGGCGACAACCCCGGCTTGGCTGATGAACTGCTGGCCTTGGTGCTGGACGGACGCAAGCGCGCCACCTGTTCCTCCCTGGTCTCCTGTCAGGCGGACGTGATGCCGGCTGTGGGCGACCTCAGCGTCATCCTCGACGGGCGCGGTCGTCCGACCTGCGTGATCCGCACGACCGAGGTCCGTATCCTGGCTTTCGATCAGGTCGACGAGGACTTCATGCGAGCCGAGGGCGAGGGCGACCTGTCGGCCCAATACTGGCGCGAGGGCCATCAGACCTATTTCGAGCGCGAGGGCGTGTTCGCGCCGGACATGCCGCTCGTGTGTGAGCGGTTCGAACTGGTCGAGGTCTTCTGACAGGGGCGTCACGAACGGGGGCGTCACGAAAACGCGTCGTATCCGTCATGGCGATGCAGGGGAATCAGGCGTAGGATTTTCGCATCAGACCAAGGAAGGAGACGTGTCTTCAGTCCTGTCGCGTCGATAACCCCCCGTATGAGCGGGAGGGCCTGATGCAGGTCCTGTCCCGCCCCCCGTCCGGTTTTCCAGCCCTGGTGCTGAACGCCGATTTCAGGCCCTTGTCCTACTTCCCCCTGTCGCTGTGGCCGTGGGAAGAGGTGGTCAAGGCCGTGTGGCAGGATCGCGTCGACGTGGTCGCCACCTATGACAAGGTCGTGCGCAGTCCATCGCTGGAGATGCATCTGCCCAGCGTGGTCTGCCTGAAGTCCTATGTGGATCAGGACCGCAAGCCGGCCTTCACCCGTTTCAACGTCTTCCTGCGCGACGGTTTCGCCTGCCAGTATTGCGGCGAGCCGGGCACGTCCCAGGATCTGACCTTCGATCACGTCATCCCCCGCTCGCGCGGCGGGCGCACGACGTGGCAGAACATCGTCGCCGCCTGCGGTCCCTGCAACCTGCGCAAGGGCGGCCGCACGCCCGGTCAGGCCCAGATGCCTCTGCGCCGCACCGCCCACCAGCCCAGCGCCTGGCAGCTTCAGCAGGCGGGGCGGCGTTTCCCGCCCCATTTCCTGCACCAGAGCTGGCTCGACTACCTCTACTGGGACATCGAGCTGGAGCCCTAGGGTTGGTCGGTGTTTTTTATTGTTTTCTATGTAGTTGTTTTGTAAGCAAAAATTAACCGAGGGTGATTGCCTGGGGGCTGCTTTATCCTCCGATTTTCTCCGTTCTGGTGACCATGTGGTGAGCAGAAATGGGGCTCAAACCCCGCCGTGACCTATCTGGTGCGATACTGGACGATCGGCGGCTGGGCCTGACCGTCCATGGCGTAATGACGACAGAAGAGGCGCCAGAGCGGGCGCGCCGGGTTCTTGTGGATGCCGCTATGGCCGGCGATCTTCAGGGTGTGAAGGGATCGACCGGTGCATCAAACCGCGACTGGGCAGTCGGAAACCGACATCACACGGGGCGCACATCCAGCGCCTCATGATCGACGCGGGCAACGCTCACGAGGCGACGCCCCATACGCGCGGCGGCGCGCGCCGTGAGGCTGCTTGACCGCTAGGGCTGACCGTCAATCGCTCCCGCCCTGATTGAACTGGCGAGTCTGGAACCATGCCAAGTTCCGGCGCACGCCTTCCTCGTAGGGCGTGGTCGCCTCCCATCCCGGCAGAAGGCGGCGGGCAAGAGACAAGTCTGGGCGGCGGTGAGTTGGATCCTGGAGGGCGGGCGGCGCGAATCTGAGCCTGGTCCCAGGAACCAGTCCCGCGACATATTCGGCGACCGCGAGGACCGAGATTTCGCGATCGTTGCCGATATTCAGAGGCCCGGGGGCATTCAGCGGATCGTTCCAGAAGAATCGCTCCAACCCGTTCACGATATCATCGACGTATCCCCAACTGCGGGTCTGAAGCCCGTCGCCGTAGACCGTGAGTTCGCCTGTGTTCAGCGCCTGGGTAATGAAGTTAGGAACGGCTCGACCGTCGTCCGGCCGTGTGCGGGGACCATAGACGTTGAACAGACGAGCCACGCGGATGTCCGTTCCGTGCACGCGGCGGCTCTCGAACAGCAGGGCTTCGGTGCAGCGCTTGCTTTCATCATATGACGACCGGGGGCCGGTGCAGTCCACCGACCCGCGATAGTGTTCAGGCTGCGGAGATACGTCCGGCTCGCCGTACACCTCGGACGTGGAGGTGAAGCAGAAGCGTCCGCCGGGCTTGAGCAGGTTGAGCAGATGCAGCGCCCCGCCGACGTTGGCGCGGATCACCCGCACGGGCGCGGCCATGTACCAGGCGGGAGAGGCGGGGCTGGCGAGGTGGAGAATTTCGTCAAACCTGATGTCGGACATGAAGGTTTCGGCGTCGCAGATTTCGATATGCAGTCGGCTGTCGTTCACATGAGCGAGGTTGGCGCGCATGCCGGTCCAGAGGTTGTCGACCACGACCAGCCTGCGAAGGTCGGGCCGACGAAGCAGGCGATCGACCAGATGTGAGCCGATGAAACCGCAGCCGCCGGTGATGAGGACGTCAGCCATGGTCCGTGCTTCGCTGAGGTGTTAGCCGGGCGGCTGCCAGGCGATGCTTGAGCCGGTATTCTAGGATGTCCGGCGCTTTGGCGCTGGCCGCGGCGTAAGCTTCGGCTGCGCGCGCATAATCTGCGCGACTGAAGGCCAAGTAGCCGAGGTCCGCCCAGGCGCCGGCGCCCAGGATGCGACGGTCATAGGCGGTCTCCGCGACCAACTCGTCGGGATCGATCGCCGCCAGGGCCGCGAATATTGCGGCGGCCTCGTTCGGGCTCGTCTCCATCACGGCGCGGCCTTTGAGCCATTGCAGCATCAGGTTCTCCGGCCTGAGCGATAGTCCCTGGTTGATCCAATCAAGCGCCGCCTCGCCAAGCTCAGCGTCGAACTTGGCCAATTCGATGAAGCACAAGGCGTCTTCGGCATGACTGCCTTGTTGCTGGTGGGCCAGCTCGGTTCCTCGTCGCCATGCGGTTTGGGCTGCGCCGGGCTGTCCGAGATCCCGATAGACGCATCCAAGGTGCCACCACAGGAAGACGCGATCGGGCGTGTCGACGACCTGTTTTTCCAGAAGGGTTCGATTGCGTCCCAACTTGTGGGACTGGTCGCCGTCGTAGCCGACGTGATCAATGGTGACGTCGATTTCGACGATGCGGCCGTTCTCGCGGCGGATCGCCCGCCAGAGATCGGTCAGGAAGCTTTCGTGCACCGCGCCCTGGAAACGGACGTCGGGGCGGCGGCGTAGAAGACGGTACTCGCGATAGGCGGTGCTGCCCGTCCGCGGGTGAAAGCGGACGGTGCCGCACAGGACGGAGGGATCGCTCAGAGAGGCCTTCAAGCGCTCCATATCGGCGGGGCGGACACGCTCGTCCGCATCGATGTAGAGTAGCCAGTCGCCGCGCGCGTGCTCGATTGCTACGTTGCGGGCTTCGGAAAAGTCGTCCCGCCAGGGATGCTCAAACAGTCGAGCGCCGGCCTGCCGGGCGATCTCAGGCGTCCGGTCTCTGGATCCTGTGTCGACGACGATGATTTCGTCGGCGAAGCGTCGGAGCGAGGCAAGGCAAGCGGGTAGATGCCGTTCTTCGTCGCGTACGATCAGCGTTGCGCTGATGAAGGGAGCGGATGCGCGCAATAGGGCTGGCTGAAAAGGGGCGGTAGCGCCCGATCAGACCTTCTTGCGGGTCTTGTTCATCGCCACCAAAGCGGCAGCGCCTAGGCCGCCGGCCAGCAGCGGGAGGGCCCATTCCTCCATTGTCGGCACGGAAGCGATGTTGGAATTCGAGGTCTGAGCCTGGGCGGGGGCCATGCCGCCCATGGCGAAGGACGCCACCACCGGAACTGCGAACGCCGATCCCTGAACCAGTTTTATCAAGGCGTCGCGACGAGAAGTGTCGACCTTTTCCAACTTGTCCATGGCCTACGTCCCTCTGAAAACCGACGCTTTTCTATCGATATTCTCTTAACACAACAAGGTCAGGTGTGAACGAGGCCTTCGATCGTGAGTTTTTCAATGCAGGATGCCGTGGCGGCGAGCGGCGCATCGGTCAAGCCGAAGCCATCCGCGACGGCAGCGGCTATTTCTTCGACAGAGCTCGACCCGTCGCAAAGCTCGAGGATGAGGGCGCTTGCGGGGTTGAGATAATGAATTCGGTCCAGCGAGGGATCGTAGATCATATAGCCGTCGGGCATTGGGTTGATCTCCAACCCCGAGGTTCTCTTGGGGGGGAGGTTCTGGAAATCGTTCATGGCGGCCGTGTCTGACATGGCGGATCGTGTGGCTGCACGCCTACGCAGGTTCGGATCAGGAAACAACGGTATGACGTCTTCGGCCGCGCAGAGGCCCGCCTTGCTGTTCCTTTCGCCGGTCTGGCCTAGCCTCACGGGTAATGGCCTAGCCATGCGAGCGGCCCATGTGTCCCGCGCATTGGCAAAGCGATTCGAGTTGAGGTTGGCCGTTCTTTCGTCCGAGCCGGCGCCTCCCGATCTGGCGGCGAATGTGCCCTGGATCGCGTCGTCGGAGGCGCTGCCGGCAGCGGCGGATACCCACTATCACCTCATCTCGCGGGTCGCTGATCCGAAAATGCGCCTGCGGGCCTTCGCGGCCTATCCACGTCCCGTGGACAGTTGCCTAGTCTCTTCGGCGGCGGCCAAACGGGTGGCCGAGTTAGCGCGCTCGGTCGCTCATGTGCATGTCATGCGCCTCTATCTCGCGCCTCTGCTCGACGGACTTGATGTGGATCATCTGCGTTCATTGACGCTCGACAGCGATGATGACGATGCGGCCTATCACCGCCGGCGGCATGACGCCTTGGACCCGGTTCTCGAGGCCGATGAGCGCGCTTTCGAGCGAGCCGAGGAGGCCAAGTACGAGGACATGAAGGCGGACTGGCTGCCCCGGTTTGATCGGGTTTTCGTGGCGGCGGAACGCGATACCGGAGGCATGGCGGGGGCGGCCGCCGTCTCTTGCCTGCCCAATATCATGGAAGAGCGCATGCTTGAGGCGGCGCCTGCGTCGGATTGCCTGCGCCTCATGTTCGTCGGCAGTCTCAGATATCCGCCGAACGCGCGCGCCGTGGGCTGGTTGTCCGACCAATTGGCCCCCGCGCTTGAGCGTCTGAGGGCTGAACCTTTCGAGCTCGCCGTGTGCGGCGCCGGCTTGGTCGATGGGAGGGATCTGCACCCCCGCCTGGCGGTGCGCGGATATGTCGACGACCTGGCCCAGGTCTATGCTGAAAGCGATGTCGCCCTGGTTCCCCTGACGTATGGAAGCGGCACTCCCTTGAAACTGCTGGAAGCGATGGCGTTGGGCGTGCCTGTCGTCGCCACGAGCTTCGCCGCTGCGGCCATCGGCGCCGCGCATGGCGAACACCTGCTGATCGCCGATGATGCTGACGAGACCGCCAGGTGCTGCATCGCACTCAAACGAGACGCCGACCTGAGGCGGAGGCTCGCGGCTACGGCGAGTCGGCTGGTCAAGACGCGCTTTTCGACGGATGCGCTTGATGCGGCCGTCAGCGCCGCCTTCGCGGGTGCTTTGGGCGAGGGGCTGGTCCACGTGGTTCGTCGATAGACCAAGGAAGCGTTCTGAAAACCGGCGCTTGGCGTGGCGCAGTCACATCTGTAGCTGGGGGCTGCGCGGGTTGGGCAGGGGGACTGTCGGGCGTCGCGCGGGGGATTTGCCGATGACGGGCTTGCGATCAGACTTTGTGACCATCATCGCGAGGAATTACGTGCCGGCGGCGCGGGTTTTGGCGCGGTCGCTGGCGCGTCATCACCCCGCCTCGCTTCTCTATGTAATCACCATCGACGCTGATCTGGCCGCCGACTTCGCGACGCTGGACAATGTCAGGACGATCGCCATCGACGACATCGGTCTGCCCGATCTCGACGTGATGGCGTTGAAGTACGAGATTCTCGAGTTCTGCACGGCGATTAAACCCTTCGCCTTGTCGCATTTGCTGGAACGGCTCCAAGGCGATGCGCTGGTCTACCTGGATCCCGATATCCAGGTGCTGTCGCCTATGTCCGAGTTGCTGGACGCGCTGCATTCGTCAAGCATCGTGTTGACGCCGCACCTGCTGGGCGCAGTCGATGATGCGGCTTTGCCTGGCGAGGTCGAGGTTCTGAAAACCGGGACCTACAATCTCGGTTTCCTGGCGCTGCGGGCAGATGCGGCGAGTCGCGCCCTGCTGGCATGGTGGAGCGAGCGTCTGTTCGATCGCTGCCTTAACGACGCCTCGTCCGGCTATTTTGTCGATCAGCGCTGGATGGAGCTGGCTCCCAGTCTGTTCGACGGCGTGCGCATCCTGCGCGAGCCAGGCTACAACGTCGCCTACTGGAATTTGCACGAGCGGATGATCGTGGAGGCGGCAGATGGCTATGCGGTCTGCGGACGCCCCGTGCGCTTCTTTCATTTCAGCGGATTTTCGCCTGCGGCCCGTGGGGTCCTCTCGCGGCATCAGACGCGACACGACGCGCGTGACTATCCGAATCTGCTTGGACTTCTGGACGACTACGCCGAGGCCTTGGTCGCCGAAGGGCATCCGGCCTATGCGGAAGCGCCTTATCGCTTCGCCCGGCTTGCGAACGGTGCGCGAGTGTCGACGCCGGTGCGACGCGCGTTGCGGGTCTTGATCGACAGGGGCTTGGCGTTTCCGGATCCACACGCGGACTCTGACGCCTTTTGTGCGATGCTTTGCAGTCCGATCCTGGCGTCGATCGACGGGCCGGTCAGTCCCTTAGAGTGGGGGGTGAAGGCTGCAGGCTTGAAGCCGGAAGGCGGCTATCCGGGCGTGGGGTCGAATAGCCCTCATGACGCCTTTTTGGCTTGGTGCAGGTCAGAGACGGGGACACGGCTGGGCCTGCCTTCTGTCACCATACGCGTCGTTTCAACCCTAGCTGCCGAGCGCGAAGTGGATCGGGTGCTGGATGCGATCGATGATGAACGGCCCTTGGAGCAGTTCCTTGGCCTGATCGTCGACCGCGACGCCTATCAGGCCATGATCTACTGGGCGAAGGCGTTCGGCGTCGCCCGAGGCCGGTGGACCGAGGCCGCCGTGGCCGCGCTGGATGCGTTGTGGCCGCAGATGCGCCGCCTTTTCAATCAGTGCGCGGAAGAGCCGTTCGCTCTCGACGTGATGAAGAAGGCGGGCGAAGGGGCGGGCGACTACCTTGAGGCCTGGTTGTTGGGCGGATTCGACCGGATGGGCGTAACGCGCCACGCGGTGCGGCTGTTCTGCGCCGCAGTACGTCAACAGCCGACGTGGTTCGCCGATTTCGCCGTCTATGCGTCGCCAGCCGACCAACTGTGGCCCACTGTCTTTGACCTGACCGGCTCGAAGGCGCGGATTCGCCACTGGGGCCAGGTCGAACGTCGGGCGGGCGTCCTGCTTCGCGACGGGCCGCCCCTGGCGACGCAGTTCGAGATCTGGCGCAGCAATCTGGCGGCGCTGCCGGCGGCCGGACAAGCGTGCGCGGCGGGGCGAGCCGATCAGGCATTGTCGTGGATGAACCCGCGCGCCGCCATCGAGGCTCAGGCGCTGTCGGCCGATCCGCCGCCGGAAACCAGCCATGAACGGCGGTTGAACCTAGCCGGTCATCTGGCTGCACCCACGGGGATGGGCGAGCTGGCGCGGGCCCTGCTCCGCACCGCTTCAGAAGGCGGCCTGGAGGTCGCACCCGTGGTGATCCCGACAACCTCGGATGTCGAACCTCTGCAGGCGTTTCCCTTCGCCTTCGGCGTTCCCCTGCCTCAGGCCCGGTTCTCGATCACTGCCGTCAACGCCATCACGGTCGAGAGGGCTGTCGACATGCTTCCGCGCCACTACTGGGCCGACCGGAATATCGGCTACTGGATGTGGGAGACGGATCGCCTGCCTGGGCGCCACCGGCGGACCGCCTTCGCCTTCGATGAAATCTGGACAGCGAGCAAAAGCGCCCGCGACGCCATCGCCGCCTCGGTGGATGTTCCTGTGGAGGTGGCGCCTTTGGCGCTGGATCTGGACGCGCTGTCCAAGGCGACGTCCGACAAGCCGCGCTTTGGCCTGCCCGAAGACGCCGTGGTCTTCGGCTTCATGTTTGATTTTGACAGCGTGCTGGAGCGCAAGAACCCCCTGGGCCTCATCCGGGCCTTCAAGGCGGCGTTCGGAGATGATCCGGCGGCCTTCCTGTTGTTGAAGACTAACGGGCGCCCACCGCACGATTATGCGGCGCGTCGGGTCTTCCAGGAGGCGCAACAGGCGAACATCCGCATCTTGTCGGGCGTTCGTTCTCGCGCAGAGACGCTGGACCTGCTGGCGAGCCTTGACGTTTATGTTTCCCTGCATCGGTTCGAGGGCTTCGGCCTGACCTGCGCCGAGGCCATGGCCCTGTCCAAGCCGGTGATCGCGACGGATCATTCAGGCAATCGCGACTTTATGGATGCGGAATGCGCCATGATGGTTCCGGCGGAAATCGTCGTCACGGAACGGGCTTTCGGGCCCTATCCGTCCGGATCCATATGGGCTTCGCCTGACGAGGCGGCGGCGGCTGGCATGATGCGAGCTCTCATGTCCGCAGCAGAGCGCGAACGCGTGGGACGAGCGGGACGCGAACGGGTGCTGGCGCAACTGTCGCCGGAAGTCGTGGCGAGGCGGTTCAATCAGTTGCTGGGGCGCTGAGGCGACGCCTAGATGGGCCTCAGGCGAAATCGGAAGAGAAACCACAGGGCCTTCACCCCGTCTCGCCAGCCGATCTTTTTCCCGTCCGCATGAGTGCGGCCATAGTAGTTGATGGCGGTTTCATAGATTCGCCATCGACGCGCCAAGGCGATCTGGGCGCTGATCTGGATTTCAATGCCGAAATCATCGGCCGTCAGGATGAGGCTGTCCTTCACCGACCGGGTGAACATCTTGTAGCAGGTTTCGACATCGCGCAGGTTTTGGTCGTAGAGAAGACTAAACAGGCGAGAGATGAGCCTGTTGGCGAAGTAGTGGTGAAACCTCAGTGATCGTCCTGTCGCCCCGGAAAACCGAGAGCCGTAGACCACGTCGGCGACCTTGCGATGAGCGATGAGGTCATACATCGGCGCCCAGTCGGCGGGATCATATTCCTGGTCGGCGTCCTGGATGACGAAGACCTGGGCCGTTGCGTGCTCCAGGCCTGCGCGCACTGCAGCGCCCTTGCCGCTGTTTCGAGGCTGATGCACGACCCGCACCGCCACCTCGGCCGGGCCATCCTCGACGACAAGACGGCCGTCTTCAGTCAGGGAGAGCGCGAAACCCTTGGCCGTATCGTCGGCCAGGTTCGACCTTAGCCATTCAGCCGTTCCGTCCAGCGAGGCGTCATCGACGATTATGACCTGCTTGGGAACGCCGGGCAGGGCGCGGCTGACGTCGCAGAGCACCTGAGGCAGGGTTTTCGCTTCGTTGAAGACCGGGATGATGACCGCGAGCAAAAGACCAACCTGAGCGCCGAACTGGATGAAGCTTGGCTTTGCCGGATTCGTCGGCTGTAGCGAGGCTTTTTGCCGCTCAGGGGGAGGGCTTGCCCCACATCTGAACGGCGCCGACGGCCAGAGCCAGCCCGATCAAGGCGAAAAGGATCCGGTACAGGGATTGCAGCCGCTTTAGCCGGTTGAATGTCAGCCCCCGTCGCAAGACGCGCGCGAAGGCCACGGTGTGGAGGACGTAGCACGGGCCGGCGATGACCAGGGTGCGAGGCAGGGTTCCTGCGAGGGCGAAGAGGAATAGAAGCCCATAGGCGGCGGAGAAGCAGAGAAAGCCGGCGATCAGGGCCGAACGTCGCCCCATGGCCACGGCGTTGGTGCGAATGCCGTTGAGGGCGTCGCCCTCATGGTCACGCGCTTCATGGGTGAAGTGGCCTGCGGTGAATACCAGGCCAAAGGCGCTGCTGGCGACGACGGCTTGCAGGCTGAGAGGCGCGAAGACGATGTAGCCGAGCAGGAAGTGCAGGGCGCCGCCCAGAAGGTGCAGGGCGGAACTGAAGCCGGGACGGCCCTTCATATGTATGCCCGGCGTCGAATAGACGGCGCTCAGCCCTGCGATAGCCACGGCGACGCCGAGGGAAGCAGGCCCGAGGCCTGCGAAAACCGCCAGCGCAGCCGCCAGCAGCGCAACAGCGAAGAAGCCGATTTGAGGCCGCGTCAGGCCGCGGGCGACGAAGGTGCGGGGGGCGCGGTGCGGATCGCGCAGGTCGCCTTCGATACCGGCCCAGTCGTTGATCATGAAGACATGGGCGAGCAGCAGTCCATTGCCGAAGATCAGAGCTAGCAGGGCGGTCGAGGTCGCGCCTGTAAGTCCCGGCATGGCCAGAAGTGCGCCCATCAGCGGGGCGCCCTGCAAGGTTACGACTTCGTCCATGCGAATGGCGCCCAGTAGTCGAACGGCCAAGGGCGAGGGCGCCGGTTGACGCATTCGGGCGCGCGGGGAGGCGGCTTGGCCAGACTTCACTCGGCGCGCTCCCGACGTATCTGATGATAAAGCCGAAGCCATAGAGCGTAGCCGAAATCGCGGGACCAGTAGAACCGGGGAACCGTCGCCGTCTGGTCGTTATGATAAAGCAGAGGCGGGCGCTGCTGCAGCAGCGCGAAGTCGTCTCGGGCGATCTCACGGAGAAGGCGCTCGGCTTCAGCGATGGCCACCGGGGACGGTGATGCCCCGTCCAGGCGTTGGATCAAGTCGGCGGCGTGGACCCAGGGTTCCTGCCCCTTGATGCGAGCTTTCATTCGCATCTGCGGGAGGGTGAGCTGGCAGCCCGCGCGACGCATGTCAGCGAGACGATAGATGGGCGCTGTGGGGCTCAGGTCGTAGTAGGACCACAGAGCCTTCTCGCCGGTTCGGCCGATCAGCGCACGGCACAGATCGCGTGCGTCGTCGGGCGCTTCCTTCGCAAGCATCAGATAGACGTGCATCTGGATAGTGAGATCTGCTGGATTGGGATCTCGTCCTGGGTCCAGGCACTCATAGCGGTCGCGCGGCGCCAGCCAGGTCCGATACAGGCCGTCCGCACGTCTGTAGCGCTTCATCTCTGCAATGGCCGGGGCCAACCGGGCGCGATCTGAATCGGGCGCGGCGCGCCAGACCAGGGCCGTGTCGTCAGCATCCGGGGTGATGGCGCACCCTAGCACGCCGATGCCCGGCGCGTCAGGCAGGCCGTGATAGCGCACTAGGCCGTTCCTCTCGATCTGACGGGTCAGGAAGGCTCGAGTGCTTTCCAGCACGGGCGCGATCCCGGCGACGGCGGCCACAGGGCCGGCGACATCGAGGATCATGGCGTTGACGTAGGTGTTGAGCTCGACCTGCGGCGCGTCAAAGGTCGGGCTGTCGGTAAAATCGGTCAGCCAGAAGCCGCTGCTCTGCTGGCGTTCGCGCAAGGCTGCGGCGGCGCGGTTCGCTGCGGCGGACAAGAGGAAGGCGTCACCGCTCAAGGTCGGTTGGGCTTCGATCGTAAATTCGCGGTGGAGCAGCAGGCGAGGTTCTCCGCCACGCCGCGCTCGGACCATGACGCTGGCCTGATGGACGCCGGGCGAGAGGTCATCGGCCGGCAGGGTGACGCGCCAGCCGGCCGCAGCCTCGACGGACACGTCAGGACGAGGCGTCAGGTCTGAAATCCCGGCGTGGCGTGTCCCGTCGATGATCACCGACACGCTTTCGGGAGTGCGGCCGTTAGCCAGGGCCCAGCCTGAAACCTCCAACTCACGGGTGGGGTCGCCGCCGTCGTCGCGGCGCATGATCCGCAGCACCTCGACATTGCCCCGCACGCCGACCAGGAGATCCGGAGGGACTGGCGGATGATCCATGTCGGCGACATAGGGAGCGTTGCGCACGTCCCAGGCGGCTTGCATCCGATCAGGCCCTCGGCCGGCCATAATGACGATATCGCCGGCGCCCGTGTACCAGAAGGCCCCTGCAGCCTGGATCGCTAGGCCTATGCCGCAAGCTATGCTGAAGGCGAGATGCGCTCGCGCCGACAAGGCTGCCGCTACGGGCGCGAGCATCCACATGAGGATGGGCAGCATGTCGGTGAACCAGCGGGGTCCGAAAGACACGCCTTGGCGCCAGTCGGTCGCGGCGTAGACGATCAACTGAACGACCATCGCCCCCGCCAGCGAGACGCTCAGCGCGCGCGTGGCCTGATCGCGAAAGATTGTGGGGAAGCGCCACAGCAGGAAAAGCAGAAAGGGCGAGAAGACGAACAGCCCGTGCGTCGGACTGACCAGCAGACCCGCGACGCCCTCAAGCAGATTGTCGTTGAAATTCTCAGGGCGAGGATCGAGCCCGTAGCCGCCCAGGACATCGCCGACGAAGCGCAGATTATAGCCCAGCGTAAGCAAGCCTGGAACCACGGCGGTCGTGACCAGCAGGGGCAGGTGGCTTCGTCCCCACCAGAGACCGTAAAGCCCAAGGCCTGCCGCCAGGACGGCGTCTGGCTGGCGGTTGGCGGCGATCAGTCCGCACAACAGGCCCGCCATGCTGATCCGCAGTGCAGTGGGGCTCCCCGTCATCAACAAAAGCGCGCCGGTGATCAGAACCTGCGCCAGGCCATGGGTCCAGAACGCCTGGCTGCTGATCACCCATGTTGTGGTGCAGAAGGCGTAGATCAGAGTGAGGGTCGCGGCCTGACGCATGTTCAATCGGCGACGCATCAGGCGGTAGAGCAGCCCCACCGACAGCGACGCCAACAGCGAAGCGCACAGCTTCTCCATCAGACGGGCGACTTCTTCGACCCGGCCCGGTTCCCAGTCATTCGCGTTCAGATAGACGACGGCAGGGGCGTAGAGCGGGGTGACGACGAGGGGCAGCAGGATCGGATACCGCGGCACGAGTTGGCCGTCCGGTCCCTTGGCGATCCAATAAGCGCCGGTGGTCTCGTCCGGTTGGGACGGAAGCTGCCGTCCCTGGGCGACCATGTCCGCCACGGGGTCGAGGTGCAGGCTCTGATGACGCCAGATAGAGAGCGGCAAGTATCGCGCTGCATAGGTGTCCCCTGCTGCGATGGTCCGCATATTGGCGTTGTAGATGAGGAAGGCGCTGCTTGCGATGAGCAGGGCCACAATGAGATCTCGTCGGCGGTTGGCCTTTGACGCAGGGCGAAGGACGCCGCCCTGGGGCGACAAGCCCAGCCAACGAGCTAGGGCCTTCAGCTGTTTCACGAGGCTAGACGTTGGCTCGCTATGGAAGCGGTGCGAGCTCTGTCTGATGTCGTCGGCGTCGTCATTTCATGATCCGGCTGGAAGTTTTCGTGAGACGGCGTCGGGTCCCGTGCCTGCAAAGAGAAGGGGCGCAGGTTTGTCCTCGAAGGGGTGGGATCAGGCCGACTCCAGCGTGCCGGACCGCTTTGACGGCGCTCGCGACGTGAAGTTCGAGAAGCCGGCCAAACGCATGTCATGAACCATCATTTCTTCGACGAGATCTTCGAAGCTGGTGCTCGGCGTCCATCCCAGCCGGGCCTTTGCCTTCGAGGCGTCGCCTATCAGCGCACTCACTTCGGCGGGCCGAAGATGGCGTCCATCACAGCGGACTAGCACCTTGCCGGAAACTGCATCACGACCCACCTCCGTCAGGTCGTGACCCTCCCAGACGATCACGCGGCCTACATGGCGGAAAGCTGTTTCAACGAACGTCCTCACCGTGTGGGAGACCCCGGTGGCAAGGATATAGTCGTCGCCTTCCGGTTGCTGAAGCATGCGCCACATGCCTTCGACATAGTCCCGCGCGTGCCCCCAGTCGCGCATGGCGTCCAGGTTCCCGAGAATAATCGAGGATTGGCGTCCACGCTCGATGTCGGCGATTCCTCGCGTGATTTTGCGGGTCACGAAAGTCTCGCCGCGCATCGGGCTTTCGTGATTGAACAGAATGCCGTTGGAGGCATGGACGCCGTAGGTTTGTCGGTACAGCACTGTTGTCCAATAGGCGTGGAGCTTGGCGATGGCGTACGGCGAGCGCGGCGAAAAAGCAGTGGCTTCGTTCTGCGGCGCTTCCCGCGCTGCGCCGAAGATCTCCGAAGTGGAGGCTTGGTAAAATCGTACCTTGTTGGCCAGTTTGAGGTTTCGGAGTGCTTCCAGAAGCCGCACCGGTCCCAGCGCATTGACGTCGGCAGTGTACTCGGATGTGTCGAAGCTGACGTTTACGTGGCTCTGTGCGCCAAGATTGTAGATCTCGTCTGGCTGGACCTTGGCGATAATCTGGGTCAGGCTGGACGCGTCCGTCAGATCGCCAAAGTGGAGTCGAAGTCGCGACGTGCTGCATGACAGCGGATGTTGGCGCACCGACTCCAGACGGGTGGTGTTGAAAGATGATGCGCGACGGCGGATGCCGTGGACTTCATATCCCTTCGCAAGAAGCAACTGTGCGAGATAAGAGCCGTCCTGCCCCGTGATTCCGGTAACCAATGCAATCTTAGACATGAGTCGTTGAACGCAGATCCTGTATCGGAAAAGATGTTCGTTACCTGCGCGATGGAGATCCCGCCAGGGATTTTTGCACCCAGCGGGCGATGGGGGGCCGACTTCGACGGGGCGCGATCATGCGCAGAGCGAAGGAGGGGAGGTCGGCTTTCGGGGCGGGCCGCCATAACCGCTCATGTTGCAGTCGTTGGCGGACGATTTTCCGCTGGTTTCTGGTCGCGTGCTGGAAATCGCTGTCCGTCGCCGTGGTGACCGCATGGTGAGTGCGGGCATCGGCCAGGTTGGCGGGCGCCAGTTTTTATCAATGATCTCAAAATCTTTCTGTACGAGTAGGGCGGTTTCAGCTGCCTCTGCCGAGGCATCGAGC
>Ga0209941_1001476_pt1 | contig 16155 bp, 11 predicted proteins | sample ThiBiot_300_plan_FD_183945 | JGI IMG/M metagenome (GOLD analysis project Ga0209941, IMG submission 183945) | Wastewater bioreactor microbial communities from Cape Town, South Africa - Thiocy_solids_1 (SPAdes) | ecosystem: Engineered > Bioremediation > Thiocyanate > Unclassified | place: South... | reverse complement strand
TGAAGCGGCCGAAATCCTCCAGCACCCGCCCCAGCAGGGCGTCGTCGAGGTCCGGTCGATGGGCGATGACGCGCAGGGCGGGGATCCGCGCCCGCGCGTCGGCCAGGGCCAGGCCGGGGGTCAGTCCCGCTCGCGCCGCCGCCGGATCGACGGCCGCCAGCCGCAGCGCGCCCTTGATCTTCTCGGCCAGGACGACGGGCGGCGCATCCTCAGGCGGCGTGTCGTCCCGCCGCTCCTGACGCCGCAGCCGGTCGCTGGGCAGCCAGGGGAACCAGACCGCCAGATAGCGGCGCGGGCGGGCGGAAGGCTCGCTGTTCACGATCCCACTCCATGATCCAGGTTCCGGTCGCCCCGCCGCCGCGCCGCCGCAGCAGGGTCGCGGAAAAAGACGGCCGTCCCGGCGCCCCGCCTTCCAGAGGTTCTGAAGCGCAGGACGCCACCGACCAGCGGGTCTCGGCTGCGCTGGGGCAGGGCAGGGCGCCCGCCCGCGCCAGGAACAGGGTCGCGCCGCCCGTCTCGGCCGCCAGAGCCAGTCGTCGGCTGGCCGTCAGGCTGAAGGCCCTGGCCTCGCCCCAGGCGCTCAACAGCACAGCGCCCACGGCGGGACTGCGCAGGGCTTCTTCGCCCACTGCCAACAGGGTCTGCACGTCGCGCGTCCGCACCAGCAGCAGGTCCCGCGGCGACAGGCCCATCTCATGCAGGCCCGAACCGTGCGGCCGTCCCGCCTCCTGGGCCATCATCTCATGCAGGCCCCAGACGATCGGCCGCCCGGCCGCCGTCCGTAGCGCCATGCCCAGCCCGAAGGCGTTCACCGCCGCCGCGTCGGCAGGGGCGGCGGCATAAAGATCATGCAGAACGCCCGTGGCCAGCGGCGCAAAGGCGTCGTCGCCTCCCGCGCGCACGCCTGCGCCGACACGACGACCGCTGGCCCGATCCAGGGCCCCCAAGCGGGTTTTCAGCGCCGCCAAGGCGTCGGACTGTGAACAAAGGTTCTTCATTTGTTCTATATGCGCCCTGACCCCAGGAGGAAGTCAAGCGGGGCTTTCGCGAATGCCTGCCGTCCAGTGTCCGGTCGCATGATCGCATCAATATTTAGGGGAAGACCGCTTCTGAAGCGTCTCTCCACCGTCGTCCCGAAGACGATGTTTCCAGTGGAGTTTTTGTGCACAATCCAAAACCTGTCGTGTCTCCGCCAATTGCTGTCCCAGCCAAGAGAAAACGGGGGCGGCCGCCGCTGCCCATCGTTGTCCACCCAGCCAGTCTGTGGGAAGTTTTCGAGCATCCTCACGACTTCCACGCTGCGCTGGACCTTCAGATCCGTCGACATGGAGAGAACGCTTACCGGCTGCATCGCGCGATTGTGGCGGCGGGTGGACTGACGGATCGCACCACGCTGTCAGCCTGGCGGCGGGGCGTGAAGGTTCCCGAGACACCTGCAAGTCTGAAGGTTCTCGACATCATCGAGCATCGCTATCGACTGGAGGCAGGCTATCTGCGCTCGCGCCTGAGCAGACGCCGCGCCCTCAGGGGGCTGCTTCCTCCAGAGGTGCCACATGCGGAATCCCGGCGTCTGGCATGGCATCTACCCGATGATTTCGATGAAAGATCCGCCACGGAGCAGGAAGAAATCCTGGCCTGGGTGCATTCGACCATTCTGTCAGGCGGCACGGCCTATCATCGCTATCATTCAACGGTGTCGAAGCATCGGTTCGCGTTTCGCTTCGATGGAAGCGGCCCTGTGGAACTGGCCGCTCCTGAACACCTGCGGGCCGAAATGGACGCTCTCCTGCGGTTCAAGTCAGCAACCCTGACGGACATCGGCTACCAGCGCTCTGGTGTCTGGGGGCCCGAAACCGCATCCCAGCGCGGGGAGCATCTGGCCCTTCTGTTTGGAGCCTTGGCGGCCATGCCGGACGATGAAGTCAGTGGCCTCGGCGTGCCGCGAGAGCATCTGACTTTCGGGCTTCTGGTCCTGCCGTCCGTCTGGGACTGGTACGTGCAGTGGCGCGAGCGTCGTCGGGGCTTCTTCACAGGTTGGGAGCGCGAAATGCTTCTGCTTGGCGCTGCCTTCTCCCGGAATCAGACAGGGTGGGTGCGGCAGAGCCCATGGCTGGCCGAGCGGCTGTGTCCCATCCCCGGCATCGTTACGCAGGAGGACATCGACCGCATACGGGGGGATTGGCACGGCGCCTGCGACCAGGTGCACCGCCATGCCCTGGCCCGCTCCAAGGAGATCGAGCGGGTCGCGAGGATCCATAGGGATCCCTTCGAGCCGATCCTGCCCATTCTTGAAGCGGCCAGCCCCGTCGGAGAGTACCGCAGGATCACGGAAGAGATTCTCAACCGCATGCCGGACGAGAAGCGCTATCCTCGTGCTACCGCAGAGGCGGTCCGGTCGTTCCTGATGCTGCGGCTGGGGCTTCACCTCGGGGTCAGGCAGAAAAACCTGCGGCAACTCCTCCTTTGTCGCAGGGGCAGTCCGGTCACGCCCGAGAGAGATCTCGAAAACAGGCGTTGCGGGGAGTTGCGATGGAGCGACAGGGAAGGGGGATGGGAGGTTTTCATCCCCTGTGTCGCCTTCAAAAACTCGGGTTCAGCCTATTTCTCCAAGCGCCCGTTCCGGCTTCTGCTGCCAGACCTTGGCGGACTGTATGGCTGGATCGACGCCTATATCGGGCGGCATCGATCTGCATTGCTGAACGGCTCTCGGGACCCCGGCACCTTTTTCGTCAAGACCGTGAAGGTGTCGAGCCGTGATGCATCCTATAACCAGAACACCTTCTATGATGCCTGGCGTCAGGTGATCCAGCGCTATGGGATTTTCAATCCCTATACGGGGAAAGGCGCCATTCAGGGGCTGCTTCCTCACGGGCCGCACAGCGTGCGGGACGTTCTGGCGACCCACGTGCTGAAGCAGACGGGCTCCTATGAGCAGGCCAGCTACGCCATCCAGGATACGCCAGCGACGGTCGCCGATCACTACGGCCGCTTTCTCCCGCAGGACAAGGCGGCGCTGGCGGCCCAGGTTCTGAATCGTGTCTGGGAAGAAGCAGCCTGATGCGGTAGCGCGGCGGGCGGCGTGAAAGCGTTCGGCCAGATCGACCGAACGTAACCATCGTGTTCCGAACCTTCACAGGCGGGGCCATGAACATGCCGCCCACCGCCATCGCGCTGTCCCAGCTAACGATCAGTCATCTTCGCGGTTGGCCGCGTTTCGCATAGGGTGCGGTTCAGGAGATCAACGACATGACCACCCCTCTGTTGCCAAACGAAGATTACCCCTTTGCGGATCAACGTTTCCCCTTGTCCGAAATGGCGATGATGGAAGCGCCTGTGGAACTCGAGCAACTCCTGAAGAAGGCCGCAGAGGAAAATGGGGTGGAAATCGTTCGTGATGATCCTGTGGAACTGACCTGCCAGGCACCAGGATTTCCTGACGCGACCTTTTTGGCCTGGCTGCCATCAGATAGCGAACGTCTCCACATTCTTGCGCCCAAGGAATGGGTGCGTGGCCGGGCGTGACCAGGAAGCTCGAAGTTCAGATCGTTCTTCGAGGCTGTCTGAGAGGTCTTACTGAGGCAAGTTAAGTCATTGATTTCATAGCGGCGGGTGTTTTCCCATTGTCCTGCCTGATGATTGATTTTGCGGCATTCATTCTCGGATTTTCGTCCCGACGATTCTCTTTGCGTCCGGCAAGACGGGACACTGACAAGTATTCAGGGGAGCGGAAATTTTAGCGTGACGACCAAGCCCCCTTTCTTGGGGCGGTTCCGGACGGAGAAGTCGCCGCCTTGAGCTTGGGCGAGGGAAGCGACGATGGACAAACCCAAACCTGCTCCAAAAGGATTCCGCGTCGCACTCGGTCGGTAGAAGCGCTGCGACAGGCGTTGCAGGTCTTCAGGGGCTACTCCAAGTCCATGATCCCATAGACACAACCTGGCGACAGCACTCTCAACACTGACCTGAAGCACGATAGGCGGGAGCCCGTAACGGCGGGCGTTATCGAGCAGATTGGTCAATTGCTCGACGATCAGATCCTCGTTTCCACGAACCAGAACCGTTTCCAGGGGAAGTCGAAGTCGAAGGTCGTTGCCAGAATGGCTGCGGCAGGCGGTGCGGACGGCGCGGCCGAGATCGGCTTCGCCCGCGAAACGCACGCCGTCGGCGCGAGCGACGGCCAGCAACTGATGAACGAGGCGGGTCATGTAGCCCGCGCTCTGCCGCGAGTCCTCCAACAGGCGCCGCTCCGTTGTGCTCCAACTGCGGTCCGTGCTCGCCAACAGGTCCAGATTGGCGGCGATCACGGTCAGCGGGGTGCGAATCTGATGCGAGACGTCGGCTGCAAAGCGCTGGATCCCGGACGTGGAGCGTTCCAGTCGCGCCAGAAGATCGTTGTAGGCCGAGATCACGGTTAGCAATTCACGCGGCGCCAAGTCGGTCGGCGTTGGGGCGAAATCATGAGGCGTTGCCGTGGGGCGCGCGGCGAGATGATCGGCCAGACGACGCAAGGAACTCAGCCCCCACATGAGACTCGGCCAGATGAGCAGGGCGGCAAGTCCGACGAGCATAGCGAGAAATAACAGAAGGTTGCGGTGCAGCTCCGCCATGTCCGCCCGACGTGAATCTAGGCTTTGAGCGACCGAGACGGAGACGACGCCCTCGCGCCCCGGAATGGCGACAGACTGCTGAGCCATACGCAACGGAACATTGTGCGTGGTCAGATAGGCGAAGCGCGGATGGTCGGTCGACAGCTCTGACAATAGGGGCAACTCTTCATAGCCGGTGATCAGCTTGCCGCTGTCCCGCACGTTGTAGAAGACTGCGTCTCGTTCGGGGTTGTCCAGCAAGGCCAACGACCACGGCTCGACCTCCGCGATCACCTCGCCGTTCTCAAGCGTGACGCTTTCGAGGATGGTCTGCATGGCGCCTGCGAGCAGGCGGTCCGCAGTTCGTTCGACCACGCGATGGGTCGTCCACATGCCAATGGCGAGAAATAGAACCGCAAAGGCCGTCAGGGGGGCGATCTGCGCCAGGAACAGACGGCTGATCAGGCTGTGATGCTTGAGGGATCTGGCCATCAGAGATCGAGGCGATACCCGCGACCGCGGAGATTGACCACGGCGGGTCCGTCGGGCTGCAATTTCCGGCGCAGGCGCCCGATATGCACTTCTAGGGCATTGGGCGAGGGCGCCTCGTCCTGTGGAAAAACTTCCGCCGCAAGCATGTCCCTGTCGACGACCTGGCCGACGCGGGAAGCCAATACCCGCAACGCCGCCCACTCGCGGGGACGCAAGGCCAGGTCGCGGTCGCCGACCATGACGCGTCCGGCTTCCCAGTCACAGGTCATTGCGCCGATCATGACGGTCTCTGCGGTTCGTCCCTGGCGACGGCGTGCGATGGCCCGCAGGCGCGCCGCCAATTCGACGGGGGCGAAGGGTTTCACCAGATAGTCGTCAGCCCCCAGATCCAATCCCGCCACCCTCTCGGTCAGGCCGTCGCGCGCCGTCAACATCAGCACGGGCGTGGTCGAGCCCCGGCGTCGGAGCGCACTCAAGACCTCGAAGCCGTCGATATCGGGCAGGCCGATGTCCAGAACGGCCGCGTCGAAACCCCCGTTTGCCTCCAGGAGCAGGGCTTCAGCGCCATACTCGGTGCAGCAGGCGGTGAAGCCGGCGGCTTCCAGACTGGCCTTGAGAGAATGCCTGAGCGCCTTGTCATCTTCGACGACTAGTATTTTCATGGCGACCGACTGGGTGGGAGTGAGTGACTTTGCGGAACCTAAAGCGGCGCGCCGCAAAGTGGAACTGGCCGGCGAGCTTGATACGACTTCTCGTCGTGCTGGCGGTCGCGGCGACCGCGACCTGTGTTCGCGAACCGAACGGGCCTGCCACAGATCCGCTGACCCGCTGGAGGGCGCAGCGCGAAGGGGGCCTGGTCGTCTATACGAACACCAGCATGATGCAGCCGGTCATCGACACTTTTCAGGACCGCTGGCCGATGATCAAGGTGCAGGTTGTGGATCGCAACTCGTCCCTGATCGCGGAGGAGGTGAAGGCAACGGCGGATGCAGGGCGACCGGGAGTCGACCTCGTCTGGTCCTCGGCGATGGATCAGCAGATCAAGCTGGTCAATGACGGCTACGCCCAGGCCTATCGCTCACCGCATCGTCGCAGCCTTCCCGACGGCGCCATATGGCGGAGCCAGGGCTTCGGCCTGACCGCCGACCCGATCGTTTTCGTCTACAACCGTCGATTGTTGCCTGCGGACGCGACGCCGCGCAGTCACGCGGAGCTCCTGCGCCTGCTGAGCACGAGGCCTGACGCGTTCGCAGGGCGGACCACCCTCTACGACGTCGAACGCAGCGCGGTCGGCATGATGTTGTTGTCTGCGGATATCCAGGCCTATCCAGACGCTTGGCGGTTGATGGAGGCTTTGGGCCGCACCGCGCCTCGCCTTGATACGTCGGGGCATAGAATGCTGGGGCAGATCGCCGACGGTCGGAAGGTGTTCGCATATAACGTCAATCGCTCCTTCGCGGCCGGCTTTGCTGCGGATCATGACGAGGTGGCGGTGATCGTGCCGTCGGACTATCGACTGTCTGTGTCGCGCGTCGCCTTTATTCCGCGTAACGCCAGCCACCCGGCGGCGGCTCGGCTGTTTCTGGACTTCCTTCTCTCGCGTGAAGGCCAGGAACTCATCAGCCGAACCGGCGCGGGCCCCGTTCGTGTGGATATGGCGGATGTCGCCGCTTCTCCCGGGCTGAGGTCCATCCGTGTCGGTCCCGGTCTTCTGGCCAACCTCGATCAGTTACGACGTCGGCGCTTGATAACCCAGTGGCGGACAGCGATGGTCGGAGCGGAACAGGCGCCGGACGATCCCTTCGCGCCATGATGGGCGATCGCGCAATCCTGTGGATAACTCTTGCGCGCGGTTACTGACATCTTCCTGTCACCTTTCTGACACCGCGCCGCCGGGTGGCCCGCGCCTCGCCGCACGATTAGGTCGGGTAAGGATAATTTTGGTATATATTTGCGAAATGCGTAAAATTTAAGCAATAAAATTACCAAAAATGTCGATTTGACAGGCTTTATGAGACGGTTTCCTACTGGTTTTTGCAGCGCGGGAGAGATCGAACTCCGACGCCGAAGGCGCAACCGCCCCGGAAACGCTCAGGCAAAAGGACCGTGCTGCGCGGGAAACGCTGGAGAGAAGGCGGCCTTCGGGTGCGCCTCGCCGAAGGAGCAAGGGGCGACCCGAAACTCTCAGGCCCGATGACAGCGGGGGCGGTCAAAAGGCGCGTCAGTCGCCGCTGGTCTCTTGTCCTTGGGAGGGGACGCCGTCGCCATGAGGAACTTCGACTTGTCCAAATTCAATACTCGTTTGACCGGATGCAGCAGCGTCCTGGCGCTTCTCGCGTGCGCCGGCGGCGCCATGGCCCAGGATGTCCCTGTGGACGAAGGGCCCTCGTCGGTCGACGAGATCGTCGTCACCGCCTCGCGGATTGATCGCGCCGGGTTCGAGGCGCCGACGCCGACCGTGCGTCTGACGGCCGAAGATCTGTCGGTCGGCGCACGTCCGAACATTGCAGCGGCCCTTAACGACATGCCGCAGTTTCGCGCGACTTCGTCGCCGCAGACCACCGGCACCAACACGGGCGCAGGCAACGCGCCGGTCGATCTGCGCGGCCTGGGCATCAGCCGCACCCTGGTGCTGATCGACGGCCGCCGTGTGTCGAGCGAGAATGACCTGAACAGCATTCCGTCGATTCTGGTGCGCAGCGCGGATGTGGTCACGGGCGGCGCTTCGGCGGCCTGGGGCTCGGGCGCCGTCGCGGGCGTGGTCAACATCGGCATCGATCGTCGGTTCACCGGCGCCAAGATCGGCGCGGAGTACGGCATCTCCTCCTTCGACGACGCGGAGCAGAAGCGTTTTGAGGCGGCCTGGGGGACCGATTTCCTGGAGGGCCGGGGCCACGTCGTCATCGGCGCAGAATACCTCGACAATGAAGGCGTGGTGCCGAAGACCTCACGCCCGCGCATCGGTCGCTGGGGACAGGTGTCGACCAATGACGGCACAGGTCGTTTCGTCACCGTGCCGGACGTCGGCTTCGCCAACGCCGCCTATGGGGGGCTGATCATGTCGGGCGTGCTGTCGGGCAAGGCCTTCAATCCTGACGGTTCGTTGCGCGACTTCGATTTCGGCCAGCAGGTCGGGACGTCGACCGTGGGCGGCGAAGGGCCGTCCAACGACGATCTCAGCCCTCTGGTCACGCCCCAGCAGCGCTTCGTCGCCATGGCCAGCGCCACCTATGACGTGACGGACACCCTGCGTTTCACCGCCGATATTCGTCACGCCAAGATGTGGAACGACTACATCTGGTTCGGCGACCATAACCGCGGCGATCTGCAGATCAGCATCGACAACGCCTTTCTGCCGACGGCGGTGCGTGACGCCATGACGGCGGCGGGTGAGACCAGCTTCACGATGGGCCGCTTCAACGCCGAGACCTATCCGCGCATCGACTTCGAACGCGTCACGACGCAGGCCACCCTGGCGCTGGACGGTGAATTGGGCGGCGGCGCCTGGCGCTGGGGCGCCTACTACAGCCATGGAGAGTTCGAGAACAACATCGACACTCCCGGCTTCCTGCTGAGGACGGAATACGCCCAGGCGGTGGACTCGGTGCTGGATCCGGCGACGGGGCAGGCGATCTGCCGCGTCTCCCTGATCAACGCCAACTCGGGCTGCGTGCCGATAAACCTGTTCGGTCTGGGCGCGCCCAGCCAGGCGGCCATGGACTATGTGACCGGCACGCCGCAGCAGCGCTCGACCACCAAGCTGGATGTCGGGGGGATCAGTCTGCGCGGCGAGCCCTTCACCCTGCCGGCCGGTGATGTCTCGGTCGCCTTCGGCGTCGAGGCGCGCAAGGAGTCGATCGACCAGACCGTCGGCGAACTGGACGCGGCCAAGGCTTTCCGAACCTTCAGCTTCTCGGCCATGTCGGGCGAGTTCTCGGTCAAGGAAGCCTTCGCCGAAGTTCTGGTCCCGGTCGTTCGTGACCTGCCCGTTCTGAACAATCTGGAGTTCAACGCGGCGGCGCGCATTTCCGATTACGACACGACCGGCTCGATCTGGTCCTGGAAGGTGGGGGCGACCAACGAGTTCTTCCCCGGTTTCCGAGGCCGCATCACCCAGTCCCGCGACATCCGTTCGGCCAATCTGTCGGAGCTCTACACCCAGACGACGACCGGCTATAACAACATCAACGATCCGGCCAAGAACCAGACCGTCTATGTGCTGAACAACGGCGGCGGCAATCCGGATCTGACGCCAGAGACGGCCGACACCCTGACGATCGGCGTCACCTATGCGCCGCCGTCGATCCCCGGCCTGAACATGTCGCTCGACTACTACAACATCAAGATCGACGATGTGATCACCACCATCGCGCCGCAGGACCTGGTGAACCGCTGCTTCAACGGCAACACCGCCCTGTGCAGCAAGATCGAACGCAACGCCCAGGGCGACCTGGTCCGCACCATGTCCACCTATGTGAACCTGGCCGAGTACCAGACCGACGGCGTGGACGCCGAGATCTCCTACGCGGCGCCGCTGGACCGCTTCTTCCCTGAAGCGCCGGGTCGGGTGACGGCGCGTCTGGTCGGAACCTGGGTGAACAGCCTGACCACCAACGACGGCGTCAGCGAGATCCAGTACGTCAAGTCTCAGGGCTACTCCTTCGGCCTGGGCGTGCCGGAATGGCGTCTGAACGGCTCGCTGGGCTGGAAGGGTGATGTGTTCGGGGCGAACCTGCGCGCCCGCTACATCTCGGCTGGCGACTACAACAGCACGATCAAGATCGTGAACAACCACATCGGCAGCTATACCTACTTTGACCTGGGCGCGACGGCGGACCTGACCCGCTTCGGGGCGCAGGGGGTGGAGCTCTACGCCAACGCCACCAACCTGTTCGATCGCCAGCCGCCGGTGGGGTCGCTGTTCTCTCCCTACTACGACGTCATTGGCCGTTACGTCACGATCGGCGCGCGGGCTCGCTTCTAGGTCTGAGCCTTCGTGTCCTTGTCGCCGGCTCCCCAACCCTGACCAGGGAGCCGGCGACTCCTTCCCTTGCCGAGAGGGCCTGATTTCATGATTTCCCGACTTCCCCTGGTGTTGGCCGCCGCCGTGGCCGCCAGCGCCTTCGCCGCACCCGTGCTCGCCGAAGCGCCGAAGCCGGCCGCCATCGTCGCGGACGGGCTGCCGCCGGTGCCGGACGCCCTAGTTGCGGCGACTCAGCCCTATCTGGAGGCGCGCCGTGCGGCCTTCCTAGGATGGAGCGCTGTAGATCGCTCCATGCTGGTCAAGACGCGCTTCGGCGCCAGCGACCAGCTCCACCGTGTCGCCGCGCCAGGCGCGGCCCGCACCCAGATCAGCTTTGAGGCCGAACCGGTGATGTTCGGCGCGCCGTCGCCCGCCGATGGGACGCTGTTGGTCCAGAAGGACAACGGCGGCGACGAATTCTATCAGCTTTACACTCTCCATGACGGGCGGCTGAGCCTGCTGACCGACGGCCGCAGCCGTAACTGGTTCGGCGCCTGGAGCTCGGACGGCCGCAAGGTCGGCTACGCTTCGTCCCGTCGCAACGGCGCGGACATGGACCTCTATGTCGTCGAGCCGGGCGTCGCCGGATCGGATCGCCTGGTGGCTCAGGTCTCGGGCGGCGGGTGGAATATCGCCGACTTCTCCCATGACGGTCGCAAGGCCCTGGTCCTGAACCGCAAGTCCATCAATGACGCCGCAGTCTATGAACTGGACCTGGCGTCAGGCCAGATGACCGCTCTGACTGATCCGGAGGCGCAGGTCTCCTATGTCGATCCGCGCTACGGCGCTGACGGCGGCGTTTACGCCACCTCGAACCGCGACTCCGACTTCCTGCGCCTGGGCCGTATCCAGGGCGGCGCCTTCGTTCCGATCAGCCGTGAGGCGAAATGGGATGTGACCGACTACGCCCTGGCGCCGGACGGCTCCTTCGCAGCCTATGCGATCAATGAGGCCGGCGTCACCCGTCTGCGGGTGCTGGATCTGAAGAGCGGAGAGGCGAGGGCGGTCGACGGCCTGCCGGCCGGCGTGCTGCACTGGAGCTTCGGCGACACCATTCAGATCGCGCCCTGGGGCGAGATCGGTCTCAGCCTGTCTTCGGCTCAGGTGCCGGGCGACGCCTTCTCCATCGATCCCAAGACGCTGGCCGTGCGCCAGTGGACGTTCAGCGAGACGGGCGGGCTGGCCCCCAAAGCCAATGTCGAACCGACGTTGGTGGAGATCCAGAGCTTCGACGGCGAGACGGTCTCTGGCTTCCTCTATCAACCGGACGCGGCAAAATTTCCCGGCCAGCGGCCGCTGATCATCGACATCCACGGCGGCCCCGAGGGCCAGACGCGACCCGAGTTCCTGGGCCCGCAGAACTATCTGCTCAACGAACTGGGGGTGGCGCTGTTCTTCCCCAATGTGCGGGGGTCGAGCGGCTATGGCTCGCGCTTCGTCAACCTGGACAATGGGCCGTGGCGTCGTGAGGATTCGGTCAAGGACATCGGCGCCCTTCTGAGCGCCCTCAAGCAGAATCCGTCGCTCGACGCCTCGCGCTTTGCTGTGACCGGCATCTCCTATGGCGGCTACATGTGCTACGCCACGGCGGTCCACTACAGCGATCAGTTGAAGGGGGCGAACTGCTATGTCGCCATCTCCAACTTCGTCACCTTCCTGGAGAACACCCAATCCTATCGCCGCGACCTGCGGCGGGTGGAGTATGGCGACGAGCGCGACCCAGAACAGCGCGCCCAGCTTCAGGCCATCTCGCCGCTGACCAACGTGGATCGGATCAGCATTCCCCTGCTGGTGTCGACGGGCGGCAACGATCCGCGCGTACCGGCTTCCGAAGCCGATCAGATCGTCAAGGCGGTCCGCAGCAACGGCGGCACGGCCTGGCATCTGCTGGCCGAGAACGAGGGCCACGGATTCCACAAGAAGGAGAACGTGGACTACTACTTCTGGACCAGTCTGCAGTTCTGGCAGGAAACCCTGCTCAACGGCGCGGCTTCGCGCTGAGTATTCCGCGATGGGGCGCCGGTAATGGCGTCTCATCGCGCCCTCTTTCCGAGTCCTTCATGTTTCTGAAAAAGGTCGCTCTGGCGACGGCTTTGTCATGCCTGTTCGCCGGTTCTGCGGCTGCGTCCCCGATCGCTGTGGATCATCATGTCCATGTCCACTCGCCGGCGATCCTCTCCTTCCTGCCGGGCTATTGCCGCAGCCCTGGGCGGATCGGCGCCTGCCCGGATGTCTTCGTCCAGCCGCTGACGGCTGATGACCTGCTGGCGACAATGGACCGGGCCGCGGTGAGGCAGGCCTGGCTGATGTCCACCGCCTATCTGGCGGAAAGCCCCATGATGGTTCCGCCTGCGCCGGACGCGGCTGAGCTCGTGCGGTCGGCAAACGCCTTCACCGTCGGCCTCGCGCGAGAACGCCCGGACCGCTTCGTCGCATTCATCGGGATCAATCCGCTGACCTCGACGGCCTTGCCCGAGCTGGCGTTCTGGGCCGACGAGCCGGCGGCGGCGGGCGTGAAGCTGCACCTTACCAACTCAGGCCTCGACCTCAGGGACAAGGTACATGTCGCCCGCCTGGCGCGGGTGTTCGAGGCGGCGGGGCGTCACCGCAAGACGATCATGATCCACATGCGCACCCGCGCCGAGGACTATGGCGCGCAGGACGTGGAGATCTTCCTGAAGGAGGTGCTGCCGCACGCTGGCGGAAGTCCTGTCTTCATCGCGCACTCGGGCGGGTGGGGCGGCCTGGACGCCAACACCTGGTCGGCCATCGACGCCTTCGCGGAAGCGTTGGAGCGTGAGCCGGGCCTGGGCGCCTCGCTTCATTTTGACCTGGCCCAGACTTTCGACGCCGACACTCCCGATGCGGATTTGGCTCGCCTTGCGGCTGTGATGCGGCGGATCGGTCTGGAGCGTTTTGCGCTCGGTTCGGATTGGCCGTTTTCTGGCGAGTTGGCGGCCTATTTCGGCTCTGCGTTCGAGCGCTTGCCGCTTACTTCCGCTGAGCGCCGCCAACTGACTCGGCCCGCGCAGGCGAGAGCGTTCGAGGCCGTGAATGATCGCTAGCCTCAGGCATCATAGTCAGAAGAGCGCGGTAGCGGCGAGAGCCATGTCGGACAAAAAGACGGTTGGGGCAGGCGTTGAGAAAGCTGCTGCCCTGCTGAAACAGGAGGTGGTACGCGACCGGGCCTTGCTGGGCTGGCGGAGGCGGACGGTCTTGCAGCCGGGCTATCTACGCCGCCTCCGTGGTTAAGGCGACTTTTCGCGTTTACTGCGTTTAGCCTTTTGCGGGCGTCATGACGTGAATCCCCGTTTCCGTTTGTCCGAAGTGGTGATGATGGGAGCGCCTGAGGAACTCTAGCAACTCTTGAAGAAGCCCCAGAGGAAAATGGGGTGGAAATCGTTCGTGATGATCCTGTGGAACTGACCTGCCAGGCGCTAGGGTTTAGGATTTCCTGACGCGACCTTTTTGGCTTGGCTGCCATCAGATAGCGAACGATTCCACATTCTTGGGCCCAAGGATGACGTACGTGGCAGGGCGTGAACAGGAAGCCTGGCGAGATCAGTTCGCACTTTGGATCATGTTTGAGAGGTTTTACTGGTCCGAGTTAAGTCATTGATTTTAAAGGAGCCGAAATTTGCTCGTTTCCCAGCCTAAGGATTGATTTCGCATCACTCAGTGTCGGATTTTGGTACCGTCATTCTAGGTTCGAGTCCTAGTTCCCCAGCCATCGGTTTTTGCAGAAGAAAATCGCCCTTCGGGGCGTTCCTCCGAACATCACGATTGCAAGCTCCGCCGCGAAGGACGCACGTCTTCGTCTGCGAATTGCCGCGACCGATGAAATGCCCCCGATCGTTTGCGGAATCGAAATAGCGTAGCCGTTCCTATCGCGTTGGCATGCGGCCATGGCCGCTCGATTGGTGAGGATGCGCTCTTGAAGACTTGGTTCGGCGGAATCGCACAGCAACGGCCTCTGCAACATGGCGCGATCTGCGCCTGTCATTCTCCCCAGGCGCAGAAGCTGCTGGCCCGCATGGAAGCGGGCATGTCGCGACGCTCTATTTTGGCCGGCGCGGCGGCGGGCTTCGCTGCGGCCGGGCTTGGCGTCGCTTCGCCGGCGTTCGCCCAGGCGTCGACCAAGCCGCGCCTGCTCGCCAATGTGCGGATCTTTGATGGCGCGAGCGCCCGTCTGATCGAGGGCCGCAATGTCCTCATCGTCGGCGACATGATCCAGGCGCTGGTTCCCGCAGGCGAGATTGTCGCGGACGCCGATGTGGTGGATTGCGGCGGGCGTGTTTTGATGCCGGGAATGATCGACGCTCACTGGCACGCCATGCTGGCCGGCATTTCACAGATGGCGGCGATGACCGCAGATGTTCCCTATCTGCATCTCGTGGCGGCTCAGGAGGCCGAGCGCACGGTGATGCGGGGCTTTACGACCGTTCGTGACATGGGCGGCCCCAGCTTCGCGTTGAAGCGCGCCATTGATGAAGGCCGTTTCGCCGGGCCGCGCATCTATCCGTCGGGTTCGATGATCTCTCAGACCTCGGGGCATGGCGACTTCCGGATGCGGGCTGACTTGCCCCGAACGGCCCAAAGCACGCTCAGCGTTGCAGAGCAGGCGGGCATCGCCGCCATCGCCGACGGCGAGGCCGAGGTGCTGCGTCGCGTGCGCGAACAGCTGATGCTCGGCGCTAGCCAGATCAAGATCCACGCAGGCGGCGGCGTCGCCTCGACCTATGATCCGGTCGACGCCCTGCAATATACGGAAGCCGAGATGAAGGCGGCGGTGACCGCCGCTACGGACTGGGGCGTCTATGTCTGCGCCCACACCTATACGCCGGCAGGCATCCAGCGGGCGGTCGCCTGCGGAGTGAAGTCCATCGAGCATGGACAGATGGCGGACGAGGAGACGGTGCGGCGCATGGCGGACGCCGGCGCCTGGTGGAGCATCCAGCCCTTCCTGGCCGACGAGGACGCCAATGTTTACCCCTCGCCTGAGCAGCGCGCCCAACAGCAGATCATCGCTGAAGGCACGGCTCGCGCGGTCGAATGGGGACGCAAGCACAAGGTGAATATGGCCCTCGGCACCGATATCCTGTTCAGCCCGAAGGGCACGACGACGCAGGGCAAGCAGTTGGCCAAGTTCGCGCGCTGGTACGGCGCCGCCGAAGTGCTGCGAATGCTGACGGGCGGCAACGCAGAAATCCTGAAGCTATCAGGTTTGCGCAATTCCTATCCGGCGAAGCTGGGACGCATCGAGGCCGGCGCCTATGCGGACCTGCTGGTGGTCGAAGGCGATCCGCTGGCGGACATCTCGGTGATCGCCGCCCCGGACCGGACGATGAGGCTGATCATGAAGGCCGGGCGCATTCACAAGAACACGCTTTGAGGCGAGCGCCGTTTCAGTTCGACGCCTGATCGAGTCGGCGGGCGTGCAGCGCCTTTCGCGAACTGAAGGGGAGGGCGTGCGCGCCCTTTTCCTTTCCCGCGGTCAAAGCCGCAGCCATGCCCGGTAAGCTCTGCCTACAAGTTTATGGGACTATTTCGGGAGCGCGCGAACGCATTGACAGCGGTCATTGAATGCGTCGTATATGAATATGGCCTCATATTTAATTTCAACGACGCATAGAGGCGAAGGGGAAGATAGCGTGAAGAAGAGCAATCTATTCGGAGCGGTATGCACCGTGGCGCTCGCTGTGGCGGCGAACGCCCAAGCCCAGTCGGAATCTGCTCCGGACATCGCAACTGTCGAAGAAATCGTGGTGACGGCGCGTCACCACGCCCAGAACCTGCAGGATGTGCCGATTTCCATCACCGCCTATTCGGGCGAAAATCTGGATCGGATGAACGTCAACAACGTGCTGGAGCTGAGCGGCCTGGCGCCGGGCCTTCAGGTGCACGGCGGGGACTCCTCGGTGGCGCCTAAGGTCTATATCCGCGGCGTCGGCTCGAACGACTTCAACCCGACCAACCCCAGCCCGACCGCCGTCTATGTGGACGGCGTGATCCGCGGCTCGTCGATCATGCAGTTGGATTCCTTCTTCGACCTGT
>Ga0209941_1001473_pt1 | contig 16194 bp, 8 predicted proteins | sample ThiBiot_300_plan_FD_183945 | JGI IMG/M metagenome (GOLD analysis project Ga0209941, IMG submission 183945) | Wastewater bioreactor microbial communities from Cape Town, South Africa - Thiocy_solids_1 (SPAdes) | ecosystem: Engineered > Bioremediation > Thiocyanate > Unclassified | place: South... | reverse complement strand
GGCTATTGAGTTGGCGTTGCAACGTCAATTTGACGACCATCCAGACGATGAAGTCACGTTATTGTTACAAAAAATCTGGCGTCCTGAAATCGCAAGAACCAAACCAGCTGAAACTGATTTGATGTTCTACTACGATAATGCGAAGGAAAAATTTGTAAATCCTATCATGCCACAGCAAATCAAATTTTACAATCACATTTTACAAGCTTGTGCGGAAAAACCATACTTGCTTTTCGCATACTTGCACGTTATGTATTTGGCGTTATTTGCTGGTGGAAGAATGATGAGATCGTCATTTGCAAAGGCTACCGGATTATTCCCACAGAAAAATGGGTTGTCGCACGAGCAAATCATCAAATTGGGATCTAATTTCTTCAACTTTGATGTTCCTGACGAAAACGAGTTGAGAGCTGACTACAAACGTGAATACGAGTTGGCCACTAGAAATAACTTGACCGAAGAACAGAAGCAAGAAATTATTGACGAATCACAATATATCTTCAAGCAAAACGCAGAATGTATCATTGAATTGGAACAACACAACATGAAGAGATTGAAACAAAAATGGGGCTACAGAGCCGTCACTAAAGGGTACTATGTTGTGATTACATCTTTCATTTTACTTATTCTTTTCTATATCAAGAGAATTGCTTTCACCTATTTGATTTAATATCAAGTCTAGAAACTAGAGCAACATAATTGGATTTAAAACACACACACACACACACACACGCACACACACACACACACACGCACACACACGCACACACACGCACCAATTTGTTGCTTCCATTTCTATGATTTAATGGTTAGGGTAATTTGATTGATACAATTGAAGTGGAATCAGTCAACGGAAGGTTTGGATTAATTTTGCATCTGGGTATATTGGAATTTAGGATCGTAATAGAATATATGAAATAGATTAATGAGACTTGTAAATTAATTTAAGAGTTGTCTATTGGTAAAGAACATACATGAGTCTATGGAATGGTGAGCTTCTAAATCACCATATGTCCAAAATTTTATATGGAACAAACGGACTCGAATGATATCCTCTGTTCAGTCTAGTGCAGAAAGCGTAACGAGTCCTTGGTAGGTACTTGGTAATTCTTCAGTCTTAAGGAAAATATGTACTCTAGTTTTCGTCATCATCGTCCTCAGCTGCTGCAGCAGCCGCAGCTACCTCTGGGTCCAACTCGTTGGTGACTCCCTCAGGATGATCAGAAACCCAGTTCGTGGCCCAGGCAGCAATTCTCTCGACATTTTCCTCCATTTCTTCTACAGTGTTGGAGTTCAACTCAATGACGATTTCAGGAATGTACGAATCTCTAGCTTCTTGGCCAATGACGTCCATAATTTCACAATCGATATTCTCTTGGATTTTTACGTCCTTGTAGCCTCTCTTGGTCAAACGGTCATATAAAATCGAGTTGTCTGTGTGTAATACAACTACCAAATCTATCAATCTTTCAGGAAAGATTTCGCAACAGTGCCAGTCTACTAACGCACCTCCATTTTCCAAATCTGGCTCCAAGCTGTCTAATAACTTGTCTTCGTCCACAACAGACGTATCTAATCTCTCATCATAACTATCTATACACTTGCGTTCCTTTGCAACGTCACTTATACTATAATGGTGGTACTTCTCTTCGCCCAAGCCCTCGTTCAACTGGCTCAATAAACTCTGACAATGCGATGTTTTGCCGCAACCTGGTGTTCCGGTGACAATGATATTAGGATGGTACCTTCTAGACATACTCAATCAGATACTATTTGTTAAAATACGGGTCTATGCTGTGGATTCCACGCACTAAAGCTGCGATACGGTGCGATGAGATGGTCAAGATGTCGTGGAATCTTCGCACAATGTCGCGGAAACTGGGATAATGTCGTGGGTCTGGTCGTGTGGTTTGGCAAACTATTTTCTACGAACTGTCAAGCATTATCGAGAACACAAGAAGCACCCCAGTTAAACGACTAAGCTTCGAACAAATAGATAATGCGTATGTAATGGTGGTGTTTACGGCATGAAGAATCATTCTGTCGAAATTGCCGAATTTTATACTAACCTTTGAACCAGCTACGTTGCCTCCAGGATTATCATCATCAGAACCAGCTAATGGAGAATTGACCACCTCCAACGACAACGATCTGGAGCTTGGGAAATACGGTACCAATGGCTTGAGCTCGTTGCTCAAGATGGAACAAAATGATTACACTGCGTTTTCCATAGGCCAAGACATCACCAAGTTCGGTTTGGACTTGTCCCTGAACTCCAGTATTCTTAAGGAAATGGCATCACCATGGATAGAGACCAGTCGGTCGGATGTCGAGCCATATTTCACATTACCGCAATCCATACTACCAGAGAACATTCATCCACCACCAGGACTGTGCGATAACAAGATCCAATCATTCTCGGACGAGACCCTCTTCTATATCTTTTACATGAAACCAAGAGATACGTTGCAAGAATATGCCGCAAGAGAATTGGTAGCGAGAAATTGGCGGTACCACAAGGATATTCAGGTGTGGCTAACGAAAGATTCCAATGTAGAACCGGTGTTGGTGAGCCAGGACGTGGAAAGAGGAGTATATATATTCTTTGACCCTCATAACTGGGAGAAAATCAAGAAGGAGTTTGTTCTACACTATTCGTCCGTCCAAGCCTGATGTTTGTATAATATTAATCGGAATGTACTATAAGTGTAAGGGTTAGTAAAGCTTTAATCAACGTGCCATGAGTGTATATGAGACGATTTGTCATGACATGTAGCGTAATTGCGTGGTGTAAAAGGTGTATATCGTACTGGGTTCGGAATCACAATAGTTTGTCCAATGTTGGGATGTTTAAATGCGAGGCTTTGTACCATCGTTTCACAATGTGCCACAAATGTTCTGGATTAGTTGAAAATAGTCAAGTTTAATTGCTGCTTTCCGTGGATTTAAGGCAAATGAACTGCTACACCGTCAATTGTGACATTTGCAGCTTCGTGCAGTGTAAATTACTGATTTTTTCAACTCTTTTGTCATGCCAGTTTCAGAGTCCTAGCCATATCTGACATTATTCTTAATCCTAATCTTTAGTGTACGTCACTTTGTCCACCTTCACTTCATTGTTCAAGTAGGTGTATATGTACAATGTGCAAACAGACCCTTGTGTTTCCAACAAGCAAAACGACGGAATGACGGAATTGGCTTCTTCGACTTCAGTAAGTAGCTCCTGATCTACTTGAGCGGAATCATTTTTCTCGGTTTTTTTCTCCAGGGATGATTCTGGTGCCTCTTCTGGTTTGGTGTCGTCCTTTTCTTGGTCAGTTTCGTTACTTTTTTCTTGTGGTTTCTTATCGTCATTATTTTCGTTTTCTTCGTCAATGTCTCTATTTTCATTCTTTTCCGTAGCTTTTTCATGTTCTAATTCCTCCGTTGGAACGTCGTCATCGTCATCGTCGTCGTTATCGGGCCAATCGAACGTAAATGCCCCCGTTGCCGACCCTGGGTTGATGAAAAATTTCCCATCCAAAGTGTACGCTTCCACCTTGTGAGTTCCTCCCCACACCAAAACGTCCACGTCCAATTCCCGCGCAAGTGCCGACAACCCGAGAGGATCGTTTTTGGGCACGATCTGGAACCCGTTGGTGAATCCAATTTTAAGGTTATCATGGGTAATGACATTGTAGAGGGGGATTTTGGTATCGGAATTGGAAATCAACTTCAATTGCTGGCTCAATAGCTCCACGTCATCGTGTTCTCCTTTAACAAGATGGAAATTTCCTGAAAGATTGTGCAAAAAACGCAACGTCTCGTTGGAGTTGGTGATGTTGCCTAGACAGATAACGTCAGAGATCTTGCTATTTGACGGAACTTGTGATGGGTTGGGACATAATAGCTTACGAAACTTACTAGGCAATCCCACAGACCGCTCTGGAATGTATAGATCGCCAATTGCTAATGTCAACATGGTGTTGTTGGCGGTGTGAGAAATAGACGTAAAAAGGGCAGGAAATTAAATGTGAGATAATCGTGGAAATTTAGTGCGACTTTTGTCTTAGTAAATCAGGACTAAAATGGCACCAGTTGGAACGAGAGACTTTTTTAGTTTTCGGTTGTGGGGGCAGTGTATCCAGGATTTGGCACAGTTGCGTCCAAATTGTGCACAGTTGCGTCCAAATTGTGGTCTACGTTGTCTTGATACGGCGATAATGTGATTTAAGTCAACAAAATGAGTTTCGTGTTTCTCTTATGTTCCTTCTACTAGGCACAGTATAAATCAACGTGGTATTAGGTGTAGTAAATATATTATTAGTGGTCGGTATTGATCTTGTCCAACACTTGGGGATAGTTTCGGAAGATTTCGTCGAATCTGTCTCTGTTTGTCATTTGTAAAATTTCAGGGTCTTTGGCGAGGGCTACAAAGAAGGTGGAAACACCAGAGTCGATCACCGTCAACGAGATTCTCGAGATTTGCATCGAGATCAAAAATGCAAACGCCAACACCGGAGCATAGTAGCTTCCGTTGGAGTTGTATCCTGGCTTAGTAAACTTGAGGTAGAAGAATGACATCAATGCCACCACGTATCCAAGGAAGAGCGAGTACAAGTTCAACGACGTATTGATGAAACAGTCATTGATCAATGCGTCCATACCCTTCTTTCTGATCAAGTCAAAGGTGTCTTTGGCTGATCTTATGTATGATTTTCCATACAATGCGACGTAGCAGTAGGCATAGTGGTTGAAGTACCGCACGGCCCAGTCAATAAAGCCCAAAACAAAGTCCAAAATAAGGAACCCACAGCCAGCACAATTGTCTCCTGACATGAAGGCATCTTGTTTCAAGATATTGACCAATTGTCTGATCAATTGAAGAATTGACACAATTAATGAACCAAAGCAAATCGACCCAAAACAGTACGTCAATGCTCTTTTCAACGCTCCAAGAGCAGGGAATCGTGGAGCACCCTGGTCTGAAGAATCGAGGTAGTACCATGTACCGTAAACACCGGCAATCACAACATGAATAACATTACGAATAACTTCGGAGATGTAGTAACCGGCGAAAAACACAAATACGAGCACACCAATCAACTTGGATTGGGAACAGCTACCTCCACCGACGTCACAACCAATGTTGTTCTCGTTGGGATCAAATTTCATGTAAGTAGCTACGATAACAATGGAGAACAAGATGGAAAAAGCCCCGGAAACGATGATTCCAAGGAACGACGTCATCAATGTTGATGGATACCGTTTCATCACATCGATTACAATGGTCAACACGGTGGCACTGAAGGGGATTCTCGATCGACACCTCCAGTAACACCATGCGGTGAAAAGTGTAAACACCAAAAACACCACTGCAGCCGACCAGTAATGTGCAGCAAAGTAGTATATAGCCGTACCGAGCCCCAACGCAATGTTAAGAATTAATCCGGTGGTGATAAATCCCTTTGGCCAGAGCCTGGCCACGGCAAGAATAGCAAACGATCCGACAATCCCGACAACGACAATAAAAGCAAAGAGAATGGCAGTGTTTGTACTCATGGTGAAACTATTATTTCCTCCGTAGATGGAGCCTCCTTGGAAGCTGTGGGTTTTGGCATAAGCATTAAGGGTAATACCGGCGATGGCAATGAACCCGGCTACAACAGCAAGGAAGAAGATGGTGAAGGGCCAGTCATTGAACTTTGGCTTGTCAATCTTGAACGACTGGTCGAAATTTTGGCCCAGCTGGGGCTTCTCGGTGTAGTAGTTCTGTTGCTGCTCCAAGTCTTGTTGTGGTGTGCCTTGAGGATATTGCTGACCAAACGGATTGTTGTTATTATTCTGATATCCATCACCATAGTTCTGCAGTTGGGGAGGTTGAGGGTATCCGTTAGGTGGGTACCCCTGAGGGCCATAATTAGGAGGATTCTCGTAGCTCATAATGGTAGCAATGGCAGACAATTACAAAGTTTACAAAAACAAACTTATTCGCACTTGTAATTTCCCTTCCAAAACGGTGATGGGATGTACACCGCTCAAATGCCAAAGGAGATGCAGAGTTGCCAATAAATGTGAGTTGCCAAAACAATGAAAAAAATCGAATCTTGAATTTCATTACGTCATGAATTCATGAAAAAGCTCAATGCCAGGGAATTTTTCCGCGTGAGCACGTTGAGATTTTGCCTCGAGTCAATTGTCACATTACATTCCTCATTTCTTAAGGAACTTGTGCCCCACCACCTCCGGCAAAGCTGCTTTCCTCCATTATGGTGTCGTTCTATTGCCGTTTTGTACACATGGTGTTGCAGGACGGAATAAATTACGAATATTTTGTGAGGCTGAACACAGGTACCAGGCGTACATGGCAACTTTTTCAGGAGTTTGGCCAGCATACCATGACCATAGCATGTTTCGGTGTTCATAGAAGCTAGAATACAATTTTGTCGGTGTGAAATGTTACTGGTAGATGAGATTCGTTTGTCTAGTAAACTCTGTTGTGGCATCACGGATAATGTATGACATGCATATTCCGTTTCACCGTGAGAAAAAATCTGATAACTAACAGCAACAGCAAATTTCATATAGCAACCTAACATTGCTCTCCGACCTTTCTGGTTTGAGGGAAAGCGGAAACTGCGTAGAATTGCGAGTCTGTTGAATTAGGCACTCTGTGTTTTTTTGTGTTTTCAACAAAACACGCATTACATCTGAATTTACCGAGTGTACATGTTCCTTACATACATTCGTGTCCGGTTAAAACTGGGTGAAGTAGACCAACAAACTCGTAATATGTAAAGTTTTCTACAAACCATGTTTCATGTTTGTCACTCGAAAAAGCACTAGTTATTTTCTTGAAAATTAAGTGAAAAATTGAAAAATTTCAAGAATCCAAATTTTTTGAACCTGTTCTTCGATTACAACGATCACTTCTTTGGATTAAACCAATCACGTAAATAACACCACTAACTCTATTATCACCAAGTCGCTAGAAACTCCAAACCAATCACAAAGACCGCTTCTGCTGATGTTGGTATCGAACCGCGGAAGAACAGGCATCCTGCATCCAATTGATAAATTTCCAAAATTTCTGCGAAAGAGCGTCCCGTAAAATGCATCTTTCAGAAAATTGCCTCTATGGCCAAGTTGGTAAGGCGCCTCACTAGTAATGAGGAGATCCTCAGTTCAAATCTGAGTGGAGGCATTTCTTTTTTGATTTGTTCTTTAATTGTTTAGTTCCTCGACACTCAGCTGGAGAATGGCTAGCTTGGGAGTAGGTTTATAGCTAGCTCAGATGAACAAAGATATTATGTAATTATACAATGAAAGTTTTTGTTCCTTGACACGACTAAATTTTGCGACACTTTGGATTTTGCAACCATTTCTGTTGAGCGGTTACGTGATCCCCATGATGGAGAACAACAATAACTGCGCCGAAGAGTATTGTGTGTACCGTAATTACACCGAAGTAATCAACACCAATGAAGAGGAGGGCAGTCTGGGGAATTGGAGTGACGAATTTCGTAAAAACTGCTATTCTTCGTGGTGCCAGGAGAATGAAGCAACAGTTTCCCAGGAACAGATCTACAACTGTTTCAAGCGTTTGGGCCAGGTATTCGGATTCCAACATGATAATGTATTAAACATGTTTGACCATTTTATGGTCCAGTTGGATTCTAGGTCCAGTAGAATGGGCTGTCCTCGAGCGTTACTTTCCCTTCATTGCGACTACATCGGCGGCGAGAACTCGAATTATAAGAAGTGGTATTTTGCAGCGTACATTCACACAAATACAAAGTTGTCCAAGTCAGTAAATAAGCCATTGCCAAAAAAAAGTGTTCCTTATGAGTTACATCAGTTAGATAGTGAAAACTCGTGGTTGGCCATGCAATACAAATGGAAACTAAAAATGCACAATTTAACCGATTTAACCTACGTTTATCAAATTGGTCTCTATTTGCTTATATGGGGCGAAGCAAACAACGTTAGGTTTATGCCCGAATGTATCTGCTTTATCTACCAATGTGCATGGGATTATTTTGAATCAGTTGTCGAAACATCCGATCTCCAACAAGCACACCAATTCACTTTTTTGAACAATATCATTACCCCCTTATATTCATACGTGAGAGATCAGCAGTATAAACTTGTGAATAAAAAATTCGTTAAGAGAGAACGGGAACACGATAGTGTTATTGGATACGATGACATCAACCTGTTTTTTTGGCACCCAAAAAACTTGAAAATGATTCAGGTGATGGATGGGAAATTTCTATATAGCCTTCCAGCAGAATCTCGTTATCCCAGCCTCATGCATATCAAATGGGAAACAGTATTTTACAAAACATATAAAGAAAAGAGGTCCTGGTTACATGCGCTTGTCAACTTTAGCAGAATATGGATAATTCATCTCACTATGTATTGGTACTACACCAGTTTCAACTCACCCACATTATATACTATAGGCTACAATCAATTGTTGGATAATCAACCTGCTGACCAGGTTAGGTGGTCGATCATATCTCTAGGGGGAACATTAGCTTGTATCGTAGCAACTTTTGCAAATTTATGTGAGAAACTATACGTTGTTCCAGCAGAAGGAGAGTCTAAAACTAGGCTATTAAGATTACTTTTCTTAATTATTCTAACAGCAATCAATGTTGGCCCATCAATATACATAATTGGATTTTTGCCCTTGAATGTTCACTCAATTCATGGTACATACCTTGGGATGACGCAGTTTGCTGTTTCAGTTCTAACTTTTTTGTACCTTGCAATTGTTCCACCAGACAACTTGTTCAGTTCAAACTCATTCAATCCATCCACTTACCAACAATTTGTCTGCAACTTTCCCGATTTGAGCTTTAGGAGCCAGTCAATATCATATGCTTTGTGGTTTTGCACCTTCATCGCCAAATTTTCAGAATCCTATTTCTTCCTAACCCTTTCGGTTCGTGACCCCATTAGAATCTTGTCAACTATGAAATTATCAAGAACCCCAGGTGATATACTTTTGAAAAACTCCATTTGCAAACATCAAGCAACAATAGTTCTCACTTTACTATATGTCATTAACTTGATTTTATTTTTTCTAGACACATATCTCTGGTACGTCATAATCAGCGTTCTGATTTCACTTATTTTATCGCTTTCAACAGGTGTTACAATCTTCACCCCTTGGAAAAATATCTTTTCAAAACTACCAGACAGAATTTCAACAAAAATAACCTATTATCACCCTGAATCCAAAACAAATCCAACAAAACTCATTGCTCTTGTATGGAATTGTTTAATTGTTTCAATGTATCGGGAACATTTGTTGTCCACTGAACAAGTCAATAATCTTGTTTACGAGAAGGTTGAATCTAGCGATGAAGAGTCTGACAACATTCCGTTCATAAAACCTCCATCTTTCTTCATTTCCCAAGATGACAATTCATTTTCAGTCCACAACTATTTCACGCCAGGAAAACAGGCTGAAAGAAGAATATCATTTTTTGCTCAGTCATTATCTTGCTCCATTCCAGATACGTATCCAACACTGGCTATGCCAACATTCACTGTACTAGTGCCACACTTTTCTGAGAAGATTATACTAGAATTAAGGGAAATAATCAAGGAGGATGCAAATTCTAAATTGTCTTTGCTAGACTATTTGAAGTCTTTGAACAAAGGCGATTGGGAAAACTTTGTAAAGGATACAAAAGTGTCGCTGATTAATCTTGAAGGTGATTACCTTGCCAATTGTTCTACCTGTGTACTTCCTACCTCATCTGCAAAAGAAGAGCCATCTCAATTTGTGAGGAGCAAAATTGATGACTTGCCGTATTATTGTATTGGATTCAAAGATTCTTCCCCTGAAAATATATTGAGAACTCGTATTTGGGCATCTTTGAGATGTCAAACATTGTACCGCACAGTTTCCGGGTTTATGAACTATGAAGAAGCTATCAGAGTCTTGTACAAGACAGAGAATTCAGATGTCGATACTCTGACTTGTCTCCTAATCGAAAAAGACGATGATGTGGAGCTCTTCATAAAAAGAAAGTTTCGAATGTTAATAGCAATGCAAAAATTTCAAGATTTTACACAAACAGAACTTGAAAATATTGAAATTCTATTCAAACTTTACCCTAATATTCAAGTCTCAATTTTAGAAGTTGATTTCGATGACAACGGAAATACTTCCTATTACTCTTGCTTGATAGACTCATCCACAAAGGATAATACAGGCAAATATATTCCACGGTATCGAATTAAATTGTCTGGAAATCCAATTTTAGGAGACGGCAAGTCAGACAACCAAAACAATGCAATAATATTCTACCGAGGAGAATACATTCAAGTAATTGATGCCAATCAAGATAATTACCTCGAAGAATGCTTGAAGATCAAATCTGTTCTCAAAGAATTTGAAGAGATAGATATGAATCCATCTTTCAATTATATCCCAGGTACTTTTGAAGAACGCAATTCCCCAGTCGCTATTTTAGGTGCTAGAGAGTACATTTTTTCAGAAAGCACAGGGATTTTGGGTGATATTGCAGCTGGAAAGGAAAAGTCGTTTGGTACATTGTTTGCTCGATCATTATCTGAAGTTGGTGGTAAATTGCATTATGGACATCCAGATTTCTTGAACGGAATCTTCATGACAACAAGAGGAGGAATCTCTAAGGCGCAAAGAGGGTTACATTTGAATGAGGATATTTATGCTGGGATTATGGCAGTATGTCGAGGAGGTAGAATCAAGCACTGCGATTTCTATCAATGTGGAAAGGGTCGAGATTTAGGATTTGATTCAATTCAAAATTTTACAACCAAAATTGGAGCTGGAATGGGGGAACAACTATTATCTCGAGAATATTATTATTTGGGTACTAAATTACCAATTGATCGGTTTTTGTCTTTTTACTATGCTCATTTAGGTTTTCACTTGAATAACCTATTAATAATGCTCGTGGTCCAACTATTCATGATTTTTTTGGTGAATTTGGGTTCTTTGAAATATGAAACAATTTTATGTGAACCTAATTCAAACGGCGCCATCACTGATGTCCTCATACCAATTGGATGCTACAATATGTCTCCAGTATTAGGTTGGGTCAATAGATTTATCCTTTCTGTGTTCATTTGTTTTTTCATATCATTTGTTCCTATGATAGTTCAAGAAATACTTGATAACGGATTCATCAAATCACTAACTCGAGTTTGTTTGCATTTTTCATCTATGGCGCCATTATTTGAAGTGTTCAGTTGTCAGATGTATTCTAAATCCCTTCGTGATAATATTACCTTTGGAGGAGCTAAATACATCCAAACAGGAAGGTCTTTTGCAACATCTAGGAAACCATTTGCTTTACTTTACTCGAGATATGCAGGTGTTTCATTGTATACCGGTGCATCACATTTCCTAGCATTAATTTTTGCAACCATTTCTATGTGGCAGCCATCTATATTATGGTTTTGGATCACAGTTTGTTCACTCTGTTTGGCGCCATTCATTTTCAATCCTCACCAATTTGAGTGGAAAGAATTTTTCTTGGATTATCGAGAATTTATCAGATGGATGTTTAGAGGTAATGGTGGAATACAAAAGGCATCATGGGTCGAATACGTCAAATCAAACCGTATGAGATTAACTGGACAAAAGAAACATAGAAATGTGATAATTAGAAACACTGATCCAATTTCCAAACCTAATAAAGTCAATTTGCTTTTAGATCAGGTATTGATTCCAACCATAACTTGCATTTTCCTAATATGTCCATTTTTGTTCATAAACTCTCAGACCGGAGTTTCTCTCCCTTTGCGTGTCAACCCTTTGTTACGAATAGGAATCCTTGCAATTGGCCCCTTTATTGTGAATATTATCATATTGCTTGCTATGTCTCTGGTATCTAATATCTTTGGAAATGTGCTTACACCATGTTTTCAGAAAACTCCAGGAATCATTGCAGCGGTTGCTCATATTACGGCTCTTGTGTTCTATGTCATAACTATAGTGGCATTGTTTGTGAGTGAAGGCTGGAATTATGTGCGATCAATAAGCGGGTTCTTATTAATTACAACAATTCACCGGCTATTTTCGCGGATCATAACTATCTCATTGTCTCGTGAACTCCATGAAGATACTACAAACAAGGCATGGTGGTCTGGGAAATGGTTTGGCAAAGGTTTAGAATGGTTGATTTTCACTCAACCAATACGTGAGTTTTTCATTAAGATTTGCGAATTGAACCAGTTCTCAGAAGATTTTCTTTTAGGACATGGCTTGTTAGTCGTTTTGAGTATACCAATGATGATTCCATATATTGACAAATGGCATTCATTGTCACTATTTTGGTTAAAGCCTACATCACTATTTGCGTATCCTATTCTCTCAAAAAAACAAAACCGAAGAAGAAACAAAAAGATTATGAAGTATATGCTTTTATTCTTTTCGATTAATCTTACCTTGCTCAGTCTCTTATTGGCACCGATATTTGCTGCAAAGTACAGTCCTAACATCCGGACACTTGTGCCTGCATTTGCCGCTGAATTGATTCAACCAAATCACCAGAACAATAATGATACCGGAGACGCGAATGCTCCGGCCTACATTCCTCGCGTAAAACCTTCTCCTACAGCAATGAAAACGATATTCTGAAAATGGTTGAAGATTTTCACGTGACAAAAAATTGGTAGCGTTGCTTTGTTTATTATTGTTTGTTTACCAATTTCGGGGGTGCAATAATGCCACCGAAAACGTCATAGTTGAAACAACGAAACAGCTAGGAACAACGATTGACTCGAATAGTAAGAAAACGGTCTATGAACGGCGTACCGAGGAAACTTAAAACAGTAAAAGTTTCAACTCCATCTCCAGGCTTGAGTGGGAATGGCCAATTAACGAAGTCAGAGTTCTTGAGGAGATATGAGGAGGCAGATGATTTGAGTGACGATGACGATATATTTGGCCAAGTTGAGGATGATCTCGACGAGGAATTCCAAACATTGAAACTCAATAGTGATGATATCGAAACGCTACCCAAATCTTTCAAATACAAACTGACTGTCCTGCCTGGTCGAGAAGGAGTGGTTGATTTGGAATTCTCTCCAATTGATTCGATATCGACTTCATCTCCGAAGCTGTCAATATTAGCATCGAACCGATACCATGGTGTAAGTAGTTCGAACTATGCTAGACCCGTGACAAGGAAGACTTTGAGCGAGTATAGTGAGGGGGATGAAACCGATGTTACGTCTCAATTAAACGACGACGAATTTGAAGATATGGATAATATATTTGGTGCTGGGGAAGCTGGTATCTACAACAAAATGAATCAAAAACTTAAATCAAAACAAGCTGAATTGCAGGCCAATGCAGAACGAGAAGAGCGTGAATTGCAAAACAGATATTCGATCCAACAACAGAAAAAATTAATGAGTAATGATACCAATGCAACATTGAAACTAAAAGATTTTAACCAGCTTAACAAAAGTCTAACTCATCAAAATATCAGTTTTCATAATCAACTAGATAATGATAAAACTATCGATTTTGAGTATACCAAAGATGAATTTGAAGACTTTGAACAAGGATTTGATAATCACTTTGAGAGTAAGATGTTAAACTCAAGAAATAATAAGTTAAAAAGGTTCTATTCAAGTTCAAAATTGAACCCGAAGATGCAACGTCCACCTAGTGGTCAATTTGCAACAATGAAAAAGTACAAATCAACCATGGATGTAGGAGGTTTGTCGAAAAACACGGTGGATGAAACAGCTGACCCGGGCTTTAATTTTGATAATAGAGTTAAGAGTCGTTTAGAAAGAATACCGTCATTTTATCACAAAGCAACAAGAGATAACGATCAAGAAAAGCGTGAATATTTGAACAAATTTCAGGAACAAAAATTGATAGAGAAAGAGATTCGAAGAAAGAGAAACAATGAAACTCCGTCAAAGGTTGGAACAGTGCGATACCTAAATAACAATAGCGTAGTGAATGCGCCGCAAATACCAACAAGCATTATCATGAAGTACAATCCAGCAACGAGAACCTGGGAAGGAAATGAGATTGATTTATTACGATTTGAGAATTTACAGAAACCATCATTAATCACTTTAAATGATGTAAAAGACTCCATACCCTCTATGAACCAGAAAAAGTCACGGCAAGGGTATACTAGTAAGGAGACCAATTCCCATATGGTTTTCGATGTTGAAAACTTGAGATGGATTAATACAAATGAAGACAACGAATCAATCTTCAATGAAATACCCGACTTGGAAGATTTTGCACCTACAAAACCATCGCAATATTCGCTCTCATCTCCACCAATTCTTTCACTGAAGCCTACAGCATTAAATGAAGAATTTCACTCACCAATCACAGGAAGAGGTCCTAGTCAATTTACTCAAAGAACAACGTCAACCAACACTGTTTCTGCATCAAGTGAAGAGTCAAATGAAGTAAATGAATTCACAATATCTGATAAATTGATGGAACGGTTTTTGAAGGAAGAAATGAAGCTTTCGAAGAAAATCAACCATTGGTTTAGAGTTGACGAGACATATAATTTTTCACCAGATGTATCCAATCGTGATTATTACTGGGAAATAAGGAACATGATTATGGAAACAGAAGAATAGTGATCATGCAATCGCTAACGATATATACTTGCATTTATACTCATCAATAGCATATATTCCGGAAAGTAGTTTTCATTAACTACTGAGTCACTCTATAACATATATACTGTACTTAAAATTGGAGGATTAAACTGCTCTAAAGCAAGAATAAACCAGCACCAAAGGCAACAGTGATACCAACAACGGCAGCTTTCAACGAAGTGTTGATGTTCTGTCTTGGTAAAGAGGCATCGTTTTTATGGGTGGAAGATGAGCTTGCTGACGAAGTGGAGCCGGATGCAGAACCAGAACCAGAACCAGAACCAGAACCACCAGTAGCAGAACCACCAGAGATAGAACCAGACACGGTACCCATTCCAGCAGTACCTGCTGAAGATAAAACAGCAGAGCAAGATGAAGCAACAGAGGCCTTTTTGGTAGTAGCAGAACCAGAGAAGTCACAAGCTTGGGAGTCCTTACCGTTAGATTTATAGTAAAGATCCAAAACAAAGTTCAATCTTTCTTCTGGGGAACATGGAGAGTAGGCTCCATAAACACCGCTAGTACCATTACCGTTGATACCACCACAATCGACCTTGTCACAGATATATGAGAACAAGTCAGCGTAATCGTCAGAGTTGACATCGCTAGAAACCACACATTGGGCAGCATCAGACATACAAGAGCAAACTTGGGCATCTGGAGTTGGTGGTAAAGCAGTAGCAGCTAACCAGACAGAGTTTTCAGTTGGACAAGAAGTTGGAGACACGGAAGACTCGTTTGATTTATGGGCAATAGAAGGAGAGATGGCGGCGATGGCAGATTTATAGTTACCAAAGTCCGCCATAGTGGAAACAGAGCCGGACGAGTCGATGGAAACTAAACCATAGTTGTTTTCTTCTTGGAAGTACATGTAAACGATACCACCGGACCAGATATCGGTCATATCAGGACCATACAAAGTAGCGACTTCTTGGAACTTTCTTGGAGTGACTCTGTTACAACCGTATTCCGAGAAGAACAATGGAACACCCAAGTTTTCGTACAATTTAGTCACGGTTTCAAAACCAGATTGCTTGAAAGAAGAAGAACCACACCATTCGTACATGTTGATCCCGAAAAAGTCGGCATTACCACCGTTATCATCACAAACAAAGTAATCAGCCAAGTCACCTCTGATGGTGATGTCATCGTTGGAAGAGTAACCCACGGGGATCGAACGGTAGTTCTTTTGCTTGATGTACGCCTTAGAGTCTCTAATGGCGGCCTTGACGTAAGCCGAGGCGTCGGTATTGGTGTCGTTGTTGGTAACTTCGTTACCGGCAAAGAACCCCAAGATGTTAGTGTAGTTAGCAAATTCGTCAATGATACTGATGTATCTGTCCAATAATTCCACCGTCCATTGGGGATCAACTCTGTTGATAGACAAGTCTGGTTCCGACAAATCGGCAATCACATAAATCCCGGCATCTTGCAATGCATCCAAACATCCGGTGTGGTCTTCGGTACCGTTTAAGGCATAAACTCTAATAACGTTGGTTTGCAATTGTTGCAAGTAAGGAATATCTCTCTTACAAGCATCGGTGTTAGCCAAAGGATCGG
>Ga0209941_1001469_pt1 | contig 16249 bp, 11 predicted proteins | sample ThiBiot_300_plan_FD_183945 | JGI IMG/M metagenome (GOLD analysis project Ga0209941, IMG submission 183945) | Wastewater bioreactor microbial communities from Cape Town, South Africa - Thiocy_solids_1 (SPAdes) | ecosystem: Engineered > Bioremediation > Thiocyanate > Unclassified | place: South... | reverse complement strand
AAACTTTATTTGATGGTGCAGTGAGAAAACCCTATATGGCGGAAGAGTGATACTGGTTTTATACCGCGAGAGCGTGGTCGCTACCGCAGCCCGGTACCATATCTAGGCCGGAGTACGCGGGGCATCTCGGTGCCTCTCCGTAGATGCTACGTCAGAATAATCATTTCTGTACAATTACATAGTCACCACCATTACGAGAAATGATGCCAGTCAGTTTCGTGTGCAAACTGGGGCTGGGCTGTACTAACAGTGATTGCCGTGCCGACTCGTATTTCGTCTTGCTTCCGTCATTTTACCTCATGGTTCTGTCTCCACAGTAACCATGTACCCTGTACCCTCTAATGCTAGGGCAGATCTACTATGATGCCACCCTCATCTAACTACGAGTGACATTGACAGTACTTCCTCGGCCTTCAAACTTGGACAGGTTGCAATTGGTGTTGTAAGTGGAATTTGTGTATTTGTGTGTTGAGCTTCTTTCTGTGAATGCTTGTACCTCATCTCATCGCATCGCACCGCACAATAACTTTTCTGTAAATTGTTCTTGCTATTCCTCTCTAAGCGCCTGTGATTCTGTCTGTTTTCGCTGGTGGTGTCGCTGTTTGTCTTCCTTGTAACTTCTGTTCCGTGCGACTTGTCAAGTCTTGTTTGAAACCATTCCCGTGCAACTGGTAGTATATTCTCATCGTCACTCTTTGGCATACCGATGCTTACCCTGCTGAATTGATACGGTACAAGCTACATCTTGCTTCAAGACTCGCTGCAATGGACCCCGAGGATATTTATGACCAGATATCTATCAAAGTCAATAAGAAACGCAAGTCTAAAACTACGAAAGTGAAACCTGCTGTCACTGTTTCACCAAGACGAGTTCCAATTGTGTCAGATCTGGAGTATGACACTGTACTTCCATCCGAATCGCTCAGCTCAAAGGTCAATGCCTTGAATAACAAATTAAGCGGCCCTGTAGATCCTATTCACGTTCCCAAGCTTGATGATAAGTTCAGTATTTCATCGCTACAGAGTGTAACTAGCGAAATGCTACAATACCAGATGTCCAACGGAATCATTCTGCGATCTAACCTTGTACCATTTGCTAACGAGCTACTAGAAAACTTTGAAAATGGCCACCTAAGTCGATACTTCAAGTCATGGTTTGGCCAGACCTACTTGGACCGTTTGACCACCTTCAGATTGTACTTGTACGCCGTAAGATTCAATCAAGATCGGTACGTATCTGACGAGACTGCTCCACAATTATTGAAGATCTTATATGTGATCTTCAATACGAAACAAGCGAAACAAGCAAAACCTACAACTATAGACTCTGACCCATCCAACTCTTCCGTGTCGGTGACTAAACTTTCAATTCCACCGTTCATTTTCAAACGTCTAGGACTTCCGTTACCTCCTAGTTAGTCGAAATGTGCCTCATGTTTATTCCACTTATTTACAATTATCCACGATTACACCTTTCATCATTTCTATATAATGCCCATGTCTACGTCAAGATTCGTTCTTTGAGGTTATTCCAGAACCCGTGGTCATAGATGTTGATCAAGTCTCTCTCAACCGATACAAGCTGTCGCAACCCGTGGTTCTGGACGTCTTCGGGAGGGATAAGAATGGTATCGTCCTTCAAGCTGATGAATGCTGGCTTGCCATCTAGAATGACTTTCTCAGCATACATCTCGTCATTTATCGGCACATCAATGCTGTAAAGCAACTTGCTTTTCACCAAATACTCGATATCCGACCATTTATCTGCCTCGTTGGTGGTGACCCCGAGGTGAATGTACCACAAGTGCAATGCTGTGAATGCCAGGGTGATAAAGGTGAAGACGAAACACAAAATTACAAAGATCCCCGTGACTCTCATTGGCTCGTCCGATTTTATCGTAGACCAGTACCCCAACTTGAGTTGGTGGGACTTGAAATTCAATGCTGAAAAGCACAAATACCCTCCATATACTAGGAAATTGATGTTGGTGAAGAGGTACATCAAGAACCACTTATAGTTGTATAAACCAACACAATTGTTGATCCACACGCAATGATGGTCAAACAACACGTAACAGCGGTCGCAAATGGAACAATGCTTCGATCTTGCTGGTTTTACGATATTACAACTATGGCACACTCTATTGTTGAAGAAGATCAACTGATTATTCTGGAACAACGGGGCCGTTTTAAAGTTTGGTTCGCCCGGGTTGGTGAACATCGCGAGAAGCGTCGACACGTACACCAACGCAATCGAAACATAAATGTACACCTTGGTCCCCAGCGAGATAACAGAGATGGACACTAGAATTGGGTAGGTTTTCACAAAAAACTGCTGGAAACATAGGGTGACGACGGCCAAATAAAACGCTGGCACCGTCCAATTGATGTAGTAGAGTAAGTGGCCGTTACACTTTTGGTCGAGAGTCTTGTAGCCCCGATTAAGTTTAGCTAGACCTAGCAATATCACGTTACGTAATTTTTCAATCTTGGAGTGACGAAGACTGGGACTATCTCCAAAGATAAGCACTCCCACAAGTGCTGGCACGGCAAGTGCCATCGCTACCACCACGTAGAACCACATCTACGGGGAATTTCGTCGCAGGACGTGAAACTGGGGAAATTTGCAACCGGGGTTAAATTTACCACGAATTCCATATGAAAAAAATGAAATTTCGTTATAATTTCACCACCGTTTTTTACCGTCCACCACACCAACGACAAATCGCGAGACATGACGATATCAAACTACATCGAAGTGTTGGACGAAGAGATCGTTAGCGTTCAGCATTTACTACGATCTGTCCCGTTCACAAGCGACGGAGCCACTGCCAACTTCCTCGACGTGTACCAGTTACAGTACGAAACCGTGGTAGACTTACGCAAACACCCGCAGAAATTCCCCATTGAAGGCAGCAAATTGTTGAAGTTGGGCATAAGTTTGGGATCGCTAATCAAAACCTTGGAGGTGGAGGAAGAAATCTACCTCCAGCAGCAACAACAGCAAAGAATGTTTTTGTCCAATCTTCACCAGTACAAACAGAAGCAGCACACGTCGACCTCCAGAACCCCCATGGCTGACGACCCGTTCAGCTCCCCCAAACACAGACAGACATTCCAGCAGACCCATGTGGCTTCGTCGGCCCCAAATCTCTTGGTCCAGCCTAGTGGTGAGGCTAGGGAATATCATAAATCAGCACCATCCACGCCTCCCGGCTCGCCCCAGATGCCTAGCGACAGCTTCAGTGTGTCAACTGAATCGTCTGGTGCGCAGAAAAGTGCCCCCGTCACGCCAGTTCGTCAACGTCCACCTCTGTCTAGTCCCAGGGCCCGTCCTCCGTCGATGTATGTGACTGGCTCACCACGGATGACTCTGCCAGTAACACCAAAGAGACGTCCATCGTCGAGACTATTTTCTGGCTCGCCGAAAATTACGATTCCCAGCTCGCCAAAGGAGCCCCAGCACGAGTCTCCCGTAGTAATACCACCATCCGCATCACCAATTGTCAATTCCCAGCCACCAAGAACAGCGCCGTTTGCTCGTCCAGGGATGTCAAGACACGTTATCACATCCAACAGTGCCAATCAGCCAGTACATCATGTTAAGTTTGTGAAGAATTTATTGACGATCTTGAAGAATTTTGATATTGGGTCAAACCACCGAGTATTATCGGGAAAGCCAGAAATAAGGTTCTCCAAGAGCAGTGACGGGTCTACTAGTTCGGTCAACTCGTTGAATCTGTCGCCAATTAAACTTAGTTCCAAGCAGTTGTTGATTGAAAAGTTGGAAATCAATATCAATTTGGACGTATTATTCACCTACAAGATTTTGTTGCAGCTTGTGTTGAAGATTTTAACCCTTTTGCGGTCGAATTTGATTATTGAGAACTTGGGTGAGGCTCTGGCATCGAAATCCTCCGATGGTGACGAGACGTCGTCGATCTTCTCGTCGAGCTCCAACACTTCGGTAGATAGCAGTATGACGATTCCTGTTGAAGAGTACTTGAAATTATTGAGGCAGATTATTAACAGAATAGTTTGTGGGATTGTTGAACCCTTCATCAAGTTTATTTATAACGAATTGTTGCAGACCAATGTGCAGAGTGACTTTAACAATTTCATGAGGGAGTTGTAAATATGAGTGGATAGGATTGGCACGTATGGAAGGGTACTTTTAAGAAGCTTGCTTGACTACTTTCAATAACAAAATGAAGGTGGCCAACGAACGAGGATTTCCTACAATTGACTCAGCTACGTTTGCAGCTCTTTAGAGTGTAGATGTGCGATTGCTCATAGCGTCGTGGTTCTAATTCTCTCGACGGCTTGAAGTCTGGATAATCAAGCTGTTGTACACAAAAACTAGAGTGCTGTGTTATAGCAGGCACTTTCCGACAGGGAACCAAAGATAAGAAATCGGGATTTCTATTCTTTATGTTGTTGATATTATCTGTCAGCGCAATAGATTTAGTTCTTGTTTATTATGTTATTTTGCTACTCTAAATGGTTTTAATTCTAATGGTAGGTCGCTGAGGATGAGAGTAAAACACCAGCCGTGAGAGGGTTGGTTTATGGTATTAATGTTAGTTTTTGAACCGGTGCAGATGAAGTGTCAGCTACAACACAGCTCTGGAGCTGTTAGCCTGTCACGCTGAAGTGGCCCACAACAATGATGAGGAAGCTGCTCCACTATCCTCCCTCTAAACCCGACCACCGGTCTTGTCACTAGAGTCTAGGCTACATAGATAAGTATGGTAATTTATTTCTAAGACTATACACAATAAAGCCGTCAAATCATGACGCTAAGCAAACATCCACCACGATTGCCGTAATCTCTGCCACTACCGCACTCCATCCTTGCACTTCTTCCTGCTCCCAGCACCACGACTAGCATGGCTACAACCAACAGCTAGCAAACCCCCACCCACACGGAACAAGCTCAATATGACAGTACCGTACAAACCAGCCGTCACTATAAACACGCCATGACGGCTCCAGAATTAAAATTTTATAATCATATACACATATAAATAATCCTCATTTCCCCCAACACTACATCGTCACTAACAATCCTAGTAGTACCACCAATCAGCAATTCTTCGCCAGATTATGTGGCTGAACCGTCTCCCTAGGACCTTACCCACCAACGGAAACAATACCATACTGAATAATCCCTCTAATTGGTGCAAACTCTCCTCCCATTGTTGCTGAGCACTCAAATCATAGTAGTCACTTTCATAGTCATAGTCGTACTCATACTCGTCATCGTCAGTGGTATAGTCGACATTGGTAAAGTCGCTATTTGATTCTACAACTGCTTCCATGGTGTATGTGGTGGTACGGCCGTGTATTGGTGCCACGACGGTAGTTGATTTTGCTAGTGGTGGGTGACGGGTTGGTGGGGGATTTTGTTGTGCTACCACGATGAGGTGTTTCGCTACCAAAAATTTTTCCTTTATTGGTGTTTTGCTATACGAGGCCAATGATCAGGAGATTCAAGTCTGCGGTCCAGTCGTTGGTTCGTACGAACATTGGTGATGTTGGCGAGTCAGTCAGTAGTTCGGAAGCGGTCTCCGGCACCGCTTCAGCCGTGATCAATGTCGATGAGTTTGACGTCATCCTGGAAGGTAAAGCAGAGATCCTTGCTCCAAAAGGTGATAAAGTGTTCTACAACAAGATCCAGCGGTTCAACCGTGACTTGTCGGTTATGGCAATCAAGGCGTATATTGAGATCCGGAATGAAGCCCACGAAAAGAAGCAACTCTTGAAGCAACAGAAATCACTACAACCAGACTCAAACGAGTCGGACTCCCCCGTATCAAAGAGAAGAAAGACTACTCCGGGGCCAATCCGTATTTTGGAAGCATTAAGTGCTACTGGGTTACGAGCAATCAGATACGGCCACGAAATCCCCCAAGTGAGCAGAATCGTCGCTAACGACTTGTTGGCTGACGCCGTTAAATCGATCGATAGAAGTATTTCGTACAACCAGTTGCAAAATAAAATTGAGTCCAATCACGGTGATGCCATCAAATTCATGAGTTCGGTGCCATCGTCAAAGAAATTCCATGTAATTGATTTGGACCCGTATGGAAGTGCGACACCATTTATGGATAGTGCATTACAAGCGATTGAAGACGATGGGATTTTGCTTGTGACGTGTACTGATGCGGGTGTTTTTGCTGGATCAGGGTATCCTGAGAAATGTTATGCGGCGTATAACGGTAATAACTTTGGTAATTCATTCATCAACTCAGAAACTAACCACGAAGCTGGGTTGAGATTAATTTTGAACATGATTGCCACAACTGCTGCCAAATATGGTAAGGCGATCGAGCCATTATTGTCGTTGAGTATTGATTATTATGCCAGATTATTCATTAAAGTGAAAACTAGTCCTATTGAAGTCAAACGTTTGAGTTCAAAAACAATGGTTACATTTGCCTGCAATGGATGTGGTCACAAAGTATATCAGCCTTTGGGAAGAATCAATGGTCACAAGTTCCAGTATCCAAGATTAGATTATTCGGTGACATCACAATGTAAATTCTGTGAATCGGCATTTACAGTTGCTGGGCCAATGTGGTTTGATAAAATCCACAATGAAGAATTTGTCAACAAAGTTTTGCAAATCAACAATGATTCTGACAAGAACGTGTACCAAACCACAGAAAGAATCAAGGGAATGTTGACGTTGGCTAAAAATGAGTTGGAAGAACCATTTTATTTCAACTTGAACCAATTGTCATCGATGTTCAAAGCACCACCAATTCCAATCGACGACTTTGTAAAAGCAATTGGCAACATGAACTATAAAGTTTCGTTAACACATGCCAAAAAGAACTGTATCAAAACCGATGCACCTTGGGAAGTTGTGTTGAAAGTCACCAGAGAATGGTTAATCAAAAATAATAAAGAGTATATTGAACAAAATCGTCAACCCAGCGCAAAGGTTCAAGCCAAAATTGATAAATTGAAGCAAGATATTGGTTGTAATCCAAACTTACTGGAAGGTACTATTGGATTCAAAGTGTTGAAGAATTTAAAGCTGCATGAACCAATCAAGGTTGATTTCGATACCGATAATGAGCAAAGTGAAACCATTAGCAAATTACGGAAATTGAAGATGGTGCGGTTCCAGGAAAATCCAGAAAAGAACTGGGGTCCACAAGCTAAACAAAAAACCAACAAGTAGGGAATGTATATATGTATATTAGAACTAACATAATCATGGTACTCACACCAACAAACAGAATTTATTTAACCAAGTGTACTAATGAGATTATCCCTGTATTCAAATGAAAGACTTGACCTTGTTGATCAAGTTGTTACACGGGCTTGTTGTTAGTACTGTAATTTTTTTCAACTAAAATGCATTTATTGCTCTATCTACTTAAAGTATATAAATATCTATATCCTCATTTAGCTTGGAAGGGAAAATAAATTAAAAACCCACCATATTCCTTTATATTTTAATTTTGATTTTGATTTTTTTAAAGATCAACTCAAATACCTCCGTAAGTTGTAAAATAGCGAACCCAATTAGACACCGTTTCTTCAGACAAATCAATTGATTCGTCGGATTTGGCTAGTAGTAGACGGTATATTCCGTACCAACAATGGAGGTATTGGTTCATTTTTAAATGACGTATATCTGTAATGCAAAAGAATCAGGAGCAAGAAACTCAAATTTGGGTCATGGTATTCAAACCAAGTCATTAAGTAACCCCTTCTTTACTTCTCTCAAAAAACTAAACAAGCCCCGAAATATACATTTCTAAGACGTAATAAATATGAGACACCCTTTTCATCCTTCACCGTTGTCCAAATGACCAGTTCTTTTTTAAAAACAAAATCTTTTTGGGCGCGGTGGGGGACCGAGGAGTAAGAAAATGACCTTTCAGTTAATTCCATATATATTCTTTTGCTTTTTATTTCTTCGGAAATCCTCCCGGTGGCCAAGCTGGCTAAGGCGCGAGACTGTAATTTGTACCCTCAAAAGATATCTTGAGATCGGGTGTTCGACTCACCCCCGGGAGATTTTTTTGAAGTAAAACGGGTTTCTGGGTTGTATGAGATCTCTAATATCCATTGGCATATTCTCTGAGATTGATTGTTTCTCTGTTTTATATCTTTATGTCTCTACACAGATTTCTTGAAATGTAAATTTAAACATGATCATAATATTGGTAAATACTGAGGTCATAAACATCATACGTATAAACTGAAAACACTGGGACTTTTTCTCATATGCATAGTAGCATCACTGTGGGTTTAGCTATGAAACCTCTACAATCTTAGTAAGCAATCTTGGTAGCTATACTTAAGATTTTTGATTGGCAATTTCAAGGACACAGTAACCTGGTCTTTTCTCAGGGTAATATTCTACACTTGGATTAAGCAGCGATGGAAATTCTCCATCAAGTAAAGTTGACCGAACACAAAGTAAGTCACCCATAGCTTTAGGTTGAGTGTAAATTAAACAAGAACATTGTTCACAGGAATGAATTGACTTTGGTTTCCCGGAATCAGTTGCTTCAGTGACATAAACCTTCACTGGTCCAGAAATTTTGAAGTTCTCTGGTTTAACAACAGCAATGACACTCCCGATTGAGCCCGATAACTTTGTACAATGTTCACAGTAGCAAATAATTGGAGAAATATCCTTATCGACAATATCGAAAGTAGTAGCCTTACAGAGGCAAGAACCGTGAAGAAGTGAAGCCATATCAATTGATTGAAGAAGTAAATCTACAGGATTACTAATTTTACAATTAATAATTTGCTGGTATATATAGTGGGAATATCAAATTGGCCCCGTTCTTTAAATCCGAAGAATAGAGCCAATTTGACTGGCTGCAAATTAAATCAAATGTTTATTGTTATAAGCCGTTAATTGGTATAATCTGATTCCAATGTTCTTTTGCATTTGCAGAGCCTATAGTGGCTATGAATAACTCGTATTCTATTATGTATATGTAGTCATGACATGTGTCCCGCGTTAACTATAGTGGTTATACATATTTGAACAATACGTAGTGCTGCTTCGTATGTAGCAGAATACCTGGGTGTGTTGTAATGGAATGGCGTTCTGTTTGTGAACTGTTTGGTTACGTCAAGAAACTGCATTATTTCTTATCTTTTTATTGTATTTATACGAGTCTGTGGTACATACCTGGGTAAACTTTGAAACCTATAGGCTCAGGGCATAACCAGAACAAAATCCACAACTCTAGCTAAAGTTGCTAAGACGCATGTATATATAGCGACACACACCAGACCAAAAGTTCCAGGAATATAATAATGGCGCAATTATGTAATGACTAAAATGAGTCAAAATTAATCTGATTAATGTGGCTCACCATTTGGGTAAGAATTGCTCAAGCAGGTACAACACACGATGATTTCAATCAAGGATTTCTCAACTACAGTCGAGCAAACGTAACAATTACGGAACCAAGGCCGGTTCTATGTTGAATGTAAATAGCTTTGATCTAAGAGTTAACAATTCATAGTTTTAAGTCGTTTTAGGGTGATTATGAACAATATTAAGTATATTACGACTCAGAAATGTCTACATTTGTCTGTTTTACATAGGCACTTGTGCCGACGCTGCTGTTTAACTAAATTATTTGATTTCAGGATATATAAAACATTCCCTATAATCTCAGGTCTGATAAACGGAACTTAAATAAGAAAAAGTAGTGAAAATGCCATGTGTAATTCATCAAGATGCTCGCAAAAATCGATATCTGTATCTGCTTAGCCCAATACATATCCCCTGGCAGACATTCATGTTTTCATATTATAACATATTCTTGTCCTGGGTGAAAAACCAACCGGTTCGAGGAAGTGTCACTTAGAGTAACAGTAGTGTCAGCAAAGAACTCGAAGTTAAAAAGGTATCAGTTACAGTTATTCCCTTCTCTAATTGAAATGTATTTCACTGGTTGGATTTTCTTTTCTAACTACCCAAATCTCAGGTTAGTGTTTTTTCCCAAGCAATTTGCTTCCTAACCCACGTACAACCAGTTGAATCATACTTCGCTAGTCTGTTCGTACTGTCAGCTAAAAGACCAGTATATGTCTTAGTCAACTCCAAAAGCCGTACTGATGTGGATAATAATGACTCTTCAATGGTATGGTAAATATAATCACTCCCTATGAAACTGGCCAAAATCTAAAGTTCGAAGAATAAGTGAAAGTGGCAATAGAATCGATTAGTGGAGGCAAACGTGCAACCATTGGGTAAACTCTTGGGTTTCGCTCGTTAATCGGTCTTAAGGTCCACTATGCCAAGTCAGTTGTATTATGTCTGCTGCATCAGCACGGATTTATTAGTGACACTTAATTGCCATGGTTACCACAGAACATCTCTGGTGCCTAGTTGGCGTAAAACATTACCAACTCAGCTTGTGGCTAGCCTAGAAGCGAAGCCAATTCATCAGTATTGTTCTATCGTAGCAGCCTCAGAAATCACCGTCTTGATTACAAACCTAATATATAGCCAATTTCTCAGGCATTTTTTCATCTTACTACAAGCCAGTAAAAGAATCCTCAAATTACATATATTAATTAATTAATTATTGTATATTACAAACACTTTTAAACCAGTTAAATTATAATAACAAAGCAACACCAGCAGCAGCAACGACACCGACGGCACCAGCGACACCAACTTGTTGAGCGCCACCAGCAGAGGAGGAGGTGGAGTTGGAGTTGTTAGCAGCGGAAACAGCAGAAACAGCGGATAAAGCAATGATAACAGTCTTGAATTGCATTGTTAAACGATTGATGTGATAACTAAGTGAAAATTTTATTGTGAAATTTTATCTTCTTATATAGTCGAGGTTTCCACAGCCTCAGGAAAACACGTAAAAAAGCTTGCATAAAAAAAGAAACAATAGGAGTTGCTCGGCACGTGGAGATAAGCAAATCAGGAGGATTCCAAAAATAACCATTCTATCGAGAACACCACGCAACCATACCCTCTGTTACCATGGCTGTCACCGAAGGGCAAGAACCGTCCATCAACCACTACAACCATCTCTGTCTCAAACCATCTTTCGTCGCGCTATAGTTGGCGTGTACACGAGGTGGCTCGAATCTGTGTCCCTTCGTGAATATGGAATTTCATCTTGCCTTCATCGAAATCAGGAACGATTGTTTCCTAATTGGGTTATATCATATGCATTTATTTTTGCCCGCCCGTGACTTGCTATCTAGCAGCAATGTTGCACCTCTAACGGCTAACATATAACTTGCTTCTTATCTCCATCGCGTTGCAGACTTTTATTGAGCCATTGTAGTTTTCCCGTTGTTGATGACAAACTTCAATGAGTACATCTCCAACTGCGCCCTCCTTTACGAAATGACGCTACATTCTTCCCTTATACTTTTGTCGGGCAATATGCCGGAACCTGCACCCCATTTAGAGGTACAATGTAGTATTTATACATACAGCTAGTAGCAATACTATGTAACAGACACAGGAGACGCAGGAAGGAGAATTCGCATTCACTGCAGGATTGCCCAGTATATTGTAGTGATGTTCGACACTGTATAGGATTCCGTCCAGAGTGTAGTGCCTGAACGCACCCGCATACACTTGCCATGACTAACCTTGAGACAACCATGCCGGAATTGGCGTGGTGATTTGCTGCCCGAGTTTTCTTTTTTTTACCTTGGTGGATGTGCACGACGGCTATTTTGTGGCACTGCAAATCTTCCAGTCTATAGTTTCTCAATAAGGAAAACTAATCATTTACCGTCTACAACTACAGGCGCCACATTCTGCTGCAAGTACTCTATTTAACGTTTACCTCTCTGCATTCTTACCAATGGCACTATCTTCACGTCACAGCCTGTGAAATTGGTCATCTCGGCGCTACCGTCAAAGGGCTGAATACAGGTCGACACACCGGGATTCCGTAATGGCGCCACAGAGTCCATCAAGGCGGAAGAGTCCTAGCCACGGTGAGCGGCCAAGTAAGGACCGCGTAGGCTGATGCGTCGCCAATTGGGTGCCATTCTGTGTGCCAGTATCGCCATTGCTGCGCCATGTGTCATCGATAAGCCATCAGCCTTCCAAGTTTAGCTCTGCCTCAATGCAAGCTCTGCCTCAATGTAAGCTCTGCCTCAATGTAAGCTCTGCCTCAATGTAAGCTCATCCCACGATGCCATGCCTAATTTATCTTCGCTCAAGTAAGCCCGTTTGCCCCTTATACTCTGCCACACGTAAACAATAACAGCCAACGGCCTGGGCTGGGCTCTCGAAAACTCCCCTGATTGCTTAGATACGGGGCTACTGCACTCTGGTGAACTACTTGTAAGACAGCAAGTTACTCTCTTCTAGAATTTTCTTTACCAGGGCAGTATGATCGTTCCACCACCTGTATGGACGTGAACTATCCAGAAACTTGTCACGTCGGTGGACCTCCATTTTCTACTAGATTACTCGATCGTTCATTACAGAATCACGTTAGGTAAAAATAATTCGTCGCAGATTTACGACCAACTCGCGTCTACTATCTTAAACTACGATAAACTGTTGAATTTCACAACCACAGCTTCTAACAATTGTCATCGGCTATATTGCTGGAAGATCCCAATAGCCTATATCCACTTTATTTTCACATTTAGGTTTTTCTCAATTCAAATGCAATAGGGTCCATATCTGGTCTATTGATGTCTGCGCGTATACGAGTCACATTATTGTTTATTTCAGATCTTACTTGAATATATAGACCCCATGGACCCTATTGCAACTGAATGGAACAACCCCAACTGAAAAAAACAACTTTTACTGAAATAATACCCTAAACCTACGATGCATTGTACGGTAGGTTCTGCACTATAGTGCCATTAATGGTCGTTGAAGAAACAGTGAAAACTTTGTCAAATTGGAATCATTATGTTCTATTTATCTCTTTTTGTGTGCTGCTATTTCGTCTATTCCCACTACTGGTAACGCATACCCTCTAATGCTCCTCCTCTTCCACTATCTATTTTCGTTGCTTCTGACGCATAATGTGTTGCAAACCTGCAGCTTTGCAAAGTACGACACACTCTGGCAACCTCAACAACCATGAAATCAATCCAGTCATCTACGCCCTCCACTCATCCTGACACTCAATCCTCTTTGATATTTGTGCTCGGTAATGCACTCGGTTGATTTTTTACATCAAGTGTTTTCCACTATATTGTCACTTCTCGTCCATTCATAAATGGCTGCAATATTACTATATTCTTTACCTCATGAGCACTTCCATCAATAATAATACAAGGAGCAGCATCAAGAGTCCCTACTCTCACTGTACTCACTGAAACTACGAAATTGCTGCTGGCTGACATTTACCGCCACGTTTAATAGTTGGCGCTACCATGTACTTATTTGTTTACCTTGTAATGTAAAACAAATCAAACAGCAGTCACTACATTCATTGTCAACAGATGTGGGCAACTTGGTGTACGTAATGAATGCAGTTCTCTCAAAATGCAAAATTTCAACCCTTAATCAAATTGGTCTTTTGTGCGGGTTTGCTAGTGCTACAAACAAACAGAACCGGATCCAATCCATAATATCAGGTTTGGAGTTGTATAAACACATCGAAAGGGACTTCAATATCACTGATTTTTCCGTGCTTTCGGTTGATATAGGTTACAAAAACTTTGCCTACTGTCAAAATCGAGTCGACCTCACCACCAATGACCCCGTCACCGTGGTGAATTGGAACAAATTGAACCTTGATGAAACGTTTGGTTCAAGTTATGTCCCATTGAACTATTCTCCTTTACATGAAGAAAAAAGGTACCAAAATTATATCGCAACGAGGATCGCGTGCAGGTTGACAGACTTGTGTCCCGATATCACTGTGGTGGAAACACAACGAACCAAATCAAATAATAACCAAGTCACATTGCCTACAATTCTCAAGAACTACACCCTTGAAAATTTGATCTATAATCAATTTTACCAATCAAATCGGTTGGCTCTTCCGATGACCTCAGCCCAGATGATTAGTTTTTGGATCAATCGATTCGTCTGTAAGAAATCAATCAAGTTGGCGAAAAATGCTAAACAGTTTAGAAACATGCTAGTACTTTCGTGGCTTTCGTCGTCGAAACTAATCAAATTTGATAAATTAAACCCATCGATTACCACTCCAGTCACGAAAACACTTCTTCTTTCTTCTTTGGACTTACCCACGACGCATAATAAAATCGACGATTTGGTCGATAGCTTACTCTATAACCTCACCATTATTCATCAATTGAAGAACCAGAGAATGTTGCTTCATTATCTACTGAACGGTCTTGACTTGACCGAATTCGTCATCCACCACAATCAAATCCAATTGGATTTGATTGCCGATCTCGTGGTGAAGAACAATTTGCCTTTACTGCCAGACTTTGCCAATTACATCAGTTAATCGTAAATACTTAAACCCTCAGCAAAACATACTTGCATCAGTTTTGAACTACTCAAAAATGATGTTGCATTACTAGCTATAATAATACAATATTTAATTAATCCAGCCACTGGTTCTCATATTATATTTTGCGTCTCTTTTGGTATGGGTAACTTTTGTTCGATTTGTTTTCCATCTTCACAGTCTTGGTCCGTGAGCTCAAATATCAAATCGTCCTCTGTGTCATTTGCATCGTGGTTTGGTCCTTGTTTGTGAGATTTGGCATTATGACTGTCGTCGTCATCTTCCTCCTCTCCATCGTTAGTATCAAGATGCTCGTCGTTTTCATCTCCGTCTTCTTCTTCATCGTCCTCGTCGTCGTCATCATCATCCTCGTCATCATCGTCGTCGTCGTTATCTCCGTCATCACCATCGTCCTGATTTTCTTCGTCATCGTGCTCTTCTTCAGCTTCTTCAATATCATCATCACCATCTAATTTGGCTCGCTCAGCTTTAAGACCACTGATTCTTCTTCTTAATATATCAACAATATCAGACCATTCTCTCATTCCTCCCATACCAATGTCCCCACAGACCAATACTTTCTCTACTGGTTTTAAGATTTCAATGCCAAACCAATCTGGGGAGCTTAAAATTGCCAATTGTTTTGCGGTGATTGGATGGGTGTACATAAATGTGTTCATCGCTGGGGCAGCTAAAATAGGTTTTTTGATATTTGATTGTTGTGGTCCCCAGGCCCTAATGATATTGGTCAACAAATTATCTGAAATACCATTAGCAATTTTCGCAAGTGTATTTGCAGATAAAGGAGAAATAAGCATTATATCAGCCCATCTTCTTAATTCGTTATGCAAAATCATTTTATCGAACGGGTTCTTTGGTTTTTTACATGCGGTGGTTTCTGTAGTCGAATATTCGTAATTAGCCCATTCATCCTCGTCACGCCAAATCTTGACATCATTGTGGATTTTAGTCCCCTTAAGGAAATGCGTGGCCGCCTTGGTGACAACTAGTTGAATAGAGATTTTGTTAGTGCCATAGATTTGGAACAATTTGTCAATTATCATTGGCACTTTGATTGTAGCAACACTACCAGTACATGCTAGTAAGATGTGGAATTTTCCATCGTCTTCAAACGTGAGAAATTGTTGGAATGGTACTGGAGGGCCAACTGGCGAGGCTACGAGGATTTTCTTCGGTATCTTTTTTGCAGAATTCTTTCTCGATATGTTGATAGGGTCGGTCTTTGAATTTCTTCTTGACGATTCGTTCAGTGACAATGGAAGTTGATTCGAAGCTGCGGCTTGATGTGGTGATAATCTTTCTTCTGCAGCTGGGGGAGGTGTTGGTGACTTCATCCGTTTTTGTTTCCCATCAAATGGAGAAATGTTCAATCTTGGAGAAACGATATCGGGAGAATGAACTCTCGATGAATTTGCTGAAGACTTGTTGGATTGAATTTTCGTTTGGATATTTGGAAGGAACGATAACCCGTCAACCGAGTCCTTGAGCTGTTTCAACAAACTTGCATTTCTCAGCACCCCAGGCTGATGTATTTGTTGTTGAGGTTGCGGTTGCGGCTGACCCGTCAAGTTGACTGCGCTCGGCTGGGACGATATAGTGAACCGTCTTGATCTTTCCTGGGCGCCATCATCGTCAAATTTGACGGAGGGATTGGCCTTCAGTAGTGGGATTGATGATTGTAAATTAGAAGGAAGAGGCACCATCTCGTGGGTTTGCATTGCTGGCACATTGGTGGCCATACTTGATCTATTGTTGATGATTGGAGGCACTGTTTGTGACGATTTAGATATGATGGA
>Ga0209941_1001460_pt1 | contig 16312 bp, 27 predicted proteins | sample ThiBiot_300_plan_FD_183945 | JGI IMG/M metagenome (GOLD analysis project Ga0209941, IMG submission 183945) | Wastewater bioreactor microbial communities from Cape Town, South Africa - Thiocy_solids_1 (SPAdes) | ecosystem: Engineered > Bioremediation > Thiocyanate > Unclassified | place: South... | reverse complement strand
CGTGATTGAGGTAAAGATGGACGTCGCCGCCGGTCCACACCAGTTCATGGGCATGAAGGCCGCATTGCGCCGCAACCATCCGCGTCAGAAGCGCGGCTTCGAATATGTTGAAGGCAAAACCCAGGCCGAGGTCGCACGACCGCTGGAACAGAAGGCACGACAGTCCGCCGTCGCTCCGCACATGAAACTGATAGGTCATGTGACAGGGCGGCAGCGCCATGCGGTCGAGATCGGCGACATTCCACCCGGTGAAGATATGCCGGCGCGAGCCGGGGTTGTTGCGAAGCGAGTCGATCAGCGCGGCGATCTGGTTGTGCCCCTTTTCCGCGCGGCGGAACAGGCCCTCGCCCGCCGGCTCGTAGCGCGGCCAATTGACCCACTGATGACCGTAGACCGGCCCCAGATCGCCCCACGCCGCCGCGAAATCAGAATCGGCGACGATCCGCGCCTCGAACGCTTCGGCGTCGATCTGCTCGCCCGTCGCGCGGCGATATTTCTCGAGCGGCCAGTCGGTCCAGATGCGGACGCCCTGCGCAACGAGCGGTCGGATATTGGTGTCGCCGGTCAGGAACCACAACAGCTCGCGTAGTGCCGTTTTCCAGTAGACGCGCTTGGTTGTGAGCAAGGGAATGGCATCGTCGCGCAGCGAAAAGCGCATCGTCTCGCCGAACAGCGAGCGCGTCCCGACCCCGGTGCGGTCGACGCGTTCGTCGCCTTCGGTCCATATCCGACGCATCAGGTCGAGATATTGAAGTTCATAATGGATGGATTCGGACAAGACTCGCTCCCGGCATTGCGGCCTCTTTGCTAGGCGGCAGCGACGCGGCCCGCAAGCGCCCCGCCCGACCTCGCACCGTTTCGGCCCAGTCCCGGCTTGGCGCGCACGGCCCTGGAGCGCAGATTTCGGCAATGGCGCTCGCTTTTCCTCCTGCCCGCCCTTTCGACGGCCCGACGCTCAGCGGCTTCGTCGATCGCGACGCGGAGGATGCGGTGGCCCGCGATCTGCTGCGCGCCGAGTTTCCCGCCGACCGCGAGCGACTGATCCTCGCCGGATTCGACGGCTTCGGACGCCTGATGCGGATCGAACGCTGCGAAGGCGGTATCGACGGCCGCTGCACGATCGCGCCCGCCTGCTGGCACCGGCTGATCGGCCGGGGCGCCGCGACCGTGTTGATGGCGCACAATCACCCGTCGGGCTGCGCCTACCCGAGCGAAGCCGATCTGAAGGCAACCGGCGAGGCGATGGATTTTCTCCGCCGAATCGCCGTCGATTTGACCGATCATCTGATCTTCGTCGATCATGGCCATTTCAGCTTTCGCCGCGCGCAATTGCTCTAAATCGGCGAATATCGCCAAAGCTGCCGATTGACGCTTGAAGTTCCGAAAAGGCGCGTCTAGAGGACCGCCCTGCCCTCGCGCCGGTCCGCCGGCGCCAGAGATCGGTCGGGGAGTAGCTCAGCCTGGTAGAGCACTGTCTTCGGGAGGCAGGGGCCGGAGGTTCGAATCCTCTCTCCCCGACCAGTTTTTCAGCCAATTCTGCCCCAAAAATACAGGGGCCGAGGGTTCAAATTGAACCTTCATGCCGACATCCTTCCTTTCTCGATCGCGTCTGCGACCCTCATCAAATAGTCCGGCGAGAAGCGCGCGTAGTGCTTCTGCGTCGTTCGGTCGTCATCGTGACCGAGGTATTGAGCCAGTTCTGACATCGGCGTTCCCGCTTCGGCCGCCCAGACTGCGCCGGTATGGCGCAGCGTGTAGGGCGTTGCATGGACATTGCTCCTTTCGCTCGCCGCCTGGAATGCCTTTTTGATGTTGCCGACCGGCTTGCCGCCGCGCTCGATCACGAACGTAGTGGTGCGCGCCGCGAACGCTTCCTGCATCGCAGCGAGCAGGCGCGGGCCCATCGGCACGATCACGCGACGCTTCCGAGTCTGCGCGACATCATCGAGCTTGTAATTGATCTGCCGGCGCATGAAGTCGACGCGATCCCATGTCAGTTCGAGGATCGCGCCGGGACGCGCGCAGGTGTAGACGCCGATCAGCGCATAGAGCCGGGCGTGCGGCGCGACCATGCCGTCATAGAAGCGATCAAACTCTTCGCGGGTCAGGTGCTTGGTCGTGTGCTCGGTCGCGGCGGGGAGCCAGACCTTTCCCCGCCTCTCGATGTGCTTCTCGTCAACGGCCCAGTTGAGCGCGGTCGATAGGCGCATCAGCTCATATCGCGCTGTGGAGTCCGCGACGGGCCGACCCTTGCGATAGGTCTTGCACATCTTCTCGTCGACAAGCGCCGGGTCGACGCCTTCCCAGAAGGGTTTCATCGCCTTCCATGCGTCTTGCGACCGGATATGCGACGGCTTGCCAGCAATGCTGGCGATATAGGCCGTCATGATCCGACCCACGGTCCACGGTGAACCGTCGGATTTTTCCCAGAAGGCGCGAGCTTCCGCTTCGGCGCTCGGCCTATCCGTCGATTGGAGTTGGCGTCGGCGACGAGTGATTTTCGACTGGGGGTCGGCTGGGTCTGCTCGCTGCCAGGTGACGAGGGCGAATCCGCCTCGGAATTTCTGGACGCTATACGGCTCTGGCTCGGTTCCGCTGGACATTTTTCATACCTCTCGACCTCGGCTGCACTGATGCGGATAAGCACACCGATTTTGAATGATTGCAATCTGCCGTCAGCGATCAGCTTGCGGACCATGCTGGCGCTGACGTCCCACCGCGCTGCGAGCTGCGGAACGGAGTATGGTCTCGTTTCGTGGGCGGGATCGTCGATGACCTGATGTTTCACGACCGATGCTTTCTGGTCTTGCGATAAGGTAGGATTCCGCGTGCCGCTGCATAATCGAGGAGCCGCTCAGATGCGCGATACCACTCGCCGCGCAGGTGCTCGGGGCGCAACGCGTTGTGAAGCACTCCCTCGAACGACTGTGGCGCCTTGAACAGCGCGATCATGTGCAGGTCGGTCGGGAATGAGATTTGCAGCGCGTGGAGGCGATCGAGTGGCTTTGTCGAATAGCCGACCTTGATTGGACCGTGCTCTCCCTGCCGGATGAAATATATATATGTCTGGCAGCAACGCGAGCAGACGCGCGGCAGCTCTGGCAACGGACCCGCCGTGTTCGCCTTGATGGCAGCCCGCAGGTCATCGATCGCACCCGTTTGGAACAGTAGACGGACGTCGTCGGTTGACAGATCGAGATCGCTCCCGGTTTCCTGCGCTCGATCGAGGCGGCGCGCCAAGCTGGGAAGGAGCGCGCTCATACCACGACCGTCACTTTCTCCGCGGCGCGTGTCACGGCGGTGTAGAGCCAGTTGCGCCGCGAATCCCGGAAGGCTCCGCTTTCGTCAAAAATGATCGGGCTATCCCACTGCGAGCCTTGCGACTTGTGGCAGGTGATCGCCCATCCGAAGGTGAATTCCTGCGTCTCGCGCTTCGCGCGCCAGTCGAGTTCCCGTTCGGTACCGTTAAAAAACTGCTCGAATGTCTTGATTTTGACCGGGTCTCGCTTTTCGTCGAGCGACGAAACGCGCATCTCAATGGTCTGGTCAGCGCAATATACTCGCTCGACATCCCAAAGCCCGCCGTTGAACAGGTGCTTCGACCGATCGTTACGCAGACAGATCAGCCGATCGCCCTTGGTCGGATGAAACGGCGCCAGTTTCCCTGACAGATGCTTGAGCGCGCGGATTCGGGTGTTGAATGCGGTTCGCGTCCGATTGAGACCGCAGATCAATTGGTCTGCGTCCAGCACGAGCTCGGCGAGTTGGTCGCGATCGGCATGTTCGCGGGCAATGACCAAGCTGTCGCCGTATTGCCCTACCTGCAGGGTGCGTCCGGCGCGAATATCCATGCTCATTCGGATAATCGGATTGCCTTCCGCCTGGCGGTGAACCTCAGTCAGCATGACGTCGGGGTCGGCGTTGATGAAGAAGCCCTCATCCTTTACCGGTGGCAACTGCGCCGGGTCGCCCAGGACGAGGATCCGCTTGCCGAATTTGAGCAGGTCGCGCGCCAGTTCTTCACCGACCATCGACACTTCGTCGACAATGAGCAGCGCAGCGTCAGCTAACGCGCTCTCTTCGTTGAGCTTGAACACCGCGTCGCCGGTCTTCTCATCGACTTCAACGCTATAGATCAGAGAGTGGATCGTGGATGCGTCCTCGCAGCCCTTTTTCCGAAGGACGAGCGCCGCTTTGCCGGTGAAGGTGGCATAGAGAACGGTGCCCTTGACGTCGTTCGCGAGTTCCTTGGCAAGCGTGGTCTTTCCGGTTCCGGCATAACCGAACAGGCGAAAAATCTGCGGTGCCGCCGGGTCAGCGAGCCACCCCTTAACCTGCGCGATAGCGGCGTCCTGCTGAGGCGACCAAGTCATGGCGCTTGCCTCCGAAGCCGCCGGCGGATGCGATAGAGGTAGCGCATCTGGACGACCTGTAGGGCGAGATTCGCGAACAAGAGAACGCCGAGGATCATGGCTTGGTTGTCAGTCATGCTGCCTCGCCTTCCAATTCGAGCGGGGTGAACTCCGGATGCTTGCTCGCCATGTGGCGCTCAAGCTGGACGAAATGCCGGTTGCAGCACGGACAGATGCCCGCCTTCGCGCGCTTCGTGATCTTCGTGGCGTGGCCCTTGTAGCCGTTGGCGCGGCGGCGCTGGTGTTCGGCTTCCTCGCGTGCTTCGCGAACCTCGTCATCACGCTGAGCGACGCGCTGCTCGGCGCGCTGACGGGCCAGGCGCTCCTCTTCCAGTTGCTCCCGCAGCTTCTGCTCCGGGGTCTTGCCGAGAATGTAGCTCTGGCTGTGCCCGTTCGGGCAATAGAAGGTTTGGCCGTTGCGCTGAAGCTGGTCGTACATCGACTGTTCCAGCCCGAATTTGACGCGGCAGGCTTTGTTGGCGCAGATTTCGGTGGCGAACTGGGTCATGCCGCGCCTCCCTTCGCATAAGGAAATATGATGTCGTCGCCGAACTGGAACGGCTTCTGCGGCACGACCGGGCCGAACCGCGCGAGATAGCGCTTGCTGTGCTTCGCCCAGACCTTCTTGCCCCACGACGTGCCGCCGTGGAATTCTGACGCGGCCGCGCGGAGAGCGCGCTTGCGGTCGGCGACGGTTGCATCCTCAGGCAGGCTCGCGTGAACCCGCTCGATCGCTTGGGAGGCCATGCGCTGCCAGTCCATCAGAGGCCCGCCTCCGGACGGTATGGTGGATGCTGGTTCGAGCGCTTCCAGAACATGTGCTCGTCGGCGCGCATCAGCTGAAGGTGCGCGATGACATCGTCGGTTGGGCACATGGCTCCGGCCCACGATCCCGCGTAATAGGCGATCGGATGCATGCACAGGCAGCAGAGAATATGCATCGACTTGTTCGGGTCGCCGCCCGCTGCGCAAGCGACCGTGGGTTTCAGCCGACGGAAGATATAGGTGACGCCGGACCGCTTGCTCTTCTCAAGGAACATGCCGGTCATCACATAGTGCTTCATCTGGCGATGGCTGAGCAAGTTCCCGAGCAGCTGCAACGCGCGCTGTTCCTGTTCGAGGCCCCACGCGTCGGAGCAGCCGAGCGTGTGCAGGTCCATCGAGATATGGTGAAAGGCTGGCTCTTTGCCGTGGACAGCCCGGCCATCTGGTGACTTGGCAACCAGAATGTTGCAACGCCAGCGATGGCTGTACCACTGGTTGGCGATGGTCCAGCCCTCGTACTCGCCAGTTTCCTCACCCTCCATGTCGCGCTTGCCGATCTGCTTCCCGAGCGCTTCGGCCCACGGGTAGGTAGGCTCGATAATCAGGCGTTCGCCATCGATGGGCATCGGGATGCCCGCCCATTCGCCCCTTTCCTGCGCGACCTCGAACAGCCGATCACGCAGGAAAGAGAAGCTGTCGAGCGCCTTAGCCGCCGCTTGTCCGCGCGACTGCGACAGCCGAGGTGCGTGCCGCGGGGACGCGGACGGGCTTTGGCTTTGCTTTGCCTTTCGAGCGGCCGCGCGGCGGGCTTGCCGGTTCTTCGTCATCTTCCTGCTCCGTATCGCTCGCCATGCCGGCGATGATGTATTCTGCGGTGTTTTCGTCGAAATCCTTGGCGCGCCGGTAGAGCGGCTCGCCCTTGTCATCCTTGCCGACCTCGATCAGCAGCACGAACCCGCGGCGGATCATGTCCTTGACGATCTTCGCGGATTTCTTGACTTCTCCAGGTTTCGACGGATCGAACGACAGCTTCGTGTCGCCGGCGCCGACGTTGAGTATGCCGACCTCGCCGATCACTGCCGCCTCCCCTTCTTCATCAGCTGCTTCGCGGTCTTCCGCTTGCCCTGGACGATGCCGACCTCGAGGTTCACCTCGACCATCTGCATCAGCTTGGCGCGCTGCTCCGGCGTGTCGGGCCAGTCGCCCAGCGCGAAGAGCGTCCCGGCCTGCAACCCAGCGAAGATGATGCCCGCAGTCGCGGCGGCGGTCACAGCGTCGCGCGGATCCTCGAACTGCGACATCGCGCCTTCGAGAACGTGGCGGAAGTTGTCGACCATCTGCTGGATCGGGACGGCGTAGAGGTCGGTCGTCATCTTACTTCTCCGTCTGCCGCGGACCGCGCGGCCGAATAAATCCTTCGTCTATCACGGCACGGATGTGCCGGACGCGTTCGGGCGAGAGGGCGGTGGCGCGCCGACGGGCAAAATCGGCATTGCGTTCGCGCCCCCTCGCCACGAGTTGGTCCAGACTGAGCGGCTTCGGGGGGTTGGGCCGCTGGCGTCTGAACCAGCCGAACATCACTTGACCCCGAGCCGCTCTTTCGCTGCCTCGTGGGCGGCGTCGCAGCGGTCGTTGTCGAAGTCGCTGAGCTGCGGCATCCACGTCATCCAGTTGGCGTGGACGCCCTTGAGATCGATCGCGGTCGTTGCCGCATCGAAGCGCGAGACAAGCTGGTCGACGATATCGCCCTCTTCCGATACACCGGACGCCTCAGGGGCGGCCTCTTGTGCAGGCTCCTGCTCCTGCTGCTGCTCCGGTTCGGGTTCCGGCTCTGCGGGCTTCGTCTCGGCCTTTTTCGTCGCCGGCTTTTTCTCTGCGGGCTGCTCCTGCTCGACGGCACCGTCGTGCTGGTCGCCGTGCTGCGCGTCGCTGCGCCCCTCGGCGGCGGTGGGATTGTCGGCGGTGGTCGTCTCCACGATTTCGCCGGTCTCGGGATCGTGCGGGGTGTCTTCGCCCTGCTCCTCCTCCGCAAGCTCGTCGGCGGTCGGCAGCGCGGTCGGCGCGTCCGGCTCAATCGCGAGAACCTGGCCGGTGGACGACGCCAGCAAGGCGTCATCATCCTCGCGGCCCTCGACATCGAGGATATCGCCAGACATCGGCAACGTCTTCGCGTGCCGGCGCATGACAGTCTTCTTCGCCATCTCGCCGAACCAGTCTACCCACGGCCCTTTGGGCTCGATCGGCTTCTTGGTGCGGCGATCGATCATGCCGATCGCGCCGGTCTTGCTCACCTGACGCACCTTGTTGATCTCGGCGCGCGACATGACCTCGTAGGACATGGTGCCGTCCATGTAGGTCGCGATCGAATAAGCCGCGACGATGTTGTCATCGGTCGCTTCCTCGTCGCTCAGCAGCAGGTCCGGCTTGTGGCGCAGCATCCGCTCGGTGCCCTCCTCATAGAGGAAGGTGCCGCGCTCATATTCAGCGCGGTAAACGACCTTGGCCGTGATGTCGCGGATCTCGCCCGACTGCAGGATCTTCTTCCGCAGGCCGAACACCATAGGCATGTACTGCGCCATCTTCACCGAGACCCAGTTGCCGTTCTGGTTGACGCGATTGTTGAAGATTACCAGCGCAGCCTCGCGGCCGTCGGGCAACAGACCATCCTGCGCCGCCTTCATCACGGAAAGCAGCAGCGACTGGCGGTCGGCGCGCAGAAGATCGGGGTTCGCCTGCACCGCGGTGATGATGGTGCGCTGGAACTTTTCCGGCGAGATATGCGACGGCAGCGCCTTGCGCAGCTGCTCGGCGCCCTTTTCGAGCTCGTAGGCGAGACCCTGCGGCGTGCTCGGGTCAGGGCGACGAACTGCGGAGGAGTCGGCGTCGCGGGTGGCGATATTGGTCTGGGCGTTCATGGCTCAAAGGCTCCGGATGTTGAAATAGATGCGGCGCGCGGCGTCGCAGTCGGGGCGCGCCCGGTGGGTTTCGGGATAGGGTTCTCCGACAATGTGCAGATGCGTGTCGGGGAGGCTCGGCGGCCAAGCCCATCCATCCGGCTTGCGCGGCAGCTTTTTGACGTGCGCGTGGGCGCCCGACATGGTGCAGTAGTGCGGCACCGCGCATTCCCACTTCTCGCCGGTGACGCGCGCCCCGTGGATCCGCATCATGCGCAGGTCGAATTTGACTTGGTGACCGCAGACCTCGTCGGCCTGGCTGATGAGCTCGACGAAGCGCTCGTGCGCCTCGACCGGCTTTATGCCCTCGGCGGCGCACATATCGCGCGTGATGCCGTGGATCGCGATGACGTCCTCGGGAATGTCGACGTCGTTATCGATCAGGAAGTCGAGGCTGGCGATGATCTCGCGGCTCTCGAAATCGATCAGGTCGGCAGCCAGCTCCACCACATAGGGCTGGCGCGGATCGTCCGACGGCTCATGGTAGAGCGGAATCCCGCTGGTCTCCGTATCAAAAATCAAAACTTTCATCTGTTTTTCCTCATGTTCTGCGGGGGGATCAGCGGAAGCTGGCTTTTGCGACGGGCCAGATGCGGACACCTTCGAGCGTGCGCGTCCCAGCCTTCACGCGGCGGGCGATGGCCTTGTCGATCGCCTCGCGGACCTTCTCGTCGTCGGCGACATGGATGAACGCGACCTCGTAATCCGTGACCTCGCTCTTCCATTCCTTCTTGCCGGACACGGTCGCGCCTTCATCGCTGCGCACCGGCTCGGACTTCGTCGGCGCGGCGGGAGCGAGGGCTGCGGCCGCCATGGCCTGCTCTGCCTTCGCGGCGGCTTCGCGTGCCGCCTCCTCGGCCGCGGCACGCTCTGCATCGTTCGCGGCATTGGCAGCGGCGGCTTCGGCCTCTCGCTCGGCCTGCTCGCGCGCGGCTTCGGCCTCGGCTGCGGCTTGCGCAGCGGCGCGCTGCTCCGCCGCGATGCGGTCGCGCTCGGCTTTCGCCTCTGCATCCTTCTTCGCGACATAGGCGTCGGCGGGCGTGCTGACCTTCTTCATGCCGGCGTCGAGCCGCTCGATCAGGGCGTTCTTCTCGGCATCGACGAGGCGTCCGCCGTCCAGGTAGGGCTGTTTCACCGCCTTGTGCGTCGCGTCGACATGCGCTTTCGCGGCGCGGATCATCTTCGCCAGCGTGCCGGCGCGCGCCAGCTCGTCGTCATTCGTGACGCGAACGCGCGAGACCGAGCCATAGTCCTCCGGCTTTTCCGGGTTCATCTTCCCGACCATCTCGTCGAGCCGCGACAGGAAGTCGGGCCGATCCGCGAGCAGCGCTTCCTTGAACTCGGCGGGGATGACCTCCTCGAGCGGCGGCTTATTGTGGTGACGGTCGGCGATCGGCTCGGCCTGCTTCGGCCATTCTTTCACGCCTTCGAATGCGGTAGCCATCGGAAATCCTTTCAGAACGGCAGGGGGTTGTCGGAGGAGAGCGGGTCATATTTCTGCCCGCGGTTGGCGTAGGCACTGTCCGGCGCGGCGCGCTGCGCCCAGCGGCGGCGACCTTCACGCATGCGGAAATCCGCCTCGCTGATCGGACGACGCGCGCAGGCGGGCCAGACTCGTTCCAGATCGATGAGCGAACCATCGTCGCACTGAGCCTGCCAGCGCCAGCCGCGGTCCATTTCCTCGCCCGTGACAGGATCGAGCGGCGCGCCGAACCAGATGCGAATGCCGATCGCGACGGTGTCGGCGCCAAGGCGGACGCGATAGAAACCCGCGACGGGCGTCTCGGTGTCGAAACCAGCGAAGCTGCGCGCCGGCACGCTGCGCTCGCCATAGGGGACGGCCGAGCGGGTCACAGAAGCGTCTCCGGCCACTTGTCCCGGTGCTGGTCAAGCATATGCTGGCCGAACCCGACCATCTTCACGCGCTTGACGCAGAAGGGGCAGGACATGGTGTCGCCCTTGCGGACGGGGTCGCTAGGCTTAGCGAACTTCGGCGCGGCCTTAACGTTATAGCGGCTCCCGCGACCCACAGTCGGCTGGCGGCGCTCTTCAGCCTTGCAGCCAGAGCACAGCGTCGGGAAACCGATGTCGGATCCGATGAAATCCCCGCACTGGCAACACAAGGTGCCGTCGAGCATAGCGTCTGCGATATCGCCCATTACGCCGCCAGCCTCCCTGCCTCACCGGCCAGCCGCATCGCAGCGCGATACCGCTCGCGCGTCTCTTCGCGGGCCTGCTCGACGGTGCGGCCGCGCAGCACCGCCACAATGGGATATTCAGCGACGGCAACACGGCCGCGCGCCAGAACAGCCGCCGCCGCGTCGATGCGCGCCAGCTCGTCCTGCAGGTGCCACGTCAGGCGGGTCGCTGCCGGGATCGGGTCGGTCGACGGTTCGGCCTGCGGGAACGCGCGGCGCTCCAAGGCCTCGTCGATCGCCGCTTCGGTGCGGTCGAAGGTGTAGGTCGAGCGGCTCATCGCGACACCTGCGCGACGGGGCGCGACAATGCCGCAAATGCGTTCTTCATCTCGGCGATGCCGCCGCCAAGGATGCAGGCGGACAGGATGAGCAGCACGAAGGTGCGCGTGCGGATCAGGCGGGGTTCGGGACGCTCGAACATCAGCGAGCGCCCCCGAGCACGACGGCCAGCGCGAGCAGGTCGATGAAAACGACGCCTGCGGCGAACAGGCCGAACCACGGCATGGCCGCGATGCGATCTTCCATGACGCGCCGGGCGCTATCGCTGCCGATCAGCGCGTCGGGAAGGATCGCGGAAATGAGGGATGCAACCCCTGCCCGCCTCGTCGGCAGGGGGTGCTGGGGGGTATAGCCGGAGGTGTCTGCTCGGTGCGGGGGGGCGGAGGAAACGAGCGCGACGGGGTGCCGAAGGCGACGGCTGGCGATTACGCGGCGAGCGGTCTTCTGACCTTGCGCGATTTCGTGGTTGGACATTGCTTCCTCCTTTGCACGGAAGAAGCAATTATCGTTTTACGTTAGACGGCGCAAGCCCTTTTTATCGTATATCGCACAACGGCCCTAATCGGTGAGCCTGAGGGTCAGCTTGACGCGGCCCAGCACCATGAACTGCTGACGGCCCAGATAGATCGGCTGATGCGCTGGGTTCGACGTTAAAGGGATCAGCGCCGCGGGCGAGGCCTGGTACTGCTTATAGGTCGTCTCGCCATGCTCGTTCATAACGAGGTATTGTTTGCCGTCGATCAGGTCGAGATCGTCGGGGTCGACCAGCGCATATCCGCCGTCCCCCTGCTGGTTCGCCATCGAATCGCCGTCGATCTTGAACAGGAACGCGCGAGGCCCTGCGATGCCGGCAGGCACTGGGATAGGATCGTGATCGCTCAATTCGATTGCCTCCTGCCAGTTTCCGGCAACAATCGAGGCAACGACAGGGGCATTATATACGGAAACCGCGGCCTGCGAGATGATCTCGACCGGGCTGACCTGCAAAACATCAGCGATTTGCTGGATATAGTCGAGGGTGAGCCCGGCGCGCTGTGTCTCAAGGCGCGCGATCGTGCTGTGCGACGCGGGAGGGTCGAGCAAAAGGCCGAGCTCCTCCATCGACAGACCCTTCGATGTGCGGATTTCGCGAATACGGTTTGGTGCATATTTCCTAGCCATTGCCGATAAGTACAAAAGTGGCGATATCCTGTCCTAACGTCAAATGATAATATTCTATTGACGGAAATTTCTCGTTATCCGATAACGCGCCCGCTATGGACCTGCGCGAAGCCAGAACTAAGCGGGGCTTGACCCTTGAAAATGTTGCGGAAACGATCGGCATCACACTGATGTCCGTGTCCCGGCATGAGACAGGGCAATTCTACCCCCGCCCCCGCATCCTCGAAAAGTACCTCGTCCTCTACGCGGGCGACGTCACCGAGGCCGATATCCGCAAGACCTATCGCAAAGCGCAGTCTGCGCGCGCGTCCGTGGCTCCACCAGCAAAGGAGACCGTGACGTGATTGATCCCGCGAACCCGCCGCACGACCCCGTGACCGGCGAAATTATCGAAACCCGCGCCGCCGATGGCGGCCAGCGCTACCCCTCGGTCACGACGCTGACCGACCTGGTGCACATGCTCAACGACGGCCAGTTCAATGCCGACTGCGCGCACGAGCTGCAGGCGATGACCGAGACCATGGAAGAGGTCGGCGGCGCTGCCGGCGCCAAGGTCAAGGGCAAGATCACGCTGACGATCGACGTCGAGCGCCAGCATGACGGCGTCTATTTCTTCACGCCCGCCCTCAAGATCACGCTCCCGCAGGAAAAGGCGGCGCGCACCATCGGCTGGGCCACCCCCGACAACCGCTTCACCCCGAACAAGCCCAACCAGGGCAACCTGTTTGGCACCATTCGCGACGTCACCCCGACGCGTGAAGTCCGCGGCTGATCGCCGCTCAACCCCCGAGAGCAAAGGGACACCTAGCAATGGACACGAATGATGATGCGCCGGAAGGCGTTGAGGAGAATGGAGCCGCGGCAGAGCCTTTGGTTGGCGGCGCCCCCGAAACCATGCGCGTTGGCGGCGAAAGCCACAGCTTCGAGCAGCACAATTACCACGATCATGTCGTCGATCGCACCGGCGAGGTGATGAGCGCGGCGTTCACGGCGGCCGAACAGCATATTCGTGCCGGCGCGGTGCTCGTTGGCGACCCGATCACGGGCGTTGAGGTGCCGTTCGTGCAGGCTCGCGGGCATCTGACCCCGATCAGCGCAGACGCGTTTGCGGACTATCGCAGCGCTCCGGTTCGCGTTCGCGGTACTGCCAAGCACACCCGGCTCGACAGCTTCATCGCGCACGTCAACCGGTTCAAGAACATCAACACTTCGATATTCGCGCTCGACAGCGGCGACAAGCCGTCCGTCAACGCGGTGTTCGACTATCATGCCGAGACCGATTTCCAATCGGGTCTCGATATTGAGCCCGACTTCGCGCAGCACCGGTCCAGCTATGACTTCCCCCTCTCCGAGGAATGGAAGGCCTGGCACAAGGCGGACGGTGAGAAGATGGACATGGGCGAATTCGCGGCCTTCCTCGAAGACCGCATCGTCGATGTCGAGGCCATCACCGATTATTCCTCGGTGAACGACACGGTGAAGCAGTTCGTCAACACCTTGGGCGGATGGGGCACCGTCGCCAGCCCGTCGAAGTTGATCGAACTGTCGCGCGGCCTGCAAATCTACGAGAACAGCGTCGTCAAGGATGTGCGCAAGCTCTCTTCGGGCGAAGCGCAGATCGCGTTCTCGTCCGAGCACGTCGACGCCGACGGCAAGCCGCTCAACATTCCGACGCTTTTCATCATCAACATACCGGTCTTCGCGCGCTCCACCGTGCTCGATCGGGTCGTGGTGCGGCTGCGTTACCGCAAGGGCGCATCGGTGCAGTTCTGGTTCGAGCTCTGGCGCACCGATCGCGTCTTCGACTTCGCATTCGACGAGGCGCTTCAGGCGATCCGCGATCAGACCGAGCTGCCCGTGTTTGTCGGCACCGACGAAGGCGCCCAGGCAGCCACGACGTCCAGCATACCCGACGCCCCGGCCTTCTGACCGGCGCAGGCGCGGCCCTTGCTCCACTGGGGGCCGCGCCACCTATCTGCAAAGGAATATCGCTGTGGGGGCTGACCACTACGAAACGCTGAGCGTCCCCCGCGACGCCGACGCAGCTGAAATCAAGGCCGCGCACCGCCGTGCCGTGTCGAAGCATCATCCCGACGCCGGCGGCGACCGCGAGAAATTCGAAGAGGTGCAAACCGCGTACCTAGTCCTTCGCGACCCCGACGCCCGCGCGAGATACGACCGCGGCGAAGATCCCGGCACAGGCCCGGATAATCGTGCGGCGATGGTCACGCAGATGGCGATCAAGGCCTTCATGAAGGCGGTAAGCGACGGCGACACCGAACATGACGACATGATCGCCACAGCGCGGCGCGACCTTGAGCAGCAAGCCGACAAGGCAGCGCACGCGCTCGAGGTTCTCGCGGAGCAGAAAAAGACATGGGACGATGCCCTCGGCCGCATCTCGCGCGACGAGGCCGTTGGTCCGAACTTCTTGCGCCAGGCGATCGACACCCAGATTCGCAGCATCGAGGACGAGCGCCGCCGCATCTCCGATCACGCCGGGAAGATCGCTGACGCGGTCGAGATGCTTGAGGGCTTCGAATATCGCGTCGATGAGGATGCTGAGCCGGAATTCGCCGACGGCTGGGATCCTCGAAACTGGGATCACAGCAGCAATCATTCCGCGGATTCGATGGCGTACATGGTGGAGGCCATGGTGCGTCAGCAGCGAGCCGGCTCTTTCTTCCAGACCTATGGCCTACGAGGATCGAGTTCGGGTAGCTCGTCGACCGGTCAAGAGCCCAAGCCCTGATGTCGAGCTGGGTCCGCCTCTGGCACGATATGCCCACCGATCCGAAGTGGCGCGTCATAGCGCGCCGCAGCGGTGCGAGCCTGTCCGAGGTCATCGCCATCTTCACCTTTGTGCTGGTGAACGCATCCGCGAACGCAACCGAACGCGGGCGAACGCACAATCTGTTCGCTGACGACATCGCCGCCGCGCTCGATATGGACGAAGCGACTGTCGAGGCAGTTCTCGCCGCAATGGAAGGCAAGGTCTTGTCCAATGGCGCCCTCATCGCCTGGGAGCGCCGTCAGCCAAAACGCGAGGATAACAGCGCCGATCGCGCCCGTCAGTGGCGCGAGGAGAAGAAGGCCGAACGCATGCGAACGCAAGCGAACGCAGCCGAACGCCCAGAGACAGATACAGAGACAGATATATCGTTAGATGCTGACGCATCTAACGGCGCGGCTTTGCCGCCGGTTACGCCCCCTTCCGTCGAACCCATCGATGTCGCGAAATCGATCTTCGACGGCGGTGTGATGATGCTGACTAGACCGCCGCACAACATGACGATCGCCGCAGCGCGAAAAGTCATCGGAAAGCTCAGACAGGCGCACTCCGATGGCGTCATCTTGATCGTCCTCGCCCGCGCGCAAGCGCAACCCGCTCCTCCCTCGGACATCGTCGGCTGGCTCAATGGCGCAGCCCAACATGAGAAAGGAAAGCTCAATGGCGCACCAGCCCCCGACGGTGCCGCAACAGGCCCAGGCCCAACCGAGCGAGCGGCTATGGCTGCGTTTGGTGTCGACCCGAACATGGGCGAGCCCGCTGACGTCGGAGCAGCGCGAGAGGCTGCCCATGGTGATAGAAACTGCAGAACGCTTCCTGACGCCGGCAACGCGTGAGGATTTCTTCTCGCACCTCGGCCCGCTGCTCACGCTGATCGCGCCGACCGGCATGACGCAGGAGGCTCGCACCGAATGGCTCCGGGTCGCGGCCGACACGCTCGCCGGCATTCCGGTCGACCTGCTCGCGAAGAGCTGTGCCGCGGCCCGGTTCGAGATCGATCATCCCGCCAAGGTGATGAAGTTCATTGGCGCCGAGGTGAAGGCGGAATGGGACGCGCGCATCGCGCACCTCGCTCGCCTGCGCGCGCTTGAGGACGGCCCCGCCCCCGCCCCGGCTCCTGATACGCTGATCGAGGACAATTCTCCGATCGCGATGACGAACGAGGAGATCGCGGCGATGCCGAAGCCGCTGCGGATGATTGCGCTGAGCCAAGGCTGGCTGACCGAAGCCATGATCGCCGCGGCTGACGCTGCGTGCCGGAAGGAGGAAAGCGATGCCGCCTGACCACCGCGAGCACCCGTCGGCCTACGTGTGCCGTCTCTACAACGACCGTCTCGCTCGGTCCGGATCCCCGCTGCGCTGGGTCACGACCGCCGGCGGCGGGATGGGTCTGCGCCGCCTCGATGAGAGCCGTGGGCCGTCCGTGTCGAACACCGAAAAGGACACCCCCCATGAATGATCTAATAGAACGAATAGAGGCGGCGAGCGGGCCGGATCGGGAGATTGATCTGGCGATTGCGGAATATGCTTTCGACCAGCAAATCCCACTGTCCTGCTATGGCGGGAGGCCGATCAATTACGATCCCCGCATGTGGCTTGAGCGACACGAATGGTCGCCCACCGCCTCCATCGACGCCGCTCTGACCTTGGTGCCGGAAGGGTGGAGGTTCGGTATCGAGCAGGCTGGCTCATACGACGGCTCGCTGAAAGATGAAGCCTGGTGCTGGCCGTATGAAAGCAATTTCGATCCAG
>Ga0209941_1001459_pt1 | contig 16335 bp, 13 predicted proteins | sample ThiBiot_300_plan_FD_183945 | JGI IMG/M metagenome (GOLD analysis project Ga0209941, IMG submission 183945) | Wastewater bioreactor microbial communities from Cape Town, South Africa - Thiocy_solids_1 (SPAdes) | ecosystem: Engineered > Bioremediation > Thiocyanate > Unclassified | place: South... | reverse complement strand
TCCGACCCGATCGTCACGTAAGTCCGAATTCCTCACGTCCCTGTGACGCCTCTCCCACGCACCCCTCACGTCCTGGGCTCCTCATGGGGGTCACAGCCTGCCAGGACCCCCATGAGGAGCCCAGGACCACCTCGGACGGCCGGGGCGGCCGGAACCCCCGCCCCGCCTCCGGACCCCCCCGAACCCCCGCCCTCAACCCGCCATCGGCCTACACAGGTAGTCGAACCAAGGATCCCGGCTCCGGTGCGGGAGCGTCACTTCGCGGCCGTCGGTGTCGAAGATCGCGACCACCTCGAATCCGTGCTCGCGCAATTGCCCGACCTGGAACTCCGGATCCACGTAGTAGTCGTGGATCTGGAAGTTGTGGGCCATCGACGGAACCACGTCCCAGCCGCGCTCGCGGGCGCTCGCCAGGTCGAGGCCGCGGTTGATCTTGCGGATGCGCTGGGCGTAGCGAACGCCGGTGACCATCACGTAGATGCGGTAGGCGAGCATCTCGGCGAAGCGCGGCGAGAGCGGTTTGCGGGTGTCGAACGGCAGCGCGCCGAGGGAGTGGGTGGAGAACTGGAAGAGCCCGTCGGGTCGAAGCTTTGCACGCACCTGGTCGAGCACCTCGAGGCGACCCTCCGGCGGGACGGCATCGATGGCATTGAAGCTGAAGAGGATGAAGTCGAACTCGCCCTCGATCGGGCTGAGGTCCCGCGCGTCGCCGACCAGCAACTCGACGTTCGGTTCCCCGCCCAGTCGATGCTTCGCGGCCTCGATCATCCGCGGCGCGTAGTCGAGGCCGACGTAGCGCCTCACCAACGGGGCGTAGGTCCATCCGGTGCGGCCGGTGCCGACCCCGAGATCGAGCATGTCGAGGGTCCCGATCCGGGGCGCCAACCGCCGCAGGACGGCGCGCTCCGCGGGCATCAACGACATATCGGTGAAGATCGCCACGTCTTCGTCGAAGACCTGCTGGTTCGGCTCCATGGCGGAGTTCTATCCCGGCGGGTTCCGTGCGTCCAGCGGCGAGGGCGGAAAGGTCGCGCCATTGCTTAAGGTTTGGCCGGACGCGGACGAAGATGGATGAGATGAACGACCAAATCCGACGGGTCATCCGGGAACACGGCCACCTTTCCGTCGACATCGATTCACTTGCCGACGATGCCGACCTCTACCAAGCCGGGATGGCCTCGCACGCCAGCGTCAACGTGATGATCGCCCTCGAGGATGCCTTCGACGTGGAATTCCTCGACTCGATGCTGAAGCGGAGCGTCTTCGAGAGCGTCGACTCGATCGCCCAGGCCCTGACCGAGGTGGGGGTGGAGGCGTGACGATCACCGCCGGCACCGATGCCGGCCTGGTCGCGGTCGCCCGGCGGATCGCCGACGAGGTCGCGGCGCCGAACGCGGCCGAGGTCGACAAGGAGGCGCGCTTCCCGGCCGAGACGGTCGCGGCGCTGCGCGAGGAGCGGCTGCTGTCGGCGCTGGTGCCGGTCGAGCTGGGCGGCGCGGGCGCGTCGCTGGAGACGATCGCCCAGGTGTGCTTCGAGCTCGGCCGCCGCTGCGGCGCCTCGGGGATGGTCTTCGCGATGCACCAGATCCAGGTCGCTTGCATGGTCGACCACCGCGGCGCCGGCGCGCCCTGGTTCGACGATTACCTGCGCGAGGTGGTCGCCGAGCAGCGCCTGATCGCCTCGATCACCTCGGAGGTCGGCACCGGCGGCGACATGGGTAAGTCCGTCGCCGCGGTCTCCGAGCCGGACGCGGAGGGACGAGCCACCTTCGAGAAGCAGGCGCCGACCGTCTCCTACGGTCCCCACGCCGATGCCTTCCTGACCACCGTCCGCCGCGCGCCCGACGCCGAGCCCGGCGACCAGGTCGCGGTCCTGACCCGCCGCGAGCAGATGGAGATGGAGCCGCAGGGCACCTGGGATCCGCTCGGGATGCGCGGCACCTGCTCGCCGGGCTTCGTCGCCAAGGCCGCCTTCGCGGTCGAGCAGATCCTCCCGGTGCCGTTCTCGACGATCTCGGCGGAGACGATGACGCCGGTCTCCCACATCCTCTGGTCCCACGTCTGGCTCGGCATCGCCACCGACGCCTTCGACCGCGCCCGCGCCTTCGTCAAGGCGGCGGCCAAGCGCAAGCCGGGGGAGCCGCTGCCGGCCGCGATCCGCCTCTCGGAGCTGATGAGCGAACTCTCGCTGCTGCGCGCCGAGGTCGGCCTCGCCCTGCGCGAGTACTGCGACCTGCACGCGGGCGACCGCGCCAAGCTCGCGGAGATGGCGACGATCCTGCGCTTCAACAACCTGAAGATCGCCGCCTCCGAACAGGCGCCGAAGGTCTGCCAGGAGGCGCTCGGGGTCTGCGGCATCGTCGGCTACAAGAACGACACCCCGTTCAGCGTCGGCCGGCACCTGCGTGACGCGATGTCGGCGCGGCTGATGGTCGCCAACGAGCGGATCCACGCCACCGACGCGAGCCTGCTGCTGATCGCCAAGGAAGTCTGAGACGGTCGGATGGCCGACTTCCGTCCCGGCACGCCGGACCAGGAGGAGTTCCTCCGCGACCTGGTCGGAGCGGGCTACCTGATCGAGTCCGGGGTGCCCGGCGTCTACGGGCGCGGCGACGCGTTCGAGCGGGTGCGGCTCGGCTTCGACGCCAAGGTGACCGCGGCGAGCGAGACCGAATCGCCCGAGCACATGGTCTTCCCGCCGCTCCTGCCGCGGCGCCAGATGGAGGACGTCGGTTACCTCAAGTCCTTCCCGCACCTCGCCTGCACGGTCTTCGCCTTCGAGGGCGACGAGGAGCAGGCGGCCGAGCAGGAGCAGCGCGCCGACAACCACGAAGACTGGTCGGGCCACCAGCGGATGACCGACCTGGTGCTGAAGCCGGCCGCGTGTTACCCGGTCTACCCGGCGGTCGCCGCGCGCGGCGCGCTGGCGCCGGGCGGGGTGATGGTCGACGCGGGCGGGACCTACGTCTTCCGCCACGAGCCCTCCGGCGACCCGGCCCGCCTGCAGGCATTCCACCAGCGCGAGATCGTCCGCATCGGCGAGCCGGAGACGGTGGTCGGATGGCGCAACCGCTGGCGCGACCGCTCGCTCGAGCTGCTGCGCTCGGTCGGCCTCGACGCCACCACCGACGTCGCCAGCGACCCGTTCTTCGGCCGCGCCGGCCGCCTCCTCGCCCGCAGTCAGCGCTCCCAGGAGCTGAAGTTCGAGGTGGTGGTGCCGATCGCCGGGCCGGAGCCGACCGCGGTCGCCTCCTTCAACTACCACCAGGACCACTTCAGCTCGGTGTACGGGATCGAGATGGACGGCGACGGCGACACCACCGCGCACACCGCCTGCCTCGGCTTCGGCCTCGAGCGGATCACGCTGGCGCTGGTCCGCGCCCACGGTCTCGACCAGGACCGCTGGCCGGCGGCCGTGCGGGAGGAGCTGGGGCTCTGATGGCGACGACGCCCGCCGGCAGCGTCAGCCTGCTCGGGCTCGATCCGGCGGCCTACGAGCGCCATTTCCTCCACGGCCCCGACCGCGACTACGCCGAAACCAACTGCTACACCGACATCCTGATCGAGTTCGTCCACGCGATCGGGTCGGAGCCGTTGGCGATGATGGGCTGCGTGCTGCCGGTCGACTTCGAGGGCGACCAGTGGACCTTCTTCAAGCCGCGCCCGGAGGACGTCGAAGCGCTCTACGGGATCGACATCCACGAGATGCAGCCCTACCGGCCGCTGCCCGAGCAGATCGCCGAGCAGATCGGGGCGGGGCGGACCGTGATCGTCGAGCTCGACTCCTTCCACCTGCCCGACACGGCGGCGACCAGTTACGGCACCGCGCACGTGAAGAGCTCGGTGATCGCCGAGGCGATCGACCGCGAGGCGGAGACCCTGCGTTACTTCCACGGCGACGGTTATTTCGAGCTCGGCGGGGAGGACTACCGCGGCGTCTTCCGCCTCGGCCGCGAGTACCCCGGCGACGTGCTGCCGCCCTACACCGAGCTGCTGCGGCTGGACGCCGGGTCGCGCCTCGAAGGCGAGGAGCTGCGCGCGGCGGCGCGCGAGCTGCTGCGGGCGCAGGCCGCCCGGCGCCCCGCCGACAACCCCTTCGAGCGCTTCGGCGCCGGCCTCGCCGTGGAGCTGCCGAACCTGCTGGCGGGCGACGCGCAGCGCTACCACGACTACGCCTTCGCGACGGTGCGGATGGTCGGCTCGGCCTTCGAGGTCGGCGCCTCCCACGTCGAGTGGGTGCTGGGCGAGGCGGGCGCCTCGGCGGCCGAGCGCATGCGCGAGATCGTCACCGGCTCCAAGACCCTCTCGTTCAAGCTCGCCCGCCGCCGCGAGTTCGATCCGGCCCCCGCGGTGGAGGCGCTGGCAAGCGCCTGGTCCGCCGGCTTCGCGGAGCTGGACCGTGCCCTCGGCTGAGCTGCCGCCCGCCCCGGGCCGGGTCCGCGTCGACGGGCACGAGCGCCAGGACCTGGACGCGGGCTGGCGGGTCGCCGCCTGCGAGCCGGACGCCTGCGCGTCGCCGGCGGAGGCCGGGGGGCTCGACTGGATCCCGGCGGCGGTGCCGGGGACCGCGGCGGGGGCGCTGCGCGAGGCGGGTCTGTGGGACTTCGGCGACGAGCGTGATTTCGACGCCGAGGACTGGTGGTTTCGCACCGAGTTCGAGGCGGCGCCGGCCGCCGCCGAGGAGCTGGTGCTGCTGCGCCTCGACGGCGTCGCCACCGTCCACGAGGTCTTCCTGAACGGAGTGCGGATCGGCGCCGGCGAGTCGATGTTCGCCGCCGCGGCGATCGACGTCGGCGCGGCGCTGCGCGAGGGCCGCAACGAGCTCGCGATCCGCTGCCTGGCGCTGGCGCCGCGGCTGGGCACCCGGCGCAAGCCGCGCGCCCGCTGGCGCACCAAGCTCGTCGACAACCGCCTGCGCTTCCACCGCACGATGCTGCTCGGGCGCTGCCCGGGGTTCGCGCCGCGCCCGGCGGCCGTCGGGCCCTGGCGGCCTGTGTGGATCGAGCGGCGCCGCGTGCTTGCGGTCGCGGGGCTCCAGCTGCGGACGCGCTGCGAGGGCTCCGACGGCGTGCTCGCGGTGGCGGCGACGGTGCGCGGGATGGGCGGCTTCGAGGTCTCCGCCGCCGACGTTGTGGTCAGCGGCGCGGGCGACGCCGAGGGCGCGCTCGCGGTGAGCGCGGGCGCCGACAGCGCGGTCGAGCTGCGCGGCGAGGTCCGCGTGCCGGACGCGCCGCGCTGGTGGCCCCACACCCACGGCGAGCCCGCCCTCCACACGGTGCGCCTGCGCGTCGCCGGCGAGGAGGGGGAGGTCGGGATCGACGCGGGCCGGGTCGGCTTCCGCGCGCTTGCCGCCGGGGCGGGCACCGCGCACGATGTCCTCCGCGACGGCATCGACCTGCACGTCAACGGGGTGCGCGTCTTCGCCCGCGGCGCGGTCTGGACCCCGGACGACTTCGTCGGCATGGCGCCCGACCGCGAGCGCCTGCGGGCGGCGCTGGAGCGGGTCCGCGACGCGGGCATGAACATGGTCCGCGTCCCCGGCACCGCGGCCTACGAGTCGCCCGACTTCCACGACCTCAGTGACGAGCTGGGAATCCTCGTCTGGCAGGACTTCATGTTCGCCAACCTCGACTATCCCCTCGCCGACGAGGACTTCCGGGCGACTGTGGAGATCGAGGCGGCCGAGGCCCTCGCCGCCGTCGCCGGGCGCCCGAGCCTCGCGGTCGTCTGCGGCAACAGCGAGGTCGAGCAGCAGGTCGCGATGCTCGGACTCGACCCGGCGATCGGCCGCGGCGAGCTCTTCGGCGAGCTGCTGCCGGGCGCGCTGAAGCGCTCCGGCGCCGACGCGATCTACGTCCCCTCGGCGCCGAGCGGCGGCGAGCGCCCCTTCCGTCCCGACCGCGGCGTCGCCAACTACTACGGCGTCGGCGGCTACCGCCGCCCGCTCACCGACGCCCGCCTCGCCGGCGTCCGCTTCGCCGCCGAGTGCCTCGCCTTCGCCAACGTCCCCGACCAGGCCGGGGTCGAGGCGATCCTCCCCGGCGCGCCCGCCGACGTCGTCGTCCACCACCCCCGCTGGAAGGCCGGCGTGCCCCGCGACGCGGGCACCGGCTGGGACTTCGACGACGTCCGCGACCACTACCTGCGCGAGCTCTTCGCCGTCGACCCCGCCGAGCTCCGCCGCACCGACCACGACCGCTACCTGGGCCTCTCCCGCGCCGTCTCCGCCGAGGCGATGAGCGCCGTCTTCGGCGAGTGGCGCCGCGCCGCCTCCCCCTGCGGCGGCGCCCTCGTCCTCTGGCTCCGCGACCTCATGCCCGGAGCGGGCTGGGGGCTGGTGGACCACGCGGGCGTGGCCAAGCGGCCCCTCCTGGCCCTCGGCGAGATCCTTGCCCCGACCGCGGTCTGGCTCACCGACGAGGGCCTCTCGGGAGTCGCGGTCCACGTCGCCAACGACGGCCCCGAGCCGCTCGCCGCGACCCTCCGCGTGGCCCTCTACGCCGACGGCGAGCGCCGTGTCGGCGAGGCGCGCGAGGAGCTTGCGCTCGATCCTCACGCGACCGTCGAGCGCGACCTCGAGGCGATGCTGGGACGGTTCGCCGACGCCTCCTGGGCCTACCGTTTCGGCCCACCGGCGCAGGACGTGATCGTGGCCTCCCTCGAAGCCGACGGAAACGCCGTCTCACAAAGCTTTCATTTCCCCGCCGGGTACCCGAGGACCGCGTATTCGGCTTCCGAGCTGGGTTTGGTGGCCACCGCGACCGACGACGGGGAGACCGTGACCGTTTCGCTCAAGAGCGACCGCTTAATCTTCGGGCTCCAAGTGAGCGGCGACGGCCTGATCGCGAAGCGGGTGCCTTCATCGCTTGAGCCTGGGCACGCGCGCCAGGCGACCTTGCGCCACGCCTCCACCGCCGGTCAAGTCGGGCGCATATCTGTCGATGCGCTGAACATGAAGGACCGTGTCTCGTTGAAAGTCGAAGGTTGACGCCATGTCGGACCAGCGGTCGGATTCGTCCGCGCCGATCGATCTCGCGGACCCTGAGGATGCCCGGGGCGCGATACCGGTCGTCTTCGGCGCCGGCCCCGACCAGTGCGCCGGCTTCTACCACCCGGCGGTAGACGACCCGGCGGGCGAGGCGGTCCTGATCTGCGCCCCATGGGGCTGGGACGAGGTGGCTTCCTACCGCCCGCGCCGGCGCCTCGCCGAGTTCCTTGCGGGGGAGGGGCATCCGACCCTGCGCTTCGACCTCCCGGGGACCGGCGACTCGACCGGCGAGCCGGACGAACCGGAGGTGCTGGAGGCCTGGATCACGGCGATCGAGAGCGCGACCGGGTGGCTGCGCGGACGCGGCGCCGAGCGGGTCGCGGTGGTCGGTCTCGGTCTCGGCGGGCTGCTGGCGCGCGAGGCGGTGCGTCGCGGGTTGCCGGTCGAGGATCTGGTGATCTGGGGCGCGCCGGCGAGCGGGCGAGCTTTCGTGCGCGAGATCAAGGCCTTCGCGCGCCTGCAGACCAGCCGCGGCGACGACGCGGGCGCCCTCCCCGAGGGGTGGCAGGAGGTGGGGGGATACGTGCTCACCGCCGAGACCCTTGCCGCCTTGAAAGCGCTGCCCGCCGAGGTCGGCGCGCCGCCGAGCCTGTCGCGCGCGCTGCTGATGAAACGCGACGGCGTCGGCGGGGACGAGTCCTACGCCGAGGCCCTGCGCGCCGCCGGGGTCGAGGTGGCGGTCGACGAGGGTGAGGGCTGGAGCGGGGTGATCAACCACCCGGAGTCCTCCATGATGCCTCCCGCGGCGGCCTCGCGGATCGCCCGCTGGCTCGAGGAGGCCGCTGCGCCGCCGACGTACTACTCGCCGGTGGAGGGGTCCGCCGCGCTCACCCTGCCCGACGGCGTGGTCGAGACGCCGTTCGTCTTCCGCCGCGAGGCCCGTGATCTGTACGGCGTGCTGGCGATGCCGGCGGAGGCGCGCGACGACGGGCTCTGCGCCGTCCTCCTGAACGCGGGCGCGATCCAGCACACGGGCCCCAACCGGCTCTGGACCGAGGCGGCGCGCCGCTGGGCCGCGGCCGGCGTCCCGGCCCTGCGGCTCGACCTGGAGGGGATCGGCGAGGCCGACGGCGACGAATGGCGGATGCACGAGACCGGAGACTTCTACGAGCTGCGGTTCGTCGACCAGGTGATCGACGTTCTCGACGCGCTGACGAGGCAGGGGATCGGCGAGCGGTTCCTCTGTGCCGGGCTCTGCAGCGGCGCCTACTGGTCGGTGCAGGCGGCGCTGGCCGACGAGCGGGTCGAGGCCGCCGTGATGCTCAACGGAGGAGCGCTGAGCTGGCACGAACGGCTGGCCGACAACCGTGCGGTCCACCGCTTCGACCGGGTCTTCAGCCTCGACTGGTGGCGGCGCCTCGTCCGCGGCGACATCCGCCGCCCGAGCGTCGCCGAGTTCGCCTCGGTGCTGCGCGCCCGGCTGCGCGGCCTCTGGCGCACGGTTCGCGCCAAGGTCGGTCCGGGGAGCAAGGGGAGCGGGCCGATCGCGAGCGACCTCGACCGCCTCCGCGCGCGCGGCGTCCGCGTCGTCCTCGCCTTCTCGGGTGGCGAGGCGCTGGCCCGCGAACTCGCCGACGAAGGCGTGGCGGAGCGCCTCGACGAGTGGCCGAACGTGGTGAGGCGGACCCTGCCGGGGAACGACCACACGCTCAGGTCGCTCCCCGCGCAGGAAGCTGCCGCGGAGATCTTGGACGCGGAGCTGAACCGCGCCGCCGCGGCGGCGAAGCCTCAGAGCCCGTAGGCCTCTTTCAGCTCCGGGTCCTTGGCGGCCAGCATTTCGGCCAGCTCGACCATCACCTTGCACTGCTTCCAGGTGGCGTCGTCCTGCATCTTGCCGTCGATCATGTGGACGCCGCGGCCGTCCGGGATCGCCTCCAGGACCTTCTTGGCGAAGGCGACCTCGTCCGGCGGCGGGCTGAAGACCTTCTTGGCGATGCCGATCTGCACCGGGTGCAGGGACCAGGCGCCGACGCAGCCCATCAGGAAGGCGGAGCGGAACTGGGTCTCGCAGCCGGCCGTGTCCTTGATGTCGCCGAAGGGGCCGTAGAAGGGCAGGATCCCGGCCGTCGTGCAGGCGTCGACCATGCGGGCGATCGAGTAGTGCCAGAGGTCCTGCTGGGCGCTCACACGGTCGGCCTCGGGGTTCTCCGGATCGACCGGGTCCTCCATCACGCGGTAGCCGGGGTGGCCGCCGCCGACCCGGGTCGTCTTCATCCGCCGCGCCGCGGCGAGGTCGGCCGGGCCGAAGCTCATCCCCTGCATGCGGGGCGAGGCGAAGGCGATCTCCTCGACGTTGACGACGCCCTGCGGCGTCTCCAGCAGCGCGTGGACCAGGAGCGGACGATCGAGGCCCGCTTTGGCCTCCAGCTGCGCCAGCACGCGGTCGACGTAATGGATGTCCCGGGCGCCCTCGACCTTCGGCACCATGATCACGTCGAGCTTGTCGCCGATCTCGCCGATCAGCTGCTCGAGGTCGTCGAGGATCCAGGGGCTCTCCAGCGAGTTCACCCGCGTCCAGAGCGAGGTCTGACCGAAGTCGGTCTCCTTGGCCGCCTGGATCAGCCCGGCGCGCGCCGCCTCCTTGCGGTCGACCGGGACGGCGTCCTCGAGGTTGCCGAGCAGGATGTCGGTCTGCTTGGCGATGTCGCCCGCCTTGGCGACCATCTTCGGGTTCGAGAAGTCAAGGAAATGGATCATCCGCGACGGGGTGACCGGGATCTCCCGCAGCGGCTCGGGCGCACCGATCGCCTGCGGGTGAAAGAAATCTCTGGGGTGTCTCACGCAGTTCCTCCTGCCGTTTTCTGTCGCGGCGGAATCTATTCCAAGCGCCGGATTCGGCACGCTCCGCGTGACCGGATGTCCGCTCTGTAGGCTGAGCGCGGTGACGGGCTCCAGTGCTGAAGAACAGAGCCGGCAGGCGCGTTGACCGAGGAGATCACGGCAGATCGGGCATCCGCCCGGATTCATTCTGGGCTGTCCGACCTCGGGCCGCTGCGGGCCGACTGGGACGCGCTGGCGGTGCGATGCGGGGCGCCATTCGGCGCGCCGGCGTGGGTCGAAGCCTGGTGGCGCCACCTTGCCCCGCGGGGCATGGAGATGGCGGTCGTCTCCGTCCATGACGGCGAGCGGCTGGTCGGGCTGGCGCCGTTCTACGCCTCCCGCAAGCTCGGGGTGACGGAGCTGCGCCTGCTGAGCGGCGGCTTCTCGTCCCGCCTCGGGCTGCTCGCGGAGCCCGGACTCGAGCAGGTCGTCGCCACTTCGGTGGCGGGGTGCCTGGCCGCCTCGCCCCGTTCTCCGGGCGCCGTCCGCTGGGAGGCGGTCGACATCGCGGCCGACTGGCCGGAGCTCGTCTCGTCGAACTGGCCTGGGGGCCCGCAGCGGATCCAGGCGGAATCGCGACGAAGCGCGCCGGTCGTCGATCTCGACGTTCCCTCCTTCGACGAGTGGATGGCCCGCAAGAGCCGCAACTTCCGCAGCCAGATGCGCCGCCGCCGCCGCGCGGTCGAAGAGCGCGGCGCGAGCTTCCGGGCGGCGACCGGGGCGACGCTGGAGGCGGACCTCGAGCAGTTCCTGCGACTGCACACCGACCGCTGGGCCGGGCGCGGCGGCTCGGCCGCCGTCCCGCCCGGCGTGATGGCGATGCTCGCGGAGGTCGGCAACGGCCTGGTCGACGACGATCGCTTCCGGCTCTGGCTGATCGACGGGCCCGACGGCAAGGCGATCAGCGCCCAGATATTCGTCGAGGCGGGCGGGGTGCTCGCCTACTGGAACGGCGGCTTCGACGAGGCCTGGGGCGAGCACTCGCCGGGCAGCCTGGCGATCCTGGCGGCGATCGAGCAGGCGATCGAGCGGGGCGATTCGCTGCTGGACCTGGGCGGGGGAGAGGCCGCCTACAAGGATCGGCTGGCCGACGAGGACCGCCCGATCGCCTGGTCCACCGCCTTCGTCCGCGGCCCGCGCTACCCGCTGGCCCGGATGCGCCGGCTGCCGGGGCAGGTCGCGCGCAGCGGCAGCCAGGGCCTGCGTCGGCGCATCGGCCAGGAGCGGCTCAACCGCCTCCGCGGGCTGCTCTCGCGCTGAGCCTCAGGTCCGGATCGCGAGCTTCCGCGCGAACGGCGTCAGCTGGATCGCGCTGCGCACGGCCCGCATCCGCTGGCGGGCGCGGCCATCGAAGACCACCCGGAAGCGGCTCAGCCGCATCCGCTCGGCGGGCGAGCTGGGCAGCCGGTTGAGGCCGGCGGCCACCGTGACGCCGAGCCTCAGGCCCTGCCGTTCGGCCATCGCCACGATCGCGTCGTTGACGCTGCCGTTGGGATAGGCGATGAAGAAGGGCGTCGCGCCAAGCTCCTGCCGCAGCCATCGCTGGCTCCCCGCGATCTGCTCCTCCGCGTCCTCGGGGCTGTAGTTCGGCAGCACCGCGTGATCGAGCGTGTGGTTGCCGATCTCGATGCGGGGCGAGGCGGCGAGCTCGCGCAGCTCGGCCACCGAGAGCGGTCGGTCGAGGTCGCCGGCCGGTTCCATCGCGGCCGGGCCGAACTCGGCCCGCAGGTAGTCGCTCACTTCGGCGTCCGTCATCCGTCGCAGCGCCGCCGTCTCGCTTGCCAGCGTGCGCAGCTGGCCGCGCCGGCTTCGTTCCCGGTAGAGGCTGTTCCACCAGAAGCTCTGCTGGTTGCGCACGTGCTCGATCGACGGGAAGACCGACGCGAAGGCGTCCTCCCGCTCCAGGAGGTCGATCAGCTGGAGGTTGTTGGCGAAGCCGTCGTCGAAGGTCAGGTGCGCGTAGAGCCCGCCCGGGGCGGGGCCCGCGTCGATCTCGTCGGCGGCGACGAAGCGGTAGCCGTGTCCGCGGAAATAGTCGAGGAGCCGGGAGATTCCCTCCGGCGTCGCGCGCTCGTGCGGATCGAGCAGTCCGCGTTCGATCTCGGCCCGATCGGCGAACAGCGAATGCATGACGAAGACCAGCAGGCCGGGCTTGTCCACCGGCGCGCGGAGCGCCAGCAGCTGGTCGCCGCGCTCGAGCGCGGCGCGGCCGGCGAGCGCTGCCTGCAGGTATATCGACCGGAGCCGCCCCCCCGTTTCTGCGGCGTACGGTTGCGTCATCTCGCCTTCGGTTTACGTTGACCCGGAACGAGGCAGTTTATTGACCCGATGGGTCCAAGTGCTTCAATGCCGCAGCCGATGATGCCTCTGGACGGAAACCTACGGTGAACGACGGATCGTCGCCGGGACGCGAACCGGCGACGGTGGCAGTGGTCATTCCCTGTTGGAACGACGGTGATTTCCTTCCCGAGGCGATCGGGTCGTTGAGGGACGACGAGGGGCTCGAATGCGTGGTCGTGGACGACGGCTCGACCGACCCGAAGACCGTGGACGTCCTGCGCAAGCTGGAGGCGTCGGGCGTGCGGGTGATCCGCCAGGGCGCGAATCTAGGCGTCTCGGCGGCCCGCAATCGGGGGCTTGCCGAGACCTCGGCGCCTTACGTCTTCCCGCTCGACGCCGACGATCTCGCGATCCCCGGCGCGATCGCGAAGATGCGGGCGCGGCTCGACGAGCATCCCGAGGCGGCCGTCTGTTACGGCGACTCGATCGATTTCGGGATACACGAACTGGTCCGGGCGGTGCCCGCGACGCTCGACCCCTACCGCCTGCGGTACGCGAACGAGTACCCGATGACGGCGCTCTACCGACGGAGCGCCCTGGAGCAGCTCGGCGGCTGGCAGCGCCTACTCCCGGAGATCGACTCGCGGCAGGACTGGAACCTCTGGCTGTCCCTGGCCGAATCCGGGGCCGGCGCGGTGTACGCGGGGGAGGGCTTTCTCACCCACGCCTATCGGACCCAGGCGGCGCGGCTCTCCTCGCGGGGGAGGGCCCACCACCGGCGCCTCTCCGACGCGCTCGCCGCCCAGCATCCGGGGGTGTTCACCCAGGTGCGCCTGCACCGTCGTCGCTCGAGCCTTTCGCGGCCGCGCCGGATCCTCTATCCGTTCGTCTACGGGCGGCGCAGGCGCTCGTCGCTCGAGCTCCGGGCCAAGGTCGCACTCGATCGCCTCGGGATCTGGACCTTGACCGGCGAGATGACCGAGGAGCAGCGGCGGCAGCTCGCCCGGGCGCTTGCCGCCGGCGCCGCGGAAGCGCGCCGGCTCGCATCGATGTGAGGTCCGGGCTCAGCTCGGCGCGGAGCGGGGCAGGCGGAACCTGGCCGGGAGCGCGTTGACGTAGAACCTGAAGTCGGCCGGGAAGACGACCCGCTCGAGCACGACGAAGACGATCGCGTAGGTGAGGCCGCCGGCGATGATCGGCAAGGGGGTGAGGGTGGGCCCCAGCAGGAAGACGACGCCGGCCATCGCCGCGCTTCCGAGGACCGGGGTGGCGAGGGCGCGGACGAAGTTGACCCGGCCGATGCGCCGCTGCGCCCGGATCGACGTCCAGATCGCCAGCAGGACGCCCGAGAGCACGGCGTTGAAGGCGGCGCCGGTGGCGTGGTAGTGGGGGATCAGGATCAGGTTGAAGATGAGGTTCTGCACGAAGATGAAGGCGGTCGGCAGGGCGAAGTCGGCCGGGTGTTCGCGTTGGATCGCCAGCACGGCGACGAAGTTGTTGATCCCGTAGAGGACCGTCATCGCCCCCAGCCAGCGCAGGGGGGCGATCGCGGCGTCGTAGGAAGACCCGTAGAGGGTGTGGATGAGCGGGGTGGCGAAGACGATGTAGGCGGCGCCGATCGGCATCAGCATCGCCGACAGGACCTTGAGGCCGAGCTCGTACCCGCGCGAGAGGCTCGTCGCCCCGGAGCCTTCGTTGTGCCGCGCGAGCCAGGGCACCATGGCACCGCTGAACGACCAGCTGATGAACATGGTGGCGTTGACCAGCCGATAGGCGGCGCCGTAGACCCCGACCTCCGCTTTGCTCGAGAGGAAGCCGAGCAGGACGCCGTCCAGTTCGATCAGGGCGAAGTAGGCGAGCGAGACGAATCCGAGCGGGACGCTCGCGCGCATCAGCTCGACCCACCGATCGAGGTTGATCTGCCGCTGCGGGCTGATCACCTTGCGGTGCAGGAACAGGTAGGCCGCCGACTGGCCGACCATCGTCCCCAGGCAGTAGACCGCCGCGGCGGCGATCAGCCCGCCGCCGGCCAGCAGCACCGCGATGCCGATGCAGGCGGTCATCCCGCGCTGCACGATCAGCGTGCCCGCGACGAACTCGTTGCGCTCGTGGGCCTGGAACACCGCGTAGTAGGTGCTGGTCTGCATTTCGACCGCGGTGCCCACGGTGATCAGGGCGATCGCGATGACCTCCGTGTCCGAATAGTTCGCGAAGAAGATGACGCCGCAGATCGCCAGCGAGAGGGCGGCCAGCAGCGCCGCCTTCATCGCCAGGAAGTTGTAGAAGAGGTCGTGGACCCGGCTGCGGTCCCGCGACACTTCGCGGGCGATGAGGTCCTGGCTGCCGACCGCGGCGAACTCCAGCACCAGCTGGCTCAGCGACATCCCGAAGATGAAGACGCCGAAGGCGTCCTTGGTGAGCACCCTCGCCATGACGACGAAGAAGGCCACGGAGGCGACCTTGGCGACGATCTCGCCGCCGGCCCTCATCAACGTGCCATGGGCGACCCTCGTCGAGGCATTGCTCATCGCGCCGAGACGTTAGCTACTGGCGCGGGCGCGGGTGACGGGGCCCTCGCGTTCGCCGATATCCTGGGCGGATCGACTCGAACCACGACAGGCAGGAGCCATGGCCGTAGACACCTCCGCGTACCGCGAAATGACCGACGAGCAGGAAGCGATCGTCGAAATGGTCCGTCAGTTCGCCGACGAGCAGATCATCCCCAACGCCGAGCACTACGACCACGAGGACTCGTTCCCGGAGCCGATCGTCGAGCAGATGAAGGAGCTCGGGCTGTTCGGGGTGACGATCCCCGAAGAGTACGGCGGCATGGGGCTCGACCTGACGACCTACGCGATGATCGTCGAAGAGCTCTCGCGCGGCTGGATCTCGATCTCCGGCGTCGTCAACACGCACTTCATCGGCTCCTACCTCTTGATGAAGTTCGGCACCGAGGAGCAGAAGCGGTACTTCCTGCCGAAGATGGCGACCGGGGAGATCCGCGCCGCCTTCTCGCTCTCGGAGCCGGAGACCGGCTCCGACGTCCAGGGCATCAAGGCCACCGCAAAACAGACCGCCGAGGGCGACTGGGAGCTGAACGGCCAGAAGATGTGGGTGACCAACGGGCTCGGCTCGGGCGTCGTCTTCGTGCTGATGAAGACCGACCCGAAGGCCGACCCGCCCTACAAGGGCATGACCTGCTTCATCACCGAGAAGGAGCCCTGGAAGGAAGTCAACGAGGGCGACTTCGCCGGCCTCACGGTGCCGCCGAAGATCAAGAAGATGGGCTACAAGGGCGTCGAGTCCACGGAGCTCGTCTACGACGGCTACAAGTGCGCGCCGGACCGCGTCCTCGGCGGGCCCGAGGGCGTCGGCCAAGGCTTCAAGCAGATGATGGACGCGCTCGAGGTCGGCCGCGTCAACGTCGCCGCCCGCGGCGTCGGCATCGCCCAGCGGGCCCTGGAGCTGGCGCTCAAATACAGCCAGGAGCGCAAGACCTTCGGCAAGCCGATCGCCCAGCACCAGGCGATCTCCTTCAAGCTCGCCGACATGGCGACCCGCCTCGAGGCGGCCCGCCTCGTCACCCGCAAAGCGGCGCGCCTCAAGGACGCGGGCGAGCGCTCCGACCTCGAGGCCGGCATGGCGAAGCTCCTGGCCTCGGAGACGGGCAAGGAAAACGTCGAGGACGCCTTCCGCATCCACGGCGGCTACGGCTACTCGAAGGAGTACGAGATCGAGCGCCTCTACCGCGACGCCCCCCTGCTCCTGATCGGCGAGGGAACCTCCGAGATCCAGCGCATGGTGATCGGCAAAAAGGTCCTGCAGCGGAACAAGATCTGAACCCGAGGTAGGTGCGCGCGGCGCCCGGAAGGGTTCAGGCCTCGCAAGCTGTCGCCCGGGGAGGACCCGCCCCTCTCGCCACGGCCCGGGCAGGCTGTGGCCGTGGCGAGAGGGGCGGGTGTATGGAAGGTGTGGAGGGACACCGGCGGGAGGGTGACGAGGGAGCGACGGGAGTGGCACGGATCCGTGACGGAGGTCGGACCTCGTCACAGAGAGCGTGAGAACTCCACACTTCCTCCCGTGTTGTGCAACACCGACCTACGCGCTGCGTGTATTGACCCCCCTATAGGGGCCCTAAAACACGCAGCGCGTTATCGACCCCTAGAAATCGGCCCGAAAAGGGCCTC
>Ga0209941_1001447_pt1 | contig 16450 bp, 11 predicted proteins | sample ThiBiot_300_plan_FD_183945 | JGI IMG/M metagenome (GOLD analysis project Ga0209941, IMG submission 183945) | Wastewater bioreactor microbial communities from Cape Town, South Africa - Thiocy_solids_1 (SPAdes) | ecosystem: Engineered > Bioremediation > Thiocyanate > Unclassified | place: South... | reverse complement strand
CCAACACCTCAAACACAACAATCTGTTTCATTTGTGATGGAGAAACTATAACTTTCTTCAAAATCTTGAACCCCGCCAAAATCGGTATAGAGTTCAATTCTTCGACATCGGATGTCGAGGGTGTATTTATTGTCGAAACTGAAGCATTATGACGAATTGGTTTAGCTTTTGCCTTGCTCAATTTTATATCAAGTCCAGTAATGTAGAACGCAATAAGCCTGACGTAAAATGATCTCCAGATCAATCTTCTGATAGAAAATGCCCATGGCGAATGGTAACTCAATACAAAAATACCAACAATCAATGCAAATCTATGTGGAGGCAAAATTGATACACTTAACCCATAATGCAATGGGGTGAGGATAACAGCCACAATGAATAGACGAACAAAATTTGCTCTTCTGGACCGAATATGTTTCACGGGACGTAATATCATCTCGAATCTCACAGTTATATTGTGCAAAGTGTTGAGCACCTCGTCAATTGTCGGTCTCTCATTGAATTTGGAGTCTTTAATGATTGAACTGACGGTCCAGACAACACATGAGAACGCAATTGTGAAAAACATCGGCAATAGTACATAGGTGGCTATGTTCCAGTACACCACAATCGAAGCATAACCCACGAGGAACAAAAAGTTCACAAACGGTTCTTCATTGGTCCAAGTGACTATCTCCAAAATGTTGTCGATCAATAGCAAGTATGGAAACAAATTGGACAACGCCGATGCCAAAATTGGTGATTCTGCTAGCAAGTTTGAATTGGACGAAGAAGCAAGCAATTTTGCTTCTGACGGCTGGAAATTTGCCGTCAATAATTCATCACTGTGCATTTTCCTTCAATTGTCTGTGGTGTCCACCTTCTACTCGTCGCCCACCGCTGATTAGCATTGATTCTATTTTCATAATCATATGAATAGCTTGTGTGGGGGACTAGAAACATCATGTGACAAATGGAGACATTTATCGTTGAGACACTTTTCTACGGTTACCGCGACATTTTCGCAGCAACTACCATTTTTTGCAACCACGGAAGCTTTCATGGACATGAATTTGGCACGGACCAGGTATCCCAGTTGCAACAAAGGAACTCGGGTGATTATTCCGGTTTATTGTGGGTGTAGAATGAGACCTAGACTTGATTTATCTTATTTGGGGGTTTTCCCTGTCTCGTATTTCGTAGTTAGATCAGCCTCTTGCAAAAAGCGAATCATCGTAGCATCGTTATGCATCATCTAGGTCATTGCTACTCCGTTGATATATCTCTTGAGTTTTTTCATTATCCTTCATCTTTTGCTTGCTTAGGTGGTTATAAATAATGTTCACTGGTCTGCGATATTTGCGTTCCGGATGTGAATCACTATGACGTTTTGGATCTAGTTCCCATTGTTGTGCCATTTCATGTGTACGGTCAAGGGAGACCTTGAGATTGTACACTAGAGAGATATCACACACCTTGTTTGTGCTAGTGTGTTGAGTAATGCCGTGCTATCCTCCAAAGCTGACAAAGCAATAAGGCTATAGAAGAATAACGCAGAGAATCAACCAACCTTGGAACCCATGGCGCATTATCTCGTTGTTATATTGATTGCGTTTTGGTTTTATGCAACCATAATTCTAATGAGCACTTTAGGGTTGCCAATGCTTAGTAAAACCATCACCTCCAAAAGCTCCAATAGATCCCAACTCAACAAGACATTTATGGAACTCCCTTTCATCTGCTGGTTCAGTTAAACCAACGGATGGTACAAATTCAAGTCTAGGGGACTTATGTTGGGGCCAAGACCACAGACTATTGCTATTCCATTTGGTTTGGTATTTCTTTAGTTTCTTATTCGTCTTTATTATGATGGTTCACTGTTATTTTTCACCGGAGTTATTGGTTGTACTCAAGATTTGTATTTCGTGTGTCTGGTTCAGTTTCAATTGGATGAGAAGAAATTGATCCATTCCTCCATTCGGTCGTTCTCATCATAAACAACGAAGAAATACAATAATTTCTACAAATGGTACGTTCCATTAAGGTTTGAATCCCTTTGCTTGATAGGTTGGTTTATAAAGTGTTGTTTCTTTATTGGATTTGCTGTTTTCGAAGGAGCTCCCAAGTGTAGAACATTTAATGTTGGTCTGAGAATGGGAACTGTAATAATTTTTAACACATCACTCTTGATTCTATTACTAGGAACAAACAACTATATGCAATGGGTAACTGGGTGGCCATATTGTCGATATTTAAATTTTCAATGTTAGATAGCCAGATCGGTATTCATATTTCTGGTTGTCATGCGTCTAGCTTGAGAAATTAGTTAGTCTTTGGAATTTGTACGTTCATTTTTTCAGCGAGTCATTTATTAATCGGAAGCTGTTGGTACCAGTGCAATTTCTATGTTAAAGTTAAAAGTGGTATCGCAAAAAGTTTTCGAGTTGATTTAAAATGGGAACCTAGCAATATAAAACAAGACGATGTGTTTGTTGACGGACCTTATGCGCCAGAGTTTGGAAATGTTGTTTTTGTAGCAGGAGGAGTAGGTGTGCCTAGATTATACTATAAAGTTTTACAATTAGCAAGATAATTACTTAAAAACGAGACACCTAGACGAATAAAGCTTTATTAGATAATCAGAAATATGGATCCTTTTGATTGGTTTTGTGACAAACTAGCCGAGTTCAAAAACTCGCTAGTAGAACCAATGGTGTATGTTACACAACTCCAAACGTCCTGGTCAGAGTATGGTTTGTCAACAAGTTCCAAAGAAACTGCCACGTCCAGAGAAATCAAGACTTCCACAAAAGTCTCAATATCTTATATTGAGTTGAAGACCAAACTTTAGCGATGTGGTAAAAATGGACGTCAGAGAAGTATTAAGTCCGACCGGGTTTGTTTCATCGGGTCCACTATCCTTGGTAAACCATATTCGAGTTGAATATTTTCAAGACTTTCAACCATGGGAAGTACTCTTTTGCAACCATTTTGCAACAACTCTGCAAGGGAAAAATTCCACTTTTATACTACTCCCCAGATGTGCGTACCTTTCAGACCAGATGTGCGTATATCTGGGAACTAAAAATTTTCATCCACTATAAAAGGATCCAAGGTCGCACTTGAAAATTTTTCACTTTTGAAATCATCTTAACTCTACATATATATAATAATGGTAAGTTTCTAGATCAAGTTGGACCAACATCCTCCTGTAAAGCTTAATCCTTTGTATATTTTACAAGGAATGTGCTCAGGGAGTGGTGTGGACTCTTTTCTACAAAATTATCAGTTATACTAAACTGATAATTTTGTATCTAATTTCTTAAGTGAAATTAAAACAGGTGGCACGAGAATGCTAATGATATATAGTATCATTGACATTTACGGCCGGTAATACTGTGAAAAGAATGTGATATCACTTCTTGAGCACAGGCTGAGTATTTTTTAATACTGTAGGGACTAGGATTGTTCGTTGACATTAATTTTGAGAACATTCAACTAACCCAATGACACAGCCTGCCAAGAAAGTTGCTCCAGCTCCTTTAGCCTCTAAGACTAAAGCTAGTTCATCTAATAAAAACCCATTGATTGATTCTACTCCAAAGAACTTTGGTATTGGACAATCTATCCAACCAAAGAGAAACTTGTCTAGATTTGTCAAATGGCCAGAATACGTCAGATTACAAAGACAAAGAAAAGTCTTGGCTATGAGATTGAAAGTTCCTCCAGCTATTTCTCAATTCCAAAACACTTTGGACAAGAACACTGCTTCCCAAGCTTTCAAATTATTAAACAAATACAGACCAGAAACTTCTGCTGAAAAGAAGGAAAGATTAACCAAGGAGGCTGCTGCTGTTGCTGAAGGTAAATCCGCCAAGGATGCATCTCCAAAACCAGTTGTTGTCAAATACGGTTTGAACCACGTCGTTTCCTTAATTGAAAACAAGAAGGCCAAGTTAGTTTTGATTGCCAACGATGTTGATCCAATTGAATTGGTTGTCTTCTTGCCAGCTTTATGTAGAAAGATGGGTGTTCCATACGCCATTGTCAAAGGTAAGACTAGATTAGGTACTTTAGTCCACAAGAAGACCTCTTCTGTTGCTGCTTTAACCGAAGTAAACGCTGCCGATGAAGCTGAATTGGCCAAGTTGATTTCTACTATCAACGCCAACTTTATTGAAAAATACGAAGACTCTAGAAAACACTGGGGTGGTGGTATTATGGGATCTAAAGCCCAAGACAAAATTGCTAAGAGAGCCAAAATTGTAGCTGCTGCTCAAGCTCCAACCAAAGCTTAATGTATACTATATTTAATATCAATAATAAATGGATCAAGGGAACCTCACCAAATGTAAGTTCAAAACGATGAAAGATACGTTTGATGAAATCGATAATATTTAGGGCTGGAGCCCCGATGTTTATTACGGTCACGTTCTCATATCTGCGTGTACAGTCCGAAAAATTTTCGCGAAAAATTGGTTGGCTCCGTCAATGTAGTGAAATATAATAGCGAGAGAGAAATATTCTTTTGATTAGAATAGGTAAACAATAATAACGGTATGTTCGAACGGGGATGTTGATACCAGCAATATGAATGGGACGACCGCGGCATGTTACCGTTGTCACATGGACGACTTTCAATGAATACGTTAAGAGCTGTCGTCATCACGATTTACATGTAACGGAAATGAATTATTTCAAGTGAACTGTATTTTGAATTGTACTGCTGGACATATCAACCATGTACCAAGTCTTCGGAGACTAGGTGCTGTGAATTGGAGTAAACGATACTAACTATTGTAGAAAAATGGCTAAATCTAAGAACCATACCGCTCACAACCAAACCAAGAAGGCTCACAAAAACGGTATCAAGAAGCCAAGAACCCACAAGTACCCTTCTTTAAAAGGTGTTGATGCTAAATTCAAGAGAAACCACAGATACGCTTTACACGGTACTCAAAAAGCTTTAGCTAAATTGAGAGCTGAAAAATCTGCTTAAATTTATTAAATTGTCATTCATAGTTAATATTTAATAAACACCTTAGTATAAACGACCGACGATATTACGCAGATTCTGTAACAGTAATGGGCTATTACAGTATTGTTTCAGGACGGTACTAGCCACCAGCACCCTTGCGCAATACTGTACAAACACTAACAGTGTAGTGATACTTTACTGAGGCTCACCACGGCATCAGGAGTATACTGTCGGGGCATGTAGACTACACGGGCTATATAGGTCTGAATCCCGGTTTTTCATCTACTTTACCTAGTTTCATCTACTTTGCCTAGCCTCACCACCGCCATTCTGTCTCTGTTATCACTCTCGTCCACCACGACATTATTTTTCTCGCTACTTATTCTCACTAACCCTCACAAATACTGTTAGGGGGTAAGAAATTTGCAACCATTTTTCTCTTTTACAAATAATGGCCTCTGCAAACAATACAAGAGTGTATTTCAAGAACTTGAGTTCTCAAACTACTGAGGACGATTTGGAGCGACTTTTGGTTCCTTTTGACCCGTATGTTTTTCATCAACTATTTCACACTTTGACTGTTGGAGCTGGCGTTAAATAGTATGGAACAATAGTAGACCTTGAATGTGGAAGCTCTGTTGACGCCTCATGTTCCGCATGTTTGACATATATTAATCTTACACAGATGTTCAAGTTGTTACTGACATTAGGGTTTTTGTACTTATTCCCAGCTACACGTTACCATATAGTAGAAACAGACGACGCAAATCGTTGGGAGTAGCGTATGCTGAATTCAAATCAGAAGAAGTTGCTGCTACTGTAGTAGAACAGTTGAATGGGAAAGAACTCAACTCAAGGGCCCTACAGTTGAAATTCAATGTTCCGTATAAACCAAAACAGAATTCATTTTGGAGAACATTGACTTGGGCAAGACACAAAGAAGATGATACAGTTGAGAAGGATACCAATACTTCTGTGGCCATCTCTAAAGCTGACAACGCAGTAGACCAAAGTGGTGGTAATACATTAGATATGGGTTGTACTTCGTATGGGAGAAACGACTGCTTTTCTACACCAAATGATCTGCGGTACTCAATTGAAGAAATTGTCATCAACAAAGTTGATGCTCTGATTACGGATTGGGACATCCATAGAATATTTGACAAGTTTATCCCGGTGAAAATCGATATTGTTTCGAAATCTCCAAAACGCTTGAGTTCTAGCCAGAAATACGTCGATATAATTGTAGCAGTTTCCACCGCAACACACACATTGGAAGAAATAATCCAAGAAATCGGTGTTACTCGTTTCTTGGGACACAAACTCACGTTGAAACCAAGTAAATCGCAGCTTTTTGGGAAAGAAACTAGGTCTACTTCTCCAATTGAGCCATCAGTTCAAGAAATATTCAACCAAAAGCTGTACAGCGAATCGAACCAGCTTACAATTGCTACAGAAATGGAGCTGGAATTGCACAACATTGAAACGTCTACCCAGATATTAGACGAAAATCTGTGAATACTGAGACTGGTGAGCAAAGCACCGGGGCTGGCCAGTATTCCTAGTACGTCTAGTGAAATTATCCAATTGAAAACTGCTGTCAAATCAAATCCCACTGCCAAACCTTCCTACAACCAGGTAAAGTTATTTTATATTTTATTTATTTGAACGCAACATAACCCAAAACTATTTAAAAGTATCATTATAAATTATATTAAAGACCTTAATCTTGAGTTTTTTGAGTACCACGTAATAAACCGGTTCTTCTAGCAGCAATCAAACCAGCCTTTTGACCGGCAACAGCACCTCTAGAAATAGTAGAAGCCTTACCAATATGTTGATGGTTACCACCACCATGAGGGTGATCAACTGGGTTCATGGCAACACCTCTGGTCTTTGGCCAAGAGTGTCTCTTAACTTTGTATTTGTGGAATGCTCTACCAGCCTTCAATAATGGTTTATCAATTCTACCACCACCAGCAACAACACCAATAACCCCTCTGGCGTCGGAGGAAATGATCTTTTTAGCACCAGATGGCAACTTAACTCTGGTCTTACCTTCGTCAGCATTGTGTCCGATGATGATAACGTAGTTACCAGAGGTTCTACCTAAAGCACCTCTGTCACCAGGTTTTTCTTCAACGTTGGAAACAATGGTACCTTCTGGACAAGCACCTAATGGCAAGATGTTACCGACATTTAAAGAGGCCTTTTTACCGGCGTAGATGAATTGACCGGTGTAAACACCTTCGTTAGCAATGAAGGTTTCTTCTCTTAATTTGTACTTGTATGGGTCTCTGAAAACAACCTTGGCTAATGGAGCACCTCTACCTGGATCGTGCAAGATTTGTTTGACGACACCTCTGATGTAACCATGTCTTTCAGCGTAATCTAAGGTTCTCAACTTTGCGGCACCTTTTCTCAATCTGGTGACAGCAGTGAAGACGGAACCAGCACCTTTTCTTTGGTTTCTAATAACTCTACCTGGACATGTTAGTAAAAATGAACTTGGTTTTGTAGCGAGACTGTAGCTACTACGTTACGGTAGCATACAACGACACTAATTCATCTACATTTCGTGGTGTGGAACCTCCTAGGTCCGTTCTTGATCTCCCGGTTCCACCATTGAAAAATCTGAAAAATTATCCTGGGGCCCGTAACACTCCAATATGCTCGATATTGTGCTCGTTAACTGCAGCAGTGTCAACCATACGGTGGTTGCGCAGGTCTCGTGTCATGCTATCTGTTTCAACATACCCATTTTCGACTGTTTGGTTTGGCTCTAAACTGAGTGAAAAATTTTATACATATTTTTCACTATAGTATTATTGTGTGAGACGACGACATTGTGGGAGGAGAGACATTGTATGGTGGGATTTTCGCGACATTTTGCTTGACCGAAATTGGAAAGTGAGGCTGCACGAAATTGATTCTAGGGCTAGAGCCCTAGACCAGCTGACTCGCTGTTGTCAGAGTGAATGTCGACTGGTGGGATTCATTGTAATCTATGGCTACGCTACAGAGAAGGTCTTGGTTTGAGTAGCTTGTCTGTGGATTTTGGTGCGAGACAAACTCACCATACTGTTAATTTTTACCTATCTTGATGCATTCGTGCGTATTACTCTTGCCTTTTTGCAGCCATACGAGCCATTGCAGTCTCCTACGTTAGTGAAATCAAGTGCTGAGTCTTGCGTTTGGGGTGTAGTTACATCTAGTTACATATAGTTACGTTTGATATCTAGTAAGTTCTAAATTACGTTCGCTTTATATTTCGAACAGGTTTTTTCCTGTTTGGTAGATTTTATGCACATTTTGAAAATTTGCAGCCATTATCTTTATCAGCAGTTCCTAATCAGAATACCATTCATGTGTCATCAATTCAAAACGGTAATCTAGTCTAAGATGTATATCTTCATGTGAGAATATACTCTAGAATGCCCATAGAGTTCAAAACTAACTCCGTTGTTTAGTACTACATGCTCTGTCTCAACTATAGCCGCACCTTCATTTATCGGGTTTATCACAGAACCATTCGTTCACGAATTATTCAGATCCGCCCACAGTGGTCCCATACCTTTTGTACTGTATCATACTACGTGGAAGACCACTCACTTGTGACTGTAAGCGTCCCTGGTTAGTTTCACTCTCTCAACACTATAAATACTGTACACAATCGTTAGAGTTCATTGTATTTGCACAATTGCACCAATTAGCTCGGAAAAAAGCCACTATACCCAGAAACCCGCCAGTTTCCACCCCCCAGCACCTCACACTCCAAATACCTCCACAGTCGCCTCCGTTTCCCGCCAGTCTCGGACTCGTCATAAATTGATAGGTCAAACCTGCACATTATCACAGTATTTGTGCCTGAAGCGAAGAGGACCATGATCTAACTTCAACACAACCAACGGGCAGCTACATGTTATCGACGGCACGGAAGCGGGTGCTGTGGCGTGCTCACAACACATTAATGTTGGGTGTGGCGAGACGGTTCAAGTCTGGTGAAGATTTGGGTCCAGAACCATCGACCAAGCCCCGTGTAAAGACCAAGAAATCGGTTGACTTGACACTGGCATTGAAGCGTAGTGCCAGCATGAACATCAACGAAAAGGAGCTCAAATCACTCGATAAAGAAGATGATCCAACAGAAGTGGTGACGTCGTACCGTAAACACAACAAGTCGTATATTCATGAAATCAACAACAATTTGCTCTCATCTGAGATTAGATGGGCAGTTCAAAAATCAAACCGGGAGAAGAAGTTGAGCGGAACGAGTGAGAAAATGAGTGGTATAGATGAGAAATTGAAGGAGATAAACGCTTTAAAATCGCACTCTGCGGCGTCCAAGCTGACGAAACCAACAAAGACGGGCAAAAACTTTGGCCCCAGTTGGCCCAATAAATCTAGTGCCAAACGAAACTCACCAAAATTGGCACAATCGTCACCACAAGCGCAACCAAAAAGTGAAACAAACGTAGAGCCGAAAAATTCACCACCGGAACCTGCAAATAGCATACCGAAAACTGGCGTGGCTAGTGTGTTCAACTCTAGCACACAGATACCGAGACGGCCATCAATGTTGAATATCCATCGTAAAGGTACGGTGCGAATTGCATCGAAAGTAGGAACCACTCCATTTGATAGTAAGAGGCACGCATCAGCAAGAAAAACTGATGCTACCAGCCAATGGGAGCGAGTGTTGGACCGTAACTCTACGCTTCTTGAGAAGGGGACAATTTCCGTGGCTAATGCAAAGCTCGTCCAGGCAAAACCACTTGAAAAAAGTCAAATTCCCAAACTAGCTCACAGATTAGACAGAACATTGTTTTCACCAGGAGTTCATTTTTTGCAAGACCCCAGGACTAGAGTATACAACTTCCCACCATTTTTGAAAAACGTCATTTATTATGAGGATTTCGATTTCAGTGCGATTAGTCGATTCACAAACGTTTCCAAAGATGAGCTGCTATTGAAACTGGCCATTAAGAATAACAAGCAATTTTATTCATCCACGTCATCTATGACATCAGCATTAACCCAGTTTTATTTTCTATTGAACAACTACAACCCAAGAAATAAACGGAGATTTGATTTCCCATCAATCTCGGGGTTGCTGAGCTCACTTCCAGCGTCGTTGATTATGAGACGCCGCGGGGTCAACCCACGTACACAGAAATCCATATACGCAGTTGAGTCTGACCACTCATACGATCAAGAAATCCTATTATCAGCAATGGGACAATGCTTGGAAACGTTCTTGACTACCGAGGAGAAGGAATTTGAAAAATTCAACTTGGCCAATAAATCAGCAGAAGCACCTCTGACACCGGAAAACGTTTACAATTACTCGACATTCGGGGAGTTTTTGATGAGATCACAATTGGATTGTTACGACGAAAGGCTTCCTGGAAATGGGACTTTTGATTTGAAAACCCGGGCCGTTTGCTCAATAAGATACGACAGCGCAAACCCTGATTTACAAAACAACAAGTATCAAATCTGGAAGTTGAAGGGCAAGTACGAATCTTTTGGGCGAGAATTCGATGATTTAATCAAGACTGGGGCATTATTGAAGTACTTATTTCAAGCCAGAATAGGGCAAATGGATGGAATTTTCATTGCATACCATAATATTAATAGTTTATTCGGATTCCAATATTTGCCTTTGGAAGAGCTTGATAATATCTTCTACAACCACAAGAATAATGAAATTTTCAGACACACTACATTTGAAAAAGATGCCGTTGATTTGAAGAAGATTAACGACAGAGTGCCAACATTTGTGGGAGAAACGCAATTCAAACAATCGCTCAAGATCTGGGAGAATATAATGAAGCTCGTAATCAAGGCATCTGAAAAGCAGGATGAATCGTTTCGTCTTTTCATGAAAGCTAAACGGTTCCATAACGAGACCAAGACCAGATTGTACGTATTTGCAGTTCCCATAACAGAACAGCAGATACATACATTGCAACGTATTCCAAAGAATTTCGAAACCAGTTTCAGAGATGATATTACAGCTGAACAGCGGTCAGAGAATGTCCAGGCACACCGAGACGAGTTGACAAAGTTCAACGAGTCCATGATCAGGGGTGCTCTTGGAAGGAAGATCCAAGCATATTGTGTTGATATCAATGAACAAATTATTGACAACTACAGACACGGACAAAGTCTGTCACCGTATCCTCACAGAGTGACAGATGACTGGAAATTGGGCTACAAGATCCAGAAAATGAACAACAACACCAAAGAACAAATCGACTCAATTAGATCGCTACTTTTGGAGTTGTTAGAAGTACCAATGCAAGCCCTAACTGGAAGCTATGAAAAGTCAAATGACAAAGAAAACCGAGACTTCCACGACATATTAAAGGTGTATTCCAAGATAGGTAAAGCACGAGCCGAAGAGTGGTTTTCCAAAGACAGCAACCCTGTGATTTACGAACCAAAACAAAGTAACGAATCATGTAAATAGATAATGAAGCATAGAATTTGAAAGAGAGGAATTTGCACCCATCGTAGACATTTCGACGACAAAAAGAGCAGAAGACCAGAGGAATCTAGAGGTTGAAGGAGCTTACACCTGTTGTTGGTTCAACTGGCACTGAAAATGAAGCAGATGGTGCTATATAGCCATAAAAAGCAAACGACAGACAAAAGAATCGATCGGAGTTATATTTTGTCCAATTCCGATAGTTTCCAACCCAATCTAGCACGAAAGTACAAACTAGTTGGTATGCTATGCTGGTGTAAGAAATGAGTTGATCGAAGTAGAGCGATATTGGAGTAGAGAGATATTGCCTTGGTCAAATCTCGTATTGTCAATACACAGTGTACTACAGTGCGAGTACTGAGAGACCTGTGTTTGTGGCCACAGAATGGTTGTCAAGTGTAGAATTGCAACTGGAATCACGCTTATGAGATTCGGCAACCACCCAGCTACAACCTGTAGGTTGTGTCTGGCTTCCAGCACTAACCAACCTTGACTATGTTTAAAACCTACGCTACAATGCTAACCGGAGTATCCTGAAACACGACGTCCGCAGTGCCTATTTGCCTCACCCCCTAGGCACACCACGGTAGATACAAGTCGATGGTAGTTTCCCCGGAACCAGACAAGGAGCAACACCAAGTCCCAGTTCGGGACCACGAACCTCCAGTGCCAAACGTCATTTCGCAAAAACGTCATCCACATGCACTATTACAGTCCAGAACTCGGACATGGTGAAATTCCCCAAACCACGGCAGCACTAACGCGGAACTGGTGCCCAGGAGGGTGTTGACATCAGTTACATCATGTCCGTCGGTCCAGGCTCCATGTGAAGAACACTGATGCTCGGACTATTAGAACGCCGGGGCAACAATGACCTGGGGAACATGAACGTACACGACAGCCAATTACACACGTCATTTCCACTGATAACGTCAACCACCCACCCTCACCACAACAACAAACAACCATTTACCATCTCCAACGCTAAATAGTAGTGAGTCACATAGTAGTCACCGTGGGGCACAACAACACCACGACACCACCCCTCTGTCACGGTGCCATCTACAAAGAGGGGATGCCTGGGCCTCAAGGGTTCCTATGACCCGAACAGGAATCCGACAGTCCGATAACAGAATTTTTTTCGCCCTCTTCCTAATCAGGACAATCGGAAAAATTGTTCTATGAGTAATGACGAGGGTATTACCGTTGGCGATTATATTATTTGTTTGATCGCAGGGATTTTTGTTGTGTTGGTTTGTTTGCGATTATTCTTTTGATTAGGACTTTCTTACAAGTACCATTAGCTTACAACTACTATTTTGTCACCGAATCGCTAGAGATTATCATCCGAGGTGAATATTTCTTTTTCTTGCTTATCTCATCTCATCACTTGACAGATTTTGGTGTCGTTGTCAACAAAGGATACACTTGACAGTTCTTCTTACCAATAACGGCTATTGTCTTGGAATAGATCGCCGTTAGTATAGTCTCCGTGTGAAACATCAGTATGTCCCTTCATAGTTGTGATTCTAGTTGCCTGATGAATAGTCTTTTTGATAGCCAACGTCCGTTATCATCAACCACTGCGTCCGTCACCCCGGTGTTGGACCACGACCAAGTGCCTCTCGATTTGTCAGATGTGAACCACAAGTTGGTGAGTGAAAAACTCATCCACAGCCAGCTCCAGTCCAAAATCAACCAGTTGCGGGTCAAGTCGTACCATTCGACTCACGATGACTCAATTTATCCCAACTCGTTGTCTTTCCCAGATAAGGTTGTGTTTTTGATGGTGGGATTACCAGCCAGTGGGAAATCCACCGTTGGAAAACAGTTGCATCAATATTTCAACTTGTATGGTATCAGTTCCAAGATATATAATGCTGGTGACACCAGAAGAAAAATCCAGCAGAACAACAGGGCAGACTTTTTCGATCCCAAAAACGAACAAGGCAAGTTGTTACGAGAAACCTACGCCGATTTGACGGTGAACGAGTTGATTCATGACTTGAACCACAATAAAATCGATATTGGGTTTTTAGATGCCACCAACACCACCGTTGAACGGAGAAAGAGAATGATTTCTACATTTGTCGAGAACGTGGAAAACCCCACCATTGTGCTTATGGACGTTACCTGTAACGACGAGCTGAAGATGAACTTCAATATCGCATGTAAAACTAAGAATGCCGACTACTTGGAACAAAACTACTTTGATGCCATCAACGACTTTAAGAAACGCTCAGAACACTATCACAAAGTGTACGAACCAATCACCACCATGGAGTTGATTGACTATCCCATCAAAGTGTACATCAAGTACTGTAACGGTGGAGAGGTGTTTGAGTTTTCAAGATTTGACCGTGTGAACCCGGCATTGATGAAGTTGTTGTCCAACTTCAAACATGAGTACTACAACAGCTTTGGCAAGGATTACGAATCTCGAGTCCGTCACTGGACACGGTTTCTCAGCAGCTTGTCTGTCGATGCAAACCCACACGAAGTGGATTCGCAAGTGATCAAGAGTCATATTATCGTATGATTGCACTAGCAAAGAATGGGATATTGGTGGTAATACCAACAGGGATTAAGATGAGTAGGGGTTATATTTTATGAGATAATTTGCTGGGATTAAGGTTATAGAAATCCCAAGGTTATAGAATGGTTTGGTTTAATAATACGATTAGTTCTAATTTTCAGTCGAGAAAGTATGAGATAGAGTTAGCAGGGGCTTTGTAATACAGTTGGTTTAACTGTGTTTCGTAGGTTTAAGTGTGTTCCGTAGGTTTAAGTGTGGTTTGTAGATTCAAGTAGATCTTTTCTATAAGTTGAAGTATATTTCCATAGCTACGTGTATTCCATAGCTACGTGTATTCCATAGCTAAGTGTATTCCATAGCTACGTGTATTCCATAGCTAAGTGTATTCCATAGCTACGTGTATTCCATAGCTTAGGTGAACCTTTTTGATAGCTAATGTATTCCATAGGTTTAAAGTAGTTTTCCATAGTATGTTCCATAGCTTTAAACGGGACGAAACCTTTCGACTTCCATCTACGGTCAATTTTCGTTTATATTATTCCCTATATTACATGCCACATCTATGCTCCCTGTAGACCAGGAATCGAGCCCGTTCCAGAGCCCCAGTTGTTCTGGCCAGAATCATAGTTTTGGAACCCCGGTAAGCTTATATTATTGCCGTGGTAGTCATTGGATGAAGAGTCCTTTGCTACTGCCATTCCATTAGCACTAGGGTCGATGACTGCATTGATATTGTTATTAATTGCATAGTACCACGCCCCCTGCTTGTCGTCCGTGTACAACGGATCGTTATATGATGCTGGATCGTTCGGTCTAGCTCTTGACCAAAACCGGGCAGTTTTATCAGACCCGGCAGAACAAAGCAAGTGCCCAAGCGGATGGTATTCAAGAGCATGAATGGCCTTTTCATGGGCATACGGGATCTTGTGCACGGCGTCAATCGACCCCGGGTTCAACTGGCCAAGTTTAGTGTCCTTTGCTTCGTCCGAGATGTACGAGTCCAAGATATAATGGTTCATCGACCCGTTATACGCTGCCGTGGTCAACATCGACGCATGGATCGGGTGCCACGCCACACACGACAAGTCTGTTTCGTGGTCCCGCAACACCAAGATATCTTTCATCGTCCGCAAGTCAAACACTCGACACGAACGATCTCGAGACGCAGACGCAAGCAACCGATTATTCCCTCCAGGCTGAAATCTGCACCGTGTAACCGTGTGCTTGAACCCATGGAGGGTCGATATGGCACCAGCCTGTCTCGGATCCCACAACTTCACCAAATTGTCCTTGGACCCACTGACAATCAACCCAAGCGTCCGGTGCCAATCGGCCGACTTCACGTCCCAGTGGTGCCCCGTAAGAGTCCGTTCCTCCTTCCCGTTATTGAAGTTCCAGATCTTGATGCTGGAGTCGTCTCCACACGTCAAGAACTTGGAATCGTTAGGAGAAAACGCAATGTCTCGAATCCCAGAAGTATGGCCATTGATGTTGTTGACATTGTTGAAGTTAGGCTGCCAGTACTTAATCACCCCCAGCTGGTCTCCACTGAGCAACCACTCGTCGTTGTGACTGTACTGGAGGGCCAAAATCGGCGAATCATGTGCTTGCATGATGGTCTCGAAGTTGAACGTCATTCCGTTCCAGATGGTAAACTCTCCCGAATGCGATGCCACCACCAATCGACGTCCCTCGGGAGTCCATTTCACGGTTTGGATCGAGTGTTTGGCTTTGTTGGACGATAAATGGACAAACTTGGTCTGGATGTCCATGATGGCCATATTGGTTCTGTTGGTGGTGCAGTTCAAATTACTGGACGACCCGTAGGCCAAGCTGGGCATTAGGTCGATCAAATACGACGACTCCGGTCGGATTGCCCCCACGCTCTGTTGGATGTCGGTTAGACCGAGACTTCGGCTGATGTGCCATCTTCCCATGTTGTTCCCATGGTCGACGGTTCTTCTGAATGCGGTTTTCTTTTCCTGAGACGCAAGCTGTTGCTCGAGGTTCTGGTTGTACGCCTGTGTTCGTTCCTGGGTGCGTCCTCCACCACGGTACCCGCTGTTACTGTACCCGGTGCTGGTGCCATACATTGCTGGGTGGTGATGGAGTTGGCTGGGAGTGGTGAAATTTAGGTGGTACGCGTCACGTGATGAATCACGTGACATGTTCCACTCGGCACTGTTATAGCAGCAGCACTGTAGTAGCAGCACTGTAGTAGCAGCACTGGCCGGTAGTAGCATTGTAGTAGCTGCATCGTAGTAGAATTGGTTTGGACTGAACGCAGGTTTCCAGATTTTGTGGTTTCCCGTCATGGTTCCTCGTGGTTCCTCGTAATTTCCAGATTTCGTAGCTCAGTGGCCAGTGGTACTTACTCTTGCAACGTGGCAAACGCTCGTCTTTGCAATGTGTTCTCTTCCTTCAGATACCTGGGTACATTGCAACGCTCTTTGATCGGTCAATC
>Ga0209941_1001445_pt1 | contig 16460 bp, 11 predicted proteins | sample ThiBiot_300_plan_FD_183945 | JGI IMG/M metagenome (GOLD analysis project Ga0209941, IMG submission 183945) | Wastewater bioreactor microbial communities from Cape Town, South Africa - Thiocy_solids_1 (SPAdes) | ecosystem: Engineered > Bioremediation > Thiocyanate > Unclassified | place: South... | reverse complement strand
CCGGGCGACAACGTGAAGATGGTGGTGAGCCTGATTCACCCGATCGCGATGGACGAAGGCCTGCGTTTCGCCATCCGCGAAGGCGGCCGCACCGTCGGCGCCGGCGTGGTGGCCAAGGTCATCAAGTAATACTATCGCGGGATTCGGGATTTGGGATTCGGGATTCGGAAGGGCACGAGCCACGTTCTTCCGCTTTTGACGAACCCCGAATCCCGAGTCCCGTATCCCGTTTTACGCCAGTAGCTCAATTGGCAGAGCAGCGGTCTCCAAAACCGCAGGTTGGGGGTTCGAGTCCCTCCTGGCGTGCCACTTCCCCGAGGATCAGACGGGTGACGATGGCAGGGCCGACCGAAAGGTACGGCATGCTGCCGCTGACACCGAGTCGCTAGTGCATGAATACCAAGGCAGAACAGCCCAAGGGCACGAACGCCGCCGACATCGGCAAGCTGGTACTGGCGGGCCTGGTGCTGGCTGCCGGCATCTTCGCTTACTCCTGGTTCGGCCGGGACGGCAGCATTTCATCGTCGATACGCCTGTTGGGCGTGGCGGCCGCGTTCGTGGTGGCGGCGGCGATTGCCGCGTTCACCGCGCTGGGCCGGCGGGTGCGCAACTTCATCGCCGAGTCGCAGTTCGAGATGCGCAAGGTGGTCTGGCCGACCCGCGACGAGACGATCAAGACGACCGGCATCATCATCCTGGTGGTGGTCGTGCTGTCGTTGCTGCTGGGTCTTATCGACCTGATCCTGAAGTCGGTCATTCTCGACTGGCTGCTGAAGCTGGGTGGCTGAGGTGAGCATGAGCAAGCGCTGGTACGTGGTGCACGCCTATTCGGGTTTCGAGAACCAGGTGAAACGTTCCCTCGAGGAGCGCATCAGGCGCGCCGCGATGGAAGAGAAGTTCGGCGAAGTGCTGGTGCCGACCGAGGAAGTGATCGAGATGCGCGGCGGCCAGAAGCGGCGCAGCGATCGCAAGTTCTTCCCGGGCTACGTGCTGGTGCAGATCGAGACGAACACCGAGGGCAAGTCGCCGCGGATCGACGACGAGTGCTGGCACCTGATCAAGGAAACCCCGAAGGTGATGGGGTTCATCGGCGGCACCGCCGACCGCCCGCTGCCGATCAAGGACAGCGAGGCCGAGGCCATCCTCAGCCGCGTGCGCGAGGGCGTGGAAAAGCCCAAGCCCAAAGTGCTGTTCGAGCCGGGCGAGATGGTGCGCGTCACCGAAGGCCCGTTCAACGATTTCAATGGCGTGGTCGAGGAAGTCAACTACGAGAAGAGCCGCCTGCGCGTGGCGGTGCTGATCTTCGGCCGTTCCACCCCGGTAGAGCTGGAGTTCGGCCAGGTCGAGAAGGCCTGAGCGGACTGATCCGGCCGGGGACAATCCGGCCCCCTGATTCGGCGACCTTGGCACGGGGCTTGCTGATGATTCGGTAAATCTCTATACTGCGCGGTTCACGCGGGGTCTTTTTGGCCCGGCGTGTCCGCGTTTCGGATCTGCACGAGGCAGGTCTTCCCTCCATCCACGGAACGGTGAACGGCGAGGAGCCGCAAGGCGCCAGGACTCGCGAGGAAAATCCCATGGCAAAGAAAGTCGTCGGTTACATCAAGCTGCAGGTCAAGGCCGGCCAGGCCAACCCGTCGCCGCCGGTGGGCCCCGCCCTCGGTCAGCGCGGCCTGAACATCATGGAGTTCTGCAAGGCATTCAATGCCGCCACGCAGAAGCTGGAGCCGGGTCTGCCGATCCCGACCATCATCACGGCGTACTCCGACCGCAGCTTCACCTTCATCACCAAGACCCCGCCCGCCACCATCCTTCTGAAGAAGGCCACCGGCGTCGCCAAGGGTTCGCAGAAGCCGAACACCGACAAGGTCGGCAAGGTCACCCGCAAGCAGCTGGAAGACATTGCCAAGCAGAAGGAGCCGGATCTGACGGCTGCCGATCTCGACGCCGCGGTGCGCACCATTGCCGGTAGCGCCCGCAGCATGGGCCTTGTGGTGGAGGGTTAAGACATGGCAAAGCTCACGAAGCGCATGAAGGCCGCGCAAGCCGCGGTGCAGCCGGGCAAGTTCTATGGCCTGGAAGAAGCCCTGAAGATCGTCAAGGACAACGCCAAGGCGAAGTTCGCCGAGTCGGTCGACGTGGCGGTGCGTCTGGGCATCGACGCGAAGAAGTCGGACCAGGGCGTGCGCGGCTCCTCGCTGCTGCCGCACGGCACCGGCAAGACCGTCAAGGTGGCCGTGTTCTGTCCGCCGGGCGAGAAGGCCGAGGCCGCCAAGGCCGCCGGTGCCGACGCCGTCGGCATGGACGACCTGGCCGAGCGCATGCAGGGCGGTGATCTCGACTTCGGTCGCGTGATCGCCACCCCGGACGCGATGCGCGTGGTCGGCAAGCTGGGCCAGCTGCTCGGCCCGCGCGGCCTGATGCCGAACCCGAAGGACGGCTCGGTTACCGCTGACGTGGTCACCGCGGTGAAGAACGCCAAGGCCGGCCAGGTGAAGTTCCGCAACGACAAGGCGGGCATCATCCACGCCACCATCGGCAAGGCCAGCTTCGAGGCCAGCCAACTCGCGGACAACCTGAATGCATTGATCGCCGACCTGCTGAAGGCCAAGCCGGCGACCGCCAAGGGCCAGTTCCTGCAGAAAGTGGCGTTGTCCAGCACGATGGGCGTCGGCGTTGCCGTCGATACCTCGTCGCTGGCCATCTCCGCCAAGTAAGACTCAAGTCCCGCACTGGCCAGGTGCCGGTGCGGGCAGTTTTTGAGGGCAGTTGCGGCGTTCGTCGAATGCCGGGACCGCTGTCAAAGACCGCAGGCGCGATCAACGCGCGACGACGACGGGCAGGGAGCTCGCGCAAGGCAGGGAATCGCCGTCGCCGCCAACGGGATCGCTTAATCGGGTTTCTCGCGAATCCGGCCTGCGCAGATGGTGCTGCCCCTTCTGGAATCGTTCGATTCGTTCTGGAAAGGCCAACACCCGGGGCACCGAAGTGTCCCCGACGTCACGGATGGCGTCGCCCAGGACCGCAAGCGGCAGGAGCCGTGAGCGGAGTTCATTTGGAGGAGTGCAATGGCTCTCAATCTGTCCCAGAAGCAAGAAGTAGTCGCCGAGCTGGCAGAAGTTGCCGCGAAGGCTCACTCCCTGGTCGCTGCCGAGTATGCGGGCACCACGGTCGCTCAGATGACCGCGATGCGCAAGAAGGCCCGCGAATCCGGCGTGTACTTGCGAGTCGTCAAGAACACGCTGGCGTCGCGTGCCGTGGCCGGTACCGAGTTCGAGGTCGTCAAGGACGCCCTGGTCGGTCCGCTGCTGTACGCATTCTCGACGGAAGAGCCCGGCGCCGCCGGGCGTCTGATCAAGGAGTTCGCCAAGGACAACGACAAGCTGAAGGCGAAGCTCGTCTCGGTGGAAGGCAAGCTGCTGCCGGCCGCGCACGTCGACGTGCTGGCCTCGCTGCCGACCCGCGAACAGGCGCTGGCCATGCTGGCCCGCGTGCTGGCCGAACCGGCCACGATGTTCGCTCGCGTCGTCAAGGCCGTGGCCGACAAGCAGGGTGGTGGCGAAGTTGCCGCCGAGGCCCCGGCTGAAGCCGAGCCCGCCTGAGTTCACCGTCTATCAAATCGAATCCATTTCCAGAGGTAAATGCAATGTCCCTGACCAACGAACAGATCGTTGAAGCCGTCGCCGCCAAGTCGCTGATGGAAGTGATGGACCTGGTGAAGGCCATCGAAGAGAAGTTCGGCGTGACCGCCGCCGCCCCGGTGATGGTTGCCGCCGGCCCGGCCGCTGCCGGCCCGGCCGCCGAAGCGCAGACCGAGTTCGACGTCATCCTGAAGACCGCCGGCGCCAAGAAGGTCGACGTGATCAAGGCCGTCCGCGCCATCACCGGCCTGGGCCTGAAGGAAGCCAAGGACCTCACCGAGGCCGGCGGCGTCCTGAAGGAAGCCGTGTCGAAGGAAGACGCCGAGAAGTTCAAGAAGGACCTCGAAGCTGCCGGCGCCACGGTCGAACTGAAGTAATCGGCGCCCTTGCGCGCCATCAGTTTGATCTAGCGTCAAGCAAGCCTGGGAGCGCGAGCCCCCGGGCTTTGCCCGTTTGAACGGGAATGGGGAATGGAGAATAGGGAATCGCCGGCAGCACCAGCCTTCGGGCTCTGGCCGATTCCTTATTCTCGATTCCCGAATCCCGGACCGGATGGCCCCGGCCATCCGGCAAAAAAGATTATCCATTCAGCCGGTGTGTGCACCACCGGCGCCACTGCGAACCGAGGCGCTACCGATCATGGCCTACTCGTTTACCGAGAAGAAACGCATCCGCAAGGACTTTGGCAAGCGTCCGCCCGTACTGGGCGTGCCGAACCTGCTGACCATCCAGACTGATTCCTACCGGGAGTTTCTGCAGGAGCATGTCGCGCCGAAGCAGCGCGGCGACAAGGGTTTGCATGCCGCGTTGAAGTCGGTGTTCCCGATCTCCAGCTATTCGGGCAATGCCGCGCTCGAGTACGTCGACTACCGCCTCGGTGAGCCGGCGTTCGACGAGCGCGAGTGCCGCAACCGCGGCATGACCTTCGGTGCGCCGCTGCGCACCACCGTGCGCCTGGTGATCTACGACAAGGACAGTCCGGCTTCGAAGAAGGTGGTCAAGTACATCAAGGAGCAGGAGGTCTACATGGGCGAGATCCCGCTCATGACCGACACCGGCACCTTCATCATCAACGGTACCGAGCGCGTGATCGTCTCGCAGCTGCACCGTTCGCCGGGCGTGTTCTTCGATCACGACCGCGGCAAGACGCACAGCTCGGGCAAGCTGCTGTTCTCCGCCCGCGTGATCCCCTACCGCGGCTCCTGGCTGGACTTCGAGTTCGACCCGAAGGACGCGCTGTTCACCCGCATCGACCGCCGCCGCAAGCTGCCGGTGACGGTGCTGCTGCGCGCGCTCGGCTACAGCAACGAGGAGATGCTGGGCATCTTCTTCGAGCACAACGTGTTCCACCTGGGCAAGAAGGGTGGCACCACGCTGGAGCTGGTCGCCGAGCGCCTGCGCGGCGAGACGCTCTCCTTCGACCTGGCGATCGGCGGCAAGGTGCTGGTGGAAGCCGGCAAGCGCATCACCGCGCGCCACGTGCGCCAGCTGGCGGCCGAGAACATCACCGCGCTGGAAGTGCCGGACGACTACCCGGTCGGCCGCATCGTGGCGAAGGACATCGTCGACGCCAAGACCGGCGAGCTGCTGGCGTCGGCGAACGACGAGATCACCGCCGAGCAGCTGGAGAATTTCCGCAAGGCCGGCATCGAAGTCGTGCCGACGCTGTACGTCAACGACCTCGACCGCGGCGCCTACATCTCGCACACCCTGCGCATCGACAACACCAAGACGCCGCTGGAGGCGCTGGTGGAGATCTACCGCATGATGCGCCCGGGCGAGCCGCCGACGAAGGACGCCGCGCAGAACCTGTTCTTCAACCTGTTCTTCACCTTCGACCGCTACGACCTGTCGGCGGTGGGCCGGATGAAGTTCAACCGCCGCGTGGGCCGCAAGGACATCCTCGGCCCGGGCGTGCTGTACGACCACAAGTACTTCAGCGAGCGCAAGGAAGAGGAGGCGCAGCGGCTGGTCAAGGAGCAGGGCGAATCGTCCGACATCCTCGACGTGCTGAAGGTGCTGATCGACATCAAGAACGGTCACGGCACCGTCGACGACATCGACCACCTGGGCAACCGCCGCGTGCGTTCGGTCGGCGAGATGGCCGAGAACACCTTCCGCATCGGCCTGGTGCGCGTGGAGCGCGCCGTGCGCGAGCGCCTCAGCCTGGCCGAGGCCGATGGCCTGACCCCGCAGGACCTGATCAACGCCAAGCCGGTCGCGGCGGCGGTGAAGGAGTTCTTCGGCTCCTCGCAGCTGTCGCAGTTCATGGACCAGAACAATCCGCTGTCGGAAGTGACGCACAAGCGTCGCGTCTCTGCGCTCGGGCCGGGCGGCCTGACCCGCGAACGCGCCGGCTTCGAAGTGCGCGACGTGCATCCGACCCATTACGGCCGCGTGTGCACCATCGAGACGCCGGAAGGTCCGAACATCGGCCTGATCAACTCGCTGGCGGTGTACGCCCGTACCAATGCCTACGGCTTCCTCGAGACGCCGTACCGCAAGGTGGCCAACGGCAAGGTCACCGACAAGGTCGACTACCTGTCGGCGATCGAGGAAGGCGACCACGTGATCGCCCAGGCGAACTCGCCGCTGGACAAGCACGGCGCGTTCCTGGAGGACTTCGTGTCCTGCCGTTTCCGCGGCGAGTCCGAGCTGCGCCCGGCGTCCGAGGTCGACTACATGGACGTCTCGCCGATGCAGACCGTGTCGGTCGCGGCGGCGCTGGTGCCGTTCCTGGAGCACGACGACGCGAACCGCGCGCTGATGGGCGCGAACATGCAGCGCCAGGCCGTGCCGACGCTGCGCTCGCAGACCCCGCTGGTCGGTACCGGCATCGAGCGCGCGGTGGCGCGCGACTCCGGCGTCATCGTTTCCGCCAAGCGCGGCGGCGTGATCGACCAGGTCGATGCGGCGCGCATCGTGGTACGCGTGAACGAGGAAGAGGTCGGCGACAACGACGCCGGCGTCGACATCTACACGCTGACCAAGTACACCCGCTCCAACCAGAACACCAACCTCAACCAGCGCCCGCTGGTGAACGTGGGTGACGTGGTGGCGAAGGGCGACACTTTGGCCGACGGCTCGTCGACCGACCTGGGCGAGCTCGCGCTCGGCCAGAACATGCTGATCGCCTTCATGCCGTGGAACGGCTACAACTTCGAAGACTCGATCCTGCTCTCCGAGCGCGTCGTGCAGGAGGACCGCTACACCTCGATCCACATCGAGGAGCTGTCCTGCATCGCGCGCGACACCAAGCTGGGCGCCGAGGAAATCACCGCCGACATCCCGAACGTGGGCGAGCAGGCACTGGCGCGCCTGGACGAGAGCGGCATCGTGTACATCGGTGCCGAGGTCAAGGCCGGCGACATCATGGTCGGCAAGGTCACGCCCAAGGGCGAGAGCCAGCTGACACCGGAAGAGAAGCTGCTGCGCGCGATCTTCGGCGAGAAGGCATCCGACGTGAAGGACAGCTCGCTGCGCGTGCCGCCGGGCATGGACGGCACCGTCATCGACGTGCAGGTGTTCACCCGCGACGGCATCGAGAAGGACAAGCGCGCCAAGCAGATCGAGGAAACCGAAGTCAAGCGCGTGCGCAAGGACCTGGACGACCAGTTCCGCATCCTCGAAGGCGCGATCTACAGCCGCATGCGCACCCAGCTGGTCGGCAAGTCCGCGATGAGCGGCCCGGGCGGGCTGAAGCGTGGCGCCGAGATCACCGACGCCTACCTCGATGGCCTGAAGAAGGACGACTGGTTCAAGATCAACGTCAAGGACGAGGATGTCACCGAGTTCCTCGAACGTGCCGCCGAGCAGATCAAGCGCCACAAGGAAGAGTTCGACAAGCGCTTCAAGGAGAAGCAGGGCAAGATCACCCAGGGCGACGATCTCGCGCCGGGCGTGCTGAAAATGGTCAAGGTGTTCCTGGCCGTGAAGCGCCGCATCCAGCCGGGCGACAAGATGGCCGGCCGCCACGGCAACAAGGGCGTGGTCTCCAATGTGGTGCCGGTGGAGGACATGCCGTACATGGCCAACGGCGAGGCGGTGGATATCTGCCTGAACCCGCTGGGCGTGCCGTCGCGCATGAACATCGGGCAGATCCTGGAAGTGCATCTGGGCTGGGCCGCCAAGGGCCTGGGCAAGAAGATCCAGAAGATGATCGAGGCGCAGGAGAAGGTGGCCGAGATCCGCAAGTTCCTCGACCAGATCTACAACACCCACGTCGCCGGCGCCGTGCAGCACGTCGACCTGAAGTCGCTCACCGACGCCGAGATCCTGGCACTGGCGAACAACCTGCAGGAAGGCGTGCCGATGTCCACGCCGGTGTTCGACGGCGCCGAGGAGACCGAGATCAAGGCGATGCTGAAGCTGGCGGATCTGCCCGAGTCGGGCCAGACCATGTTGTACGACGGCCGTACCGGCGAGGCGTTCGACCGCCCGGTCACCGTGGGCTACATGCATTACCTGAAGCTCAACCACCTGGTCGACGACAAGATGCACGCGCGTTCCACCGGTCCGTACTCGCTGGTCACCCAGCAGCCGCTGGGCGGCAAGGCGCAGTTCGGCGGCCAGCGCTTCGGCGAGATGGAAGTGTGGGCGCTGGAAGCCTACGGCGCGGCCTACACCTTGCAGGAAATGCTGACGGTGAAGTCCGACGACGTGCAGGGTCGCAACCAGATGTACAAGAACATCGTCGACGGCAACCACGAAATGTCCGCGGGCATGCCGGAGTCCTTCAACGTGCTGGTGAAGGAAATCCGCTCGCTCGCCATCGACATCGATCTGGAAGAGGTCAAGTGAGTTACGGGATTCGGGATACGGGATTCGGAATCTGCAAAGGCAGGCCCCGTCTCCCGACCCGGATCCGGCAAGCCTGATCTTGTTCGAACTGCGGACCTCGACCCAAGAATTTGCTCCGACCGGAGATTCAAATGAAAGACCTGCTCAATCTGTTCAACCAGCAGCGCGCGACGCCGGATTTCGACGCGATCAAGATCGCGCTCGCCTCGCCGGAACTGATCCGCTCGTGGTCGTACGGCGAAGTGAAGAAGCCGGAAACGATCAACTACCGCACCTTCAAGCCGGAGCGTGACGGCCTGTTCTGCGCGGCCATCTTCGGTCCGGTGAAGGACTACGAGTGCCTCTGCGGCAAGTACAAGCGCATGAAGCACCGCGGCGTGGTGTGCGAGAAGTGCGGCACGGAAGTGACGCTGGCCAAGGTGCGTCGCGAGCGCATGGGCCACATCGAGCTGGCCAGCCCGACCGCGCACATCTGGTTCCTGAAGTCGCTGCCCTCGCGCATCGGCCTGATGCTAGACATGACCTTGCGCGACATCGAGCGCATCCTGTACTTCGAGGCCTTCGTGGTGATCGACCCGGGCATGACCGCGCTGGAGCGCGGCCAGCTGCTCAGCGAGGACCAGTACCTGGAGGCAACCGAGGAGCACGGAGACGAGTTCGACGCGCGGATGGGCGCCGAGGCGGTGTTCCACCTGCTGAAGTCGCTCGACCTGCCGGGCGAAGTCATCCGCCTGAAGGAAGAGATCGCCTCCACCAATTCCGAGACCAAGCTCAAGCGCCTTACCAAGCGCGTCAAGCTGATCGAAGCGTTCCTGGAATCCGGCAACAAGCCGGAGTGGATGGTGCTGACCGTGCTGCCGGTGCTGCCGCCGGACCTGCGCCCGCTGGTGCCGCTGGATGGCGGCCGCTTCGCCACCTCCGACCTGAACGACCTGTACCGCCGCGTCATCAACCGCAACAACCGCCTGAAGCGGCTGCTCGAGCTCAATGCGCCCGACATCATCGTGCGCAACGAGAAGCGCATGCTGCAGGAGTCGGTCGATGCGCTGCTGGACAACGGCCGCCGCGGCCGTGCCATCACCGGCACCAACAAGCGTGCGCTGAAGTCGCTCGCCGACATGATCAAGGGCAAGCAGGGTCGCTTCCGCCAGAACCTGCTCGGCAAGCGCGTGGACTACTCCGGCCGTTCGGTGATCGTGGTCGGTCCGACGTTGCGCCTGCACCAGTGCGGCCTGCCGAAGAAGATGGCGCTGGAGCTGTTCAAGCCGTTCATCTTCGCCAAGCTGCAGGCGCGCGGCGAAGCTACCACCATCAAGGCGGCGAAGAAGCTGGTCGAGCGCGAGGAAGGCCAGGTGTGGGATATCCTCGAAGAGGTGATCCGCGAGCATCCGGTGCTGCTGAACCGCGCGCCGACCCTGCACCGCCTCGGCATCCAGGCCTTCGAACCCAAGCTGATCGAAGGCAAGGCGATCCAGCTGCATCCGCTGGTCTGTACCGCGTTCAACGCCGACTTCGACGGCGACCAGATGGCGGTGCACGTGCCGCTGTCGATCGAGGCGCAGCTGGAAGCGCGCACGCTGATGATGTCGTCCAACAACATCCTCAGCCCCGCCAACGGCGAGCCGATCATCGTGCCGACCCAGGACGTGGTGCTGGGCCTGTACTACATGACCCGCGAGCTGATCAACGCCAAGGGCACCGGCATGGTGTTCTCCGGCATTTCGGAGGCGCGTCGCGCCTACGACAATCGCGCGGTGGAACTGCACGCCAAGGTCAAGGTGCGCCTGAAGCAGGTGCACATCGCCGAGGACGGCACCCGCAGCAGCGAAACCCGGCTGGTCGAGACCACCGTCGGTCGCGCACTGCTCGCCGAGATCCTGCCGGAAGGCCTGCCGTTCGAGCTGGCCAACACCGAGCTGACCAAGAAGAACATCTCGCGCCTGATCAATTCCAGCTACCGCCGGCTGGGCCTGAAAGAGACCGTGGTGTTCGCCGACAAGCTGATGTACACAGGCTACCGGTTCGCCACGCGCGCGGGCATCTCGATCGGCATCGACGACATGCTGATTCCGAGCGAGAAGAAGACCATCCTCGACGAGGCCGAGAAGGAAGTCGTCGAGATCCAGCAGCAGTACCAGTCGGGCCTGGTCACCGCCGGCGAGCGCTACAACAAGGTGGTCGACATCTGGTCGCGCACCAGCGAGCAGGTGGCCAAGGCGATGATCGACGGCATCGGCACCGAGAAGGTGGTTGACGCCGAGGGCAAGACGGTCAGCCAGAAGTCGATGAACTCGCTGTACATCATGGCCGATTCCGGCGCGCGCGGCTCGGTGGCGCAGATTCGCCAGCTGGCCGGCATGCGCGGCCTGATGGCGCGCCCGGACGGCTCGATCATCGAGACGCCGATCAAGGCCAACTTCCGCGAAGGCCTGAACGTGCTGCAGTACTTCAACTCGACCCACGGCGCCCGCAAGGGCCTGGCGGATACCGCGCTGAAGACCGCGAACTCCGGTTACCTGACTCGTCGCCTGGTGGACGTGGCGCAGGACGTGGTCATCACGATGGACGACTGCGGCACCGAGGACGGCATCACCATGCAGCCGATCGTCGAGGGCGGCGACGTGGTCGAACCGCTGCGCGACCGCGTGCTCGGCCGTGTGGTGGTCGAGGACGTCTACGCTCCCGGCGACGACGACCGGCCGATCGTCACCCGCGACACGCTGCTCAACGAAGCGCTGGTCGAGAAGCTCGACAAGGCCGGCGTGCAGATCGTCAAGGTGCGCTCGCCGATTACCTGCGAAGCCATCCATGGCGTGTGCAAGCTGTGCTACGGCCGCGACCTGGCCCGTGGCCACCTGGTCAACATGGGCGAGGCCGTGGGCGTGGTCGCCGCGCAGTCGATCGGCGAGCCGGGCACCCAGCTGACCATGCGCACGTTCCACATCGGTGGCGCGGCTTCGCGCGCGGCGGCGGTGGACAACGTGACGGTGAAGACCACCGGTTCGCTGAAGTTCAACAATCTGAAGTCGGTGCAGCACAAGCAGGGCAACCTGGTGGCGGTGTCGCGTTCGGGCGAACTGAGCGTGATCGACGCCAGCGGCCGCGAGCGCGAGCGCTACAAGGTGCCGTACGGCGCCGTCATCGCGGTCAAGGACGGCGCGCCGGTCAAGCCGGGCCAGACCGTGGCGAACTGGGATCCGCATACCCATCCGATCGTCACCGAGGTGGCCGGCGTGGTGCGCTTCATCGACTTCCTCGATGGCGTCACCGTGCAGAGCCAGACCGACGAGCTGACCGGCCTGGAGTCGGCGGTGGTCACCGATCCGAAGCGTCGCGGCGCGCAGGCGAAGGACCTGCGTCCGATCGTGCGCCTGGAAGACGCCAAGGGCCGCGAGTTGAAGCTGCCGGGCACTGATATCGCCGCGCAGTACTTCCTGCCGGCCGGCGCGATCGTGTCGATCCAGAACGGTGCCGAAGTGGGCGTGGGCGACGTGATCGCGCGCATCCCGCAGGAAACCTCCAAGACCCGCGACATCACCGGCGGCCTGCCGCGCGTGGCCGACCTGTTCGAGGCGCGCAAGCCGAAGGAGCCGGCGATCCTGGCCGAACGCTCCGGCATCGTCAGCTTCGGCAAGGACACCAAGGGCAAGCAGCGCCTGATCATCAAGGACGCCGACGGCAACGAGCACGAGGAGCTGATTCCGAAATGGCGTCAGGTCATCGTGTTCGAGGGCGAGCACGTGGAGAAGGGCGAGACCGTCGTCGATGGCGAGCCGAACCCGCACGACATCCTGCGTCTGCTCGGCGTGGAGCCGCTGGCCACGTACCTGGTCAAGGAGATCCAGGACGTGTACCGCCTGCAGGGCGTGAAGATCAACGACAAGCACATCGAGGCGATCATTCGCCAGATGCTGCGCAAGGTCGAGATCGTCGAGCCGGGCGACAGCCACTACCTGCGCGGCGAGCAGGTCGAGCGCGTGCGGATCAACGGCGAGAACGAGCGTGCAATCGCCAAGGACGAGCGGCCGGCAGACTACCAGTCGGTGCTGCTGGGCATCACCAAGGCATCGTTGGCGACCGAATCGTTCATCTCGGCGGCCTCGTTCCAGGAAACCACCCGCGTCCTCACCGAGGCGGCGGTTCGCGGAACGCGCGACAGCTTGCGTGGCCTGAAGGAAAATGTTATCGTCGGACGTCTTATTCCGGCAGGCACGGGTTTGGCGTACCACGCATCGCGTCGTCGCCAAGGCGGCTTGACCGCCACGGAGCTGGAGACTCTTTCCGGCTCCACGCCTGCGGTCTCGTTCGCCGGGGCTCCGGTCGGTGGTGAGAACGGTGTCGAGTAAATCCGTTCAGGGTATTGCTCGCTGACATACGAAATGAGGTGCATGGACGCACTTCGTGTTCGGGTCCAGGACGGCTGAGCGTTGGCTTGCCTATGGCGGGCCGCTCATGTTAAATTCCCGCTTCTTGGCAGACCGAGCTTATTCGGGCTGCCTTTATGTTTTCAGGAACAGCTTCGCATGACGACAGTCAACCAGTTGGTGCGCAAAAACCGCAGCCCCAAGACCTACAAGAGTGGTTCGCCTGCCTTGCAGAGCAGCCCGCAGCGTCGCGGCGTCTGCACGCGCGTTTACACGACCACCCCGAAGAAGCCGAACTCGGCCTTGCGCAAGGTTGCCAAGGTGCGCCTGACCAACGGCTTCGAGGTCATCAGCTACATCGGTGGCGAAGGCCACAACCTGCAGGAGCACTCGGTGGTGCTGATCCGCGGCGGTCGCGTCAAGGACCTGCCGGGTGTGCGCTACCACACGGTGCGCGGCAGCCTCGACTGCGCCGGCGTTACCAAACGACGCCAGTCGCGCTCGAAATACGGCGCCAAGCGTCCGAAGAAGTAACACCCGCCTCATTCGAAGAGTGCGGCCCTGGATGGGTCGTTTTTGCTCCGCAGGCATGGGTGCCTGCAAAAACAACAGCGTGGCCAGGGTGGCCGCTTTTCCGGCGGGCAGGAATGCCCGCAAAAATAACGGACAAAAAACATGTCGCGCAAAGGTTCACATCCCGCCCGTCTGGTCCTGCCGGATCCGAAGCATGGCAGCCAGCTGATCGCCCGTTTCATCAACATGGTGATGAAGAGCGGCAAGAAGTCGGTCGCCGAGAGCATCGTCTACGGCGCGCTGCAGCATATCGGCGAAAAGAATGCCGAACCGGTGGCGCTGGTCGAGAAGGCGCTGAACAACATCGCTCCGGCGGTCGAGGTGAAGTCCCGTCGTGTCGGCGGCGCCACTTACCAGGTTCCGGTCGAAGTTCGCCCGGGTCGCCGCATGGCGCTGGCGATGCGTTGGGTCATCGACGCTGCGCGCAAGCGTGGCGAAACCTCGATGCCGCGCAAACTGGCCGCCGAGTTGCTGGAGGCATCCGAGAGCCGCGGCGGCGCCGCCAAGAAGCGCGAGGAAACCCATCGCATGGCAGAGGCCAACAAGGCCTTCTCGCACTATCGCTGGTAAGCGGCGCATTGTTTTTGCTGCCGGCCCCGGCGGCAAAGACAAACCCGCCATCCCTGGCGGACTCCTAATGAGAGCGCGGCCCGGACGGCCGTTTTCAGACACGGGCAGGGTTGCCCTGTACAGGTAAACATTCATGGCACGCACCACTCCCATCGAGCGCTACCGCAACTTCGGCATCATGGCCCACATCGATGCCGGCAAGACCACCACCACGGAGCGCATCCTGTTCTACACCGGCGTCTCGCACAAGATCGGCGAGGTGCACGACGGTGCGGCCACGATGGACTGGATGGAGCAGGAGCAGGAACGCGGCATCACCATCACTTCCGCCGCCACTACGGCGTTCTGGAAGGGTATGGATGGTTCGATGGACCAGCACCGCTTCAACATCATCGACACCCCGGGACACGTGGATTTCACCATCGAGGTGGAGCGTTCGCTGCGCGTGCTCGACGGCGCGGTGTTCGTGTTGTGCGCGGTCGGCGGTGTGCAGCCGCAGTCCGAGACCGTGTGGCGCCAGGCCAACAAGTACAAGGTGCCGCGCCTCGCGTTCGTCAACAAGATGGACCGCACTGGCGCCAACTTCGACAAGGTCGTGGGGCAGCTGAAGTCGCGCCTGGGCGCGCACCCGGTGCCGATGGTGGTGCCGATCGGCGCCGAGGACGGCTTCGAGGGTGTGGTCGACCTGCTCAAGATGAAGTCGATCATCTGGGACATGGCGTCCCAGGGCATGAAGTTCGAGTACCAGGACATCCCGGCGAACCTCAAGGACAAGGCCGACGAGGCGCACAGCTTCATGGTCGAGTCTGCGGCCGAGGCCAGCGAAGAGTTGATGAACAAGTACCTCGAGGAAGGCTCCCTCAGCGAGGACGAGGTCATCGCGGGCCTGCGCCAGCGCACGCTGTCCAGCGAAATCATCCCGGTCTACTGCGGCACCGCCTTCAAGAACAAGGGCGTGCAGGCGATGCTGGATGCGGTGGTACACCTGCTGCCGTCGCCGGTCGACCGCCCGCCGGTGGCCGGCATGGACGAGAACGAGCATGAGGCGACCCGCAAGGCAGACGATGCTGCGCCGTTCTCCGCGCTCGCGTTCAAGATCATGACCGATCCGTTCGTGGGTTCGCTGACCTTCTTCCGCGTCTACTCGGGCGTGCTGAATGCCGGCGACGCCGTCTACAACCCGGTGAAGTCGAAGAAGGAGCGCATCGGTCGCATCCTGCAGATGCACGCGAATGATCGTCAGGAACTGAAGGAAGTTCGCGCGGGCGACATCGCCGCTGCGGTTGGCCTGAAGGACGTGACGACCGGCGATACGCTGTGCGCGCAGGATCACGTCATCACCCTGGAGCGCATGACGTTCCCGGAGCCGGTGATCTCGATGGCGGTGGAGCCGAAGACCAAGTCCGACCAGGAGAAGATGGGTATCGCGCTGGGCCGTCTGGCCGCCGAGGATCCGTCCTTCCGAGTGCGCACCGACGAGGAGTCGGGCCAGACCATCATCTCGGGCATGGGCGAGCTGCACCTCGACATTCTGGTCGACCGCATGAAGCGCGAGTTCAACGTCGAAGCCAACGTCGGCAAGCCGCAGGTGGCCTACCGCGAGACGATCCGCAGCAACGACGTGAAGTCCGACTACAAGCACGCCAAGCAGTCCGGCGGCAAGGGCCAGTACGGTCACGTGGTGATCGAGATGTCCCCGATCAGCGATGCCGATCGCGCCGACGAGAAGCTCGCTCCGCTGATCAAGGACGATTTCCTGTTCCTCAACGAGATCACCGGTGGCGTGATTCCGAAGGAGTTCATTCCCTCGGTCGAAAAGGGTCTGCGCGAGACCATCACCAGCGGTCCGCTGGCAGGATTCCCGGTGGTGGGCGTCAAGGTGAAGCTGGTGTTCGGTTCCTACCACGACGTCGACTCGTCCGAGATGGCGTTCAAGCTGGCCGCCTCGATGGCGTTCAAGCAGGGCTTCACCAAGGCTTCGCCGGTGCTGCTCGAGCCGATCATGAAGGTCGAGGTGGTGACGCCGGAAGACTACGTCGGCGACGTGATGGGCGACATGAGCCGCCGTCGCGGCATCCTGCGCGGCCAGGAAGACACACCGTCGGGCAAGACCATCGACGCGTTCGTACCACTGGGCGAGATGTTCGGTTACGCGACGACGATTCGTTCGCTGACCCAGGGTCGCGCCACCTTCACGATGGAGTTCGACCACTACGCCGAGGCGCCGAGCAATATCGCCGAGCAGGTCATGAAGAAGGCGTAACTCGCGCGATCTTCCTGATCGCAACGGCAAGGATCAGGAAGCGGCCATCCATGGCCGCACTCTCAAAAGAAGCGGCCATTCGTGGACGTATCATCAAATAAGTTCTCTCAGAGGTCTGAGTCATGGCAAAGGGTAAATTCGAACGCACCAAGCCGCACGTGAACGTCGGCACGATTGGTCACGTGGATCACGGCAAGACGACGCTGACGGCGGCGCTGACGAAGGTCGGTGCGGAGCGCTTCGGTGGCG
>Ga0209941_1001436_pt1 | contig 16529 bp, 12 predicted proteins | sample ThiBiot_300_plan_FD_183945 | JGI IMG/M metagenome (GOLD analysis project Ga0209941, IMG submission 183945) | Wastewater bioreactor microbial communities from Cape Town, South Africa - Thiocy_solids_1 (SPAdes) | ecosystem: Engineered > Bioremediation > Thiocyanate > Unclassified | place: South... | reverse complement strand
GCCACCGAAACGTTCCGCCCCGACCTTCGTCAGTGCGGCCGTCAGCGTCGTCTTGCCGTGGTCCACGTGACCAATCGTGCCGACGTTGACGTGCGGCTTGGTGCGTTCGAATTTACCCTTTGCCATGACTCAAACCTCTGAGATAACTTGAATTTGATAATGCGTCCACGAAGGGGCGCCGTTGGAGGCGACGACACAGGGTGCCGCGCCTTGATCCCTGCTAACGCGATCTGGGAGATCGCACGGCTTACGCCTTCTTCATCACCTGCTCGGCGACGTTGGTCGGCGCCTCGGCGTAGTGATCGAATTCCATGGTGAAGGTGGCACGGCCCTGCGTCAGCGAACGAATCGTGGTCGCGTAACCGAACATTTCACCCAGCGGCACTTCGGCGTTGATGGTCTTGCCCGACGGCGTGTCTTCCTGACCGGTGAGCATGCCGCGACGCTTGCTGATGTCGCCCATCACGTCGCCCATGTAGTCCTCGGGGGTGACGATTTCGACCTTCATGATCGGCTCGAGCAGCACCGGGCTGGCCTTGTTGAAGCCCTGCTTGAACGCCATCGACGCAGCGAGCTTGAACGCCATTTCCGACGAGTCGACGTCATGGTAGGAACCGAAGACCAGCTTGGCCTTCACATTCACCACCGGGAAGCCGGCCAGCGGACCGCTGGTGATCGTCTCGCGCAGACCCTTTTCGACCGACGGGATGAATTCCTTCGGAATCACGCCACCGGTGATGTCGTTGATGAACAGGAAGTCGTCCTTGATCAGCGCGGCGATCTTCTCGTCTGCACGATCCGCTTCGCTGATCGGCGACATCTCGATCACGACGTGACCGTACTGGCCCTTGCCGCCCGACTGCTTGGCGTGCTTGTAGTCCGACTTCACGTCCGCCAGGCGGATCGTTTCGCGGTAGGCCACCTGCGGCTTGCCGACGTTCGCCTCGACGTTGAACTCGCGGCGCATGCGGTCGACCAGGATGTCCAAGTGCAACTCGCCCATGCCGGAGATGATGGTCTGGCCCGATTCCTCGTCGGTACGCACGCGGAACGACGGATCCTCCGCGGCCAGACGGCCGAGGGCGATGCCCATCTTTTCCTGGTCCGACTTGGTCTTCGGCTCGACCGCCATCGAGATCACCGGCTCCGGGAACGACATCCGCTCCAGGGTGATGATGTGTTCCTGCGAGCACAGCGTGTCACCGGTCGTCACGTCCTTCAGGCCAACCGCGGCGGCGATGTCGCCAGCACACACTTCCTTCAGCTCGTGACGCTCGTTGGCGTGCATCTGCAGGATGCGGCCCACGCGTTCCTTCTTGCTCTTGACCGGGTTGTATACGGCATCGCCGGAGTTCAACGTGCCCGAATAGACACGGAAGAAGGTCAGCGAACCCACGAACGGGTCGGTCATGATCTTGAATGCCAGCGCGGAGAACGGCGCCTTGTCGTCCGCGGGACGGCTGGCCTCGTTGTCGTCCTCGTCGATGCCGGCCACCGGCGGGCGGTCGGCGGGCGACGGCAGCAGCTGCACCACTGCGTCGAGCATCGCCTGGACGCCCTTGTTCTTGAACGCGGTACCGCAGAACACCGGGATGATCTCGTTGGCCAGCGTGCGCTGACGCAGACCGGCGATGACTTCGGCCTCGGACAGGTCGCCGCCTTCCAGGTACTTGTTCATCAGCTCTTCGGTGGCTTCGGCCGCCGACTCGACCATGAACGCATGCGCTTCGGTGGCGGCGTCGACCAGATCCGCCGGGATGTCGCGGTACTCGAACTTCATGCCCTGGGATTCCATGTCCCAGATGATCGCCTTCATCTTCAGCAGGTCGACCACGCCCTCGAAACCGTCTTCGGCGCCGATCGGCACCTGCATCGGCACCGGGTGCGCACCCAGGCGGGCCTTCAGCTGGCTGACGACCTTGTCGAAGTTGGCACCGGTGCGGTCCATCTTGTTGACGAACGCAAGCCGCGGCACCCGGTACTTGTTGGCCTGGCGCCACACCGTCTCGGACTGCGGCTGCACGCCACCGACCGCACACAGCACGAATACCGCGCCGTCGAGCACGCGCAGCGAACGCTCCACCTCGATGGTGAAGTCGACGTGTCCCGGGGTGTCGATGATGTTGAAGCGGTGCTGCTCCATGGAGCCGTCCATGCCCTTCCAGAACGCCGTCGTTGCCGCCGACGTAATGGTGATGCCACGCTCCTGCTCCTGCTCCATCCAGTCCATCGTGGCCGCACCGTCGTGCACCTCGCCAATCTTGTGACTGACACCGGTGTAGAACAGGATGCGCTCGGTCGTGGTGGTCTTGCCGGCATCGATGTGCGCCATGATGCCGAAGTTGCGATAGCGCGCGAGGGGAGTGGTACGTGCCATGGATATCTACCTGTATCGGGCGATCCTGCCCAGGATTCACGCAGCCATCCGGCTGCAGCTTTTATGAAAAGTCCGGCATGGGCGCCGGATCCTTTTTCCGCCATCGGCGAGGCGAAGAGCCATCAGCCGACTCGTGCCGCCGATGAGGGCGGCACGGAAACCGCACTTACCAGCGGTAGTGCGAGAAGGCCTTGTTGGCCTCGGCCATGCGGTGCGTTTCTTCACGCTTCTTGGCAGCGCCGCCGCGGCTCTCGGAGGCCTCCAGCAGCTCGGCAGCCAGCTTGCGCGGCATCGAGGTCTCGCCGCGCTTGCGCGCCGCGTCGATGACCCAGCGCATCGCCAGCGCCATGCGGCGACCCGGACGCACTTCGACCGGCACCTGGTAGGTGGCGCCACCGACACGGCGGGACTTCACCTCGACTGCCGGAGCGATGTTGTTCAGCGCCTTCTCGACCAGAGCCACCGGCTCGGCGTTCTTTTCGCCAATGTGCTGCAGGGCACCGTAGACGATGCTCTCGGCGACCGACTTCTTGCCGCTCTTCATCACCATGTTGATGAAACGGGCGATCAGCTGGCTGCCATGCTTGGGATCCGGCAGAACCAGACGGGCGGGATGTGAACCTTTACGCGACATGTTTGTTGTCCGTTATTTTCGCGGACATTCCTGCCCGCCTGTAAAGCGGCCAGCGAGGGCCGCGCGACATTACTTCTTCGGGCGCTTGGCGCCGTACTTCGAGCGCGACTGACGACGCTTGGTGACACCGGCGCAGTCCAGGCTGCCGCGCACCGTGTGGTAACGCACACCGGGCAGGTCCTTGACGCGACCACCGCGGATCAGCACCACCGAGTGCTCCTGCAGGTTGTGACCTTCGCCACCGATGTAGCTGATGACCTCGAAACCGTTGGTCAGGCGCACCTTGGCAACCTTGCGCAACGCCGAGTTCGGCTTTTTCGGGGTGGTCGTGTAGACGCGGGTGCAGACACCACGACGCTGCGGGCTGCTCTGCAGGGCCGGCGACCCGCTCTTGTAGGTCTTGGGGCTGCGCGATTTGCGCACCAACTGATTGACTGTCGTCATGCGTAGCTGTTCCTGAAAACATAAAGGCAGCCCGATCAAGCTCGGTCTGCCAAGAAGCGGGAATTTAACATGAGCAGCTTGCCATAGGCAAGCCAACGCTCAGTCGTCCTGGACCCGAACACGAGGTGCGTCCATGCACCTCATTTCGTATGTCAGCGAGCAACGCCCCCGAGGGACTTACTCGACACCGTTTTCACTACCGACCGGAGCCTCGGCGAACGAAGCTGCAGGCGTGGCGCTGGAGAGAGTTTCCAGATCCGAGGCGGACAAACCGCCCTGGCGACGACGCGATGCGTGGTACGCCAAGCCTGTACCTGCCGGAATTAGACGGCCGACAATAACATTTTCCTTCAGGCCACGCAAGGTATCGCGTGTGCCACGAACCGCCGCCTCGGTGAGGACGCGGGTGGTTTCCTGGAACGAGGCCGCCGAGATGAACGACTCGGTCGCCAGCGAGGCCTTGGTGATGCCCAGCAGGATCGACTGATACTGCGCCGGGCGCTCGCCCTTGCTTTCGGCACGATCGTTTTCGCCATTGATCCGCACGCGCTCGATCTGCTCGCCGCGCAGGTAGTGACTGTCACCCGGCTCGACGATCTCGACCTTGCGCAGCATCTGGCGAATGATCGCTTCGATGTGCTTGTCGTTGATCTTCACGCCCTGCAGGCGGTACACGTCCTGGATTTCCTTGACCAGGTACGAGGCCAGCGGCTCCACGCCCAGCAGGCGCAGGATGTCATGCGGGCTCGGCTCGCCGTCGACGACGGTTTCGCCCTTCTCCACATGCTCGCCTTCGAACACGATGACCTGGCGCCACTTCGGAATCAGCTCTTCGTGCTCATTGCCGTCGACGTCCTTGATCACCAGGCGCTGCTTGCCCTTGGTGTCCTTGCCGAAGCTGATGATGCCCGAGCGCTCGGCCAGGATCGCCGGTTCCTTCGGCTTGCGTGCCTCGAACAGGTCGGCCACGCGGGGCAGACCACCGGTGATGTCGCGGGTCTTCGACGATTCCTGCGGGATACGGGCCACCACGTCGCCCACGCCCACTTCGGCACCGTTCTGGATCGACACGATCGCACCGGCCGGCAGGAAGTACTGCGCGGCGATGTCGGTGCCCGGCAGCTTCAGCTCGCGACCCTTGGCATCTTCCAGGCGCACGATCGGACGCAGGTCCTTCGCCTGCGCGCCGCGGCGCTTCGGATCGGTGACCACCGCCGACTCCAGGCCGGTGAGTTCATCGGTCTGGCTCTGCACGGTGACGCCATCGAGGAAGTCGATGAAGCGCACCACGCCGGCCACCTCGGTGACGATCGGATGGGTATGCGGGTCCCAGTTGGCCACGGTCTGGCCAGGCTTGACCGCCGCACCGTCCTTGACCGCGATGGTGGCGCCGTACGGCACCTTGTAGCGCTCGCGCTCGCGACCGCTGGCGTCGATCACGCTCAGTTCGCCCGAACGCGACACCGCGACCAGGTGGCCGGCCTTGTGCTGCACCGACTTCAGGTTGTTGTACTTCAGCGAGCCGGTGGTCTTCACCGTCACGTTGTCCACCGCCGCCGCACGCGAAGCCGCGCCGCCGATGTGGAACGTACGCATGGTCAGCTGGGTGCCGGGCTCGCCGATCGACTGCGCGGCCACCACGCCCACGGCTTCACCCATGTTGACCAGATGGCCACGGGCCAGGTCGCGGCCATAGCACAGCTTGCACACGCCATGCTCGGCTTCGCAGGTGATCGGCGAACGCACCTTGATCAGCTGCACGCCGGCCTTGTCGAGCTTCTCGACCAGGGCCTCGTTGAGCAGGGTGTCGCGGGTGACGATCGGCTGGTCGTCGTCGCCGGGGGCGTAGACGTCCTCGACCACCACGCGACCCAGCACGCGCTCGCGCAACGGCTCGACCACATCGCCGCCTTCGACGATCGGCTGCATGATGATGCCGTCCTCGGTGCCGCAGTCATCCATGGTGATGACCACGTCCTGCGCCACGTCGACCAGGCGACGGGTCAGGTAACCGGAGTTCGCCGTCTTCAACGCGGTATCCGCCAGGCCCTTTCGAGCGCCGTGGGTCGAGTTGAAGTACTGCAGCACGTTCAGGCCTTCGCGGAAGTTGGCCTTGATCGGGGTCTCGATGATCGAGCCATCCGGACGGGCCATCAGGCCGCGCATGCCGGCCAGCTGGCGAATCTGCGCCACCGAGCCACGGGCGCCGGAGTCGGCCATGATGTACAGCGAGTTCATCGACTTCTGGTTGACCATCTTGCCGTCGGCATCCTTCACCTTCTCGGTGCCGATGCCGTCGATCATCGCCTTGGCGACCAGTTCGCTGGTGCGCGACCAGATGTCGACCACCTTGTTGTAGCGCTCGCCGGCGGTGACCAGACCCGACTGGTACTGCTGCTGGATCTCGACGACTTCCTTCTCGGCTTCTTCCAGGATCGGCTTCTTCTCGTCCGGGATCAGCATGTCGTCGATGCCGATCGAGATGCCCGACCGGGTCGCGTAGCGATAGCCGGCGTACATCAGCTGATCGGCGAACACGACCGTGTCCTTCAGGCCCAGCAGACGGTAGCTGGAGTTGATCAGGCGCGAGATGTTCTTCTTGGTCAGCTCGGTGTTGGCCAGCTCGAACGGCAGACCCTCGGGCATGATTTCGGCCAGCAGGGCACGACCCACCGTCGTGTCGACGATCCGGGTCTGCTGCGTGCGGGTGCCGTCTTCGGCGATGTGCACCAGCTTCATGCGCACCTTGACCTTGGCGTGCAATTCCACTGCGCGGTTGTCGTACGCACGACGTGCCTCACCGATGCCGGAGAACACCATGCCGGTGCCCTTGGCGTTGATGAGCTCGCGGGTCAGGTAATACAGACCCAGCACCACGTCCTGCGTCGGCACGATGATCGGCTCGCCGTTGGCCGGCGACAGGATGTTGTTGGTCGACATCATCAAGGTGCGCGCTTCCAGCTGCGCCTCGATCGACAGCGGCACATGGACGGCCATCTGGTCGCCGTCGAAGTCGGCGTTGAACGCGGTACACACCAGCGGATGCAGCTGGATCGCCTTGCCTTCGATCAGCTTCGGCTCGAACGCCTGGATGCCGAGGCGATGCAGGGTCGGCGCGCGGTTCAGCATGACCGGATGTTCGCGGATCACCTCTTCGAGGATGTCCCAGACCTGCGCTTCCTCGCGCTCCACCAGCTTCTTGGCCGCCTTGATGGTGGTGGCTTCGCCACGCGCCTGCAGCTTGGCGAAGATGAACGGCTTGAACAGCTCAAGCGCCATCTTCTTGGGCAGGCCGCACTGGTGCAGGCGCAGGGTCGGACCGACCACGATCACCGAGCGACCGGAGTAGTCCACGCGCTTGCCCAGCAGGTTCTGGCGGAAGCGGCCCTGCTTGCCCTTGATCATGTCGGCCAGCGACTTCAGCGCGCGCTTGTTGGTGCCGGTGATGGCACGGCCGCGGCGGCCGTTGTCGAGCAGCGCATCGACCGATTCCTGCAGCATGCGCTTCTCGTTGCGCACGATGATGTCAGGCGCGTTGAGCTCGAGCAGCCGCTTCAGGCGGTTGTTGCGGTTGATCACGCGGCGATACAGGTCGTTCAGGTCGGAGGTGGCGAAACGGCCACCGTCTAGCGGCACCAGCGGACGCAGGTCCGGCGGCAGCACGGGCAGCACGGTCAGCACCATCCACTCCGGCTTGTTGCCGGATTCCAGGAACGCCTCGATCAGCTTCACGCGCTTGGTGAGGCGCTTCAGCTTGGTCTCGGAGTTGGTGGAGGTGATCTCTTCCTTCAGGCGGATGACTTCGCCCGGCAGGTCCAGCGACTTCAGCAGGTGGAAGACGGCCTCGGCACCCATGCGGGCATCGAATTCGTCGCCGTGCTCTTCGGTCGCTTCCAGGTACTGGTCTTCGCTGAGCAGCTGGCCGCGCTCGAGCGCGGTCATGCCTGCATCGATCACCACGAAGGCCTCGAAGTACAGGATGCGCTCGATGTCGCGCAGGGTCATGTCCAGCATCAGGCCGATGCGCGAGGGCAGCGACTTCAGGAACCAGATGTGCGCGGTCGGGCTGGCCAGCTCGATGTGGCCCATGCGCTCGCGGCGCACCTTGGCCAGCGTCACTTCGGTGCCGCACTTCTCGCAGACCACGCCACGATGCTTCATGCGCTTGTACTTGCCGCACAGGCACTCGTAGTCCTTCACCGGCCCGAAGATCGCGGCGCAGAACAGGCCGTCACGCTCCGGCTTGAACGTGCGGTAGTTGATGGTTTCCGGCTTCTTCACTTCGCCGTACGACCACGAGCGGATCAGCTCCGGCGACGCGAGCGCGATCTTGATCGCGTCGAAGTCAGGCGTCGCGCGCTGCTGGTTGAAGAGGTTGAGCAAGTCTTTCATTTGAATCTCCGGTCGGAGCTTGTCTTGGGTCGAGGTCCGCGATTCGAACAGGATCAGGTTCGCCGGATCCGGGATCGGGAGCCGGGTCTGCTTTCGCAAATCCCGTGTCCCGATGCCCGAATCCCGCCAGTCACTTGACCTCTTCCAGATCGATGTTGATGGCGAGCGAGCGGATTTCCTTCACCAGCACGTTGAAGGACTCCGGCATGCCCGCGGACATCTCGTGGTTGCCGTCGACGATGTTCTTGTACATCTGGTTGCGGCCCTGCACGTCGTCGGATTTCACCGTCAGCATTTCCTGCAGGGTGTAAGCCGCGCCGTAGGCTTCCAGCGCCCAGACTTCCATTTCGCCGAAGCGCTGGCCGCCGAACTGGGCCTTGCCGCCCAGCGGCTGCTGGGTGACCAGCGAGTACGGACCGGTGGAGCGCGCATGCATCTTGTCGTCAACCAGGTGGTTGAGCTTCAGGTAGTGCATGTAGCCCACGGTGACCGGGCGATCGAACGCCTCGCCGGTGCGGCCGTCGTACAGCGTGGTCTGGCCCGACTCGGGCAGATCCGCCAGCTTCAGCATCGCCTTGATCTCGGTCTCTTCGGCACCGTCGAACACCGGCGTCGCCATCGGCACGCCTTCCTGCAGGTTGGTGGCGAGCGTGAAGATCTCCTTGTCGGTGAGCGACTTCAGGTCGACGTGCTGCACGGCACCGGCCACGTGGGTGTTGTAGATCTGGTCGAGGAACTCGCGGATCTTGGCGACCTTCTCCTGCGCCTCGAGCATCTTCTGGATCTTCTTGCCCAGGCCCTTGGCGGCCCAGCCCAGATGCACTTCCAGAATCTGCCCGATGTTCATGCGCGACGGCACGCCCAGCGGGTTCAGGCAGATGTCCACCGCCTCGCCGTTGGCCATGTACGGCATGTCTTCCACCGGCACCACGTTCGACACCACGCCCTTGTTGCCGTGGCGGCCGGCCATCTTGTCGCCCGGCTGGATGCGGCGCTTCACGGCCAGGAACACCTTGACCATCTTCAGCACGCCCGGCGCGAGGTCGTCGCCCTGGGTGATCTTGCCCTGCTTCTCCTTGAAGCGCTTGTCGAACTCTTCCCGGTGGCGCTTGATCTGGTCGGCCGCACGCTCGAGGAATTCGGTGACGTCCTCGTCCTTGACGTTGATCTTGAACCAGTCGTCCTTCTTCAGGCCGTCCAGGTAGACGTCGGTGATCTCGGTGCCACGCTTCAGGCCACCCGGGCCGCTCATCGCGGACTTGCCGAGCAACTGGGTGCGCATGCGGCTGTAGATCGCGCCTTCGAGGATGCGGAACTGGTCGTCCAGATCCTTGCGGATCCGCTTGACCTCGGTCTCCTCGATCTGGCGGGCGCGCTTGTCCTTCTCGATGCCGTCGCGGGTAAAGACCTGCACGTCGATGACGGTGCCGTCCATGCCCGGCGGCACGCGCAGCGAGCTGTCCTTCACGTCGGACGCCTTCTCGCCGAAGATCGCGCGCAGCAGCTTCTCTTCCGGGGTCAGCTGGCTTTCGCCCTTCGGCGTGACCTTGCCGACCATGATGTCGCCGGCCTTCACTTCCGCACCGATGTACACGATGCCGCTCTCGTCGAGTCGAGCAAGAGCTTGCTCGCCCACGTTCGGGATATCGGCGGTGATTTCCTCGGCGCCCAGCTTGGTGTCACGCGCGATGCAGGACAGCTCCTCGATGTGGATCGAGGTGTAGCGGTCTTCCTGCACGACGCGCTCGGACAGCAGGATCGAGTCTTCGAAGTTGTAGCCGTTCCACGGCATGAACGCGATCAGCATGTTCTGGCCGAGCGCGAGCTCGCCCAGGTCGGTCGACGAACCGTCGGCCAGCGTGTCGCCCTTGGCCACCACGTCACCCACGTTCACCAGCGGACGCTGGTTCAGGTTGGTGTTCTGGTTGGAGCGGGTGTACTTGGTCAGAGTGTAGATGTCGACGCCGGCGTCGTTGTCGCCGACCTCTTCCTCGTTGACGCGCACCACGATACGGGCCGCATCGACCTGGTCGATCACGCCGCCGCGCTTGGCGGAGACGATGACGCCCGAGTCACGCGCCACGGCGCGCTCGATGCCGGTGCCCACCAGCGGGGTCTGCGAACGCAGGGTCGGCACGGCCTGACGCTGCATGTTCGCGCCCATCAGCGCGCGGTTCGCGTCGTCGTGCTCCAGGAACGGCACCAGCGCCGCGGCGACCGACACGGTCTGCATCGGCGAGACGTCCATGTAGTCGACTTCAGCGGCCGGACGCAGCTCGGATTCGCCACGGAAACGGCAGGACACGAAGTCCTCGATGAAGGCGCCGTGCTTGTCCAGCGGCGAGTTCGCCTGGGCGATCACGTGATCGCCTTCCTCGATCGCCGACAGGTAGTCGACCTTGTCGGTCACCTTGCCACCCGCGACCTTGCGGTACGGCGTCTCGAGGAAGCCATACGAGTTGGTGCGGGCGTACACGGCCAGCGAGTTGATCAGGCCGATGTTCGGGCCTTCCGGCGTTTCGATGGTGCAGACACGGCCGTAATGGGTCGGATGCACGTCGCGCACTTCGAAGCCGGCGCGTTCACGGGTCAGGCCGCCCGGCCCAAGGGCCGACACGCGGCGCTTGTGGGTGACTTCCGACAGCGGATTGTTCTGGTCCATGAACTGGGACAGCTGCGAGGAGCCGAAGAACTCCTTCACCGCGGCCGCCACCGGCTTGGCGTTGATCAGGTCCTGCGGGGTCAGGCCATCGGCCTCGGCCAGCGACAGGCGCTCGCGCACCGCACGCTCCACACGGACCAGGCCGATGCGGAAGGTGTTCTCGGCCATTTCGCCGACCGAACGCACGCGGCGGTTGCCCAGGTGGTCGATGTCGTCGACGGTGCCATGACCGTTCTTGATGTCGATCAGCACCTTCAGCACGTCGAGGATGTCGGAGCTCTCGCCCTGCTCGGCGACCAGGCGCTGCGACTCGTCTTCCTTGCGCTCGCTGAAGTACTTGTGGTCGTACAGCACGCCCGGGCCGAGGATGTCCTTGCGGCCGACGCGACGGTTGAACTTCATCCGGCCCACGGCCGACAGGTCGTAGCGATCGAAGGTGAAGAACAGGTTGAAGAACAGGTTCTGCGCGGCATCCTTGGTCGGCGGCTCGCCCGGACGCATCATGCGATAGATTTCCACCAGCGCCTCCAGCGGCGTCTTGGTGTTGTCGATGCGCAGGGTGTGCGAGATGTAGGCGCCGCGATCCAGGTCGTTGACGTACAGCGTCGGCACGGTCTCGATGCCGGCCTTGCGGAACGCTTCCATCTGCTCGGCAGTGATCTCGTCGTTGGCCGAGGCCAGCAGTTCGCCGGTCTTGCTGTCGACGATGTCGGTGGCCACGATGCGGCCGACCGGGTAGTCATCCGGCACTTCCAGCGCGGTGATGTTCTCCGCGGCCAGCTGACGCACGTGGCGCGCGGTGATGCGCTTGCCGGCTTCCACCAGCACCTTGCCGCCGATCGCCAGGTCGAAGGACAGCGTCTCGCCGCGCAGGCGCTCGGCGACGAGCTCCAGCGTGGTGCCGCCCTTCTTGCCCAGGTGGAACACGTTGTGCTCGAAGAACGTGGCGAGCATTTCTTCGTTGTTGTAGCCGAGCGCGCGCAGCAGCACCGTCACCGGCAGCTTGCGGCGACGGTCGATGCGGGTGAACAGCGCGTCCTTCGGATCGAACTCGAAGTCCAGCCACGAACCACGGTAGGGGATCACGCGGGCGGAGAACAGCAGCTTGCCCGAGCTGTGCGTCTTGCCGCGGTCGTGGTCGAAGAACACGCCCGGCGAACGATGCAGCTGCGAGACGATCACGCGCTCGGTGCCGTTGATGATGAAGGTGCCGGTGTCGGTCATGAGCGGAATCTCGCCCATGTAGACCTCCTGCTCCTTGATGTACTTCACCACCTTCTTCGAGGCCGGGCTGTCCTTGTCATAGATGACCAGGCGCACGGTGGTGCGCAGCGGCGCACCGTAGGTCATGCCGCGGTTGCGGCACTCGCGCTCGTCGAACGCCGGCTCGCCGAGGCGGTAGTCGACATACTCGAGTGCGGCATTGCCCGAATAGCTGGAAATCGGGAACACCGACTTCAACGCAGCATGCAGACCCTTCTCGCCACGCTGCTTCGGCGCAACATGCTCCTGCAGGAACTCCCGATAGGAATCAGTCTGGATGGTCAGCAGGTTTGGCACGCCCAGTACGGGCGGACGCTTGCCAAAGTCCTTGCGGATGCGTTTCTTCTCGGTAAACGAGTAGGCCATGATCGGTAGCGCCTCGGTTCGCAGTGACGCCGGTGGTGCACACACCGGCTGAATGAAAAAATCTGGTCTTTGCCGGATGGCCAAGGCCATCCGGGGTCGGGATTTGGGAATCGAGAATCGGGAATCGTCAAAGCGGAGCGCGCCTTCTTCGACAATTCCCGATTCTCCATTCCCCATTCCCGTTCAAACGGGCAAAGCCCGGGAGCTTTCGCTCCCAGGCTTGCTTTGACATCAAGTCGAAGCAGCGGCGTACAAACGCCGATTACTTCAATTCGACGGTGGCGCCGGCAGCTTCGAGGTCCTTCTTGAACTTCTCGGCGTCTTCCTTGGACACGGCTTCCTTCAGGACGCCGCCGGCCTCGGTGAGGTCCTTGGCTTCCTTCAGGCCCAGGCCGGTGATCGCGCGGACAGCCTTGATCACGTCGACCTTCTTGGCGCCGGCGTTCTTCAGGATCACGTCGAACTCGGTCTGCGCTTCGGCAACCGGAGCAGCAGCAGCCGGGCCGGCCACGGCAACCGGGGCAGCAGCGGTCACGCCAAACTTCTCTTCGATGGCCTTCACCAGGTCCATCACTTCCATCAGCGACTTGGCGGCGACGGCTTCAACGATCTGTTCGTTGGTCAGGGACATTGCATTTACCTCTGGAAATAGATTCGGATTGATAGACGATGAACTTAGGCGGGTTCGGCTTCAGCCGGGGCTTCGGCGGCGACTTCGCCACCACCCTGCTGATCGGCGACGGCCTTGACGACGCGCGCGAACATGGTGGCCGGTTCGGCCAGCACGCGGGCCAGCATGGCCAGCGCCTGTTCGCGGGTCGGCAACGCGGCCAGCACGTCGACGTGCGACGCCGGCAGCAGCTTGCCTTCCACCGAGACGAGCTTCGCCTTCAGCTTGTCGTTGCCCTTGGCAAATTCCTGGATCAGACGCCCGGCAGCGCCGGGTTCTTCGGTCGAGAATGCGTACAGCAGCGGACCGACCAGGACGTCCTTGACGACCTCGAATTCGGTACCGGCCACGGCGCGCGACGCCAGCGTGTTCTTGACAACTCGCAAGTACACACCGGATTCGCGGCCCTTCTTGCGCATCGCGGTCATCTGAGCGACCGTGGTGCCCGCATACTCGGCAGCGACCAGGGAGTGAGCCTTCGAAGCAACGTCTGCCAGTTCGGCGACTACTTCTTTCTTCTGTGACAGATTGAGAGCCATTGCACTCCTCCAAATGAACTCCGCTCACGGCTCCTGCCGCTTGCGGTCCTGGGCGACGCCATCCGTGACGTCGGGGACATTGCGGTGTCCCGGGTGTTGGCCTTTCCAGAAGTCGAACGATTCCAGAAGGGGCAGCACCATCTGCGCAGGCCGGATTCGCAAGAACCCGATTAAGCAACCCCGTTGGCGACGCCGGCGATTCCCTGCCGTCACCGAGCTCCCTGCCCGTCGTCGTCGCGCGCTGGTTGCGCCTGCGGTCTTTGACAGCGGTCCCGCCCCATGCAGCAGGCCGGAACTGCCCTCAAAAGCTGCCCGCGCCGCCCGAATCGGGCGCCGCGGGACTTGAGTCTTACTTGGCGGACAGGGTCAGCGACGAGGTATCGACGGCAACGCCGACGCCCATCGTGCTGGACAAGGCCACTTTCTGCAGGAACACGCCCTTGGCGGTGGACGGCTTGGCCTTGACCACGTCGCCGATCAGCGTGTTCAGATTCTCCGCCAGCTGTGCCGGATCGAAGCTGGCCTTGCCGATGGTGGCGTGGATGATGCCCGCCTTGTCGTTGCGGAACTTCACCTGGCCGGCCTTGGCATTGGTCACCGCGGTGGCGACGTCGGCGGTGACCGAACCGTCCTTCGGGTTCGGCATCAGGCCGCGCGGGCCGAGCAGCTGGCCTAGCTTGCCGACCACGCGCATCGCGTCCGGCGTGGCGATCACGCGACCGAAGTCGAGATCACCGGCCTGCATGCGCTCGGCCAGGTCGTCCATGCCGACGGCGTCGGCACCGGCGGCCTTGGCGGCCTCGGCCTTCTCGCCCGGCGGGCAGAACACGGCAACCTTGACGGTCTTGCCGGTGCCATGCGGCAGCAGCGAGGAACCACGCACGCCCTGGTCCGACTTCTTCGCGTCGATGCCCAGGCGCACGGCCACGTCCACCGACTCGGCGAACTTCGCCTTGGCGTTGTCCTTGATGATCTTCAGTGCTTCTTCCAGGCCGTAGAACTTGCCCGGCTGCACCGCGGCCTTGGCCGCCTTCATGCGCTTCGTGAGCTTTGCCATGTCTTAACCCTCCACCACAAGGCCCATGCTGCGGGCGCTACCGGCAATGGTGCGCACCGCGGCGTCGAGATCGGCAGCCGTCAGATCCGGCTCCTTCTGCTTGGCAATGTCTTCCAGCTGCTTGCGGGTGACCTTGCCGACCTTGTCGGTGTTCGGCTTCTGCGAACCCTTGGCGACGCCGGTGGCCTTCTTCAGAAGGATGGTGGCGGGCGGGGTCTTGGTGATGAAGGTGAAGCTGCGGTCGGAATAGGCCGTGATGATGGTCGGGATCGGCAGACCCGGCTCCAGCTTCTGCGTGGCGGCATTGAACGCCTTGCAGAACTCCATGATGTTCAGGCCGCGCTGACCGAGGGCGGGACCGACCGGCGGCGAGGGGTTGGCCTGACCGGCCTTGACCTGCAGCTTGATGTAACCGACAACTTTCTTTGCCATGGGATTTTCCTCGCGAGTCCAGGCGCCTTGCGGCTCCTCGCTGTTCACCGATCCGTGGATGGAAGGAAGATCCGCCTCTTGCGGATCCGAAAACGCGGACACGCCGGGCCAAAAAGACCCCGCGTGAACCGCGCAGTATAGAGATTTAGCGAATCATCAGCAAGCCCCGTGCCAGCGGGGGCATCAGGGCGTGAATCAAGAACGGGTGGATCTGGTCAGGTGGGGGTTCCCCCTCTCCAACTCTCCCCCGCAAGCGGGGAGAGGGCGAAGGTGCCGAACGGGGAGTCGCCCCATCGGACTTCTCCCGGACTCAGGCTTTCTCGACCTGACCGAATTCCAGTTCTACGGGGGTCGAGCGACCGAAGATCAGCACCGCGACGCGCAGGCGACTCTTCTCGTAGTTGACTTCCTCGACCACGCCGTTGAAATCGTTGAACGGGCCTTCGGTGACCCGCACCATCTCGCCCGGCTCGAACAGCACCTTGGGCCTGGGCTTCTCGACGCCTTCGCGCACCCGGCTGAGGATGGCATCGGCCTCGCTGTCCCGGATCGGCAGCGGACGATCGGCGGTGCCGCCGATGAAGCCCATCACCTTGGGGGTTTCCTTGATCAGGTGCCAGCACTCGTCGTCGATGCGCGGCGACTTGCCCTCGGTGTTCGTCTCGATCTGGACCAGCACGTAGCCGGGAAAGAACTTGCGATCGCTGCGGCGCTTCTGGCCGCCACGCATCTCGATCACTTCCTCGGTCGGCACCAGCACCTCACCGAACCGCTCTTCCATCTCGGCGCGCTTGATGCGCTCCTCGAGCGACCGCTTCACCTGATTTTCGAAGCCCGAATAGGCGTGTACCACATACCAGCGCTTGCTCATGCTCACCTCAGGCTTACAGCTTCAGCAGCCAGTCCAGAATGACCGACTTCAGGATCAGGTCGATCAGACCGAGCAGCAGCGACAGGACGACCACCACCACGATGATGATGCCCGTCGTCTTGATCGTCTCGTCGCGGGTCGGCCAAACGACCTTGCGCATCTCGAACTGCGATTCGGCAATGAAGTTCCGAACCCGCCGCCCCAGAGCGGTAAAAGCCGCGATCGCCATCGCCACGACTAGCGCAGCGAGCACGCCAAGCAGGCGCACCGACGAGGAAATGCTGCCGTCCCGACCAAGCCAGGAATAGGCAAAGATACCGGCAGCCAGCACCAGCACCGCCAGTACCAGCTTGCCGATGTCGGCGGCGTTCGTGCCCTTGGGCTGTTCAACCTTGGTATTCATGCACTAGTGACCGGGTGTCAGCGGCATGCCGTGCCTTGCGGCCGACCCTGCCACCACCATCCGTCTTGATCCTCGGTGAAGTGGCACGCCAGGAGGGACTTGAACCCCCAACCTGCGGTTTTGGAGACCGCTGCTCTGCCAATTGAGCTACTGGCGTAAAAACGGAAACAGGGAATAGAGAATCGGGAATGGTAACCGATCTGGAGCGTGTCGTGCTTCGCTCCAGCGATTCCCGATTCCCGATTCCCTACTCCCGATGTATTACTTGATGACCTTGGCCACCACGCCGGCACCGACGGTGCGGCCGCCTTCGCGAATGGCGAAACGCAGGCCTTCGTCCATCGCGATCGGGTGGATCAGGCTCACCACCATCTTCACGTTGTCGCCCGGCATCACCATCTCCACGCCTTCCGGCAGGG
>Ga0209941_1001423_pt1 | contig 16674 bp, 13 predicted proteins | sample ThiBiot_300_plan_FD_183945 | JGI IMG/M metagenome (GOLD analysis project Ga0209941, IMG submission 183945) | Wastewater bioreactor microbial communities from Cape Town, South Africa - Thiocy_solids_1 (SPAdes) | ecosystem: Engineered > Bioremediation > Thiocyanate > Unclassified | place: South... | reverse complement strand
GCGGCTCAAGGAGAAGCTGCACCGCCCGGCGATCGTCATCGCGTTCGACGAGGATGGCGTCGGCAAGGGATCGGGACGCTCGATCTCGGGCGTCGATCTGGGGGCCGCCATTCTGGCCGCCAAGGAGTCGGGGCTGCTCGTCGCGGGCGGCGGGCATGCGATGGCAGCGGGGCTGACGGTCGAGCGCGCGCGGGTCGATGCGCTCGGCGCTTTTCTGAACGAGCGGTTGGCGGCAGATGTCGAGCGCGCGAGCGGCGACAGGTCGCTGCTGATCGACGCGGTGCTCGCGCCGCGCGGGATCAATCCCTTGTGGTGCGAAGCGATCGAGAGCGCCGGTCCTTACGGCGCCGGCTGGCCTGCGCCGCGCGTCGCCACCGGGCCGGTGCGAATCGTCGAATCGGGGGTGGTCGGCACAGACCATCTGCGGCTGATCGTCGCGGGCGACGATGGCGCGCGGTTCAAGGCGATCGCCTTTCGCAGCGCCGAAACCGAACTCGGCCAGACGCTGCTCCATGCGCGCGGTTCGCGCAAGCTGTGGCTGGCGGGGCGCGCAAAGCGCGACGATTGGGGCAGCCGCCCCGCCGCCGAACTCCATCTCGAGGATGCCGCCTGGGCCGAATGAAACAGCGCGGCGCAATATTTTTGCGCACGCGCCGCCACCACGGCTTGACCGCACCGACCGGCCCGTCTAAGGCGCCGCTTCACCGAACGACGGCCCCTTCGTCTAGCGGTCTAGGACGTCGCCCTTTCACGGCGAAAACACGGGTTCGAGTCCCGTAGGGGTCACCAAAATCCTCTCCCAGAGGGTTCCAGATGATGCCATAACTGGCTGATTTCTGCGGTTTTCTTGTGGTATAGGTATCCCATGCGGAGCGGCTTCGTGCCACCGGATACCACCATCCTGATGGTATATCTGATGGTAGCGCGGTCCTCCCCTTGCCGGAGATACCATCATGGCGCTTACCGCTGTCGCGATCAAAAATGCCAAGGGCCGCGAAAAGCCCTACAAACTCACCGATAGTGACGGGCTGTTCCTCTATGTCACCCCCAATGGCGGTCGCTACTGGCGGATGAACTATCGCTACCTTGGCAAGCAGAAGACGCTGGCGTTCGGGGTCTATCCCGACACCGGCCTTGCCGAAGCCCGCGAGCAGCGCGACGCGGCCCGCAAGGTTCTGGCGCGCGGCGATGATCCCGCCGAACAGATCAAGCTGGAAAAGGTTGCGGCGGCTGTCGCGGCGTCCAACAGCTTCAAGGCGGTAGCCGACGAATGGCTTGTGAAGGTCGAGCGTGAGGGTCGCTCCGGCGTCACCATGAAGAAGCTCCGCTGGCTGCTGGACTTCATCAACGAATCCATCGGCAAGCGCCCCGTCGCCTCCATCTCCGCGCAGGAACTGTTGGTGATGCTCCGCAAGATGGAGGGTAAGGGCCGCTACGAGACGGCCAAGCGCCTACGCAGCACATGCAGCCAGATATTCCGCTACGCCATCGCCACGGCTCGGGCCGAGCGCGATGTCGCCGCCGATCTTTGCGGCGCGCTCATCGCGCCCCAGCCCGTCCATCGCGCCGCGATCACGAACGCTAACGAGGCGGGCGGCCTACTGCGCGCCATCGAGGCGTTCGAGGGTTTTGCCAACACCAAAGCAGCGTTGCGCTTGCTCCCGCATGTGTTCGTGCGTCCGGGCGAACTGCGCTATGCTGAATGGGCCGACTTCGATTTCGACGAGGCGCTTTGGACCATCCCGAAGCACAAGACTAAGATGCGCCGCGCCCACAGTATCCCACTGTCCGCCCAGGCGCTCGCCATCCTCAAGACCATCGAGCATGACGCGGGCTACAGCTCCTATCTGTTTCCGTCGTTACGTTCTGTGGATCGGCCCATGTCGGAGAACACCATCAACGCGGCGCTGCGGCGCATGGGCTTCGCCCAGGACGAGATGACCGGCCACGGCTTCCGGGCGATGGCGGCGACGCTCCTGAACGAAATGGGCCTATGGCATCCTGACGCGATCGAACGGCAACTTGCCCATTGCGACAACAACGCCGTGCGCCGTGCCTACACGCGGGGCGAATATTGGGACGAGCGCGTGCGGATGATGCAGCACTGGTCCGACCATCTCGACTTCCTGCGTGATGGCGCGAAAGTCATAAAGGGCGATTTCAAGAAGGCAAAAGCCGGGGAGTAACCCGGCTTTCCCTCATTCGGCGCGATCTTCGCGGTAACGCAGGGGATCGGCTATCCAGCGATTGACGGCGGATTCGTACCAGCCGGTTCCGTGCGTGCTGATCGGCACCCGCCGGGGGAACGTGCCCTCTTTGATCTTGCGATACATGGTGGAGCGGGACAAGCCGGTGCGGGCGAGAACAGTTTTCAGGCGGATGATACGATCAGGGCAGTTCATGGGGACTTTCTTCCATTCCTTGGCTATCAATGGCTCCCCCTGAGCCGAGTTTTGGTGATTACAATTTTCCGCTCAAGTGCCTTTGCGAGGACATCCGGTGCCAATCGCAGCCACGGCAGTAAATACAGGCGGACGGCGGCAGACGGCTGTAAACGGATGCGGCTGGCGGTGCACGGCGACGCCGGGTAGCGCTTGGCGGAGCGCAATTTCACATTTCCGTCGCAACTGTGACGCGCACGTCACGTTGTTCGACACTATCGACGCAAAGTTGCGCTGCTGCTGATCAGATTGCGCGCCCGACTCGCGCACCATTGCAGACCTACCTTCCGATGGTCTGCCCGCTGAATGTCAGTTTGCCCCGCGCCATGCCAAAGGCGCAAGCCGCAGGCCATGTCAGTGCCGGTTTCGGTATATTACTGGCAGTTGCAGACTTTATTGCCCCTTGACATCCGCATCCCGCAAACCTTTTGAGAGGCGAAAATCCTGCTTCCGGCTCGCCCCTTCTTTGCTATTGGGCAAATGGGGGTGCCGATGCTGGCCGAACGCGATCAATTGCTCAGCGAAGTGTATGATGAACTGCGCGCGGCGGCCTCACGTATGCTGCACCGTGACGCACCCATGCTTACCTTGCAACCCACTGAACTGGTGAACGAAGCTGCACTGCGGATCATCAGGCTTGAGCAGATGAGTTGGAACGACCGCCAGCATTTCTTCGCCACCGGCGCACGGATCATGCGGCAAGCCATGATGGATGCAATCAAAAGCCGCAAGCGAGCCAAACGCCAGGCACCGAGTATCTTTTTTGAAGACGACCCCGGGAATAGCGGGGTCGATGTCGAGATGCTGGACGCGGCACTCTCAAAGCTGGAAACGATCTCACCCGAACTTGCAAGAATCGTTGAGATGCGGTTTTTCGTTGGTCTTAAACCTGACGAAATCGCTGTTGTGCTGGAAAGTTCAGAATCGACAATCAAACGGCGCTGGCAGACGGCGCGGCTATGGTTGGCCGACGAATTGGCTGATAATTAACCGCAGAGCCGGGTCGCTACTTTCGCAGCTTCGGGAACGTCCTTGGCGGCATCGCGCGCGCCGAGGTTTCCAGCGGCCCGGATCGCAGTCCATTGCCGAACAGCCTCCTGGGCCGCATTGCACGCTGCACGATGGCTTCCTGCACGGGCTAGCACTTCGGCATGGTTAGGCAGTGCGACTGCGAGGTCGCGATTTCGTTGCGGATCGTGGGATACGCGCGCTAGTCGTTCGCGTCGCAGCGCGATACTGGCGTTGGAGGCTGCGACCGCTTCGGCCATGCGCCCCATATCCGAAAGCACGTTTGCTTCTTGACCGTAGAGGATCAGCAAGCGCTTTTCGATGTTAGCATCTGGGCCGAATGCCAGCACGCGTTGAAGGGCCACAATCCCTTCGCGTGCTTCACGCAGGGCGGCTTCATTCTGCCCGTTAATATCGCCAAGCGTCCCGCTGATGTTGAATTTGGCTTCGCCGAACTTGTCGGTCCATACCAGCGATGTTCCCTTGGCAAGCTCGGCGCGGATGATGGCCTCCGCCTCGCGATAGGGAACAAGTGATCCAGGCTTGTCGCCTGCGTAGTAGATAGCATCGCCGAGACGACCCAGCAGGTTCACTTCTAGCAGGCGGGCATCGCGCCGGTTTACACGCTCAAACCTAACGGCCCGCAGTCGGGAAAGCGCAGAGAACAGCACGGGGACTGCGGCGGCCGGGCGATTTTCGCTCCAGATCATATCATAGGCGCGGCTCTTTTCAGTGACCAGAAAGCCGATCAGCGCGCTCTGTCTGGCCGGGTCGATGGCAAGGGCTTGCCGGAAATAGCCAGCCGCACGGTTATTCAGTTGACGCGATTTGCCGTTGTCAGCCGCCATCGCCCATCGACCGGCAGTGACCCACCCTAGTTCCTCAAGCACTTCTGGATTGCCCGGCTGCTCCTTTGCCAGAACCGCTAGCAAAGCTTCAGCTTGATCGAGTGATTTCGCGGCCTGATCGGGATGGCCGAGGTTCGATGTGCCAGACAATCCTTGCAAACTGGCCAGTCGCCGATAGCCCTGCGCGGTATCGAGCCGAAGGTCGGCTGGCGCATCCCTAACGCTGCCCAGCCGTTCGAGATACTGCCCCGAAACCTCCGCAAGCCGCGCACGGGCGACAACCGTTCCCGGTGCATCGCTCAGATCATCACTGAGCTCGGTGAGCATGAATTTGGCAAGGTGGCGTACCTCGACAAACCTTGCGTCCGCTTCGGCGCGGGCACGTTCGGCCCGGACATACTGGACCGTGCTGATTGCTGTCGCCGCAACCAGCGCAAGTGCGGCCAGCCCGGTCAGCGTCAGACCCTTCCGGTGCCGCTGGATGAAACGGCCCACGACATAACGCCATCCCGCATCGTGTCGCGCCGCCAGCGGCACAAAGGCGCGCATACGACGGATGTCAGAGAGCAAAGCGGCAACGTCGGGGTAACGATCCTCGGGCTTTTCAGCCAGTGTGCGGGCGGCAATCGCGCCCAGATCGCCGTCAAGCTGCCCTACCGGCAGGCGTGTGCCGGGAATGAAATCACCGTCCTCTCCCGGCACCTTGCAACCGAGCATCCCCAGCAGCAACACGCCCAAGCTAAACACGTCACTGGTAATCGTCGGTGCCACACCCACCGCGCGTTCCGGTGCGGCATAGCCCTTGGTCAGCGGATAGGGATCGCCTGTCTCGTCGGTGTCAATCACCGAAATCAAACGGGCGATACCGAAATCAAGCAGATGCACCGCGCCGTCCGCGCTCATCAGCACGTTCGATGGTTTGATGTCGGCATGGATCACCAGACTGCGATGGGCAAAGGCCACCGCCTCACACACCGCCTCGAACGCATCGAGCCGTGCGGTCCGGTCCACCCCGGCCTTGCACAGCGCTTCGGTGATTGGGAGGCCATCGACATAGTCCATCGCCAGCCACGGACGGCCGTCGGCATCGCCGCCATCGAGGATACGCACGATGCCCGGATGACGCAGCCTGGCGAGAATCCGGCGCTCCTCGGCAAATCGGGCTTTGGCGCGGTCACTTGCCAGATCGCCCCGGATCAGCTTGATCGCCACCTGCTGCTGGAACACACCGTCATCACGCTCGGCCTTGACCACCGCCCCCATCCCGCCGCGCGCGATCTCGGCGGTGATTTTGTATGGCCCGATCCGTTTGGGAATCGCCTCAATCACGCCCAACGGCTTGATGAGGCTTTCGGTGGGAAGCAGTCGGAAATTTGTATGCTCATGTGCAAGCAGTTCTTCGACGCGCGCGCGTAAGCCTGCATCCTTGCCACAACGACCTATTACAAATGCGCGCCTTGCCTCGGCGTTATCAATGCCCAGTGCGGCTTCAACAACCTTGAGTGCTAATGAATCGACTGACACACAGGCATCCTGAATTGATTTTTCTACCAAATACCACGAATGACATCGAAAGCCGATTGCGTCGGCGTCATTGCTCCCGGACTATCCATTCCCGGGATCAACCTCTGAATTCGTCAGAGGGCGATAGGTGCGAACGTTGATCTTGTCCTTGAGTTCGTAAAGCTGTTCGGCGATGGAGCGATATTGGCTAGACAGGTTCTCGGCAAAGCCCTGCAAAACTGCCGTCATTTGATGCCGCAGGCTGATCAGGACCTGCGCTTCATCGGCGGTCAACGCGATAACGGTGTCCTTCTGACCACTGGCCTCGAACAGCCGCAAACGATTGAGATAGGGCAGCATTTGTTCCTGAGTTTCGAGCAGATCGTGCATTGTCGTTTCGAGAAGCGGATAATATAGCGCTCTTATCGTAGCGATGGTTTTGAGCAGTTCGATTTCGAGGTTGGGATCGCACAGGAAGATCGACGCCTTGACTGCGGCAAGCCGCACATTGCCGAACAGTTTGAGATCGGATTTGTGAAAATCGGCTGGCTCGAAGTCCTTCGATTCGGCCTGCATCGTCAGATCGCCGATGCCGCTTTGCAGGAAATATTCCCACTTCTCGACCGCGATGCGAAACGCGACCAGTTCGTTCTGTTCATGCGAGCGCAGTCCCGCCCTGATGGCGAGCGAGGCAGCGATGCGTTGCTCGGCAACAGCGAACCGGCTTTTCAGCATGCTTTCAAACCAATTCCGGCCAACATAGGCGAGCACGGCCAGAGCCAAGATCCACATCGGTGTCGATGACAAGGTGGTGACGAGTTCCGTCACCGACCTATAGGGCCTTGGAAGTCAAAGAACGGCGGGAAGGTTGCTACTTCGGCCATCGACTGATCCCGCGACGATAGCATGGGTCAGCTGTAATGCTGGCCAAAGGAGTGGCCACATCGACAATCGCCAGTACCGTCGTTGAAGAAGCTTCCGCACCCGCAACATGTACAGGCTCCATATCCTGCGGTTTCCGGGATCTGATTTTTTCTCGCCTCAGCGAACCTGTAGCTGTTCGGGGCAATCATCTGACTGTCCTCGAACTTTTCATGCATAGCTTTCCACATTGCTTTCCCTTTCGAGATTCCTCGCTGCGAACGATGGCGGCAGAGACACCAAATTGGTAAATGCGTTCACGCCGCCACGGCTCGACCGACCCGTTTAACCGAGATCGCAGTTGATCCGATCGGGCGAGGCATAACCACCTGACACCGAAACTTGATTTGAGCTTTCAATGCTTCCGCACCATGGTCGCACGGGATAGGTTCCGTCGGCATCGGGCAGAGTGACGGTATAGTATGAGTTACTGTTGAAAGGCCCAACAGTCTCGGAAGCAACATCGATATAGACCGATCCGTCAATTCCGCCAGTCCATGAAACATATACGCTTGCCATCTGATTATCTCCTTTTTCTTGGTTAATCGTGCGCTACGCATTATCTGTTTGCCTCGCGTTGCTTGAATGCCTCGGTTCTCTATCGCCCCCAAAGGGCGGGCTTGGGAGGAACGGCAGCCCACCAGAAGGCGGCATCGTCGTCGATTGTGATGCTAGGCCGGGCCAACCCGTCATAGGACCGGGCGTACCCACGTCTCCGCCCTGCTGGGGAAGGTCAGGGATTACAGGCAGGCCCGCGTTCAAGGCGGCGAAGAATGCTTCCGGTTCCAAGCCTGGCCCCGGCATACCGGCGGCGACGGTGTTCTTGATTGCCGCTTGCGCCTGTACCGCGTCGTCCGCGAAGCGTTTGAGATAAGCCTGAAAGCCTGGTAAACCGAGCTTTGCCAGAACGTCAGCATCGGCTTGGTAGGCTTGGCAGAGCGTAACCAGATGGCCAATCATGTAACCTTGCGCTTGAAAAAGTCTGAGTGGCAGCATCTGACCCAGCGTGCGGCAGGATTGCGCCTGCGCGAACAAGCCCCCCATTTGCGCAGCGCAGGGCAAATAGTCCGCGTCAAATTTTGCCGCAATTTCGGACTGAACCACTTTCAGCTCCGCTTCACGGCCCGTCTTAGCTGCATCGGTGGCATCGAGCGGGAGTGGGGCTAAAGTCTTGGTGGAGTGATCAAAACTCCCTCGGGAAACCCGTGCATCGACCGTTCCGGCCATGAAATCTTCAAAAGACATGGGTTGGTTCCCTTGAGACTAGAATTGGACCCGCACACCGCCCGAAATGGCGTGCCCGCGCACGCTATTCCCCCGGTCAAGCCGCCCTTCAATAAAGCCCGAAAGATGGCCACGCTCATCGCGCAAGCTCAGCCCCGCGACATATTGGCCAGTTGAACGGTAGCCGGTGGCATTGAGGTTGTAGCCGATGACGGTGCCCGCCGCGTCCGCTGAGAGGATCGTAGCAGTCTCGCTGTTCGACATATTCTTTACCCAATATGCCCCGGCATAGGGTTCGGCGAACAGTCCTGAGCCGACCTTGCCCGCCCATGACAATCGCGCGCCGAGCCGGGCGACGCTATTATTGTCGCTACCGGGAGCCAGCCGTGTGAAATTATCGATGGCAAAGGTATCGATGCGGCTGTTGCTCCAGCTCAACGCCGCACGCGGGGTAAGTGCAAAGCCGTGTCCAAGCGGCAGGCGGTATGACGCCGCTACCGCGCCCGCCCATGCACGACCTTTGGTTCTGGTCGCTGCGGCAGTGCCAAACAGCACAGCATTGGTCACATCGAACCGCCGCCATTCGCGCCGCACATTGGCTTCGATGGTCAGCCTGTCGCCTGTCAACGCAGCATAGGCTCCCAGAAACGGCACATTCACCTTGATCCGTGTCGCGGGCTGGGTGGCGTCGGCACTATAGGTGCCACCCATGATGCCCAGATGCACGGACCAGCCCCTACCGCCAAGATCGCTCCAACCGAGATCGGCTCCACCCTGGATCGAACGATGATCGAGTTCGAGCCGGTTGGTCGCGCTGGCAAGCTGCGTCGTGCTGTCGGAGATGACGGTCGCCAGCGTCTGGCCGAGACTACCCGAGGTGCCGCGTATCCATAGACCGAGGTGCGGCTTGCCTGAAGCAGCACCCTCGCGGCCAGTGACATAGGGTAGCACGGAGTCATCAAGTGCCGCCGCCGCTGTTGCCGCCGTTACATGTAGTCCGCCCAGCCCGGTGAGCAGCGGATTGAACGCCTGCAAAATACCGAACTGGTTAGCGTTGGTCTTGCTCACCCCGAAGCTCTCACGGAACACGCCCGCGTCGGCAAAGGAAGTGGAGGTGAACGCCCCCGCCGCCGCACCGCCGGTGACAGTAATCAGCGGCAGGAATCCGCCCGCGATCCGCCCCTGCGCCAGCCGGTTGACGGTGACGGCGGTGGTGCCGGTCGCCGTGCCCGTGATGGTCAGCGTATCGGCACGGGCGGTTGCTGTGCTGGCATCAAGGAATATCTGCCCGCCGCCGGTGTAGTTTCCGGTGATTGTGATGGAATTGTTCCCGGCGACCCCGTCCGCCGCGTTGATGATGCCGGTGTTGGCCAATGCGCCCGAAAACGACGAGTTTCCACTGCCTACATTCCAACGGCCTGAGTTGGTGAACAGCGAGGCGCTGACCGACGATCCGGTGACGTTGATCCCGCCGGTCATCGTGCCGGTTGCGCCATTGGTGATGCGGAATGCAGTGCCTGCGGTCGATCCGGCGACGGCGTTGGTGCCGCCAGTGAGGGTGCCGGTGTTGGTGACGACGGCAGTTCCCGTTCCACCCGCGATCAGCCTTATTCCGGTCGTGGTGCCCGAAACCGTGCCCGCATTGTTCGCCGTCAATACACCGGCCAGTTGCAGGCCCGCCACAGTTGGGGTGATATTGAGCTGGACAATCGCGCCGGTGCTGAAGTCGGAATTGGGATCGGAATAGTCTGCGGCGGTGGTGAGATCGATTCCGGTGGCACCAGCAATGCTGCCGGTGGTCGCAACGGTGACCGTGAAATCGTTGCGCGTGCCGCGTCCCCACACTCCGGCGTTACCCGCGCTGATCGTGCCATTAATGTCTGCGGTCGCCGCGCCGGTCGAATAGCCGCTGAACAGCCGGATACCGGTGCCCTGAGCCGCACTGACTGTTTTGCCTGCCCCGACTGTTACCGCAAGGGTGGCGGTGTTGTTGTCAAGCCGGGTTGCCTGCTCCGCAGCAGACAGGGGGACAAACGACCCTACTGCGGTGGAAATGCCCACGCCACTGTTGATGAGCAGATCGATGGCGTTGCCATTGGCGACGGTGATGTTGCCGCCGCCCGATGTCCGGTTGACCGAGACCGCGCCGCTTCCGCTGGTAGCAGCGTCAATCGATGCTGTCCCCAATGTTGCAGTATTATAGTTCCTCAGATCAACTCCGATGGTCTGGGTGAGATCGATCGTGACGTTGCCTGGTCCTTTCTTGAGCGTGTTCGCAGCAATGACGGTTGCCGCAGTAAGGTTCGGACCGAACGAATTGTCGGAGATCAAGCCGGTCCCGGTGCCGATGATCGATACGTTCCCGCGCGTGTCTCCTGTAGCAATCAGTCCACCGAAGATGCTGGCGCTGTTCAGGCCGATCCGGATATCGCCGGTGTTGGTTCCTCCCGAAACCTGAACTATCGCGGCGATGCGTGGCCGACTTGCGGCACTCCCAATATTGCCATTGACCGTTATCGTGGTCGCCGCGTTACGAGTGACGCCTGTCGGGGTGTAGACATTCGCGTTGATACCGAAGCTGGTCGTCAGGATGCTGCCGTTGTTGACCACGCTGACATCGCCGGTGCCGCGCTGCGTGATGGCGATGCCGCCCAGTCCGTTGGAAAGGTCGAGGATCGATCCGTTGTTGGTGATCTGAAACGCGGAAGCTCCCGCACTGGTATCGTCGATGGTATTAGGATTGCCGCTGGATGCGTTGATACCGCCAACCAATGTCCCGTTGGTTGTTATCCGCGTGTCTGCACCACCGATGGCTTGGGTGCGGATTGCGTTAAAGCCGTAATTCAATCCGCCCAGTGAGTAGGAAGCACCCCGGATCGTCGAGGTCGCGCCTTGTGCGACATCAATCAGCCCGGTCGATGTCGTAGTGGATGCGTCGAGTCCGTAAGAACTGGCCGAGATCAGGTCGCCGTTGATCCGCGCAGTGGCTCCGTTACCGCCGCCACGCAAGGTCAGCGCGGTATAGGCAATCAGCGCCTGGCCCGGCCCCAGCGACGCCGCTTGGCTGGCGTTGATCGACGATCCCGCATCAATCGTCACGTTCGCGCCGTTGGTGGCATCACCGTTGACAGTCAGCCCGGTAGTGGCTGCCTGCGTCTCGCTATTTTGGAACCGCACAGAGCGCTTGCCGGTAATCGTCGCGGTCGTATTCGCCCCTGTCGCGCCGTCGCAGATTACGTCGGGCTGTGTCAGATCGCAATTCGCCCATGCCGTTCCCGGCACCATCAACGCTATCACAGCCGCACTCAGCCGTAGCTTTGAATGAATTGTCATGCCGGTCTCCATGCACAGGAACGCGAAGCAAATTTCGGTCTTTGTTATGCTAAGGCGACATCGGCGCGAATTTCGGTTCACCGATTTGAAAATATTTTTTGAGATGGCAGGAAATGCGAGAGGATTTTCGTTATCTCTCGCTCTCGAATGCCCGTTTCCCTTTCCGTTTCCACAACACGAGCGCCTGTTCACGGTCCTCACTGCGCAGCTTGGCCGCAACGGTGAGGAACGCGCCGTAGAGCGCGGCGCGATCGTCATCGGTGAGATCGACCAGTCCGGCTTTCACGACGAGGCCGCCCAGTTCGATCAGTTGACGCGTGCGTTCGCGGCGTTGCACGGCCCATTCGCGCATGTCGGTTCGCGCCTTCTGTGCTTCAAGCCGATACCGCGCCGCTGTCATTCGGCGTAGTGCTGCCTTTGTCGCGATCAGTTCCCGCAGTTCGACCACGCGCGTTGCCTTGAAAGAAGGTAGCCCCGCGCTTGCGCCAGCTCTCCTTTCGTGCGGCATCGTCGGTTTCGGCAATGACCAGCAACGCACCCGCCAGTGTTTCCGCGTCAGTGGCATCGGCTCGGCAAGCAATCACCAGTTCGCCGAGTTGCTGGACGCGGCGTTCTTTGAGTTGACGTGCCTTGTCGGCCAGCGCCTTCAGTTCCGAATCGAAGTCCCTGGGTTTACGCATCGCAAGTCTCCGTTGAGAGTTGATGCGCCCATGATAATAGTGTGCCGCGCGTAATGCTGTAGAGTCGTCGGGACGTTCTGGAACCAGATAGTCCCGAGCAGGATTTTATCATGGGAGGGCGCGCTTATACGTCGTTCCGACGTGCCCGTTGTAGTGTAGATGGATTGCCGTCATGGCAATCTTTCACCTCTCGGCCAAAGTCATCAGCCGCGCCAGCGGACGCAGCGCCGTTGCGGCGGCGGCTTATCGCTCGGCTGACCGGCTGCATGACGAACGGTTGGATCGCGATCACGATTTCACGAGCAAATCGGGCGTCGTGCATAGCGAAGTCATGCTGCCGGAGAACGCCCCGGAGCATCTTGGCGACCGCGAAAAGCTGTGGAACGCGGTCGAAGCGGCGGAGGTGCGCAAGGATGCGCAGCTCGCGCGCGAGGTCGAGTTCGCCATCCCGCGCGAGCTGACCAAGCAGCAGGGCATCGTGCTGGCGCGCGAGTTCGTCGAAGCCGAATTTGTCGCGCGCGGCATGATCGCCGACCTCAATGTGCATTGGGACATCGGCGCGGACGGCATGGCGAAGCCGCACGCCCATGTCATGCTGACCATGCGCGAAGTCGGCGAGGAAGGTTTCGGCGCGAAGGTGCGCGACTGGAACAGGACCGAGCTTGTCGAGCAATGGCGCGAACGCTGGGCCGATCATGTCAATGAACGGCTGGCATCACTCGACATCGACGCGCGCGTTGATCACCGCAGTTTGCAGGCGCAAGGCATCGAGCTTGAGCCGCAGGACAAGATCGGTCCCGCCGCGTCGCGTATGGGCGAGCGCGGGCTGGAATCCGAGCGCATCGAAGATCACCGCGCCATCGCCCAGCGGAACGGCGAACGGATCATCGCGGAACCGCGTATCGCCCTGGACGCGATCACTCATAGCCAAGCCACGTTCACGCGCCGCGACATGGCAATGTTTGTGCATAGCCATACGGACGGGAAAGAGCAGTTCGACCATGCGATGAGCGCGGTGTGCGGCTCGCCCGACCTGCTTGCGCTGGGCAAGGACGGACGCGGCGAAGATCGGTTTACCAGCCGCGAGATGATCGAGACCGAGCAGCGGTTGCAACGCGCTTCGGAATTGATGGCCGAGCGCGAACGGCACCGGGTCGAAAACCATGGCCGGGAAGGAGCGCTGGCGCGCGCGGAAACGCGCGGGCTGGTGATGACCGGCGAGCAGCGCGCGGCGTTCGAGCATGTGACCGATGGGCGCGGGCTTGGCGTGGTGGTGGGTTACGCCGGAACGGGCAAGAGCGCGATGCTTGGCGTTGCGCGTGAGGCATGGGAAGGCGCGGGCTTCACGGTGCGCGGCGCGGCGTTGTCCGGCATCGCCGCCGAAGGGCTTGAGAATGGTTCGGGCATCGCGTCGCGCACCATCGCGAGCATGGAACATGGCTGGGCGCAGGGGCGTGATATGCTCACCGCCCGCGACGTGCTGGTGATCGACGAGGCAGGCATGGTCGGCACGCGCCAGATGGAGCGCGTGCTGTCCCATGCCGCCGACGCGGGCGCGAAAGTCGTGCTGGTCGGCGACCCGCAGCAGTTGCAGGCGATTGAGGCGGGCGCGGCGTTCCGGGCGATCCACGAACGGCTTGGCGGGGTCGAGATCACACAGGTCCGCCGCCAGCATGAGGGGTGGCAGCAGGATGCTACTCGCCAGCTCGCCACGGGCCGCACCGGCGAAGCCATCCATGCCTATACCGAGCGTGGCATGGTCCATGCTGCCGAGACGCGCGAGGCAGCGCGCAGCGAACTTGTCGAGCGTTGGGATCGCGAGCGCATCGCCGCGCCGGATCAGACCCGCATCATCCTCACCCATACCAATGACCAAGTGCGCGAACTCAATGAAGCTGCGCGCGGGCGGATGCGCGCCAGTAATGAGTTGGGCAGCGATGTGTTGGTGAAAACCGAGCGCGGCGCGCGCGCCTTCGCCAGCGGCGACCGCATCATGTTCTTGCGCAACGAGCGCAGCCTGGACGTGAAGAACGGCACGCTCGGCACGGTCGAAAAGGTCAGCCCGGAGCATATCGCTGTCCGCACCGATGATGGGCGATCAGTGGCGTTCGACACCAAGCACTATGCCCATGTGGATCACGGTTATGCCGCCACGATCCACAAGGCCCAGGGCATGACCGTGGACCGCGCCCATGTGCTGGTGACACCCGGCATGGACCGCCACGGTGCCTATGTCGGTATGTCGCGGCACCGGGACGGCTTGGCTGTTCATTATGGCCGCGACGATTTCCGGGATCAGTCGCAACTCGTTCACACCCTGTCCCGCGAGCGGGCCAAGGACATGGCGAGCGATTACGAGCGCCACGACCCAGCGCAGCAGTTCGCCGAACGGCGCGGCATCACCTTCCGCGAGTGTATAGCGGAAATCATCCAGAAGATTCCCGAACGCGCGCGCGGAATGTTCGATGGGTTCCGGCCCAAAGCGCAAGCCCCCGAGCGCGAACCGGGCATGTTCGCCAACTTCCGTCCGCAACCCCACGGGCCAGAAGGAGAGAAGGAACAGGCGCTTGTCCGCCAAGCCCGCGCGCCCGATCCGCGCCGCGCCGTAGAGCGCTTTGCCCGCGCCGCCGCCGACATCGAGCGGATGCACGGACAGGGCTTGCCAGTATTGCCCCACCAGCGCGCCGCGATGGATAAGGCAAGAGAGGCGCTGGACGCGATCCGGCCCAATGCCTCAACCGATCTCGGCGCGGCGCTCCAGCGCCAGCCGGAGCTTGTCCACGAGGCCGCCGAAGGGCGCGGCCAGGCCGCCATGCGCGCGATGCAGCTTGAAGCGGAAATCCGCGCCGATCCTTTCCAGCGCGCCGACAGGTTCGTTGAAGGCTGGCAGCAGCTCCAGCGTCACCGCGAGGACTTGCAGCGCGACGGCGACTTCCGAGGTGCGAAGCGTGTCGCGCAGGAAATGCACGGCATGGCGAAAGGCCTCGAACGCGATGCGCAGATGGAATCGGTCCTGCGCGGGCGCACCCGTGAACTCGGCATCGACATGGAAATGGGCCGCAGCCTTGCTCGCGATCTCGCGGATTCCGTGCCGTTCGATCACGGGCGCAACCTTGGCATGAGCAGATAGGAAAAAAATATGGAAGACAGATCACTGCCCTTGGATTCCGAACAGGAACCCGATCCGGCGACACAGGCGTTCGCACGGCTTGAAGGCGAAATGGCGCTGGTCCGCCGCGCGGTCCAGAATCTGGCGACCGAGAAGGCGGAAATCGACATTCCCGATTACAGCAACACCCTTGGCGAGATGGCGAAGCGGCTGGTCGCCATCGATGAGCATCCCGCCATGCAGATGACCCCAGAGGATATGGCGGCACGGATACAGGCCGCCGCCGCGAAAGCACGGCGCGAGGACCACGTCGCCCTTGCCGATGCAAAGCAGCAATACGTCGAGTCAGCCCGCAGCTTGCGAGCCTTGGCCGGAGACGTGGCCAGCTTCAACGAGCAGCGCCTCCGCCTCAAATGGGCGGCAGGCGGCGGCTTGCTCGCGGGATGCCTTCTATGGGCGGTGCTACCCGGCTTTGTCGCGCGCATACTTCCAACAAACTGGCATCTGCCCGAACGCATCGCCGCGCGCACCGTGCGCGAGCCTACGCTATGGGAAGCTGGAACCCGGATGATGCGGGCCGATAGCCCGGAGGCATGGCAAGCCATATCCGATGCCGCCGATATACGCCGGGACAACCGTGAGGCCATCGATGCTTGCGAGCAGCAGGCCACAGTGGCCAAGCAGCCAGTGCGATGCACGATCAGGGTGCGGAACCGACAGCCGTGACGAAACCAGGCAGTGCCACTCCGGCTCATAATATCTCTATGGACAGATGGCACTTCCGATGGTATCAGCGACCCACTCAACGCAAATACTGCCTTAAAATCAGTACCTTGCCACGGTTGCCGGGTGCCCGTAGGGGTCACCATCTTCTCAATGAAGATTGGATTTCTGCCAAAACAACGCATTTCATCGACTTAGCAGCCGCCTGGTGATACAAAAAGGTGGCACAAAGATGAGATTGCGCGTGGCTGGATTATGGCGTCATCCTAAATCAAAAATGTTCTGGTTCCGCATGGGCGTGCCGGAAAGATACCGCGCACGCGTCGGCAAGCGCGAGTGGAAGGAGACTCTCGGCACCAAGGTCGAAGCCGAAGCGCGAGCGCTGCATGCGCAAAAGCTCGTCGAGGTCCACGATCTCATGCGCAGGCTCGACGCTGCCGATACTGTGGCCGTTGACGACGAGGCGGACAAAATTGTCTCCGCCGGTTTCGATGCAATAGCCCGATCGAACGTCAAGGCACACGAGATCGCTGCCGATTATGACCTGACGCGTGGGCTCGATCACGTTTGCTTCACTATGCTGCAGATGATGAGCTTCCGCGCTAGGCTGGACTGGGGCGGGAGCTACGCGGCTAAGGCGCAAGAAGAAACCCTCGGTGAGGTGGACGAGAATCTCTGGCCGGTTGAGCAGCCCGACCCGCTGGGAGCTTTCCCTACGTTCGCACACCGCGACGCCGTGACCATGAACATCGACCTGTGGCCTGCTGCCGGTTTGATGGACACCAAGATAAGTTCATTCAGGCTACCCCAGCTTTACGTTCGAAGTCGATAGGACTGAGGTAACCCAGGGTCGAGTGACGCCGGGTCGGGTTGTAGAAGCATTC
>Ga0209941_1001414_pt1 | contig 16766 bp, 15 predicted proteins | sample ThiBiot_300_plan_FD_183945 | JGI IMG/M metagenome (GOLD analysis project Ga0209941, IMG submission 183945) | Wastewater bioreactor microbial communities from Cape Town, South Africa - Thiocy_solids_1 (SPAdes) | ecosystem: Engineered > Bioremediation > Thiocyanate > Unclassified | place: South... | reverse complement strand
GGCGACCGCGCGCCAGACCAGCGGACTGCGGTGGCGCGGGGCCTCGGCCTGCAGCTGCTGCGGCGACAGCCACAGCGCCCGCACGATGCCCTCGTCCAGGGGCGCGCCGGGGATCTCCTCCAGCGGTTCGGCAGCGAACGCGAAGCGCAGGTAATGCCGGCCGGTTTCCGGCGCCTTCCACTGATAGGTCCCGACCAGGTGGGTGATCCGCACGTGCCAGCCGGTTTCCTCGCGGGTTTCGCGCAGCGCGGCGTCCACCAGGCTTTCGTCGGGCTCCAGATGGCCGGCGGGCTGGTTGAGCACCAGGCGGCCACCCACTCGTTCCTCCACGCACAGCAGCTGGCCGTCACGCGCCACCAGGGTGGCCACGGTCACGTCCGGCTGCCAGAAACGGCCTTCGCGATAACTCATATCAGAGCTCGTCCTTGGCGCCGGACAGTTCGATCTCCTTGTTGTCGGCGGTTTCCGCGGCGATGTCGATGGCGGCCTCCAGCTGGGTGGCGTCGACGCTGTCGGGCAGCTTGATCACGTAATAGAGCACGTCTCCGGCGATTTCCCACGCGCCGATCTTCAGGGTGCGGCTTTCGGCGAGCAGGTCCATCGCCTTGGCGGCGACGGCATCCGCGCCCACCTTGCCGGCGGGCGAGAATACCTCGCGCACCATCAGGCCCTGGATCGATTCGCTGGCGCCGGAGACGAACACCAGCTGGGTCCGGTGTTCGGCCTTGTAGGACACGACGACCTTGTAATCGCCGTCCCCATCGATCTCGTACTTGATGCCGCGCGCGTCCAGGCGCGCCTGGACCGACGCATCGCCGGCCGTGGAGGGGGGCGCGGCCAGAGCGAACAGAATGGCGGCGAGCAGGGGCAGGCGCATGGAGGCTCCGGTGCGTGGGTTGATGGGCGGTGCGACGTATAATTTGCCCATGCCGAACCAGCCCGACAAGCCGCAGCGGGATCACGACCACGGAACCGTGGTGGCGCCGGCGCGCCCGGAAGTGGCTCGCCCGCCGCAATACACCGTCCTGCTGCTCAACGACGACTACACGCCGATGGACTTCGTGGTCGACGTGCTGATGCGCTTTTTCTCGATGGGGCTGGAGCGCGCCACCCAGGTCATGCTGCATGTGCATACCCGTGGCCGCGGCGTATGCGGGGTGTTCACCCGCGAGATCGCAGAATCCAAGGTGGCGCAGGTCAACGAGTACGCCAGGCTGAACCAGCACCCGCTGCTGTGCACAATGGAGCGGGCCTGACCGGGATCGGCACTTGTCCCGGGGCCGAATGCGCCCTACATAGGAGCTGACGTACCCAAGGCAGGTTTACATGTTCAGCAAGGATCTCGAGCAAACCATCGGCCAGTGCTACAAGCGCACCCGCGAGGCGCGCTACGAGTTCATGACGGTGGAACACCTGCTGCTGGCGCTGCTGGACAATCCCTCCGCCGAGGCGGTGCTGCGCGCGGTGGGCGCGGACCTGCCGCGCCTGCGCGACGAGCTGGACAACGCCATCGAGGTGTCGGTCAGCCGCTTCGCCGACGACGACGGCCGCGACACCCAGCCCACCCTCGGCTTCCAGCGCGTGCTGCAGCGCGCGGTCTACCACGTGCAGTCTTCCGGCAAGAAGGAGGTCACCGGCGCCAACGTGCTGGTGGCGATCTTCGGCGAAAAGGACTCGCACGCCGTGTACTTCCTCAACCAGCAGGACGTGCATCGGCTGGACGTGGTCAATTACCTGTCCCACGGCATCGCCCGCAATGAAGACGAGCAAGGCCAGCCTGCGCAGGACGGCGAGGGCAAGACCGAGGGCGGCGAGGGCGAGGGCAAGGGCGATCCGCTGGCGGAATTCGCCAGCAACCTCAACGAGGCCGCAGCGGCCGGCAGGATCGACCCGCTGGTCGGCCGGGCCGACGAGATCGAGCGCACCATCCAGGTGCTGTGCCGCCGCCGCAAGAACAACCCGCTCTACGTCGGCGAGTCCGGGGTGGGCAAGACCGCGCTGGCGGAAGGGCTGGCCAAGCGGATCGTCGATGGCGAGGTGCCGGATGTGCTGGCGGACGCGGTGATCTATTCCCTCGACCTCGGCGCGCTGGTGGCCGGGACCAAGTACCGCGGCGATTTCGAGAAGCGCCTGAAGGGCGTGCTGGCGGCGCTGAAGAAGCAGCCGGGCGCGATCCTGTTCATCGACGAGATCCACACCATCATCGGTGCCGGCGCTTCCAGCGGCGGCACCATGGACGCCTCCAATCTGATCAAGCCGGTGCTGGCCAATGGCGAACTGCGCTGCATCGGCTCGACCACGTTCCAGGAATACCGCGGCGTGTTCGAGAAGGACCGTGCGCTGGCGCGGCGCTTCCAGAAGATCGACATCGTCGAGCCGACCGTGGGCGAGGCCGTCGAGATCCTCAAGGGCCTGAAGCCCAAGTACGAAGCGCACCACGACGTGGCCTACGCCGACGAGGCGATCCGCGCCGCGGTGGATCTGTCGGTGAAGCACATCGGTGATCGCCTGCTGCCGGACAAGGCCATCGACGTGATCGACGAGGCCGGCGCGCGCCAGCGGCTGCTGCCGGCGGACACCCGCAAGCAGCTGATCGACGTGGAGGAAATCGAGACCATCGTCGCCAAGATGGCGCGCATCCCGGCCAAGCAGGTCAGCGCCTCCGACAAGGACGTGCTGCAGCACCTGGAGCGCAACCTGAAGATGGTGATCTTCGGCCAGGACCCGGCCATCGAGACCTTGGCCAGCGCGATCAAGCTGGCGCGTTCCGGCCTGGGCAATCCCGACAAGCCGATCGGCAACTTCCTGTTCGCCGGCCCCACCGGCGTGGGCAAGACCGAGGTCACTCGCCAGCTGGCGATGCAGCTGGGCATCGAGCTGATCCGCTTCGACATGAGCGAATACATGGAGCCGCATTCGGTCAGCCGCCTGATCGGCGCGCCGCCCGGCTACGTGGGCTTCGACCAGGGCGGCCTGCTGACCGAGAAGATCGTCAAGACGCCGCACTGCGTGCTGCTGCTGGACGAGATCGAGAAGGCGCACCCGGACATCTTCAACATCCTGCTGCAGGTCATGGACCGCGGCACGCTGACCGACACCAACGGGCGCGAGGCCAACTTCCGCAACGTTGTCCTGGTGATGACCACCAATGCAGGCGCCACCCAAGCGGCGCGGCGCAGCATCGGGTTCACGAAGCAGGACCACAGCCCGGACGCGATGGAAGCGATCCGCCGCGGCTTCACCCCCGAGTTCCGCAACCGGCTGGACGCGGTGGTGCAGTTCCAGGCGCTGGGCTTCGAGCACATCCTGCGGGTGGTGGACAAGTTCCTGATCGAGCTGGAAACGCTGCTGCACGAAAAGCAGGTGACCCTGACCGCCACCCCGGCCGCGCGCGAATGGCTGGGCCAGCAAGGCTTCGATCCGCTGATGGGCGCACGCCCGATGGCGCGGCTGATCCAGGACAAGATCAAGCGCCCGCTGGCTGACGAACTGCTGTTCGGCAAGCTGGTCGACGGTGGCCGGGTGGCGCTGGACGCGGTGGATGGCGAGCTGGTGCTGGACGTGCAGGCCGAGCCGGAGAAGCTGCTGCCGGCGATGCTGGCCTGACGCGTCGCGGGCATCACCATCAAGCAGGAGGTCGCATGCGCACCATGGTTGCCGTTTTCGCGCTCGCTTTTGCCGGCGCTTCCATCGCCGGCAGCGACCGGCCGGTGCAGCACCCGGAGCACGAGATCGCGTTCACCGCCGCCAGCCAGCTGCTGCCCTGGTGCGAACAGGAGGCGCGCGCCCATTACGCGGGGCAGGGCGTCACCACCTACCAGTGGACCGGCCGCCACTTCGAAAGCGGCAACACCCTGCATGCGGAAGGCAAGATCCGGGCAGGGGGCGAAGACGTGCCGGTCACCTGCCTCGCGGCAAGGGGCGCACGTGAGCGCCACGCCACAGTCAGGATCGGCGGCCCCGCTTCGTGATGGGTCCCGCAGGCTCCGCCACGCGCGCGCTGCGGCGAAGCGCCGATTGATATCCGCCGGCAATTCCCGATGCGTCCTAGCGCCCGCCTGCACCTGCTGCCCGTGGTCGTGGCCGCCGCCGAAGCGGTCGCGCAACGGCGGGACTGGCTGACCGACGCCGAGCGCCAGCGCCTGCAGGCGATCACCTCGCCGTCGCGACGCGATGCGTTCCTAGCCGGCCATTGGCAGGCGCGCGCGCTGGCCGCGCAGTGGCTGCAGCTCGACGTGGGCCGGATCGCGCTGGACGCATACCCGGACGGCCGGCCGCGGCTGCGGCTGGATGGCGATGCCGCGCCGCTGCAGGTGTCGCTGAGCCATAGCGGCGACTGGCTGGCGTTGGCGCTGGCCGATGCGCCGGTGGGCGTCGATGTCGAGTTGCCGCAGCGTGCGCGCGACTGGAACGCGCTGGCGCGGTTCGTGTTTTCGCCGGAGGAGCGCCAGCGCGTGCACGACGCGGACGAGGCGACCCGAGCCGACGTATTCCATGCGCTGTGGACGCTGAAGGAGGCGCGCGGCAAGCGCAGCGGTGAGGGCCTGCAGCCGCGTGCTGCCCGCACGTTCACCGCGCAACCCGCAGATGCCGCCGGTGCGGAGGCGCTGGGCTGGGCCTTCGGCGGTGGCGCGCTGGCGTTGGCGCTCACGCCGGGAACCCGGCTGGAGCATGCCGAGGGCGCGCTGGGCGTGCCCTCCCATTGGCGCTATGCCAAGGTCGCCGGGGCCGACCACGATTGACCGCTGGTTGCATCCCCATTATCTTGGGGTCGTCGGTTCCGTCAGGCACAACCTGTCGGATGAAAAGGGAAGCCGGTGCGGCGTGCATTCTTTCGGAATGGCGCGCCAATCCCGGCACTGCCCCGCAGCGGTAGGTGGAGACGAAGTCGCGATTCGCACTGGGGCGGTGGCCCTGGGAAGCGGCGACCGAGGCGGCCGGGCCCATGGCCCGCCACATCCACGAGTCCGAAGACCTGCCGACAGCCGCGCGAAGCACGCCGCGCGGTGCCGGCCGACGAATCTCCGGGGGGAGATGGCTGGTGCAGCAGGGTCGCCGCGCATGCATGCCGTGCCGGATCGCAGGCCGTGCGACACCGCGCCTCCACCCTGACGTTTCCGATGCCATCCGCGCCTGCGAGGGACAGGCCGGGCCCGTGCATCCGCATGGAGACGCCAGATGTCGCAGACCTTGATTGCAGAAGCGCCCGCCGAAGCGCCGGCCGCCCCCGCGTTCGACCTCACCCCGCCACCCACCGCCACCGCCATGGCGGTCACCAAGCGCAACGGCAGCACCGAGCCGGTCGATCTGAACAAGATCGTGCGCGCCGTCCAGCGCTGCTGCGACGGGCTGCACGCGGTCGATCCGATGCGCGTGGCCACCCGCACCATCTCCGGGCTGTACAACGGCGCCAGCACGCAGGAACTGGACGAACTCTCGATCCGCACCGCCGCGCTGCTGATCGGCGAGGAACCCGAGTACGGCCGGCTGGCCGCGCGTCTGCTGGCCAACACCATCGCCAAGGAAGTCGCCGGGCAGGAAATCCACGCGTTCTCGCAGTCGGTCAGCCGCGGACATGAAGTCGGCCTGATCAACGACCGCCTGCTGGGCTTCGTGCAGGCCAACGCGCGCAAGCTCAACGACGCCATCGATCCGGCGCTCGACCTGAACTTCGACTACTTCGGCCTGCGCACCCTGTACGACCGCTACCTGCTGCGCCACCCGCACAGCCGCAAGGTGATCGAGACCCCGCAGCAGTTCTTCCTGCGCATCGCCAGCGCGCTCTCCGAGGACGTGCCCGAGGCATTGGCCCTGTACCAGCGGCTGGGCAGCCTGGATTACCTGCCGTCCAGCCCGACCCTGTTCAACGCCGGCACCCGCCATGAGCAGCTGTCGTCGTGCTTCCTGCTGGATTCTCCGCAGGATTCGCTGGAGTCGATCTACGCGCGCTACGGCGAGATCGCCCAGCTGTCGAAGTTCAGCGGCGGGATCGGCGTGAGTTATTCGCGGGTGCGTTCGCGCGGCTCGCTGATCCGTTCCACCAACGGCCATTCCAACGGCATTGTTCCGTGGCTGAAGACGCTGGATTCGTCGGTGGCGGCGGTCAACCAGGGCGGCAAGCGCAAGGGCGCAGCCTGCGTCTACCTGGAAACCTGGCATGCCGACATCGAGGACTTCCTGGAACTGCGCGACAACGCCGGCGACGAGGCGCGCCGCACCCACAATCTCAACCTCGCCAACTGGGTGCCGGACCTGTTCATGCAGCGGGTGGAGGCTGGCCAAGACTGGTCGCTGTTCGATCCGCACGCGGTGCCGGAGTTCACCGACCTGTACGGCGCGGATTTCGAGCGCGCCTACCTGCAGGCCGAGGCGCAGGGCAAGGCGGCGCGCACGATCCCGGCGCGCAAGCTGTACGCGCGGATGATGCGGACGCTGGCCGAGACCGGCAACGGCTGGATGACCTTCAAGGACAAGTGCAACCGCGCTGGCAACCAGACCCTGCGCCCGCACAACGTCATCCACCTGTCCAACCTGTGCACCGAGATCCTGGAGGTCACCAGCGCCGAGGAAACGGCGGTGTGCAACCTCGGCTCGATCAACCTCGCGCACCACCTGGACGCGCATGGCGATTTCGATTTCGAGAAATTGGCCGAAACCGTGCGGTTGGCGGTGCGCCAGCTCGACCGGGTGATCGACCTCAATTTCTATCCGATCGAACCGGCCCGCCGCGGCAACCTGCGTTGGCGGCCGGTGGGGCTGGGCTGCATGGGCCTGCAGGACGTGTTCTTCCGCATGCGCCTGGCGTTCGACTCGGAACCGGCGCGCGCGCTGTCGAAGCGGATTGCCGAGGAGATCTACTTCCACGCGCTCGACACCTCCTGCGAATTGGCCATCGAGCGTGGCGCGCATGCTTCGTTCGCCGATACCCGCGCCTCCGTCGGCGAGCTGCAGTTCGATGCCTGGGGCGTGGCGCCGGAACATGCAGGGCGCTGGAACACCCTGCGCGAACGCATCCGGCAGCACGGCTTGCGCAACTCGCTGCTGATCGCGATTGCCCCCACCGCCACCATCGCTTCGATCGCCGGCTGCTACGAATGCGTGGAGCCGCAGGTATCCAACCTGTTCAAGCGCGAAACCCTGTCCGGCGACTTCCTGCAGGTCAACCGCTATCTGGTCGCCGAGCTCAAGCAGCTGGGGCTGTGGACGGCGGAAATGCGCGATGCGATCAAGCTGGCCGAAGGCTCGATCCAGGACCTGGCGCAGATCCCGGAGACGCTGCGCATGGTCTACCGCACGGTGTGGGAGTTGCCGATGCGCAGCCTGATCGACATGGCCGCCGAGCGCGGCGCATTCATCGATCAGTCCGCTTCACTCAACCTGTTCATGGAAAGCCCGAGCATCGGCGCGCTGTCGTCCATGTACATGCATGCGTGGAAGCAGGGCATCAAGACCTGCTACTACCTCCGCTCGCGCCCCGCCACCAGGATCGCCAAGACCACCGTGTCCGACTACAGCCCTGCACAGGCGGTGGCCTGCTCGCTGGAAAACCCGGAAGCCTGCGAGGCCTGCCAGTGAACGCCCCCCAATCCCGCCAGATGCTGCTCGACCCCGGTTTCGAGCTGACCCTCCGCCCGATGCGCTATCCGGGCTTCTACGAGATGTACCGCAACGCCATCCGCAACAGCTGGACGGTGGACGAGATCAACTTCCAGATCGACATCGCCGACCTGCACGCAAAGATGTCGCCGGCCGACCGCCACCTGATCCATCGGCTGGTGGCGTTCTTCGCCACCGGCGATTCCATCGTCTCCAACAACCTGGTGCTGAACCTGTACCAGCACCTCAATGCGCCGGAAGCGCGCATGTACCTGTCGCGCCAGCTGTACGAGGAGGCGCTGCATGTGCAGTTCTACCTGACGTTGCTGGACAACTACCTGCCCGATCCGGAAGAGCGCTTCAAGGCGTTCGCGGCGGTGGAGAACATCCCGGCCATCAGGAAGAAGGCCGAGTTTTGCTTCAAGTGGATCGATTCACTGCAAGACCTGCGGCGCATCGAAACTCGCGCGCAGCGCCGCCAGTTCCTGCTCAACCAGATCTGCTTCGCCGCCTGCATCGAGGGCCTGTTCTTCTTCGCTGCCTTCGCCTACGTCTACTACTTCCGCTCGCGCGGGCTGCTGCCGGGGCTGTCGTCCGGCACCAACTGGGTGTTCCGCGACGAAAGCTGCCACATGGACTTCGCCTTTGAATGCGTGCGCACCATCCGCGCCGAGGAGCCGGACCTGTTCGACGATGAGATGGAGCGGCAGGTGCGCGACATGCTCGCCGAGGCCATCGAATGCGAGGTGCAGTTTGCCGAGGACGTGCTGTCCGGCGGCGTGGCCGGCATTTCGATCCGCGACATGCGCCAGTACCTGCAGCACTGCGCCGACCAGCATTTCGCCAAGCTCGGCATGGCCAGGCAGTACCACGTGCGCAACCCGCTGCCGTTCATGGAGCTGCAGGATGTGCAGGAACTGACCAACTTCTTCGAACGCCGGGTGTCCGCCTACCAGGTCGGGGTGCAGGGCGAGGTGGAGTTCGACCATGCCTTCTGAGCCGGTGCGTCCGCTCGAGGCGAAGCTGCAGGAGATCGTCTTCCCCGACCATGCCAACCACCTGGGCACGCTGTTCGGCGGGCAGGCGCTGGCGTGGATGGACAAGGCCGCGTTCATCGCCGCTTCGCGCTACGCGCGCAGGACGGTGGTGACGGCGCGTTCGGAGCAGGTGGATTTCCGCCTGCCGATCCGCCAGGGCCAGCTGGTGGAAGTGCTGGCGCGGATCGTCGAGGTCGGCCGCAGTTCGATGCAGGTGGAGGTGGAACTGATCGCCGAAGACCTGCTGGGCGGCGAACGCGAGCTGTGCACGCGCGGGCGCTTCACCATGATCGCGCTGGATGGGCGCGGGCGGCCGACCGGGATCCCGGCACTGTCCGAGCACCCGCCGTAGCAGCGCGCCGCGAGCGCCAGATCGCGCGGGAAGCAGCGCGCCGCCGCGGCGGGCCTATGGGTGGGCGTCGGGATGGCGGGCCAGCCACGCCGCCAGCGTCTGCCGGTAATGCGCCAGTGCTTCGGCGTAGGTGTCGTTGACGCAGGGATCGCAACCGCTGTCGCAGCAGTCGCTGGGCAGCGGCGCTTCCGGCGGCTGCGGGCGCGGATCGGGATCGAGGCGGGGCAGGGGAATCGGCATGGCCGCAATTATCCATGCCCGTGCATGAGGCGGAAATGAGCCGGCGGCGCTGGCCGGTGCTTTCCGCAAATCAATTTGTCGCAAGTTCAAGGAGAGGACGATGCAACCAAGCAGTCCCACAGCCATGGCCGGGCGCAGCCTGGTCGATCCGGTCAGCTCGGTCGAGGAATACCTGACCCGCGCGGACTGGCGGGTCAATGCCAACGCCAACCAGGGCTATTCGCTGGGCGGGCTGATCCTCAACGTCGCCGGCAAGGTGACCGCCAATTACTGGCTGGAGAAGATCTATCCGCCGGAGATCGGCCGCGCCCATCGCGAGGCCGACCTGCACATCCACGACCTCGACATGCTCTCCGGCTACTGCGCTGGCTGGTCGCTGCGCACGCTGCTGTACGAAGGCTTCAACGGCGTGCCCAACAAGGTCGAGGCCGGCCCGCCCAGGCATCTGTCGTCGGCGGTCGGGCAGATCGTCAACTTCCTCGGCACCCTGCAGAACGAATGGGCGGGCGCGCAGGCGTTCTCCTCGTTCGACACCTACATGGCGCCGTTCGTGCGCAAGGACGCGCTGTCCTACGACGACGTGCGCCAGTGCATCCAGGAGCTGATCTTCAACCTCAACGTGCCCTCGCGCTGGGGCACGCAGACGCCGTTCACCAACCTCACCTTCGACTGGATCTGTCCCGCCGACCTGCGCCACCAGACCCCGTTCATCGGCGGCGAGGAGATGCCGTTCACCTACGGCGAACTGCAGGCCGAGATGGACCTGATCAACCGCGCCTACATCGAGGTGATGAGCGCGGGCGACGCGCGCGGCCGGGTGTTCACCTTCCCGATCCCCACCTACAACATCACCGCCGACTTCCCGTGGGATTCGGAAAACGCGCGGCTGTTGTTCGACATGACCGCGAAATACGGCCTGCCGTACTTCCAGAACTTCATCAATTCCGAGCTGGACCCGGGGATGATCCGCTCGATGTGCTGCCGCCTGCAGCTCGATCTGCGCGAGCTGCTCAAGCGCGGCAACGGCCTGTTCGGCAGCGCCGAGCAGACCGGCAGCCTGGGCGTGGTGACGGTCAACTGCGCGCGGCTGGGCTACCTGCACCGCGGCGATGAGGCCGGGCTGTTCGCTCGGCTGGACGAGCTGCTGGAGCTGGGCCGGCGCAGCCTGGAGATCAAGCGCACCACCATCCAGCAGCTGATCGACGACGGCCTGTACCCGTACACCAAGCGCTACCTCGGCACCCTGCGCAACCATTTCTCGACGCTGGGGGTGAACGGCATCAACGAGATGGTCCGCAACTTCACCTCCGATGCGCACGACCTGACCAGCGAGTGGGGCCATGCATTCGCCCTGCGCCTGCTCGACCACGTTCGTGCGCGGATGGTGGAGTTCCAGGAAGCCACCGGCCAGCTCTACAACCTCGAAGCCACGCCGGCCGAAGGCACCACCTACCGCTTCGCCAAGGAGGACCGCCGCCGCTGGCCGGACATCCTGCAGGCGGGCAGCCGCGACCGTCCTTACTACACAAATTCCTCGCAGCTGCCGGTGGGCTTCACCGACGACCCGTTCGAAGCGCTGGAGCGGCAGGAAGCGCTGCAGTCGCGCTACACCGGCGGCACCGTGCTGCACCTGTACATGGGCGAACGCCTGTCCAGCGGCGATGCCTGCCGCGACCTGGTGCGGCGCGCGCTGAGCCGCTTCCGCCTGCCCTACATCACGATCACGCCAACTTTCTCGATCTGCCCGGAGCACGGCTACCTGGCGGGCGAGCACGAATTCTGCCCGCGCTGCGACGAGCGGCTGCTGGCGGAACTGCAGGCGGCCGCCGCGCCGACCATTACCGACGTCACGTTCCACGAGGAGATTTCCGCATGAACAACATCGCCAATTCCGCAATATCCGCCGCCGCTTCGCTGCGCAACGAAGACCGCCAGCGCTGCGAAGTGTGGACCCGGGTGATGGGTTACCACCGCCCGGTGTCCAGCTTCAACATCGGCAAGCAGGGCGAGCACGCCGAGCGCTGCTTCTTCAGCGAACGCCCGCGCGCCACGCTGGCCGCCGCCGCCGCATGATCCGCGTCGGCGGGATGACGCCGCTGACCAGCATCGACTTCCCCGGTCGGCTGGCGGCGGTGTTGTACCTGCAAGGCTGTCCCTGGCGCTGCGGCTACTGCCACAACCCCGAACTGCTGCCGGCGCGTGGGCAGGGCGGGGTTGCCTGGGCGCAGGCCGAAGCGTTCCTGCACCGCCGCGTCGGCCTGCTCGACGCGGTGGTGTTCTCCGGCGGCGAGCCGACCTCACAGGCCGCGCTGCCCGACGCCATCGCGCAGGTGAAGGCGATGGGCTACCAGGTCGGCCTGCATACCAGCGGCATGTATCCGGCACGCCTGCGCCAGCTGCTGCCGCAGCTGGACTGGATCGGGCTGGACATCAAGGCGCCCGACGCGCATTACGACGCGGTGACCGGCCGCCGCGACAGCGCGCGTCCGGTGGGCGAGGCGCTGGAGGCGGTGCTGGCCAGCGGCGTGGCTTACGAATGCCGGACCACCTGGCATCCGGGGCTGTTCCCGCTGCCGGCGCTGTATGGCTTGGCGGAAGACCTGTTCGCGCGCGGCGTGCGTCACTGGGCGCTGCAGGAATGCCGCGAGGAAGGGCGCGGGCTGGTGGCGGAAGCCACGCTGGACCTGCAGCGGCTGGGTGCGGGGTTCGAGCGCTTCTGTTTCCGTCGCGGCTGAATCCCGCGTTCCCAGCAGCGCCGGGACGGGCTGGCGCGCGGGTAACATGGCGACATGGAGGAATCCCTGTCCGCCTGGATGCAGTCCAGGATCGAATACGTCGTGGTGGCGCTGCAGGTGCTGGCGATCCTGCTGGCGGCGTGGGCATTGCGCTGGCTGGTGCGGCGGCTGATCGCACGCCTGGCCGCGCGTTACGAGCTGCCGCCGATGGTGGTGATGGGCGCGCGTCGGGTGGCCACGTTCCTGATCGGGATGGCGGCGCTGCTGATGGTGCTGGAGCGCTTCGGCGTGTCCGCCGGGGTGCTGTGGGGCGCGTTCACCGGCTTCGCCGCGGTGGCGGCGGTGGCGTTCTTCGCCGCCTGGAGCGTGCTCACCAACATTTTCTGTTCGTTCCTGATTCTGGTGACCCGCCCGTTCCGCCTGTTCGACCACATCGAAGTGCTGGACAACGGCGAGAAGCCGGGCCTGGGCGGGCAAGTGATCGACATCAACCTGGTCTACGTGACCCTGCTGGAGCGCCATGCCGACGGTTTCGAAAGCCAGCTGCGGGTGCCCAACAGCCAGTTTTTCCAGCGTGCGGTGCGGCGCTGGAGCGGCGAGCCGCCGCCGCCGCGCGCGGCCGACGGCGGTGCGCGCCGCTGCGATGACAAACCCTAGGAACCCGACCATGCCCGCGATCTCGCGCCGCCGCCTGCTGGGTTCCGGCCTGGCGCTGTCGGTGCTGGGGCCATTGGGCCTGCGCGCCGCGCCCACCATCGACGCGGATGCGGACTGGATCCCTGCCGACGATTTCCTGCGCGAGCTGCCGCGGCAGATGCAGGCACTGGGCGTGCCGGGCATCGCCATCGCGGTGGTCGAGGACGGCGGGCTGGCATGGTCGCGCGGCTTCGGCCTGGCGCATGCCGGACGCGGCATGCCGGTGGGTGATGACACGGTGTGGGAGGCGGCCTCGCTGAGCAAGCCGATGTTCGCCTACGCGGTGCTGCAACTGGTGGACCGCGGCGTGCTGGCACTGGACGCGCCGCTGATGGGTTACGCCAGGCCGGCGTATCTGGGCAAATCGCCGTGGTTGGCGCAGATCACCGTGCGCGACGTGCTGCGCCATTCCACCGGCCTGCCGGACTGGCGCAAGGACCCGGCCAACGAGCCGCTCGAACCTGCGGTTGCGCCCGGCATGCGCATCGATTACTCCGGCGAGGCTTTCGTCTGGCTGCAGCTGGCTGTGGAGCGGCTGACCGGCGAAAGCCTGGACCAGACCATGCGCCGCCTGCTGTTCGATCCCGCCGGCATGCGCGACAGCAGCTACGCCTGGGATAGGGGACTAGCCGCAAGGTCGGTGTATGGGCATCGGCCGGCGGACGATGGCGGGATCGCGGTCCCGCCGCAGATGCTGCGCGATGCCTGGGAGGCGGCGATGCCGGTGGCCGAGCGCATCGGCAAGCCGCTGTCCGCGTGGCGCTATGCCGACGCGGAGCGCGCGATGCCGGAAGCGCAGGCCGTCGCGCGGCCGGGGCTGGTGAGCTGGCCCAGCGACATCCTGGCCAATGCGGCGGCCAGCCTGCGCTGCACCGTGCAGGACTACGCGCGGTTCATGGCGCTGATGGTGCACTCGGATCCGCAGCCATGGGAGCTGAAGCCCACCACCCGCGAGGCGATGCTGCGGCGCCAGATCGACGTGCCCGGGCGCTGGACCGAAAAGGGACTGGGCTGGAACCTGGAGGCCACCGCGCGTGGCCCCGTGTTCTACCACTCGGGTAGCAATGGCGGCATCTTCAAGACGTTTGCGCTGGGCGATGCGCGCCGGCGTCGGGCGCTGGTGGCGATGACCAATGCCGCCAATGGCAACGTGCTGTATCGCCGCGTGGTGCGCGCGGCGACCGGATTGGACCTGCTGGCGTTCGACCTCTGACCTTGTGCGGCGATCAGCCGCGCTTGAGGCCCTTCAGGGCATCGGCCATTGCGCTGTTGAAGGGCGCCTTCTGCTGTGCCGGTGCGGCAGGGTGCGGGCCACGCGCGGCACCGCCATCGCGACGGGCAGGACGCTCGTCGCGACGTGCATCGGTGCGGGCCTCGCCCACGGGGTCGTCCATGCGCCGGGTCAGCGCGATGCGCTTACGCGCGACGTCGACCTCCAGCACCTTGACCTTGACGATGTCGCCGGCCTTCACCACTTCGCGCGGATCCTTCACGTAGCGGTCGGACAGCGCGGAGATGTGCACCAATCCGTCCTGGTGCACGCCGATGTCCACGAATGCGCCGAACGCGGCGACGTTGCTGACCACGCCCTCCAGCACCATGCCGGGGCGCAGGTCCTTGATGTCCTCCACGCCGTCGGCGAACTGCGCTGCCTTGAACTCCGGACGCGGGTCGCGGCCGGGTTTCTCCAGCTCCTTCAGGATGTCGCGCACGGTGGGTTCGCCGAAGCGCTCGTCGGTGAATTGCGTAGCCTTGAGCGAGCGTAGGAATGCGGTGTCGCCGATGATCTGCTTCACCGACTTGCCGCCGGCCGCGAGGATGCGTTCGACCACCGGATAGGCCTCCGGGTGCACCGACGAGGCGTCCAGCGGCTGCTCGCCGTCCATGATGCGCAGGAAGCCGGCGCACTGCTCGAAGGTCTTCTCGCCGAGGCGTGGCACCTTCAGCAGCGCCTTGCGCGACTTGAACGCGCCATTGGCATCGCGGTGCGCGACGATGTTCTCGGCCACCGTGGCGGACAGCCCGGAGACGCGCGCCAGAAGCGCGCCGGAGGCGGTATTCACGTCCACGCCGACGGCGTTCACGCAGTCCTCCACCCGCGCATCCAGTGCGCGCGCGAGGCGGTACTGGTCGACGTCGTGCTGGTACTGGCCGACGCCAATCGCCTTGGGTTCGATTTTCACCAGCTCGGCCAGCGGGTCCTGCAGGCGACGGGCGATGGAAACCGCGCCGCGCAGCGACACGTCCAGGTTCGGGAACTCCTTCGCCGCCAGTTCCGAGGCCGAGTACACCGATGCGCCGGCTTCGCTCACCACGATCTTCTGCGCCTTCAGCTCCGGCACCAGCTTGAGCAGGTCGCCGGCCAGCTTGTCGGTCTCACGCGATGCGGTGCCGTTGCCGATAGCGATCAGCTGCACGCCGTGGGCGAGGCAGAGCTTCTTCAGCGTTGTCAGCGATTGGTCCCATTGGCGACGCGGTTCATGCGGATAGATGGTGTCGGTGGCGACCAGCTTGCCGGTGGCATCGACCACCGCCACCTTCACGCCGGTGCGCAGGCCGGGATCGAGGCCCAGCACCGCCTTCGGGCCGGCCGGCGCGGCCAGCAGCAGGTCCTTGAGGTTGTCGCCGAACACGGCGATGGCCTCGCCTTCGGCCTTCTCGCGTGCCTGGTTGAACAGGTCCAGCAGCAGGTGCATGTGGATCTTGGCGCGCCAGGCCAGCCGCACCGCGTTGCGCAGCCAGGTGTCGGCGGCGCGGCCGCGCGCATCGATGCCGGCATGCAGCGCGATGCGGCCTTCCGCGTACTGGTGGCCCGCCTCGGCGTCCGCGCCGGGGTCGAGGTCGAGCTGCAGGAATTCCTCGCGCCGGCCGCGCAGCAGCGCCAGCATCCGGTGCGAGGGGATCTTCGCCAGGGATTCCGCGTGGTCGAAGTAGTCGCGGAACTTCTCGCCCGCGGCTTCCTTGCCCTCCACCACCTTCGAGCGGATCAGGCCCTCGCGCGCCAGCCAGTCGCGCAGCTCGCCCAGCAGCCCCGCGTCCTCGCCCCAGCGTTCGATCAGGATCGCGCGCGCGCCTTCCAGCGCGGCCTTGGCATCGGCGACGCCCTTGCCGGCATCGACGAAGCCGGCGGCGAATGCCTCAGGCACCAGGGTCGGGTCGGCCAGCAGGCCGTCGGCCAGCGGCTCTAGCCCGGCTTCGCGGGCGATCTGCGCGCGGGTGCGGCGCTTCTGCTTGTACGGCAGGTACAGGTCTTCGAGGCGCGACTTGCTGTCGGCGGCCTCGATGTCGGCGCGCAGCTCGTCGGTCAGTTTGCCCTGTTCGGCGATGCTGGACAGGATCGCCGCGCGGCGGTCTTCCATCTCGCGCAGGTAGGTCAGCCGGGTTTCCAGGTTGCGCAGCTGGGTATCGTCCAGCCCACCGGTCACTTCCTTGCGGTAGCGCGCGATGAAGGGCACGGTGGCGCCTTCGTCCAGCAGCCCCACCGCCGCCTGTACCTGTGCGGGCTGCGCGCCGATTTCTCCGGCGATGGTGGACGCTATCTTGCGGGCGAGGGCGGGGGAAAGCTGGGTCATCGAAACCGATTCATGCATGTGGAGCCCTGCATTTTCGCGGTGTCGGCCGCCCGAGTCACTCTTGACAGCGGAGGATTGGCCGGGGCCGTCAGGTGGCGGGTGGGTACTCGCGCAGCAGCTGCCATGGAGCCATTCCGCGTTGTTCGATCAGGGCGATGGAGCTGAACGTCGCCACGAGGTCGGCAAGCACGGTTGCGAGCTCCGCCACATCGGGCGGGGTGCCGGTCGCATGGCGCGGATGCAGCAGAGTGAGGTGCGCGCCGTGGATCGGTGCCGCCGGCCCCAGCAAGGATCGGCGGAGAGCCTGGTATTGCTGCGCGCCTTGCGTCGGGCGCAGCAGGATGCAGCCATCGGGCAGCGCCTGCGGCGCGCCGAATCGCAGGGTGAGGGAGAACGCCTCCAGGCTCGAAAGGCGTCGTTCAAGTGCCGGCCAATCGGCCAGTTCGTCGTCGCGGCACAGCGTCACGTGCGCGGGGATGATGGCGTGTTGGCGCGGGTCGAGCCGCTGCCGGATCGGTTCGATGATCGCGCGCTGAGG